>Ga0308157_10001564_pt1 | contig 45393 bp, 46 predicted proteins | sample PhyBR1_FD_201035 | JGI IMG/M metagenome (GOLD analysis project Ga0308157, IMG submission 201035) | Phyllosphere microbial communities from UC Gill Tract Community Farm, Albany, California, United States - DLSLB.R1 | ecosystem: Host-associated > Plants > Phyllosphere > Unclassified | place: USA... | reverse complement strand
CCGGACATCGTCGGCTGTGATACGTACAGCAGGTCCGCGGCCGCGCTGATCGACCCCTCGGCTGCTACTTCGACGAAGTATCTCAGTTGCTGGAGGGTGATACCGGTCGTCGCTCCGATTCCGTCGTACGCCATAGTCACAAGCTATCTCAGAGCAGCAACGCGAACACGAAGAAGCCCCTCGGTCCCGTGTTTCCACGGAGCCGAGGGGCTTCATCAGTGACAGCGGCACGGTGGAGCTGGGGGGAATCGAACCCCCGTCCAACGCTGAGTATCCACGGCTTCTCCGGGCGCAGTCTGTGCAGACGTTCTACTCGGCTCCGACCTTTGTCACAGACACCTAAGTCGACGAGCCCAGCCTGGGAAGAGTCCCGTGTGACGTCCAGACGCCGCCACACAGCAAGATTCCTAGATGACGCCAGGATCCGTATCGGAATCACATACGGTCTGACGGACTATCGGGCTCGCTTATGCAGCGAGGGCGAAGTCGTTGCGCTTTGTTTCGGCAACTATTGTTTTGCAGGGGGCGTTCACGAGATAACCCTGCATCCTCGGCCCGCTTCACGTGAATTCACAAGCACTGTCGAAACCGATCAGCCCCGTGTGTCTTCTCTCGAAGGAACCACTGTCACTCTGTGGATTTATCACCTCGGCTGACGAATCACCCGAGCATCACAGGATACAACGGATTCGCGCCGCATGCTATTCCGACGCCGGGTGGGGATGCCGGCCCTGGCGTAGAGTCGCTCTCATGAGCGATGTCATCATCACCGTCCGCGGCGAGAACGAGTCACGCCTCACGCCGGAGCGCGCCACCATCCATGTCACGGTGCGCACCGAGGGCTCCGATCGCACGTCGGTCATCGACCAGGTGATGCATCTGTCCGAGCCGGTGCGGACCACGATCGGCGAACGCAAGGATGCCGGCACCGTCGTCGAGTGGACCAGCAAGCGACTCGCAGTGAGCGCGGAGCGCCCATGGAACAACGAGGGCAAGCGCCTGGCGCTCGTGCATCACGCGAGCATCGACTTCAGCGCGACCTTCACCGATCCGACCGAACTGTCCGCATGGGTGTCCGACGTGTCGGCGTGGGACGGCGTCGAGGTGGGCTCCGTCGAGTGGGCTCTCACGCCCGAGACGCGCGCCCGTGTCGAACGCGAGGTCGCCTCCTCGGCAGTCGGCGTCGCCGTCGCCCGCGCCGAGGCCTACGCCGGCGCGCTGGGGCTCACGGCGGTCACCCCTTTGGAGATCGCCGACGTCGGGCTCATCTCGCAGGGACAGGCTCCCGGTGCGCCTCAGATGCTGAAGGCCCGCGGTGCTGCCTTCGCCATGGCCGACTCCGCGCCGACGATGGAATACGAGCCCGACGAGATCGTCGTCTCGGCGACGGTCGAGGCACGCTTCAGCGCGCACTGACCGTCGAGGCTCACACGGCGAACGGCGCCAGTTCCGCCGCGAGCCGCTCTGACACGTGGGCACGGACGTCCGTCCCCTTCTCACCGTGCTCCGCAGAAAGCAGCATCCCCGTCTCGTGGATCGCCGCGACCAGATCGCCGCGATCATACGGTACGAGCGCGTGCACCTCCACTGCGGGCTTCGGGAGCGCCTCGTCGATCGCCGCCCGCAACTCTTCGATGCCCTCGCCGGAACGCGAGGACACGAAGTGCGCGCGGGGCTCGAGACCCTGCAGCACCAGTCTGTCGTCGTCCGAGATCAGGTCGGCCTTGTTGAAGACCACGATCTCGGGAAGATCGCGCGCGCCGACGTCACCCATCACGTCGCGGACGGTCTGCAGCTGCCCAGCCGGGTCGGGGTGCGATCCGTCGACGACGTGCAGCACGATGTCCGCCTCGCCGACCTCCTCCAGCGTGGAGCGGAACGCCTCGACCAGCTGGTGGGGCAGATTTCGCACGAAACCGACGGTGTCGGCGAATGTGTACACGCGGCCGTCCGCGGTCTCCGTGCGGCGCACCGTGGCGTCCAGGGTCGCGAACAGGGCGTTCTCGACCAGCACTCCGGCGCTGGTCAGCGCGTTGAGGAGGCTCGATTTGCCGGCGTTGGTGTATCCGGTGATCGCCACGGACGGAATCGTGTTGCGCTTCCGCTCGGCGCGCTTGGCTTCGCGTGCAGGCCCGAAGTCGCGGATCTGCCGACGCAGCAGCGCCATCTTGGTGCGGATGCGACGCCGATCCAGCTCGATCTTCGTCTCACCGGGACCGCGTGATCCCATTCCTGCACCGCCGGCGCCCACCTGCCCACCGGCCTGTCGGCTCATTGAATCGCCCCAACCGCGCAGGCGAGGCAGCAGGTACTCGAGCTGTGCGAGCTCGACCTGGGCCTTGCCCTCACGACTCTTGGCGTGCTGGCTGAAGATGTCCAGGATCACGGTGGTGCGGTCGATGACCTTCACCTTCACCACGTCCTCCAGCGCACGCCGCTGGCTCGGTGCGAGTTCGGTGTCGGCGATCACGGTGTCCGCACCGGTCGCGGCGACGAGGTCCTTGAGCTCCTGCGCCTTGCCCCGACCGAGGTAGGTGGCCGGATCGGGGTTCGGTCGACGCTGCAGCACCGCGTCGAGCACCACGGCGCCGGCGGTCTCTGCGAGGGCCGCGAGCTCGCGCAGGGAATTCTCGGCATCCGTCTGGGCACCCTGGGGATACACGCCGACGAGCACGACGTTCTCGAGCCGCAGCTGCCGGTACTCGACCTCTGTGACGTCCTCGAGTTCGGTCGAGAGACCCACGACGCGACGCAGCGCGTGACGATCCTCCAGATCCCACTGGTCGCCGTCGCGATCGGAGTACGCGGCTGTCGAGGAATCCTGCAGCGCCTGCGCGGCGCCGAACACTCGGGCCTTGGTGCGCGTCTGTGCACTTGCAAGCACGCGATCCAGCGTCTCGTCGTTGAGTGTCTCGTCTGTGGCTTTCGTCATCCTCTGCCTTCTGTGTCCGACGCCTTAAGCTTAACCCCGCTGTCCGGTACGCTCGCCGTATGGGGTCTGATCACTACTTCACTGCGGCCCCGGCAAGTGCGGAGAACCTGCGACGCATTCGAGTGACGCTCGCAGGCCGTGAACTCGAAGTGACCACCGCCGGTGGCGTCTTCAGTCCTGACCGCGTGGATGCCGGCACCGCAGTGCTCTTCGCCAGCATGCCCCCGCTGCCGCCGAGCGGGAACTTCCTCGACCTCGGATGCGGGTGGGGGCCCATCAGCATCACCATGGCGCTCGCCTCTCCGCATGCGACGGTGTGGGCGGTCGACGTGAATGAGCGCGCACTCGACCTCGTACGCAGGAATGCCGAAGCTCTCGGCATCACCAATATCAACGCCGTACTGCCCGACGATGTTCCCGACGACGTCGTGTTCCGCACGATCCGCTCCAATCCGCCGATCCGGGTGGGCAAGAACGTGCTGCACGACATGCTCGAGAAGTGGATCCCGCGTCTCGACGAGCGCAGCGACGCATGGCTCGTCGTTCAGCGCAATCTCGGCGCGGATTCCCTCCAGCGATGGCTCGGCGCGACCTTCCACCCCGGCTACAGCGTCTTCCGCACCGCGACGGGCAAGGGCTACCGCATCCTCAAGATCCGCAGGCACGGCAACCCGCCCACAGAGCCGATCTCACTCGCCTGAGGGGGCGACCCGGCGCGTGCCACGACCGAGTGCGTGCCGACCCGGCGTATGCCGACCAGGTGCGTTCACACCGTTGCGGTGCGGCGCAGGCTGTAACCCGCACCGCGGTGCTCGTCAGGGAGGCGGTCGCCCCGTCCGTGCAGCTTGTGGCGCAGGGTCCCCTGCACGTACTCGGTCTGGTACACACCGCGACGCTGGAGTTCCGGCACGATGAACTCGACGATGTCCTCGAAGGTGCCGGGTGTGATGGCGTACGCGAGGTTGAAACCGTCGACGTCGGTCTCCTCGACCCACTCCTGAAGGAAGTCGGCGACCTCCGATGGCGAACCGACCACGCGCGGTCCCAGTCCCCCGATGTTGCCGAGCCGCGCGATGTCCCGAACCTTCCACTCCTTGCCGTCCTCGCCGGCCTGCTGGAAGTTCGCGACGGTCGATTGGATCGCATTGCTCTTGACGTTGCCGATCGGCTCGTCGAGGTCGTACTGCGACAGATCGATGCCCATCCACCCGGACATGAACACCAGCGCGCCCTCATCGCTCGCGTACTGGAGGTAGTCCTCATGCTTGGCGTGCGCCTTCTCGCTGGTCTCATCGGTGATGATCGTCAGCAGCGTGTAGATCTTGGCCGAGTAGCGGTCTCGCCCTGCCTCCTCGAGCGCGTCGCGGATGCGCTTCACCGTGCCCGCGAGCACCGTCTTGGTCGGTGCGGCGACGAAGATCGCCTCGGCGTTCCCCGCGGCGAAGGCGATGCCCCGTGGCGAGGCGCCGGCCTGATAGATGACGGGCGTGCGCTGCGGCGACGGCTCGGAGATGTGGATGCCGGGGACCGTGAAGTGCTCGCCGCGATGTCCGATCTCATGCACCTTCGACGGGTCGGTGAACACCCCGCTCTCGCGGTCGCGGATGACGGCGTCGTCCTCCCAGGACCCCTCCCACAGCTTGTACGTGACCTCGAGGTACTCGTCGGCCACGTCGTAGCGCTGGTCGTGTTCGAGCTGATCGTCATGACCCATGTTGCGGGCGGCGGAGGGCAGGTACCCGGTCACGACGTTCCACCCCACGCGTCCGCCGGTCAGATGATCGAGGGTCGACATCCGGCGCGCGAACGGGTACGGATGCTCGTACGCGGTGCCCGCAGTCACGCCGAATCCGAGGTGCTCGGTCACCGCGGCCATGGCGCTGACGAGGAGGACGGGGTCATTGACCGGCACCTGCGCACCGTGGCGGATGGCGGCCTCGTTCGAGCCGCCGTAGACGTCGTACGTGCCCAGCACATCCGCGATGAAGAGGCCGTCGAAGTGCCCCTGCTCCAGCAATCGTGCCAAGTCGGTCCAGTAGCCGAGCTCCTTGTAGCGAGCGGACTGATCGAGTGGATGCCGCCACATTCCCGAGGACTGGTGCGCGACGCAGTTCATGTCGAAGGCGTTGAAGCGGATCTGCTTGCTCATGTGCACCATCGTGCGCCACGGTGCGCGCCGACGGTACGTCGGGCGTCATCCGACGACTCATTCGTCGGCGGGATGTGGACTCAGACGAGGTCGATGGTGCCGCTGTAGACGAGTTGCGCCGGCCCGGACAGGGCGACGTGCTCGCCGTCCTCAGCAGGGAACATCCGCACGCCGAGCGTGCCTCCGGGTACCTCGACGTTCCAGTTGTGCGGCGCGCGCTCCCCCGCCCAGTAGCGCACGGCGAGTGCGGCGGCCGCGACACCGGTGCCACAGCTCAGGGTCTCGCCCACTCCCCGTTCGAACACGCGCATCCTGACGTGCCCGATGCCGTCGCGCACGAGCGGCTCTCCGGGCACGACGAACTCCACGTTCGCGCCGCCCGGCAGCTGAGGCTCGAGTTCGGGGATGTACTCGAGCTCGAGTCCGGCGAGTTCTTCTTCGGAGGCGAGGGCGACCACGACGTGTGGGTTGCCCACGTCGATTCCGAGGCCAGGACGCGCGACGTCGAGGCCGCGGGCTTTCGCAAGGGGGTCGTCTCCGGACAGCCGCCAGCGGCCGAGATCAACCTGATACCCGGTACCGCTGCGCGTGACGTCCCGCACGCCCGCACGAGTGCCGATCGGCAGCGTCGTGCCCGGCTCGATCACGGCGAGACCGGCGCCGACGAGGTAGTGGGCGAAGACACGGATGCCGTTGCCGCACATCTCGGCGATCGATCCGTCGGCGTTGCGATAGTCCATGAACCACTCGGCAGCGGGCTCCTCAGCGAGCGCTGCCGCGCCCTCCGGGATCGCGGCGGAGCGCACGACGCGGAGGATGCCGTCTGCGCCGATCCCGAAGTGCCGGTCGCACAGGACGGCGACCTGCTCGGGTGTGAGGTCCAGCTCGCCGTCGGGGTCGGCGATGATGACGAAGTCGTTGCCGGTGCCGTGCCCTTTGGTGAATGCGACCATGACTCCAGTCTAGAGAGGATCGACGCCCCTATTGCTCGTCGACGATGAGTCGCTTACCCGTGTTCAAGACGTCGAAGCGCTCATAGCCGAGTCGCTCGTAGAACCCAAGTGCGGCGTCGTTTTCGGTTCGAACCATCAGCTGCACCTTCGGGCAGCCCATCTCGACCAGGAGTCGTTCCGCCTCAGCAACCAGGCCACGGCCGATCCCAGATCCGCGGAGTTCGGACGCGGATGCCAGATAGTAGAGCCATCCGCGATGGCCGTCGTAACCAGCCATCAAGGCGCCCACGATGCGAGACAGGCTGTCGTGCGCGCCGGGAGCCTCGGCCACCAGGAACAGCTCCGGCTGGACCTTCAGCTTGCGTTCGATGTCCTGATAAGGATCATTCCACGCTCGCGTGAGCCCGGCTTCGCGCCATAACTCCACGACCGCGTCCGCGTCACGCCGCTCGAATGTGCGAATCTGCCAGACCGTGCTGCTCCCGTTCACCCGATCGAGGCTAGCGAACAGAGCGGTCAGCCACGAATCACGCGATACCGCCCGCACATGAAGTCGCGGTTGCGCGCCACCTCGAGAAGCTCGAGATCGAGCGTTCGCGGAAGCAGCGGTGCGCCAGAGCCCAGAGTGACAGGTGCGAACTGCACCCAGACCTCGTCGAGGAGCCCCGCGTCGGCGAACTGTCCGGCGAGATCGCCCCCGCCGACCACCCAGAGGTCTCTGCCGCCGGCGGCCGCGGTCATCGCGGCGTGCACTTCGGAGATCGGGTCGCGGGTGAGAGTGACGTCAGCGCCGTCGGGAACCGCCAGCTCACGATGCGTGAAGACCCAGGTCGGCTGGGTGTATCCCCATCGACCCTGTTCGTGCTCGAGCACCCATTCATACGTCGACGCCCCCATCGCCAGGGCGCCGATCGTCTTCTCGAACTGCTGATAGGCCATCGGCCCGTCGGCATCGATGTCTTGCCTGAGCAGCCAGTCGAGCGAGTGCTCCTGCGTCGCGATGAAACCGTCGAGGCTGGATGCGGTGAAGTAGTGCGTGCTCATGACTCCATCATGAAGGCGGGCACCGACATTCGTCAGAGCAGGTGTTCGAGGTCGTCTCCGGGAGAGAGCCAGGTGAGCTCCGGATAGCGTTTGAACCACGACACCTGACGGCGCGCGTAGCGTCGGGTGAGCGACTGCGTCGCTGCGATGGCCTCGTCCTCGGTCAGCTCCCCCTTCACTTGCGCGAGCGCCTGCGCGTAGCCGATCGCGCGACGGGCTGTCGTGCCCTCCTCCAGTCCCTGCCGCCGCAGATACCGGACCTCGTCCAGCATCCCCTCCGCCCACATCCTCTCGACGCGCCTGTCGAGGCGCTCGACCAGCTCGGATCGCTCTGCCCCGAGCGCGAGGATGCGAGTGGCGGGATGCCAGAGCTCAGGCGCCTCCGGCAGAGCCGCTCCGTGGGTCTTCTCCCCCTGTTCCAGCACCTCCAGCGCGCGCACGACACGGCGCCCGTTCTTCCTGTCGATGCGTGCAGCAGTCCCGGGATCCGCCGCCTCGAGACGCGCGAACAGCGCAGCGGCACCGTACTGTTCCAGGTCGCGCTCGAGACGTGCACGGAGGTCGGCGTCCCGGGGCGGGAAGCGGAAATCGAAGATCACGCTGGAGACGTACAGCCCGGAGCCGCCCACCAGGATCGCATCGCCTCCGCGGGAGTGGATGTCCTCGATCGCGGCGCGCGCGAGTGGCTGGTACCAGGCGACGGCAGCCTCGTCGCGCACATCACGCACGTCGAAGAGATGATGAGGGATGCCGCGCCGTTCTGCGACGGGGAGTTTGGCCGTGCCGATGTCCATGCCCCGATACAGCTGCATCGCGTCGGCGTTCACGATCTCGGCGGGATTGCCGCGGTCGCGCAACTGTTCCGCGAGGTTAAGCGCCAGGTCGCTCTTGCCTGTTCCCGTCGCACCGACGACCGCCCACAGTCGATTCACGACTCTCCTCGCCGCTTCGCCGAAACCCCGCCTCGGCGCCGAGACCTCACGCTGTTCACGAGTGCAACCTGGATTCTCGGCCGGAACCCGAGGTCTCGACCGGAACCTGAGGCTCGGCCGGAACCCGGGGTCTCGCGAGTCAGACACCGACGCGAAGTGTGGGCAGGCCGAGCGACACCGCACGCGGCGCACCGGTGTCCCCTGCCGGCGCCGGGACGCCGCAGGACTCGGCCTGTGCGCGATCCCAGGCGTCTCCGCCGCGCGTGCGCCGGATGCGCAGCGGCGCACCGCTCGGGTCGTCGGCGAGCAGGTGGAACGGCGCGCCGTGCGTGATCTTCACGGTCACGACGTCGCCAGGGCGCGGGATGTCGGAACCCTCGGTGACCTCGAAGTGCACGAGTCGGTTGTCTTCGGCTCGGCCAGTGAGGCGGTGGGTCTCGGCATCCTTCTTGCCTTCACCGACGGAGACCAGCACCTCGACCTCGCGGCCGACCTGCTTCTGGTTCTCCTCGAGCGAGATGCGCTCCTGAAGTGCGAGGAGCCGGTTGTAGCGCTCCTGCACCACTTCCTTGGGCACCTGGTCTTCCATCGTCGCCGCGGGAGTGCCCTCGCGGATCGAGTACTGGAATGTGAAGGCGTTGGCGAATCGCGCCTGTTCGACGACCCGCATGGTGTCTTCGAAGTCCTCGTCGGTCTCGCCGGGGAATCCGACGATGATGTCGGTGGAGATCGCGGCGTTGGGCATCCGTTCGCGCACACGATCGAGGATGCCGAGGAACTTCGAACTGCGGTACGAGCGGCGCATCGCCTTGAGCACGCGATCGCTGCCGGACTGCAGGGGCATGTGCAGCTGCGGCATGACCGACGGCGTCTCCGCCATGGCGTCGATGACGTCATCGGTGAAGGCGGCGGGATGCGGGCTGGTGAATCGGATGCGCTCGAGGCCGTTGATCTCGCCCGCCGCGCGCAGCAGCTTGCTGAAGGCCTGCCTGTCGCCGAACTCGACGCCGTAGGAGTTGACGTTCTGACCGAGCAGGGTGACCTCGATCGCGCCGTCCTCCACGAGCAGCCGGATCTCGTTCAGGATGTCACCGGGACGACGGTCCTTCTCCTTGCCTCGCAGGCTCGGGACGATGCAGAAGGTGCAGGTGTTGTTGCAGCCGACCGAGATCGACACCCAGCCGCTGTGCGCGGAGTCGCGCTTGGTCGGCAGCGTCGAGGGGAACACTTCGAGGGACTCGAGGATCTCGAGCTCGGCGTCACCGTTGTGGCGCGCACGTTCGAGCAGCCCCGGCAGCGAGCCCATGTTGTGCGTGCCGAACACGACATCGACCCACGGCGCCTTGTCGAGCACGGCGTCCTTGTCCATCTGCGCGAGGCAGCCTCCGACGGCGATCTGCATGCCCTCCTTGCGGCGCTTGATGGAGGCCAGGTGCCCGAGCGTGCCGTAGAGCTTGCCTGCAGCGTTGTCGCGCACGGCACAGGTGTTGATGATGACGACGTCCGCCTCCGTGGCGGCCTCGGCGCGCACGTATCCGGCGCTCTCCAGGGAGCCGGACAGTCGCTCGGAGTCGTGCACGTTCATCTGGCACCCGAAGGTGCGCACCTCATAGGTCCGTTGACGTCCGTCGGCGTCGACGGCCGCCGACGAGGCCTGGATGATCGTCGGTTCGCTGCTCAGGATAGTCATGGTGAACCCATTCTACGAGCGATCCGGCAGGGTCACTCCGAGTCGACGAACCGCACCCCGCTGGTCGCCTTTCCGAGGGACGCCTCGCTCAGCGCGGTCCGCGCCGCGCTCATCGCCACTGATCCTCCGTAGCCGCGACGTGCGAGTTGTCCGGTCAGACGGCGCAGTGCGGTGTCGTATTCGAGCCGCGCCATCGAACGCGCCTTGGTCCGGGCGAATTCCAGCGCACGTTCGGCGTCGTCGTCAGGCAGGTCGCCGAGTGCCATGTCGATGACGTCTCGCGGAATGCCCCGCTGCGCCAGGGCCCGTGAGAGCGCGACGCGACCCTGGCCTTTGCGCTCGATCCCTGAGATCACCAGTTGCTCAGCGAGGATCGAGTCATCGAGGTATCCGCGGCGGCAGAAGTCGTCGATCACATCGTCGATCTGCGATTGAGTGAGATCGTGGCCGCGCAGAACCTGACGCGCCTCGGAGGTCGACAACGACCGCGCTCTCAGCTTGCGCACGAGAGACTCCTCGCCGGCGGTGCGAACCTGATCCGGGTCGGGTGACGACGGGTCAGCTGACGATGGGTCGGATGACGACGAGCCAGATGACGATGGGTCAGATGACGGCCGATCGGACACTGCCTCATCGCGATCACGATCCGTCTCGCGGCGACTGCCCGCGTCGACCGTCGTCATGTCGCGTCGTCGCGGCGATTCCTCCCCACGCGTCGCCGGCAGCGCCGAAGCCGGAACGAGCTTCCCACCGAAGAGGGGGATCACGGGGGCGAGGCGCGCCTCGCCCCCGTCTTCGACAGTCATCAGGCCGGACGACGCTGTGCGAGCTCGTCAGCAGTCTCAGGAGCGGCATCGTCGACCGCGCCGCCGATGCCGAGCTTCTGCTTGATCTTCGTCTCGATCTCCAGAGCGACGTCAGCGTTCTTGATGAGGAACGAGCGTGCGTTCTCCTTGCCCTGGCCGAGCTGGTCGCCGTCGTAGGTGTACCACGAGCCCGACTTCTTCACGAGACCGTGCTCCACGCCGAAATCGATCAGGCTTCCTTCGCGCGAGATGCCCGTTCCGTACAGGATGTCGAACTCCGCCTGCTTGAAGGGCGGAGCCATCTTGTTCTTCACGACCTTGACACGAGTGCGGTTGCCCACGGCCTCGGTGCCGTCCTTCATCGTCTCGATGCGGCGGATGTCGAGGCGGACCGATGCATAGAACTTCAGCGCCTTACCACCGGCCGTGGTCTCGGGAGAGCCGAAGAACACACCGATCTTCTCGCGCAGCTGGTTGATGAAGATCATCGTGGTGTTGGTCTGGTTCAGACCACCCGTGAGCTTGCGGAGCGCCTGCGACATGAGGCGTGCCTGCAGACCCACATGCGAGTCACCCATCTCGCCCTCGATCTCGGCGCGAGGCACCAGCGCCGCGACGGAGTCGATGACGATGAGGTCGATGGCACCGGAGCGTACGAGCATGTCGGCGATCTCGAGGGCCTGCTCGCCCGTGTCCGGCTGGGAGACCAGGAGCGCGTCGATGTCGACACCGAGCTTCTTGGCGTACTCGGGGTCGAGAGCGTGCTCTGCATCGACGAATGCGGCGATACCACCGGCGCGCTGCGCATTGGCGATCGCGTGCAGCGTCAGAGTGGTCTTACCCGACGATTCCGGGCCGTAGATCTCCACGATGCGGCCACGCGGGAGACCTCCGACGCCGAGGGCGACGTCAAGGGCGATGGAGCCGGTGGGGATGACGGCGACGGGCGCGCGCTCATCGCTGCCCAGCCGCATGACTGAGCCCTTTCCGAACTGACGATCGATCTGGGCGAGAGCCGACTCGAGGGACTTCTCGCGGTCTGCGACTGATGGCATGATGTGCTCCTGTTGTTCGCGTGGTGCCGCCTGTAGGCTGTCGCGGCCACCCCGGGTGGGGCGAACTCTCCGACAAGGCGTATGGCTTTTCGGCCTGTCATCACCGTACGATCGGCCTCCGACATTGCGTCGGACGCCCCACGAACCGGGGATGAGTTCACCTCGAAACCACTTGTGCAGAACGTTACGCGCACTTCGAACACATCTTCGACGACACGCCGAAGAAGCGCAGCCCGAAGGCGATCAGACCGACGAGCGCTGTGTCAGCGCCTGCGCGGTTCGAGCCGGCCGACGCCGTAGCGCCGCTCAGCCGGGACGTCCGTCTCCTCGCAGAGCGCGAGCCAGATCTCCCTGGGCGCGACGCCCTCATCGAGCGCTTCGTCCGCGGTGCGGTTGCCGAGTGCGTCGAGCACGAGATCCGTCTTCAGCATGGAGGCTCGCGCGCCGAATTCGAGATCGACCGCGCGAAGGAACTCGCTGCGACGCATGAAAAGCCCTACTCCGACGAACGCTGCGGTCAGTGCAGCGAGAGCTCGGGCTCGACCGAAGCGACGAGATCGTCCGGGACGACATCCGGGAACACCTGGATGCCCTCGAGCACGGAGATGCGATCGCCGACCTCACGCATGATCATCGAGATCGGGACGTCGAGCGCCTCCGCAACGGAAGCGAGGATCTCGCTGGACGCTTCCTTCTGTCCGCGCTCCACCTCGCTGAGATAACCGAGTGCCACTGAGGCCTTGCCCGCGACCTGCCGGAGCGTGCGCCCCTTCTGCAGGCGGAAGTCCCTCAGCACATCGCCGATTTCCTGTCGTACAAGAATCACCGGAACCTCCTCTCGATCTCCGTCACCGGAGACTCCTCCGAGTGGATCGCCAGTCTAACCCGACTCGCTGATGAAAAAACTACTGTTTCACGCTGTGCTTTCGGTGTGAGCACATCATTCTTCCGCACGCCAATGACAACCATCCGACGGCGCAGCCTATTCCCGCAGCACTCTCGAGAGCGCGTCGATCGCGGCATCGACCGCCTGCGCTCTGATCGACGCCCGATCCCCGGAGAAGAGGAAAGCGAACGAGCGCACGTCCGTCGGCGTCGCGACGCCGACGTGCACTGTCCCCACCGGCTGCCCGTCCGGCGAATCGGGCCCTGCGATCCCCGTCGTGGAGAGCCCGACGTCTGCGGGCCTGCCCGCGATCGCGACTGCGGCGCGCACTCCCGCCGCCATCTGCTCCGCGACCGACGCGTGCACGGGACCGTGCTCGGCCAGAAGAGCGGCATCCACCCCCAGCAACGACTCCTTCACCGGTGTCGCATACGCCACGACGCCACCGGACAGCACCGTCGATGCACCAGGAACCGAGACGATCTCAGCCGCAAGCGCGCCACCGGTCAGGGATTCCGCGACTCCCAGCGACCACGCCCGCGCTCGCAGCGCGGTGACGAGGTCAGCGGCCCTGCTCACGCTCGTCCTGTGCGCGATCCGCGCACCTGTGACACGGCGTAGTCGATCCCGCTGACGACGGTGAGGGCCAGCGTCACGTACATCAGGACGATTCCGATGCCGATCCACCAGTCCATGCCGATCAGTTGGTGAAGGGGCAGCAACCACCAGCCGAGCGTCACGCCCTGCACCGCCGTCTTGACCTTGCCCAACCACGCTGCGGCCACGATATGGCTGCTGGCGACCATGAACCGATGGATGGTGATGCCCCACTCGCGGATGAGGATGACGATGACGATCCACCACGGCCACTCCGCGAGGATCGCGAGCCCCACGAAACCTGCGCCGGTGAGCAGCTTGTCCGCGATCGGGTCCCAGAGCTTGCCGAAGTCGCTGACGATGTCGTACTTGCGCGCCAGATATCCGTCCACCCAGTCGGTGGAGATCGCCACGACGAACAGCGCGCCGGCGACCCAGCGGATCACGAGGTCATCCAGTCCGTACGTGCCGCCGAGCAGCAGCAGGACGAAGAAGACGACGGCGAGCGGGATCCTCGCGATCGTGATGGCGTTCGGCAGCTGCCGAGGAATCGCCATCAGTCGCGCCCCGTCAGACCCCAGGCGTCTTCGTCGCCCTCATCCTCATCGACCACAGGCAAGCCGCGGAACTGGTCTTCGATCGGATCGTGAGCCGGTTGCGGTACGGGTGGAGCAGGCGTCGAGGATGCGGCTCCGGGCGGATCCTCACCTCGGAGTTTCGCCATCACCGCAGGCAACTGCTCGGCGGTCACCAGCACGTCGCGAGCCTTCGATCCCTCCGACGGTCCGACGATCTCACGCGATTCGAGAAGGTCCATGAGCCGTCCGGCCTTGGCGAAGCCGACGCGCAGCTTGCGCTGCAGCATCGAGGTCGATCCGAACTGCGACGAGACGACGAGCTCGGCCGCCGCGAGCAGCACCTCGAGGTCGTCGCCGATGTCCTCGTCGACTTCCTTCTTCTTCGTCGGCTCGAGCGCTTCCTGCACATCGGCGCGGTATTCGGGCCTCGCCTGTGCCGTGACGTGCTTCACGACGGCGTCGATCTCGCTCTCCTCAACCCACGCACCCTGCAATCGGAAAGGCTTGGACGACCCCATCGGCGAGAAGAGCGCGTCTCCCTGCCCGATCAGCTTGTCGGCACCAGGACTGTCGAGGATGACCCGGCTGTCGGTGACGCTGGTCACGGCGAACGCGAGGCGCGAGGGCACGTTGGCCTTGATCAGGCCTGTCACGACGTCGACGCTCGGGCGCTGCGTCGCGAGCACCAGGTGGATGCCGGAGGCACGGGCGAGCTGGGTGATGCGCACGATCGAATCCTCGACGTCGCGCGGGGCGACCATCATGAGGTCGGCGAGCTCGTCGACGACGACCAGCAGGTACGGGTACGGCTTGAGCACGCGCTCGCTGCCGACCGGCACCTCGACCTCGCCCGCGCGCACGGCCTTGTTGAAGTCATCGATGTGGCGGAACCCGAACGATGCCAGGTCGTCGTACCGCATGTCCATCTCCTTCACCACCCATTGGAGGGCCTCCGCGGCCTTCTTCGGGTTGGTGATGATGGGCGTGATCAGATGCGGCACGCCGGCGTAGCTGGTGAGCTCGACCCGCTTCGGGTCGATCAGCACCATGCGCACGTCGGAGGGACGCGCCCGCATCAGCAGGCTCGTGATCATCGAGTTGACGAAGCTGGACTTACCGGAGCCGGTGGAACCCGCGACCAGGAGGTGAGGCATCTTCGCGAGGTTCGCGACGACGAAGTTGCCTCCGACGTCTTTTCCGACGCCCACCGTCAGCGGGTGGGTGCTCTTGTGCGCTGCCGCGGAACGGATGACGTCACCGAGGGCGACCGTCTCGCGGTCGGTGTTCGGGATCTCGATGCCGATCGCGCTCTTGCCGGGGATCGGCGAGAGGATGCGCACATCGTTCGACGCCACGGCGTACGCGATGTTGTTGCTCAACTGCGTGATCTTCTCGACCTTGACGCCGTGGCCGACCTCGACCTCGTACTGCGTGACCGTCGGACCTCGTGAGAATCCGGTCACCTTGGCGTCGATCTTGAACTGCGACAGCACGCTCGTGATCTGCTCGACGATCTTGTCGTTCGCCTCCGAGCGGGCGACCGACGGCGGGCCGGCGCTGAGTACGCCGGGCGACGGCAGCGAGTACGGTGCGATCGGCGCCTGGAGTCCGCGCTCCCCCGGCCCGTCGGTTCCGAAACCGGAGAGGCCCGGCAGCTCCGGCTGCTCCCCCGTGTCGCCCGAGTCGTCCAGAAGCGCAGTGCCGCCCTGGCTGCCGAGCGTGTCCATGACGCTCTGCACGTCGGTCAGGATCTCGGTCGCCGCATCCGTCGGATCCGCGACGATGACCGCCTGATCGTAGGCGGTGTTGTCCACCGGTCCGTCGCTCGGTGACAGCAATTCGGTGAGGTCCTGCGAACCGATCCCCTCGTCGGGGTCTTCTTCCCGGCCGGTCTTGTTGCGCCGCCACCACGGGAGGACATTCGGGTCGTCGTCCTCGTCGAAGGAGCCTTCCGCCTTGTCCGCGGTCGGCTTCTCGTCTGCGTCGGGCTTCTCGGCCCTTTCGGCACCGAACATCCAGGCGTACAGGTCGCCGAGGCGTGCACCGATGCGATTCGGCGGGGTCTTGGTGATGATGAGGATGCTGAGCGCCGCCAGCACGCCCAGCAGGATGTAGGCGACGATGTCGGTGAGGTACGAGAGGGGCTCGCCCAGCATCCAGCCGAAGAGTCCACCGGCAGCGCTGAGCGCCGGCATGCCGGACTTGGGCTCCGGCTGCCCGCCTGCAAGGTGGCAGATGCCTGCGATGGAGAGGACGAACAGGCCGAAGCCGATTCCGATCCTTCCGTTGTCGTGCACGGACGACGGATGCCGGAACAGCCATCCCGCGAGGATGAGCAGCAGCACGGGCATCAGGAACGCCGTGCGACCGATCATCAGCCCGACCGAGTAGGCGCTGATGTTCTGAGCGATCTCGTTGCCGATGAAGAACCACTCGGTGACTGCGCCGAGGCACGCCAGCAGCACCAGCAGCAGCGGGAACCCGTCGCGTCGCTGATCCTTCTCGAGGGTCTCCGGGCCGAAGGCGCGGAAGAGACCCCCGACACCGTGAGCCAGGCCGAGCCACGCGCGCACGGCGACCGGGGGCTTGTCGATCTCGTCGATGTACTTCTTCGGAGTCGCCGGCAGCTTCTTGGTGGGGGCCGTCTGCGCCTTCGAGCGCGCGGGGGCCTTCTCAGACGCGCGCGAGGTCTTGGTGGTGCTCCTGGCCATGGTGAAAGCCTACGGCGAGGCGCCGACAAGCCGCGTAATGACGCGGCTTTCGCGCCGAATGGGCTAGGCCTCGATGACGAGCGGAACGATCATCGGACGACGACGGAGCTTCTGGTTCACCCAGCGTCCGATCGTGCGCCGCACCACCTGCGAGAGGGCGTGCGTGTCACGCACGCCGTTGCCCGACGCCTCCTTGAGCGCCGCCACGATCTTCGGCACCACGTCGTCGAACACGGAGTCGTCCTCGGCGATGCCTCTGGCGTGGATCTCCGGGCCAGTGATGATGCGCCCGGTCGCGGCATCCACCACCACGATGATCGAGACGAATCCCTCTTCGCCGAGGATCCGGCGATCCTTGAGGTCGGCGTCCGTGATCTCGCCCACGGTGGACCCGTCGACGTACACGAAGCCGATGTCGAGCTGGCCGGCGATGTGCGTCTGGCCGTCCTTGAGGTCGATGATCGTGCCGTTGGAGGCGAGGATCGTGTTCGCCTCGGGGATGCCGGTGTCCTGCGCGAGCTTCGCATTGGCCATCAGATGCCGGTACTCGCCGTGGACGGGCAGCACGTTCTTCGGCCGGAGGATGTTGTAGCAGTAGATCAGCTCACCCGCGGCGGCGTGACCGGACACGTGCACCTTCGCGTTGGCCTTGTGCACGACGTTGGCGCCGAGTTTCGTGAGTCCGTCGATCACACGGTAGACGGCGTTCTCGTTGCCGGGGATCAGGCTGGAGGCGAGGATGACGGTGTCGCCCTCTCCCACCTCGATCGCGTGGTCGAGGTTGGCCATGCGGCTGAGCACCGCCATCGGCTCACCCTGCGAACCCGTGGACATGTAGACGATCTTCTCGTCGGGCAGGTCGCGGGCCTTCTTGTAATCGATCAGCACGTTCTCGGGCACCTTGAGATAACCGAGGTCGGCCGCGATCGTCATGTTGCGCACCATGCTGCGCCCCAGCAGAGCGACTCGGCGTCCGTTGGCGTGCGCCGCATCGAGCACCTGCTGGACCCGGTGCACGTGGCTGGAGAAGCTCGCGACGATGACCCGGCGGGGCGCCTTCGCGATCACCTGGTCGAGCACGGGGCCGATCGAGCGCTCCGTCGGGGTGAACCCGGGGACGTCGGCGTTCGTGGAGTCGACGAGGAACAGGTCCACACCCTCCTCGCCCAGGCGCGAGAACGCACGCAGATCGGTGATGCGCCCGTCGAGCGGCAACTGGTCCATCTTGAAGTCGCCGGTCGCCAGCGCCATCCCGGCGGGCGTGCGGATGGCGACGGCCAGGGCGTCGGGAATCGAGTGGTTCACCGCGACGAACTCGAGGTCGAAGGGTCCGACCTTCTCCTCCTGACCCTCTCTCACGGTCAGGGTGTACGGGCGGATGCGATGCTCCTTGAGCTTCGCCTCGACCAGCGCGAGCGTGAGGCCCGAACCGATGAGCGGGATGTCGCCCTTCAACCGCAGAAGGTAGGGCACTGCTCCGATGTGGTCCTCATGACCGTGCGTGAGCACGACGCCCACGATGTCGTCAAGCCGATCCTTGATTGGTTCGAAGTCGGGCAGGATCAGGTCTACGCCCGGCTGGTGCTCTTCGGGGAACAGGACGCCGCAGTCGACGATCAGGATCTTGCCGTCGTACTCGAAGGTCGTCATGTTGCGACCGATCTCGCCGAGACCGCCCAGCGGGATGACGCGGAGAGCGCCTTCGGCGAGCGGTGCGGGGGCGGAGATGGGAATGGACATTGGTGTCTCCTCAGTCGGACACTCGTCGTGCCCGTTCATGCTTATGGGCGCGCGGCGCGCCCGTCGTCTCAGCGCGTCGTGCCATGCACCTTCGGCAGCGCACCGCCGGCGGCCGCGTTGCGGTCGGGGCGGAAGTTCGAGAAATCGGCGCCGGGGACATCGGTGACGAGCGCGAGCTCGTCTTCGATGAGAGCGGCTTCCCACTCCTCCGGCCCGACGAGGGGCAGGCGGACGCGGGGGCTGGAGATACGGCCGAGGCCGTGCAGGATGTACTTCGCCGACACGGTGCCGGGGACGTGGGTCATCGTGGCGCGCACGAGCGGTTCGAGGCGCTTGTGCTCAGCGGTCGCGGCCGCGAGATCGCCCCGGTTCACCGCATCCACGATCGTGCGGTACGGCGTGGCCGTGATGTTGGCCGTAACGCCGATCAGGCCGGTGGCACCGATGGCGAGGTGCGGCAGCGCGTTCGCGTCGTCGCCGGAGAAATACATCAGATCGGTCTGGTTCAGCACACGGCTGACCTCGCTGAAGTCGCCCTTGGCGTCTTTGACCGCGAGGATGTTGGGGTGCTTCGCGAGGCGCAGGATCGTCTCGTACTTGATCGGCACGCCGGTGCGGCCGGGGATGTCGTAGAGGATGACCGGCAGATCGGTGGCATCCGCGACGAGGCGGAAGTGCGTGAGGATGCCCGCCTGCGTGGGCTTGTTGTAGTAGGGCGTGACGATCATGATGCCGTCGGCGCCGGCCTTCTCGCTGGCCTTGTAGAGCTCGATCGCGTGTGCGGTCTCGTTCGAACCGCCGCCCGTGATGATCTTGGCGCGACCGGCGGACACGGACTTTCCGACCTCGACGAGCTTGAGCTTTTCGGGGTCGGTGAGGGTGGAGGTCTCGCCGGTCGTTCCCGTCACGACGATGCCGTCCGCACCCGCGGTGATGACGTCATCCATGTGCTTCTCGACGGCGGGCCAGTCGACTTCGCCGTCGGCCGTCATGGGAGTGACGAGCGCGACGAGAACCTGTCCGAATGGGTTACCCGAGTGCGTCATGGTTCCAGCGTATCGGTTCGCGTCCCGCTCCATCGCGCCGGACAGGTCAGTGGGCAGCATCGGCACGCCATCAAGACAGGTCAGACTCGTCCGCGTCTGGCCGCTCTGGCCGTCAGCGACGACGGCAGTATCCTCGTGAGTGCGACGACCGCCTTGTACCGCAGAGACGGTATCGACACCGCTCTGCCCGCGGCAGCATCGCGCAGTCCCTCTCGCACGACGTCCTCGGCCCGCAGCCAGCCGATCGCCGGCACTCCTTCGCGCCCTGGCTCGAGGCCCATGCGCTCGTGGAAGCTCGTGTGCGTGAATCCCGGGCACAGCGCGGTGACCGTGATGCCGTCGCGCGCGTACTCCGCATTCGCCCACCGGCTGAAGCCGATGAGCCATTGCTTGCACGCGGAATAGGTCGAGCGCGAGATGAAGCCGGCCACCGAGGCCACGTTGATGATGCGCCCGCCACGACCGCGCATCGCGCCGAGAGCAGCGTGCATCAGCCTCATCGGCGCCTCGACGTGGATGCGCAGATGGCGCACTTCTTCGTCGATCTCGTTCTCGGCGAAGTGCAGGGGCAGCCCGAAGCCGGCGTTGTTCACGAGAAGATCGATCGGATGCCCCGGCTCGGCGATCCGCGCCGCCACGCGCTGCACGTCGGCTTCCACGACGAGATCGGCCACGAGGACATCCACGAGGACGCCGTGCGTCTCGCGAAGCCCGGCAGCGAGCGTCTCGAGCGCATCCTCGGAGCGCGCGACCAGCACGAGGTCTGCCCCTCGCGCCGCGAGCTGGTGGGCGAACTCCGCACCGAGTCCGGCGCTGGCGCCGGTGATCAGCGCGGTGGGCATCAGCGTTCGTACCCGAGGAAGCGGAACCGGATGCCGGTGCGCGAGGTCTGCCACTCCCCCTCGTCGACGAGGCGCCATCCGTCCTTGGACGGCGCATACGCGTCGCCGTCGACCTCGAGGTCGAGCTCGGTGACCTCGAGCCGATCCGCCTGCCCGATCACCTGCGCGAAGATCTCGGCACCGCCGATGATCCAGACCTTCTCGAGCCCTCGAACGGCATCGGCCACATCAGCGGCGCGGCGCGCTCCGTCCGATGTCCAGCCCAGCTGACGGGTGATGACGATGTTCTCGCGATCGGGCAGGGGACGGAACCGTTCCGGCAGGGAGTCCCAGGTCTTGCGACCCATCACGACGGGCGCGGTGAGCGTGATCTGCTTGAAATGCGCAAGATCTTCCGGCACGTGCCACGGCATCGTCCCCGATGCTCCGATCACGCCGCCGGCTGCCTCGGCCCAGATCAGTCCGACCCACGGGAGTTCGAGAGGCAATGCGTTCACACCGCCACCGCCGCACGGATCGGCGGGTGGTGCTGGTAGTCCTCGACGACGAAGTCGGAGAACTCGTAATCCAGGATCGATTCCGGTGTGCGCGCGAATCGGAGCGTCGGGTACGGGTAGGGCTCACGGTTCAACTGCTCACGCACCTGCTCGACGTGGTTGTCGTAGACGTGGCAATCGCCTCCGGTCCACACGAAGTCGCCCGGCTCCAGCCCGACCTGCTGCGCGATCATCATGGTCAGCAACGCGTAGCTGGCGATGTTGAAGGGCACGCCGAGGAACATGTCGGCGCTGCGCTGGTAGAGCTGGCACGACAGCTTGCCGTCGGCGACATAGAACTGGAACAGCGCATGGCACGGGGCGAGAGCCATGTCGGGGATGTCTGCAGGGTTCCAGGCGGAGACGATGAGCCGCCGTGAGTCGGGAGTGGCCCTGATCTGGTCGATCACCTGTGCGAGCTGGTCGATGTGGCCGCCGTCGGGTGTCGGCCACGACCGCCACTGCACCCCGTAGACCGGGCCGAGGTCGCCCTCGGCATCCGCCCACTCATCCCAGATGGAAACGCCGTTGTCCTGCAGCCACTTCACGTTGGAGTCGCCGCGCAGGAACCAGAGCAGTTCGTACGCGATCGACTTGAAGTGCACGCGCTTGGTCGTGATCAGCGGGAACCCCTGCGACAGGTCGAAACGGATCTGACGGCCGAAGACGCTCGTCGTTCCCGTGCCGGTGCGATCGTCCTTGTGCGTGCCGGAATCCAGCACATCGCGGAGCAGGTCTTCGTACGGCGTGGGGACGGCTGCGCTCATGTCTGCCACGATACCCGGGTCTCCGACATCACAGGCGGATCCCGACTCGAGCGTCGCCCGTCATCCTGTGTCATATCCGGAGCCGCCCCCTCCTGCGCGGCCTATTCTCGGAACATGTCCGTCGACGCCGCACTAGCCGTCACCGCCGCCATCGTGGCGGTCGCGATCGTGTGCGGCCTGATCGTGCGCGCGCGGGACGGTCGACGGCGCTCCGGCGGAGACCTCGTGATCCGGGCGGAGGATCTCGACGGCCTGAGCCTCGCACGCTCGGCGACTCTGCTGCAGTTCAGCACTGAACTGTGCGCACGTTGCCCTCAGGTGCGCCGAATGCTCGGCAGCATCGCCGACGAGCACGCGGACGTCGCGCACGTCGAGATCGATCTGACGAACCGCAATGACCTCGCGACTCGCTATCACGTGCTGCAGACGCCGACCACGTTCCTGGTCGACGCCTCCGGAACCGTGCTCTCCCGCTGGGGCGGAGTACCCAGCAGATCCGCCATCGACCATGCGCTCGGCGCGGTCCTCACCCCTCACACCCAGGAGTCGCGATGAGCGCACCGGAAGGCATCGACCCACGAGGACCGCGCTTCGCCGCCTCGATCACGGCCGCTCTCCTGCTCATCGCCGTCGTCCTGAGTCTGATCGGGATATCCACAGCGCAGGCCGACACCACCCTGGCGCAGCGCGTCCTCGATCCCGGATTCCTGCTCCTGGTCGCGATCGCGCTGCTGTTCCTGTGGGGCGTCGTATCGCCGCGCACGACGCCGTGGAGCGTGCTGTTCCGCCGCGTCGTCCGCCCGCGCCTCGCTCCCCCGGCCGAGACCGAGGATCCGCGTCCACCTCGCTTCGCGCAGGGCGTCGGCCTGTTCGTCGTCACCGTCGGTCTCGTGCTGCATCTGGCCGGTGTCCCGTGGGCGCTGCCCGTCGCCGCCGCAGCCGCCTTCATCGCGGCGTTCCTCAATGCCGTGTTCGACTTCTGCCTCGGCTGCCAGATCTATCTGCTGTTGCAGCGCGCCGGCATCGTGGGTCGCACCGCACCCGCCTGAGCCACCGGTTCCCCGCGAGGCGCCCGGTGGGTAGGCTGGCCGCACACCCCGCCACGACCTTTGGAGGAACCATGCCCGTCACCAGCGAAGCCACGACCACCTGGAACGGTTCACTGATGGAGGGCTCCGGCAACGTCGCCTTCTCCTCCTCGAACCTCGGCACGTTCCCGATCAACTGGAAGGCTCGCAGCGAGGGCTCTGACACGACGACGACCCCCGAGGAACTCATCGCCGCCGCACACTCGTCGTGCTTCAGCATGGCGCTCTCGCACGCCCTCGCCGAGAACGGCACCCCGCCGGAGCGCGTCAACACCACCGCGTCGGTGACGTTCAAGCCCGGCGTCGGCATCACCGGCAGCCACCTGAACGTCAACGCGACGGTTCCCGGCCTCACTCAGGAGCAGTTCCAGGAGATCGCTGAGGGCGCCAAGACCGGATGCCCGGTGTCGCAGGCGCTGTCGGGCATCGAGATCACGCTCGAGGCGACGCTCGCCTGATCGGGCTCAGCCCTTCGCCCTGGCGAGGCGGATGGCCGCACGGATGCTCGCCCGAGCGTCCTTGCGGCGTCCGGCTGCGTCCTGCACGACGCCGAGCCGATAGAGCGCGCGCCAATCGTCCTGCGCGGCATCCGCCTCGGTCGTGTAGCGCTGGATCAGCGGTTCCGCGTCGCCCTTCGCGATGCGGCCGCTGGGGGTGAGCGCTGTCTCGGCCGGCGGCATCCCTCCCTCGGCATCCAGTCTCGTGCCCAGGCGCTCCGCCTGAACGCCGAACTGGATCTCACGAGCGAGCGCCCACACGCCGATCAGGGGAAGCACGATGAGGGCGATCCCCATGGCGATCCCGACGGGTTCGCCGCTCGCGATGAGCAGGACCGCCTTCTGCCCCATGAGCACGAAATAGAGGATCAGCGCCGCCCCGATGAGAGCGACGCCGATGCGCGTCATCACGAGCGGGCCCTGATCCCGATGTCGATCATGTTCTCGAGGCCCACGAACACACCACGCGCGTCGAGCGCGAACGGGACCGCGAGACGGATGCCCGGCGCATACGCCTCGGCGGAGTCCACGGTGTCGTGAGTGAGGGTGAGCGATTCTCCGGGGCCGGAGAGGATGACGTCCTGTCGAGCGATCACGCCGGGGCGGCGCAACGAATGGATCGGCACGCTGCCGACCTGCTGCCCGCGCGCACGCTGGTCCGCGTGCGGGGCGCTCACGGGGCCCTGCTCCGCGCGCGCCGCTGCGATGAGCTCTGCAGTGCGGACGGCCGTGCCGCTCGGAGAGTCGGTCTTCGTGTCGCGGTGGGCCTCGACGATCTCGACCGATGCGAAGAAGGGTGCGGCGGCGGAGGCCAGCGCCGAACCGAGCACCGACCCGAGCGAGAAGTTCGGGATGAACACGGCCCCGGTCTCGGCTGCTTCGACCAGCGGACGCATGAGCGCGATGCGCTCCGCCGACCATCCCGACGTGCCGACCAGGACGTTGATGCCTCGTTCGACGGCCGCGCGCACGACGTCGACGCTCACCTGCGGGGTCGACGCGTCGACCACCAGGTCTGCACCGTCGAGCTCTGACAGATCGCTCGAGGACGTGAGGACCCGGACGACATCGAAACCCTCGAGGTCGTCGATCACGCGTCCGATGATCGTCCCGAGCTTTCCCGTTCCGCCGACGAGTGCCACCTTCTTGCTCATGCCTTCAGTCTATTCAGCGGCCGGTGCGCCCTGGGCCAGGGCGGCTCGGCGCGGCGAGTAGCGTTGACTCATGCTCGAGTTGCGTCCGTCCTCGCCCGGCACTGCAGAGTCCCGCGCGATCCTCACCGAATACTTCGCCCTGCGCGCCGAGGAGTTCCCCGGTGGCGCGTACACCACCGTGTTCCCCGATCCCGCGGCGTTCGAGAGCCCGGCAGGCGTGTTCCTGCTCGCCGGCCCGGAGGGCGCGGCCGTCGGATGCGGTGGCATCCGACGCCTGGCGGACGGCGAAGCCGGCATCCGCTACGAGGTGAAGCATCTCTTCCTCAAGCCGGTCACGAGAGGCCAGGGCTGGGGACGCGCGATACTCGACGAGCTCGAACGGCGCGCTCGCGAGTGGGGCGCCGCCGAGCTCGTGCTCGACACGCATCACACGCTCGAGTCCGCCGGCCGGCTGTACGCCCGCAGCGGCTTCGAACAGATCGAGGCCTACAATGACAACCGGAACGCGACCCGCTGGTACCGCAAGAGCCTGCGCTGAGCGATCAGCGCCGGCGATCACACCGGAATGGGTTCGGGGAGTCCGGTGCGCAACTCGACGGGCAGATGCCCGAGCTCGTTGTGATTGACCAGCGTCCAGGGCCGGCCCTGCTTCTGGGCGATGACGGTCAGGCCGCAGTGCGCCTGATTGAGCGTCATCCACCGCCACTCGGGGGCGCCGAGGACCTCACGAACGAACCAGGAGATCACGAAGTTGTGCGTGATCAGCACCTCGTGCACGTCGCCCTGCTTGCGGACCAGGAACTCGTTGACGGCGTCAGCCATCTGCGCGCCGCCCGCCTCGACCTCGGCCTCGGTGACAGAACCGAAGAACGGCTCGTAGGCCGCCGGCGTCTCCTCCGTCATACCCGTCGGGACGCAGTCGAAGAGCAGCGCAGACGGCTCAGGCGTGACGGAGGGAAGTCGCTCCGCGATCGCCCGGGCCGTCTCGGTCGCCCGCAGCAACGGCGAGTGCCAGACCGCGTCGAGCGGGAGTCCGGAGAGCCGATCGGCGATCAATTCCGCCTGACGCTGCCCCCGTGGAGAGAGGGGTCCGTCGTCGACACCGTGTTCGGCATCCTGATGTTCACCGTGTCTGACCAGATATATATAGTGCGTCACAACCCGCTCGCTTCGTCGCCAGCTTCCGCTGGGGCACTTCCACCCTAGCGGCAGATGCGCGACACGCCCGGGCTGATCCGGCGAGACTCAGTTTCCCGCGCGAGTGAGGTCGGCCACCTGCGTGCGCGACAGCGTGATGCCTGCGCCCTGCATGAGCTCCTCGACGTGCTGCGTCGCGAAGGTGTTGACGATCGGCGCGGCGATCGTGCGCTGCGCGAGCAGCCAGGCGATCGACACCGCCGCGACAGGGGCGGCGATCTCGGTCGCCACCTGGTCGAGCGCACGGAGGATCCGGATGCCACGACGGTTCAGATGCCCTCGCAGCTGTTCACCGCGCACGCCCTGCGACATCAGCGCCTTGTTGCGGTGCCTGCCGGAGAGGAAACCGTGCTCGAGAGCGTGCGAAGGCGTGACGGCGAGACTCTGTGCGCCAGCGACGAGTCGCAGATCGCCCTCGAAGGCCTGACGGCGGATGAGGTTGTACGGCTCGTCGAGCACCTCGATGCGCGGGTAGCCTGCTGCGGCGAGGATCCGCGCCTCCACCAACCGCTCGGGGGCGAAGCCGAAGGCGCCGACCGCGTGGATCTTGCCCGCGTCGCGCAGCCATTCGACCGTCGCCAGCGTGTCTTCCAGATTGGTCTGCTGATCGAGGGACGCATCGAGATGCAGCACATCGATCCGTTCGACGCCGAGCCTGGTGAGCGAACCTTCGACGGCGCGTACGAGATTCACCGAGCCCAGGCCCGGATTGTCGGCGTGCGAGCCGATGCGCACGCTGAGCAGGCTGCGGTCGCGGTGCCCCCTCGAACGAAGCCACTGGCCGATGATGTGCTCGCTGCGACCGCCCGAGAACCCGTCGGCGGTGTGGATCGCATTACCGCCGAACTCGACGTAGCGGTCGAGGATCGCATGGCTGGTCTCGAGGTCGACGTTCCACCCGAACTCAGCCGCCCCGAGCATGAGCGGGAACGTCTCCATGCCGGTCTCACCGAGCGGAACGCGAATGCTCTCGCCCACCCCTGGACCGACGACCGGTATCGGTGCGGACGGATGCTCAAGGGAATGCTCCTGCAGGCTCGCCTGCTGATCAGCAGCACCTGTGCTGAACAGTCGCATCCTCATCACCCCCGCACATGTCCGATAGCTACGGCCTGCGTGATCCGTGTGCACCCCCCGGTGCGTATTTCGAGGGTAAGCGACGCCGGAGACAACTCCGACCATTGGCGGTAACACCCGGCGAACTTTGCATAACGTTTCGATCACATCGGATACGAAGAAGGCCCGGATCCCGCTCGCAAGGAGTGGAATCCGGGCCTGATCCGGATGGCTTACGCCTCGGTGGTCTCCGACTCGGCAGCGGCCTCGGCTGCCGGTGCCGCCTCAGCGGCGTCGTCGAGGACGGGCTCGAGCGACAGCTTGCCGCGGTCGTCGATCTTCGTGATCTTCACGAGGATCTTCTGGCCGACCGAGAGGACGTCGTCGACGTTCTCGACACGCTTGCCACCGGCGAGCTTGCGCACCTCGGTGACGTGGAGCAGTCCGTCCTTGCCGGGCAGCAGCGAGATGAACGCGCCGAACGACGCGATCTTCACGACCGTGCCGAGGAACTGCTCGCCGACCTCGGGGTTGGTGGGGTTGGCGATCGCGTTGACCTGCGCACGAGCCGCCTCAGCGGACGGCCCATCGGTCGCGCCGATGTAGACGGTGCCGTCCTCCTCGATCGAGATCTGCGCGCCGGTCTCGTCCTGGATCGCGTTGATCGTCTTGCCCTTCGGGCCGATCAGCTCGCCGATCTTGTCGACGGGGATCTGCACGCTGATGACGCGCGGCGCGGTGGGCGCCATCTCGTCAGGAGCGTCGATCGCCGCGTTCAGGACACCGAGGATCGTCAGACGTGCATCGCGCGCCTGGGTCAGCGCGCCGGTGAGCACGTCGGACGGGAGTCCGTCGAGCTTCGTGTCGAGCTGGATGGCGGTGATGAACTCGCTGGTGCCGGCGACCTTGAAGTCCATGTCGCCGAGCGCGTCTTCCGCACCGAGGATGTCGGTCAGCGCGGCGTAACGCGTCTGGCCGTCGACCTCATCGGACACGAGGCCCATCGCGATGCCTGCGACGGGTGCGCGCAGCGGCACACCCGCGTTCAGCAGCGACAGGGTGGACGCGCAGACCGAGCCCATCGACGTCGAGCCGTTGGAGCCGAGAGCCTCGGACACCTGACGGATCGCGTAGGGGAACTCCTCGCGGCTGGGCAGCACCGGTGCGAGCGCGCGCTCGGCCAGGAAGCCGTGCCCGATCTCGCGACGCTTCGGCGACCCGACGCGCCCGGTCTCACCGGTCGAGTAGGGCGGGAAGTTGTAGTGGTGCATGTAGCGCTTGCTCGTCGTCGGCGACAGCGAGTCGATCTGCTGCTCCATCTTGAGCATGTTCAGCGTGGTGACACCCATGATCTGGGTCTCGCCGCGCTGGAAGATCGCCGAACCGTGCACGCGCGGGATGACCTGCACCTCGGCGTCCAGCGGACGGATGTCGGCCAGTCCACGGCCGTCCATGCGGACGCCCTCGGACAGCACACGACCACGGACGATCTTCTTCGTCAGCGACTTGTACGCGCCCGAGACCTCACCGGTCGCGGAAGCAGGGAGTGTCCCCGCCTCGACGGCGGCGGCGACCTCGGCCTTGACGCGGTCCTTGACCTCGTCATCGGCGCTCTGGCGCTCCTGCTTGTCGGCGATCAGGTAGACCTTCTCGAGGTCGGCGGTCGCAGAGGCGGCGATGAAGTCGTAGGTGCCCTGCTCGTACGCCGGGAAGACCGGGTACACGCCGGGCGCCTTCGAGGAGTGCGAAGCCATCTCGGCCTGTGCCTCGACGAGCTGCTTCAGGAACGGCTTGGCGGCCTCGAGGCCACCTGCGACGACCTCTTCGTTCGGCTTGACGGCGCCGCCCTTGATGAGGTTCCAGCTGTTCTCGGTGGCTTCGGCCTCGACCATCATGATCGCGACGTCTTCGGAGCCGTCGGACTTCTTGACGACGCGACCGGCGACCATGAGGTCGAACACGGCCTCTTCGACCTGAGCCTGGTTCGGGAACGCGACCCACTGATCCGCGTTCTCGCCCTGACCCGGGATGAGCGCCAGTCGCACGCCCGCGATCGGACCGGAGAACGGCAGACCCGAGATCTGCGTCGACGCGGAGGCCGCGTTGATCGCCAGAGCGTCGTAGTACTCACCAGGAGCGATCGACAGCACGGTGATGACGACCTGGACCTCGTTGCGGAGTCCGTCGACGAACGACGGACGAAGCGGGCGGTCGATCAGACGGCAGACCAGGATGGCCTCGGTGGAGGGACGGCCCTCACGGCGGAAGAACGAGCCGGGGATCTTGCCGGCAGCGTACGAACGCTCTTCGACGTCGACGGTCAGCGGGAAGAAGTCGAATCCTTCGCGCGGGTGCTTCCCTGCGCTGGTCGCGGAGAGGATCATTGTCTCCCCGTCGAGGTAAGCCGCGACCGAACCCTGCGCCTGCTGAGCGAGGCGACCGGTTTCGAAGCGGATGGTACGAGTGCCGAAGCGGCCGTTGTCGAGAACGGCCTCGGCGGCAGTGATTTCAGGACCTTCCAAGAGGTCTCTCCTTCTTTGTTTAGACTCGTCCGTCCGTGTGACGGGCGAGATCATACGTCAGCGCGCACAATGCGGCGCGCGTACTGCACACAGCAGTCCACTGTCAGCCTACCAGCGCGCGTGGAATTCGCGGATGACCTGGACGCCTCAGCGGGCTGCGACGCTGCGCATGGCCGACGACCGCCCGATGTAGACATAGTCATCGTGCTTGGCCACCCGACCGTCTCCGGCCACCCGGCCGCGCAGGCGCCGCCACACCCATGGCAGGGCGTGATGCTGCCACCACGCTGCGCGACTCGTGGAATCGACGTCGTGCAGGACCTGATCCAGCGCGCCGAGCGTGTCGGCGTGCGGCACGCCGAGCATCTCTCCTGCCTGGTAGGCGAGGAAGCGATGTCCGCGGCTGCTGAGGTGGACGAGGTCCTCGCCCCAGTTCGGTCTGGACGAGAGCACAGGGTGCAGGTCCGTGTCGATGAGGATGGCACCCGTGCGCTCCGCGATCGCGGCCAGTCGGCTGGCGAAGTCGGCGAACCGCCGCGTGAAGAGTCGCGCGGCCCGACGGTCGGGCAGGAAGGGCGTCACCAGGAGCACATCCGCGCCGTCGTCTCGCAGTGTGCGCACGACCTGCTCGACCTGCGCCGCCAGCGCGGCGACGTCGACGTGGGATTTCACGAGGTCGTTCGCGCCGATCAGGATGGACACGAGATCCGGCTGCAGCTCGCGCGCCCTGGCGAGCTGCTCCCCCGACACGTCGCGCACTCGCCGGGATCGCACGGCGAGGTTCGCATAGTGAAGGCCGCCGCGGGCGGCCAGCAGCAGCGCAAGACGATCGGCCCAGCCGCGCAGCGCGCCGTCGGGTGCGGGATCGCAGAGCCCTTCGGTCAACGAGTCTCCCAGTGCGACGTAGCGCTGCCAGCGGCGCCCCGATGTCGGACGCGCCGGTTCGGGCCTCCGGATGCGTGCGGCTCTCGTCCGCTGATCGAAATCGTGTAGTTCGCGGGCCTCCTCGAAGTGCCCCATCAACTGGTCGCACACCGCCTGCCAGCTTCGCCCCTCCACGGCGGCGCGTCCCGCGACGCCGAAGGCCCGGCGCTTGCGCCCGTCACCGGCGAGGTCGGCCACTCGCATGCGGAGGTCATCCAGGTCTCCCGGCCGGTACAACCAGCCGTCGATGCCCATCCGCACCAGGTCGAGAGGACCGCCGCGGCCGGTCGCGACGATGGGAACGCCACTCGCGTGGGCTTCCTGCAGGGTCTGCCCGAACGTCTCGCTCTCCCCCGGATGCACGAAGATGTCGAACGACGCCATGGCCATCGCGAGCGACTCCCCGTCGAGGTGTCCGAGGAACAGCGCATCGGTCAGTTCGGACTGCAGCCTCGCCTTCGACGGCCCATCGCCGACGATGACGAGACGCACACCCGGCATCCGATGCAGCACCCGAAGATCCTCGACCTGCTTCTCCGCGGCGAGCCGACCGACGTACCCGACGATGACCTCGTCCGGCGTCCGACGATTCAGCCGCTCGTCGCGCTGCGAAGGGTGGAATCGCTCGGCGTCGACGCCGCGTCCCCACCGGCGGATGCGGTCGACTCCGAGGTCGATCAGTTGGCGTTCGGACTCGCTCGACGGCGCCAGGGTCAGTGTCGCCCGGCGATGCAGCCGGACGATGTGGTTGCGGGCGAACGCCGTCGTGGCGGGAAGCCGGTAGCGCTCCGTGTACGCGGCGATATCGGTCTGGTACGCGGCGACGGCAGGTATGCCGCGACTGGACGCCGCGAGTGCGCCGCGCCATCCCAACGCGAACGGCGAGGCCAGGTGCACCACGTCGGGGCGGAAACGTCCCAGCGATGCCGCGACGCGTCTCGTGGTCGCCGCGCCGATCCTGACGTTGCGGTACCCCGGCAGTGCCACGCTCGCCACCGGCTCGATGGGGGCCTCATGCATCACGGATGGGATGCCGACGGCATCCGGGGCGATCACGTGGGCCTCATGGCCCTCGCGCTCGAGGTGGCGCAGGATCTGCAGCACAGATCCCGTCACACCGTTCATGTGCGGCAGGAAGGATTCGGTCACGATCGCGACTCTCACGATCTCAGGATGACGCCACCGATCGCCGGCATCGGACAACGGCGGGCCCCACACCTGAGTGTTCACCTGTTGCATGACTGTCCTTCACCGGCTGTCCCCGATTCCGTTTCCGTTCACCTTGGACGCGCAGAGTTGTCGCGTGATTCCGGAAGCGCTGCTCGATGCGGCGACAGGTCCCTGGGGCCTCGCCGTCATGGCGCTGCTCGTGTTCGGTGACGCGTTCCTCGTGGTCGTCCCCGGCGAGATCGCAGTGACGGCGCTCGGGGCGCTGTCGACGTCGACGGGCACGCCCCCGCTGTGGGCGGTGATCCTCTGCGCCGCGGCAGCGGCGGCCTGCGGAGATCTGCTGTGTTACGGGATCGGCCGGTGGGCTGGCCTGGAACGCTGGCGGTGGATGCGCGACGAACGTCTGCAGCGCGCGCAGCGCTGGGCGCGCGGGCGGCTCGAAGCGGGCACGGCGGTGGTGCTGTTCACCGCACGCTTCATCCCCTTCGCACGGCTTGCGATCAACCTCGTCGCCGGAGCGACCCGGATCCCGTTCGCGCGCTACCTCGGCCTGGTCGTGCTCGCCGCGACGGGCTGGGCCACGTACCAGGCCGCCATCGGCGCGGTGTTCGCCGCGATCTTTCCCGACGCGCCCATCGTGTCGGTGCTGATCTCGATCGTCGTCGCCATCGGGCTCGGCGCATTGATCGACCTCATCATCCGCCGGCGCTCCCGTGGGCGGAACCCGGTCGCAGCGAACGAGCCGTCCGAGTAGGCTGGCGTCATGAGCACCGAAGAAGGCGCGGCCTCCTCGTCCGAGGAGATGAAGCGCAAGTTCAAGGAAGCGCTCGAGAAGAAGAACGCACAACACCGCAACGGTGAATCGCACCTGGACGGCGACTCCGCCGTCCACGCCGCGAACGCACCGCAGACGCGACGTGAGTTCCGACGCAAGAGCGGATGACCACCAAGAGGGCCACTCCCGACGGAGTGGCCCTCTTCCTCTTCTGAGGATTCGCCTCAGCTCTGAGCGCGTGCCTTCGCCCGCGCTTCCTTCGCCGCCAGCTCTCTCACCGCTGCCTCTTCCAGGCCCTGGGTGTCGACCGCGTCCGTCGCGGTGGACATCCCGTCGTGCGACGATCCGTCGATCATCGACTCGTCGAACGGCTCGCCGCCGCCGAGCACGCGTCGCGCCCGCTCCGGATCGATCTGCTTCGTCCAGGTGCCGATGAGAAGTGTCGCCACGGCGTTGCCGGTGAAGTTCGTGAGCGCGCGCCCCTCGGACATGAAGCGGTCGATCCCGACGATCACGCCGACCCCGTCGACGAGGTCTGGTCGGTACGCCTGCAGACCGCCGGCGAGCGTCGCGAGGCCGGCGCCGGTGACGCCTGCCGCGCCCTTGCTGGCGATGATCATGAACAGCAGAAGTCCGATCTGCTCTCCGATCGACATCGGCTGCCCCATACCTGCCGCGATGAACAGGGACGCCATCGTCAGATAGATCGCCGTACCGTCGAGGTTGAACGAGTATCCGGTCGGCACCGTGATCCCCACGACCGGCTTGGACACCCCGACGTGCTCCATCTTGGCGATGAGCCGCGGGAGCGCCGACTCCGACGACGACGTGCCGACGATGAGCAGGTACTCGCGGGCCAAGTACTTGATGAGCAGGAAGATGTTCAGTCGCGTGACGACGTACAGCAGCGTGCCGAGCACTCCGATGATGAACACGATGCACGTGACGTAGAACGCGACCATCAGAAGACCGAGGCCCCAGATCGCGGCGATGCCGGTCTTGCCGACCACGGCGGCGATCGCGCCGAACGCTCCGATCGGCGCGAGCCAGAGGATCATGCCGAGGATGCGGAACACGAGCAGTTGAAGCTGCTTCACCGCAGCCATGATCGGTGCTCCCTTGTCGCCGAGCCCCTGAACGGTGAAGCCGACCAGCAGTGCGATGAACAGCACCTGCAGAACGCTCTCACCCGTGAAGGCCGAGAAGAATGTCGTCGGGATGATGCCGAGGATGAAGTCCTGCGTGGACTTCGCCTCCGTGGTGGTCGCGTCGTACGACGCGCCGGCCATGTCCAGCCCGGTGCCGGGGTGGATGATGTTTCCCACGACAAGACCGATCGCCAGCGCGAACGTGGACATCAGCATGAAGTACAGGAGCGCGAGACCGCCGATCTTCCCAACGGTGGCCGCCTTCGCGATCGATCCGACGCCGACGACGATCGTGCAGAAGATGATCGGTGCGATCATCATCTTGATCAGCGAGACGAAGCCCTTGCCGAGCGGTTCCAGGCTCTGCGCGAACTCCGGCCAGATCAGACCGACGGCCGCGCCGAGGACGACGGCGATGAGGACGGACACGTACAACCAGGTGTGCTTGTCCCAGGAGCGTTTGCCTTTTCGCCAGTTGTAGCCGGGAAGCGAGAAGCTCGTCGTGATGGCCATGGGTTACCTCCGTGATCATGAACTGCGTCGTCACATGACGTCCGGCGAAGCGCCGGGAACGGGTCTCACCCTCCCCCGGGTTCTCAGACGGCCACCATTTGTGGTCGTATTGGTCGTGGCCCGTCGGGCCGACGATGCAGAAGGAGATCGCGATGACGCGTTCTGAGCGCGGCCGCAGCGCGGCATCCCACGTGTTCGTCGTCCTGCTCATCGCGGCGATCCTGGTGGGGGCCGTTGCGGCGGTGATCCTCGCTCTGCAGTCCCAGCGCAGCGCACGGACCGAGGCCGAGAACCTCACCCGCGCGCTGGCGCAGGCGCTCGCCGACTCACCGAGCGTCATCGAGGCCCTCGACGGCGACGATCCCGGCGCCGCATCCGCCGCACTGCAGCCCTACGCGACCGCGGTCGTCGATCATTCAGCCCTGGACTTCATCACGGTGATGACGCCTTCCGGTGTGCGCGTCACGCACCCCGACCCCACACGGCTCGGGGCGCTCTACATCGGCACCATCCCTCCGGCACCGGACACTCTCACCGAGGAGTTCACCGGAACACTGGGCGCCTCGATCCGCACGATCACGCCGGTGCTGAACGCTGAAGGGGAAAGCGTGGGGTGGGTGGCGGCGGGCGTCACTGTCGAATCCGTGGCCGAGTCGTTCCTCGGACGTCTTCCGTCGGCTGTCGCGATCTCTGCGCTGATCATCGCCGCCGGCTCGCTCGGTGCGTACCTCGCACGTCGCTACACCCGCCGCATCGCGGGCGATCTGCCGGCTGGACGGGTGCGCGATGCCGTCGCGTCCTACGAATCGGTGCGCACACTCGGTGAAGCACTGCGCGCCCAGACGCATGAGCACGGGAACCGGATGCACACCGCGATCGCGCTGTTGGAGCTCGGGCGCACGCAGGAGGCGATCGAGATCCTCGCCGAGACATCGAGGCAGAGTCAGTCGCTCGTGGATCAGGTCACGGCCAGGCGAGACGGCGACCCGACGGTGGGCGCGCTGCTGCTGGGCAAGGCCTCTCAGGCGAAGGAGCGCGGTGTCGAATGGTCGGCCGACATCGCGCCAGACGCACCGCGCTCGGCACTCGCGCCGATAGACAGCATCGCCGTGCTCGGCAACCTCATCGACAACGCCCTGGATGCGGCCGCTGCGGCGCCGGTGCGCTGGATCCGGGTCGTGGTCGGAGCCGCGCCGGACGGCGGAGTGGCGCTCGAGGTCTCGGACAGCGGCGCGGGCGTTCCCTCCGCGGTCCGGGAGCAGATCTTCCGGCACGGGTTCTCGACCAAGCCCGCCGGCGCCGACGGCAGAGGTGTCGGACTCGCGCTGGTGCGATCGATCGTGGACGAGGCAGGAGGGACCGTGGAGATCATGGACGACCCGACGACGTTCCGTGTGACGCTGCCGGGTGCGCGTGGGCCGCATGAGGCGACGAAGGGGCGGATGCCGTGATCCACACGCTCCTCGTCGATGACGATGCCCTGACCCTGGAACTGCACAGGGACTACATCGAGCGCGTCGACGGCTACGCAGTCGTCGGGGAATGCAGCAGCGCCCGCGCGGCGCTCAATGCTCTGATCGAGAGTCCTCCGCCGGAGGGCATCGACCTGGTGCTGCTCGACATGACGATGCCCGACGGTTCAGGACTCGATGTCCTGCGTCATCTGCGGGCACGCTCGATCCCCGTCGACGTCATCGCCATCACCGGGGTCCGAGACGCGGAGACGGTGCGCCAGATGGCCGCGCTCGGGGTCGTGCAGTACCTGGTCAAACCGTTCACGTTTTCCACGTTCAGCGAGCGCCTCGGGCAGCACCGTTCCTACAGCGCGAAGGCCGTCGCCGCGGCCGGTCAGGCGAGCCAGGCCGAGATCGATGCGCTGCTGGGCGCTTCACGGCCCACAGGGAGCATCCGGGTGCCGAAGGGGTTGTCGGCCACCTCGCTGGCCCGTGTGACCGCGGCCGCCCGTGCCGCGGGGGTGCTGTCGGCGAGCGAGGCCGCCGAACAACTGGGGATGTCGCGTGTGGCGGCGCGTCGCTACCTCGAGCACCTCGCCGATGAGGGCAGGCTCGAGCGCGCCGCCCGGTACCGCGGTCGTGGCCGCCCCGAAACCGAGTACCGGTGGCGCTGAGGGAGCTACTCCCCCGCGAGCCCGCCGAGCAGATGGCCGAAGGATCGGCCCTCGCCCAGGTAGTTCGCCGGATCGAACGGGTCCTCGACGGCCGCCGCGTCCTTGCGGGCGATGGCGTCCGCGAGTTCTCCTGCGCCCTTCTCCACCCGCTTCGCCAGTGGTGCGACGTCGTCTCCTGATCCACCCCAATCGCTGGACGCCGCGAACACTCCGGTGGAGACGGTCTCAGCGTGCAGGTAGGCGAACAACGGACGGATCGCATAGTCGATCGCGAGCGAATGACGCGGCGTGCCGGCGTTCGCGCCGATCAGGACGGGCTTGCCGGTGAGCGCATCGGGATCGAGCACGTCGATGAACGACTTGAACAGTCCTGAGTAGCTCGTGGAGAAGATCGGCGTCACCGCGATCACTGCGTCGGCCGAGTACACCGAGTTGAGCGCTGATTCGAGAGCCGCCGGCGCGAACCCCGTGAGCAGGTTGTTCGTGATGTCGTGCGCGAGGTCGCGCAGCTCGATCACGTCGACGGTGGCCTCGATGTCGTGCTCGGCGAGCCGCTTCACGGTCTCGGCCGCCATGCGGTCCGCGAGCATGCGGGTCGACGACGGGTTGGAGAGTCCTGCCGAGATGACGGCGATGCGACGCTCTGCCATGATCATGCATCCTTCCGGCCGAGCCCGAACGCGGCGCCTGCGGGCTCGGGGGTGTCCTGATACGGGGATCCTGCGGTGAGGTTGTCACCACGATTGGCGCCCGGCACCGCCTGGCGGGCAGGCCCGTCGCCGTATACGGCCTTCACGCGGGCGGCATGGGTGGGGGCATCCGGCACCGTCGCCGGGCGGTTCGTGGTGAGTTCGCGGCGCAGTGCCGGCACCACTTCGCCGCCGAGGATGTCGAGCTGTTCGAGCACGACCTTGAGCGGGAGGCCCGCGTGATCGATCAGGAACAGCTGACGCTGGAAGTCGCCGAAGGTGTCGCGCATCGCTGCGTACCGGTCGATGACCTGCTGCGGAGAGCCGACCGTGAGCGGCGTCATCTCGGTGAAGTCCTCCATACTGGGACCGTGGCCGTAGACCGGCGCGTTGTCGAAGTACGGACGGAACTCGTTCACCGCATCCTGCGACTTGGCCCGCATGAACACCTGCCCTCCGATGCCCACGATCGCCTGCTCCGGTGTGCCGTGCCCGTAGTGCGCGTAGCGCTGGCGGTACAGCTCGATCAGGCGCTGGTAGTGCTCCTTGGGCCAGAAGATGTTGTTCGCGAAGAAACCGTCGCCGTAGTACGCCGCCTGCTCTGCGATCTCGGGCGTGCGGATCGACCCGTGCCACACGAACGGTGCGACGCCGTCGAGAGGTCGGGGCGTCGAGGTGAAGCCCTGCAGCGGCGTACGGAACTTGCCCTCCCAGTCGACGACGTCCTCGTCCCAGAGCTTGCGCAGCAGGGCGTAGTTCTCGATGGCCAGCGGCAGGCCCTGGCGGATGTCCTTGCCGAACCACGGGTAGACGGGGCCGGTGTTTCCACGGCCGAGCATGAGGTCGGTTCGTCCGCCAGAGATGTGCTGGAGCATCGCGAAGTCCTCGGCGATCTTCACCGGGTCGTTCGTGGTGATCAACGTCGTCGAGGTCGAGAGGATGATGCGCTCGGTCTGCGCGGCGATCGCGGCGAGGGTCGTCGAGGGCGATGACGACCAGAACGGCGGGTTGTGGTGCTCGCCGATGGCGAAGACGTCCAGGCCCACCTCTTCGGCGTGCCGCGCGATCGTCATCGCGTCCTTGATCTTCTGCCCCTCGCTCGGGGTCTCACCCGTGACGGGGTTCTGGGTGACGTCGCTGACGGTGAAGAGTCCGAACTGGATGCCTGAGGTGTCGGCGTGCTCGCTCATGGTGTGCTCCGGGTTTCTCGAGGCGGATGCTGTCTGCATGCCGCTTCTATTCAAATGCATGTATATGGGACAACGCAACCCACGCAACTTTATTCCTGGTCTGCCGTGGAACGGCCGGTAGCCTCGGAGGATGAGCACTGCCGCACAGACGCCCACGGGCCCGATCACCGGGGGCATGGCGCGGCCACGCAGACGCGTCCCCTTCTGGGACAACGCCCGATACGCGTGCATCGTGCTCGTCGTCCTCGGCCATGCCATCCAGCGCCTCACCTACGACTCGAGCATCGCGATGGCGCTCTACCTGGCGTTCTACGCGTTCCACATGCCGGCGTTCGCGATCATCGCCGGGTACTTCTCGAAGTCCTCGCCGCCCACTCGCAAGCAGATGGCGAGGGTCATCACCGACATCCTGGTCCCGTACGTGATCTTCGAGCTGCTGTGGACCCTCACGAAGTGGCTCGTGGAGGGCCAGGCCGAACCCAACCTCACGAAACCGTCGTGGACGCTGTGGTTCCTGCTCGCCCTCGGGATCTTCCGACTGATCCTGCCCTATCTCGCCCTGCTGCGCTGGCCGCTGGTGTGGAGCGTGCTGATCTCCGTGGGTGCCGGCTACCTCAGCAACGTCGACAGCACCTTCTCACTCTCGCGCACACTGGGCTTCCTGCCGTTCTTCGTGCTCGGTTGGTGGCTGCGGGAGCACGACCTCGTGAACCGCTTCCGCCTGATCGACTTCAGGCCCTGGTGGCTCCGCGCCGTCGCGCTGCTCGTCTTCGCCGCAGACGCGTACGTGGCGTGGACGTGGGTGGACCTGTGGGAGAGCATGAGTCTCGACAAGTGGTTCTTCTACAACGACACCTACGTCGACCTCGGGGGTGACGAGTGGTGGTCAGGTGGGATCCGCCTGCTGCTCATCGCGATCGGTCTCGTGCTGAGCGCCGCATTCTTCGTGCTGATCCCCCGTCGCGAGCAATGGTGGACGAAGTTCGGTCAGTACACGATGTACGTGTATCTGCTGCACTCGTTCGTGCTCTACCCGTTCCGAGAATCCGGCATCCTGCGCGACGCGGAGCCGACCTGGATCTGGCTGCCCACCGTGATCCTCCTGTCGGTGCTCATCGCCGTCGTGCTCGCGACGAGGCCGGTGCGGTGGCTGTTCCGACCGCTCGTCGAACCGCGTGCGCGCTGGCTGTTCTCCGATGCGCGACTGTCGGCCGATGTGTCCCGCCGGGACGATCCGACAGGGTCTCGGCGCTCTCGCGATGGCTGATCAGTCGAAGGCGCTGCTCAGTCGAAAAGCTCCGCACCTACGTACGAACCGTCGCGCGCTCCGGAGGGGACGGCCCACACACCCGAGCCGACGTGCCGGATGTACTCGTTCATAAGATCGGTCGACAGCGAGCGCTGCAGCGCGATGAACTGTTGGGGATCACGCTGGTACGAGAGGAAGAACAGCCCGGCATCGAGTCGTCCGAGACTGCTGTTGCCGTCGACGAAGTTGTAGCCGCGCCTGAGGATCCGCACCCCCGCGTTCTGCGACGGATGGGCGAGGCGCACATGGCTGTTCTCATCGATCGCGGCCTTCGTGAAGTCGAGGTCCGTGAACTCGTGCCCTCCGGACAGCGGCGCCCCCTCCCCCTTGTCGCGGCCGATGATCCGGTCCTGCTCGGCCAGACGCACACGATCCCACGTCTCGACGATCATCGCGATCCGCCGAGCAACGAGATAGGAGCCGCCTCGGAGCCACTGCGGCTCATCGGATGCCGCGACCCAGACATGCTCGTCGAGCGCGGCCGCATCGTCGGAGAGGATGTTCGCCGTGCCGTCCTTGAAGCCGAACAGGTTGCGCGGCGTGGCCTGATCGGTGGTCGTGCGCGAGGTACGGCCGAATCCGAGTTGCGACCAGCGCAGCCGTGCGCGCCCGAACGCGATCCGGCTCAGGTTGCGGATCGCGTGTACCGCGACCTGCGGATCGTCGGCGCACGCCTGGATGCAGAGGTCTCCGTCGGACGTCTCCGGGTTCAGATCGTCGCCGAGGAACGCAGGAAGCCGTTCGAGGCCGGCCGGACGCCTGTCCGCGATCCCGAAGCGATCGCCGTCCGCGTTCTCGAACAGTGTCGGGCCGAAACCGATCGTGATGGTCAGGCCGCTAGCGCTGAGTCCCTGAGCCTCCCCGGTGTCATCCGGCGGGGTCTGCGCGTCGCCGCCCACCGCGCCCGTCGCGCTGACCTCGAGGCCCTGGGTCATGCGCGACGCCGCGTACGACCAGTCCTGCAAGAGCGTGACGAGGTCGTCACGGTCACTGCGGGGCATCATGTCGAACGACGCGAAATGCAGGTGATCCTGGACGGGAGTGGTGATACCGGCCTGATGGGCGCCGAAGAAGGCGAAGGGCGCGTCGGTCGCCGAGCGTTCACGCTCCCGGCCGATGGCGATGCCTCCGGCGAGTCCTGCGCCCACCCCGACGGCGAGGCCGGCCGCACCGCCACCCAGCGCGAGTCCGAGCAGACCGCGACGACTGAGGCTGGTCGGCCGGGCCTGGTCGGCCGGCGGGGCCGGCTCGGTGTTCGGATCCCTGTGATCGCTCACGTCAGGAGAGCAGCGTTCCGGTCAACTGCGAGAGCGGCTCAGCCAGCGCGTTGAGCAGATCGGTGAGCTCGCGCTTGTCGTCATCGGTGAGCTCGCCGTATCCGATGAACCCCGACGTCAGTGATCCCTGTTCGGCGAGGGACTCCTCGAGAGCCGCGTACCCGGCGTCGATGTCGTCGACCAGCGCCGCGCCCTCATCGCCGGTGGATTCCGCGAAGTCGCGGACCAGATCGAACGCCATCCTCGATCCCTCGACGTTGGCGGCGAAGTCCCACAGGTCAGTGCCGGACCACCAGTCTTCCTCGCCGCTGATCTTCCCGGTCGCGACCTCGTCGAGCAGGGCGATCGCGCCGTTCGAGATGCCGCCGATGCCCTGCTCGTCGAGCGCGTCGAGGAAATCGTCGGAGTGCACGTAGTCGTAGAGCTCCTGCACGTCGGCGATGAGCTGATCGCCGAACTCGCCGCGCTGCTCGTTCGTCGACGGAGCCCAGTCCTGCCATGCAGGCGTCTCGGCGTCGGCGTTGAGCGCATCCGCAGCGGGGATCCAGAGGTCCTTCTCGATGCGGTGGAAGCCTGTCCAGTCCAGTCCTTCGGCGACGGCATCCACTTCGCGGTAGTCGATGCGTGGATCGAGGTCGCCGAGCGATTCCGCGACCGGCTCGATGCGCTCGTAGAAGGCCCGGACCTGCGGGAACAGTGCGCGAGCGGTGTCGTCGTCGTTGGACTCGTACGCGGCGATGAACTCGTCGAGCGCCGGGACGAGCTGTCCGACCTGGTCCTTCACGAACGCGGCGTACAGATCGACGGCCTTCTGCTTCTGCGCGGCGTCCTCGCCTTCGACGGCGACGGCCTCACCGGAAACGGTGAACGCAGAACGTCCGACGCCGTCACCGATCATCCCCGGCTTGCAGACCGTGAAGTACTCGCCAGGCTGGGCGACGACGGTCAGCGTGCGCGACGCGGACGGAGCGATGTTCTCCACCTCGCCGACGATGCGCAGTCCGTCGGATGCAAGCAGGTAGAACTCGCTGACCTGACTGGAGTCGTTCGTGACCTCGAACGTCAGCGTGCCGCTGGTCGCCGCCGAATCCGACACAGCGCAGTCGGAGTCGGAGGACGAGACCTGCAGCGCTGCGGCGTCGGCGACATCTGCCTTCGCTACGCAGCCCGATAGGACGAGTGCGGCGGCGCCTGTGGCGGCCAGAGCACCGAGAAGTCGGGTCGGCATGGTCATGGTGCTCCTTGTGGTTCGGTGAGTGTCGGAGAGTTCGAGAAGTCGTCCCGCGCCGGGGCGATCTGCCGCCCCAGCGCCGAGCTGCGTGCGCCGACGATGCCCCTGGTGAAGAGCGAGCCGACGACGAGGAGGTAGACGAGCCAGGCCAGCACCTGGATCCAGGTCATCGCCGGCATGAAACCGACCGTCGCCTGGAGCACGGTGGCGAGCACTCCGCCCGGCGCGATGGCGGCGCTGACGTCGAACGCCCAGCCGAACGGGAAGGCGCCCCACCCGACCGCCACCGTATGGGTCAGAGCATCGACCGGAGCGGCATCGGAGAACGGACCGGGAATCACACCGGCCTCCTGCAGATCCATGACCGCGTAGGCCAGCACCCCGGCGGCGACGATGATGAGGAATCCGCCGGTCCAGAGGAAGAAGCGGCGCAGGTCCAGACGGACCGCCCCGCGTGCGATCAGAGCACCGACGAGCACAGCGCACACGAGGCCGAGCAGCGCTCCGAGCAGAGCGGCGGGTGCGTCGCCGAACGACTGCACCATGGACCACAGCAACAGAGTCGTCTCGATGCCCTCTCGTGCCACGGAGACGAATCCGATCGCCACGATCGCCCACAGCCCGCCCTGCGCGAGAGCACGGTCGACACCACCCTCGAGTGTCCGCTTCATGGTGCGTCCGGCCTTCTGCATCCAGAAGATCATCCACGTCACCATCGCCACTGCGAGCAGCGAGAGGCTGCCGCCGATGATCTCCTGCGCCTCGAACGTGAGCGAGTTGGGTCCGAAAGTGAGGACCGCGCCGATGCCCAGCGCCAGTGCGATCGCGAGGCCGATGCCCGCCCACATGCGGGGCAGTACGTCGCCTCGGTCGAGCCTGCGGAGATACGCGATGAGGATGCCGACGACGAGCGCGGCTTCGAGTCCTTCGCGGAGCCCGATGAGGAAGGTGGCGAGCACAGACGGCGCACTTTCTGCAGGGATTAGGTAAGGCACTCCTTACAAGAAGAGATTAGCACCCTGCACAGGCGCCGACGGATCACTCGATTCGGATGCGCCGAGCCACGCGCACGATGTACCAGGCCAGGGCGACCAGCAGCAGCAGTTCGGCGACGATGTATCCGTAGTGCAGCCACGACTCCCCCGGATCACCGCCCGCGATGATCACATCGCTGCGGGTTGCCAGAGCGGGTCGGATCACGAAGCTCTCGACAGCCATGATGATCCACATCCCGCCGATCAGCATCCACCCGCCCCTCGTCTCGCGTGGGCGCGCCTGCGCGATGAGAGTGAGGATCACGAGAATCGTCCAGCCGGCCACGGACAACGCGATGAAGACCAGCCGCCCGATACCGAGGCCGAGTGGGGTCGTGATTCCGGGCGCAAGGAACTTCAGAGGCGTCTCGATGAAGCTGAGCCCCAGAATCAGGCCCATCCAGACGGCAGGCAGGACGATACGGAGCAAGATCCACAGGCGCGGCATGTCTCCACGCTACCGGCGGTAACTCTTCGCAACACACGAGGTCAGTGATGAGAACCCGCCGTACGCTCGGGTCATGGCTGAACTGAACCTCCCCGTCCTCGACCTCTCCCAGCTCGACGGCGGCCCAGAGGCGTCTGCGAGGTTCCGCAGCGAGCTCGCCGCCGCTGCCCACGACGTCGGATTCTTCTACCTGACCGGCACCGGGATCGATCCCGCGCTCTTCCGCCGACTGCAGCAGGCAGCCCGGGACTTCTTCGCGCTTCCCGAGGAGCAGAAGCTCGCGATCGAGAACGTGCACAGCGCGCAGTTCCGCGGCTACACGCGCATCGGTGGCGAGCTCACTCAGGGCAAGGTCGACTGGCGCGAGCAGATCGACATCGGGCCCGAGCGCGAGCCCGTCGAAGGCGGTCCTGCGTTCAACCGCCTGATCGGCCCGAACCTGTGGCCGGAGGCGCAACCCGAGCTTCGGGTGGTCGTGGAGACGTGGCGCGAGCACCTCACGGGCATTTCCCGGCGTCTGCTGCGCAGCTGGGCGGAGGCGCTCGGCGCCGAACCCACGCACTTCGACGCCGACTTCGGCGATCCGGCGAGTCTGCTGAAGATCGTCCGCTACCCCGGCACCGATGCACCGGAGCCGCAGCAGGGCGTCGGTGCGCACAAGGACTCCGGAGTGCTCACGCTGCTCTGGGTCGAACCGGGCAAGGGCGGCCTGCAGGTCGAACGCGACGGCGAGTGGGTGGATGCTCCCCCGGTCGACGACGCCTTCATCGTCAACATCGGCGAGATGCTCGAGTACGCCACCGGCGGATACCTGAAGGCGACCAACCACCGCGTGATCTCCCCCAAGGCTCCGGCGGACCGCATCTCGGTGCCCTTCTTCTTCAGCCCCGCGCTCGACGCGAAGCTGCCGCTGATCGAGCTGCCGGCGGAGCTCGCAGACCAAGCCCGGGGCGTGACGGAGGATCCGAGCAACCCGATCCACAGCCTCTACGGCGAGAACGCCCTGAAGTCGAGGCTGCGCGCTCACCCGGACGTCGCCGCGATCCATCACTCCGATCTGCTGGCGGCTTCCGCCTGAGAATGCGGCACCGGCGCAATCCGGCGCCGCATCCGCCCGCTCAGCGCGGCTGCTGACCGCCGAACTCGACGATCTCCTGCAGCGCCTGCAGGTGCGCAGCGAATGCACGCTCTCCCTTGACCGTCGAACGCACCCAGGTACGGGGCCGACTCTCCGCCTCTCCCCTGCGCGTGGTGACGTAGCCGGTCACGTGCAGGTGCGAGATGGATTTGCTGAGCGCCGAATCTCCCACCTGAAGGATTCTCGCGAGCGTCGCGAAGTCGAGCTCGTTCCCGTCGAGAAGTGCGGCCATGAGCGAGAAGCGGATCGGGCTTGCGAAGTTGTCGTCCAGGCGCAGTCGCGGGTGCGTGTCAGCCATCGCGCCCGTCCAGGAACGCACTGCCGAGATGCAGGATGAACGCTGCGACAGCAGCCGCAGCGCCGAACACGAGCAACCCGGTCTCGCCCCTCGCCTGGAGGAGCACGATCGTCATGATGATCACTCCGGAGAACGCGAAGGCCGTCCATTGCGGCCAGGCCCAGACCGCTCCGAGCGCCGGAACCCGTTCGACGACACGCGTCACGGTCCACCAGGTCAGATACCCGAGCATGAAGAGCATGCCCAGGAAGGAACGCAGGAGCTCATCGCCGGCGGAGAGCACCCAGATACCCGCACCCATGACTGCGCCCACGACGATCGTGGCCCATCGCGCTCCGATCGAGAGCCGTCTGCGTCTCGTGGCGAAGATCTCGGTCGGAGGAGCCGAGCGTCGAATGGCGCGAATCGCCGCGGCACCGAGAACGAGCAGAACAAGCGTCCCGGGGACCAGCCGCACGAGGAACGGGATCTCCGCGCCGGTGACGCCCGCGAGGAAGGCGGCGCCGAGCACGACGACCAGCACGACGCAGAGCACGATCGCCGTCGTCCATGGCGCGGACACGCCGGATCCCATGATCCCGTATCCCTCTCGACGCTGAGTGGCGAACTGGATCCACAGCAGGTACAGACCGACGAACACTATGAACGATGAAGACGCGGAGGACTCGCCCATACTGATCGCGATGACCGTGACGTACACGGACAGGACGACGGCCTCGACCAACGCGAGTCGACCCGCGCCACGCCGATCGATGCGCGCCTCGCGGCGCGAGCGGACCGTCGCGACCTCTTCGAGGTAGGCACGTGCGACGTCGGAGCTCGGGGCGGGCAGCGGCGCCGCGCCGTCGATCGGTCGCTGGTCCACAGCAGCCTCCACATCAGCTTTCCAACTGGAAAGCGCTAGATGAGACCGAATCTACGGACTTTCCACCTGGAAAGCAATGAGCGCCGGTGCACCGACACACGACGAAGGCCGCCCCACACCTGGGACGGCCTTCGGAAGAAGTGCGATATTACGCTGGCTCAGTGCCTTATCGGCGAAGTCCGAGGCGCTGGATCAGCGAGCGGTAACGCTCGATGTCCACACCCTGGAGGTAGCCGAGCAGACGACGGCGCTGACCGACGAGCAGGAACAGGCCACGACGCGAGTGGTGGTCGTGCTTGTGCTCCTTGAGGTGCTCGGTGAGGTCCTTGATGCGCTGCGTCAGCATCGCGGCCTGCACCTCGGGGGATCCGGTGTCACCGGGGTGCGTCGCGTACTCTTCGATGATCGCCTTCTTGACGTCTGCTTCCAGTGCCATAGATTCGATCCCCTCTCTGCTTGTTGCGCGGCGCCCGACGCC
>Ga0308157_10001563_pt1 | contig 45430 bp, 50 predicted proteins | sample PhyBR1_FD_201035 | JGI IMG/M metagenome (GOLD analysis project Ga0308157, IMG submission 201035) | Phyllosphere microbial communities from UC Gill Tract Community Farm, Albany, California, United States - DLSLB.R1 | ecosystem: Host-associated > Plants > Phyllosphere > Unclassified | place: USA... | reverse complement strand
ACAAGGACCTGAACCAGGTCACCGTGCGCAAACTCGGTAACGCGCTGGGTTCATCCCCGGCCGCGATCCTGTTCGGCAGCAACAAGCTCGAAGAAAACTTCACGCTCAGCGAAGCTGGCGAGCGCGACGGCATGGAATGGCTCAACGCCGTACCGAAAGCCAAGGACACGTCGTTCGAGCAGATCAGCATCGGCCTGAAGGGCGGGGTGCCGCTGGCGATGGAACTGAAGGACACGTTCGGCCAGACTTCGCGCCTGACGTTCACAAACTTCCAGCGCAATCCGGCCCTGGGCGCGCAGCAATTCAAGTTCGAGACGCCCAAGGGCGCCGACGTCGTCAACCAGTAAGCCGCACTGGAGCCTGCCGTGGATGACCTGTTCAAGACCGAACCGGCGGCGCCGCTGGCCGAAGCCCTGCGCCCGCGCACCATCGATGAGGTCGTGGGCCAGAGCCACCTGCTGGGTCCCGGCAAGCCGCTGAACCTGGTCTTCAAGTCGGGCAAGCCCCATTCGATGATCCTATGGGGTCCGCCGGGCGTGGGCAAGACCACGCTGGCGCGCCTGACCGCCTATGCGTTCGACTGCGAGTTCATCGCACTGTCGGCGGTGCTGTCGGGCGTGAAGGATATCCGCGCGTCGATCGACCAGGCCGAGCAATATCTGGCGCGCGGCAAGCACACGATCCTGTTCATCGACGAAATCCATCGCTTCAACAAATCGCAGCAGGACGCCTTGCTGCCATTCGTCGAAAGCGGGCTGGTCACGCTGATCGGTGCCACCACTGTTCTTTATCCCAATAATTCATACATAGATAGAGTTCTCCACTAGCATTCAAGGCTAGGGTGTTGGGAAAAGTAAACACTCCTCACCATTGTCTTTGGGCAAGATGCCAATCATAATCGTTAGCATGTTGGGTCGACGATAGTGGCAGGCTAGACTGTCACTCAGGTATTCGTCTTTTCACAAGGGGGGAGGCGGCGTAAGCCGCCTCCCCCCTTCGTCAAGAGTTCCTGCTTCGTCCCCACGTTGCGACGTCTCAGTGGCCAACCGGTTTTGTCCGAGTCAACGACGTATTCATATGGTGATGCCGGGGAGACGAAGATGTTGGGCGGTTGGCTAGACATGTTGCAACGCACGGACGAGGCTTTGGCAACTCGGCGGCACTACTTCCGTAGCAACCCAGTCGCTACCGTCGTTAATCCCCCATCGACCATCAACATGCGCCGCTCCGGTGGGTTGCTAACGTTGTTCGCTGCTGCAGGCCATGGGCCTAGCGACCATTGCGGGTAAAGGCGTAGAAGTGCGGCTTGTCGTCACTATCGTCAAAGCCAGTGTTAGGTCGGACAACACTGGCGTACGCCTGGACTTCCCAGTCGTTGTTACGAACGTTGGGGTGCTGGGTACGCTTGTCGACTACTTCAACGCCAGGGCATACGCCCGCAGTGTCAAATGGATGTACGACGCTGCGCGAGCAGTGAAGCTATTTCTGGAATACCTATCGACCAATCCTGACGAGCGTGATAATTATCGGCTGTTCCAAAATTTCGCTCAACGACTCACCGTCGGCACCTTCGACGTTCGAACGGGCGAAGACCCAAGTGGGTTAGGTTGGGTACCGCTGGCCGGGAAGCGAGTAAACAAAACCGTTAGATTGTTGAACGACTTCTTCGAGTACCTGTCGGAGACTAGGCCAGGAGCTGCGCTTTTCAATCCAAGGTACGCTGGCTCTGCGCATGACCGTATGGTTGATGAGACTGCATACCAGTACCGTCGTGATAAAGCTTTTCTTGGGCATACGTGGGCTACATCAAATGCCTCTGTTAGCTCACCAGGATATCTGTACCGTCCAGGTCGAAATCTGCACTACGAGACCGCTGAGCCTCTTACGTTCCCAGACGAGCACTTCGAGCGACTCATCACCGAAGGTTTTCGTGTCGGTAAGCGCTACGACTATCGCAACATTCTCATTACTGTTCTGCTTCACTGCGCTGGCTTTCGCGAATCAGAGCCGTTTCATCTCTACGTTAGCGATGTGATGCCTGACCCGTCCAATCCGCGTTCGGCTCTTGTGCTCATCCATCATCCGTCAGAAGGGGCTGCGCCTGGTGACTGGAACCATGGACAGGCAGGCAGGCATAAGGTCAAACGTCGTGAGTACCTACAGCAGCGTTGGGGTCTGCTACCTCGGGACGAGCAAATCGGGTACCACCATGCAGGGTGGAAGGGCGGGGCGCATGAAGCTGATTTTGGAAGCACGTACTTCCGAGCCTATTGGTTTGACCCTTGGTGGGGTGAGTTCTTCCTCACTGTTTGGTACAAGTACTTAGAAGAGATAGTCCGATACCCACGGAATCATCCTTTTGCGTTCGTGAACACTGATAGGGACCCTCGTGGTGGCATGTACGCGCTGTCGCAGTTCAATAAGGCTCATGCGCGTGCTGTAAGACGCATTGGACTCGAGGTCTCGAAGAGTGCTGGGACGACTCCCCATGGCCATCGACATGCTTATGGACAGCGCTTGCGAAAGGCTGACGTTAGCAAGGAGCTGACGCGCAGGTTTATGCACCACAGCTCCATTGCGAGCCAGGAGCCGTACACCGTCCCTTCGTTGGCGACTGCTTTGGATGCGCTTAAGGATGCTGCTCAGCGCTTAGAAGCTCTAGCTGCAGTGAAGCGGCCTAATTTCTCAGGTTTGGAACTCTAGTATGAACACGGATGCAGTAGAGATGGGAACTTCGCAGTCGCCTGGCAAGAAGGAATGGCAACGACATTCGAGCGAGGTACGCGAGCAAGCAAACGCGATGCTTGCACAGGGCAAGACGCGCGCCTTCGTTGCTGCGCAGCTGGACGTTGCACTTGCAACGATTGGCGCCTGGGCATCTCAGAACAGAAAGGCGCAGGGCGTAGTGCCCAAACCGGTGAAACGATACACGCAGCTTCAAAAACAGGAAGCTCTCGATATCGCTCAGAACGTAGGGTTGAAGGAAGCAGCCGAAGCAATTGGTGCAGCGGAGATTACGGTCTACAACTGGCTCAAAGCGAAGGGGCTTACGTACAAAGGGTACTTAGGCAACCGAGAGCGAGAAATTCCGGTCAGCCACGACAAAGATTTCTTGTGGATGAAGGACGAACTTCCAGAGCTCGAAGCATGGCGAGTGCTAGCGGCTCAATGGGTGAAGGAGCAGGACACAAACCTCAAAGGCCGCCTACTAGGGTTGCGCCGCTTTTTCCATGACTATCTGAATGATACGTTGAAAGCAGCCGGGTTGCCGACGGCTCCAGCTGATGTGCTATCGCGTAGCGTGGCTCTCCCTGATTTCTTCAACTCGTGTCTCAGCGATTACGAGCCAGGCGTAGGTCGTACGCGCAACAATCTTGTCCATGATTTCTTGGACTGGGTACTGCTCACAGAGTTTAGTCTTCCTGATGATTATGGCCGACCTGTCACGGGGACGCATTTCCACAATCCAGTGCCTTTCCGAGAGCGTGACGGAGGAGGAGGGCAGCCGGCTGAATCAGTACGTTCGCCTTTACCGTATGCCTACATCGACGAGTTGCGCCAGTTCTTGGCTAGTGGACCAACGTTCAGGGATTGGACGTGGGCCCAGAATGCGCTTGGTGGCGAGGAAGGGACCGCAGGCAGCGGAGGTGCAACTGACTGGTTTGAGGTTGACGAAAGTCTTATCGACAAATCCGACCCTGATTGCGTCTGGCGTCATCGTTACACTAAAAACGGTGCGGCACTCCAGCTGTGGTCGCCCGTCAGATGGGTTGCGCTTCTAATCAAGCTAGCTCTGCCATTACGGGCTATTCAAGTTCGATTGCTTGACTCAGGAGAGTCAGACACCTGGAAGTACTCTACGTCGCAAGGCGACAACGTTTGGACAGCTAACACCCACATACTCAAGGAGGGTACCGAGCGTAAGCCAGTTAAGCGAGGTGTGTTCCGGCGCAAGCTGCAGCTCGGCGCACCCGACGCTCCGTCTGTTGTTTTGTATATCAACACAAACAAGACTGCCGATTCGATGCTCAGCGGTCCAGAAAAAGGGTTTGAGATACCTTGGTTGACGTCTGGCCCGTTGCATAGCAATCCGTTCTACTGGCTTGAAAAGCTCCGCGATTGGCAAGAGAAATATAACCCGATTGTCCGCAAAACCAGCTGGTCAACTTTAGGGCCTGCCGTGCTTGATGCAAAGTCGGACATGCAGCTTGCTGGGTTCTCGGACACATGTTTCCTCTTCCGTACGCCAGAACTTGGGCCGGCTGAAGCTCATGTACCTCTAGGCAGAAAGGTCCTCGACGTGCCCTGGTACTACCTTCTCGAAGCGTATGAGGAGAAGCTTGCAAAGCGCGGCGATACGTTGCCGGGTGGAGGGCGCATCGAGCTGGTAAAAGAGCGGCGCAACTACTCTGTCTTCTTCCCTTTGCATAGTCTTCGCGTATCGCTAATCACGGCGCTGGCGTTAGACGGCAAAGTTCCATTCCCGATTCTGCAAAAAATCGTGGGGCACTCGCGGCTCATCATGACGTTCTATTACACGAAGTTGGGAACCGAGTACCCTAACGCCGAGTTACAGGCAGCCGCTAAGCGACTCGATGCCACGAAGGATGCGAGCATCATCCGGTTCCTTCGAGATACTGAGCATAAAACGCTGGTCAAGAACGCCATTGCGAACAGCTCTGCCTCGCTCGTTGCGGCAGTAGCAGAGCATCCGGCTGCACGTAATGCAGCCGGTTGGATGCCTCTGCATCATGGCGCGTGTCTAGTTGGCGGGAATACTAGCCAGATTGAGGAAAACCGTAGTGTTGGAGGCTGCTATAACGGAGGGCCGAACATCGGCAATGAGACGACACCGAAGTACGCACCAGTGCCAGGAGGTGCTAGGAACTGTGTACGCTGCCGATGGTTTGTCACTGAGCCGCACTACATCTGGGCATTGCAGGCGCACGTGAACACGTTGTTCTATCACTCGGACGAGGCGATGAACGCAGCTGTAAAGGCTGAGCGAAAACTTGGTGAGCTCCGTGCCGCGCGAGCTGACGCAGAAGCGGCTGGCAGGCGCTTCGATATGCATGAGCTTCTGGCTCAGACCGAGCGACTGTATGAGACTCACATGCAGCGATATAGCGACCTAACTGAGGACGTGGCCGCGACCGTGCGTCTGATGCAACGCTGCGTGGAGCAGGCAAAGCAGGAGCTTACGAAGCACGACGCTGGGCGTCCAGAAGGTGAGAGGCAAGCGCTTATCGCCGTTGGCAGTGCTCTCGACTTGCAGATTGCCGTGGAAGAGGTCGACAGCGAACTGCTGCAGCTTGCGGGCGTCTGTGAAGCTGCAGAGATGTACCCAGATATCAACCCGGGCAAGGCCGTGTTTCGTCGCGGCCAGCTCCTGGATGCGGCTCTCGCGCGTGAGGGGCAAGCTCCAATGTTCATGAGCCTTAGCGAAGACGAACAGCTCGCTGTTGGCAACGCATTTTTGAAGCGCTTGTCGATTGCTGTCAATCCAGCGAACCCAGCTCTTGGCAAGCGTGATGTCATTGCTTTGATTGATGCGGGCAATAAGCTCGGCGACATGTTGAAGCTGGATGTCCGGGTGCTGTTGTATGAGAGCGCCGGCGGGCAGCTGAGCGGTATGCCTCTCTCGCTCGAGGCAGCGTGATGAGTCATTCTGAGCTGCATCCAGATGATGTTCTGGAGGCTCTTCTCAAGGGCTGTAGCCGTGAGCAGAAGCGAACGAATCTAAAGCAGCTTCACGCGCTTTGTGCTGCTCAGCACGCCGGTACCAAAGATTTCTCGCTACCAGTTATCGGGAAGCTTTGGGAGGCGACCGGTGGCATCAAGGCCAGGGCGCTTTACAACGCGCCATCTGAGGACTACCGGACGCTCATACAGGCATGGCAGCGTTACGCAGGGCCAGCAAAAGCTCTTACCGAGGAGGCAAGGGTAAAAGCGGGCCACGAGTTCATTGCGCGCATTGATGACCCTGCCATTAAGGCGCTCGTGCATCGAGCAATTATTGAGCGAGACAAGCTGAGAGCTGAGGTCAATCTGCTCAAATCGCTGACTCACCTCAACCTCGACCGCAGCCCCACTGCTGCGACCGCGGGAATTCCATCCACACAAATGCGTGACATCAACGATGCGCCGGCGGCCGCGGCGACAGCCATGCAGGACTAGACTATGAACCCGCCTAAGCCAACGCTGACGTCGTCTGAGCGAGAAGCGCTTGAGCGCGCAATTGCGGCCGACTTTTTGGAGGACCAGGGGTGGGTGGAGGGGCGTAGCGGGGAAGTTTTGAACGAGAGAGGGCGACGATTGTTCGAGTCTGGATTTACTCGGGCAATTCGTAAAATTTTATCAAATTAGGATTACAGAAACATGCAGTCGAACGATAGTCATAACTCGCCACGGATTGACTTAAAAGCTATTGATTTGCTCGATAAAGCAAACGAATTTGCTTGGACGTTAAAGACACTAAGCTTCATGCTTTTCCTGGATTCAGTGCTGTGCTTTGCGACTGGATTCAACCTATGGACATACCCGTGGGTGCAATTCCAATGGCTGACAATGCTCGGAAAAATTATTGTAGTTGTGTTGTCTTACGCAATAATTGCCTCAGCTGTTGTGCCGTTGGCTGATGCATTTTTTTGTTGGGTAATCAAGGAAATATATATCTTGCTCCCTTGCTCTTTCTTGGTTAAGAGAGAGCCATTCGAGGCGCCGCGCAATCACGTTCGGTCATACCAATTGTTAGAACACGCCGACATCAAGCAAGATGACTATGCGTTAGCTCGTTACAAGAAGTACGAGTCTACCCTAGATATAGCTAACTCCGAAAATTTTCAGTTAGGGAGAGCCGCATTCCGTACTTTGTTCTTCATCGTTTTTAACTTGATGGTTAGCTCTGCAGAGCACCCTGCGACTGTATTTGAAGCGCGGGCCTTTGTTCCAACTGAAGCGTATGTGGTGTGTTACCTTGGAGTAGCGTTGGTGCTATTCTATTTGTGCTGTCATTCTTGGTTTAGATATAGCAAAGCTAGCGGATGGGTTGAGTACGCGCCTCTTTATCAAGAGCTTGAGAAGAAACGTGAAGAAGAGCGTGAGCGCCATCGAAAGCTAACTCAGGGCATGTATTCGGGCCGAAAACTTAGTGAGGATGACTAAATGCTTGCCATGAGGTAACGGCATAATTGCTTCGCTTTTACATGGTTGACTAGTGCTTGTTCGAGGGCGGTATAAGTTTAGTTAGAGTTGCAAAAACGGTGTTTTCAATGCCAAGAGGAATTAATGATGCGTGAACGCTTTCTGGTTAAATCAACTGGAGCCAATCCTGACGCAGTTCGCCTAGGGTTTAAGAAACTGTTGGAACTTCTAGGGGGCCACTCTGTCGCTGTAGTTGTAGTGCCGACGCTTGGCGACTTAAAACACACTATATTGGTTGATGTTCTCGGTCCTGAATTATCTATAAAACTTATCCGAGACAGGGAAATTTCGTTTCCGGGAGGCAAGCAGATTTTGCTGTGCGGTCAGGCGACTTTGAAAAATTTCCGACGACATGACGTGTATCTTGATTTGTGGGGGAGTAAATTCTCAGTCGCTGAGCTCGAATCGCTACCTTGTAAAGCGATTGTGATGGTCACATGGACCCCTGAGGACTCTGTTGAATGGGAGCGTTCCCACGATATCAGCGTTATTTTTGACGAAAGCGCGTAAATATCCTAGGAATTCGGTTGTTTGTCGCTACATTTGGTCTGAGCGGCTTATAATAAATGAGCGGTTTATTAATGACGATATTTATTGGTAGAATATCTAATTCGAATGCTGGAAGATTTAAATCGTAGTCGAGTTTGTTAATGTTACCTAGCCGAAGAGCTGGGGCGAGGTCCAACTGAAGGAGCACAAAGTGACAAAATTTGGCGAGTGGTGCGATACGTACGAAACAGACTTGAGCCCTCATATGCTGACGCTACTGTCGGCTGTTCCTCACGGCATGACTTACGCTAAGAAGGTGGTTGCGGCAGCGGTGCCAGGCTACTACACCCAACCCAAGCGCGTCGCTCAGCTGTTATCTGACCTTGGAAAACCTGCCGCGGCAAAATACGTTGCCGAAAAACTGCCGACAACGGTGGCAATCCGGTCTGGCGACTTAGGAGAGATTCTGTGCAATGCCTACTTACTTGAGGCTACTACATATAAGCGAGGGATTCGAAGGTTGCGGTGGAAGGACCACCGGAACATGTCGATGCGTGGAGAGGACGTGCTTGGTTTTAGGGTGGAGAGTGACGGCACTCTACATGTGCTAAAGGCCGAAGTGAAAAGTGGTGTCTCAATGTCTTCCACAACGATAGGTAAAGCTAGAGCAGCCCTATGCGCCAATGGTGGACTACCTTCTCCCCATGCGCTGGCATTTGTGGCGGACCGGTTGAAGGAGCCTGGCGGAGACAAGGTACTAGCAAATGCGCTTGACCGAGCAACACTTGTCACTCGACTAAAGAAGTCCCAGGTGATGCACATGCTATTTACGTTTTCCGGCAACAATCCTTCTACTCAGATGGAGACAAACCTCACGGCTTATACGGGGAAAATCAAGCAGAGGTATGTAGCGCTACATGTAGACGGCCATCAGGCATTTATCAAATCTGTATATAAAGCAGTAGGTAAGTAATGGCAACGACGCTAGAAGAACTTCACAGCAGTATTAGTGCAGCTATCGCGCCCGGATTCCGAGCTCAGTTGCTTGCAAGAGGGCAGTCACGTGCAATGGTATGGCGCGACGGGACCTTGCCTCCAGACGCGCCTGAATTTGCTCCTGCATTGTCAAATGACCTTCTTGCGTTTGCATATACGCTCCTCGCGCAGAATTTGCGGTTTGTTGAGTTAGGTGGAGAAGTGTCACTTATTCGGGCAGCATTTGAAGTAGCAGCGGAAGCTTTGGAAGCGGTTGTAGCAAAAGGTGTACAGGACGAAGAACGTGATTTTCATCGACTAGTCGCGGCCGCTGCATTCCACTTGGGCAGGTTTTCTGCAAGGTCATACTCATTGCTTAGGGGTGTCGTTGATAATGCAAACCTCTCTCCTATGGAGATGTGCCTAGCGAAACTGATGCTACGCGACATAACTGGGCTATCACGTGGAATTACTGCATGGTATGAAACGGGCGCGGGCACCGATGAGGCGGTGATTGCTGCGCTTGCGGCTGAAACGAATAGCGACGAGCAAGCGACTGTCGAAGCCCGTGGCCTTGCTCTTGCTATTGAAGGCAACTATATGGCTGCGGTCTCAATGCTAATGCTCGCACTTGAGCGAGGGGACTCTAGCCTTGCCGCAAGGGCGCGTGAACGTTTGACGAATGGCGCTTTTGCGGCGGCAGAGATTGAAGAGGTAGCCATGTGGTGGTGTAATCGGCTGTCTGCACACCTCATTAGCGGTCTCTGGGATGACAGCTTCCATAACGTTCTCCCGCCTATAGGCCCACAGGGCAGCGAAGAGGAATGGGAGAGGCTCCGACGGTTGTTCATTGCGTCGTTGTACCGTCGCGAAAAATCCGAAATTGAGCTGTGGCCTTCCCAAACCGTCGCAGCGCAGAAGGTACTAAATTTTGATACGAACTTAGTGCTGTCACTACCGACGAGCGCTGGTAAGACACGTATTGCTGAACTCTGTATTCTGGCGTGTTTCGCGCAGAAACGACGAGTTATTTTTGTTACTCCGCTTCGAGCTTTGTCAGCACAGACTGAAGTAGGACTCCGTAAGACCTTCGAGCCGCTGGGGAAAACGGTATCTAGTCTATACGGGAGCATTGGAGTACACCGTGCGGACGTTGACACAATGCGTAATTGTGACATTGTTGTTTCAACACCGGAAAAGCTCGATTTTGCACTGCGCAGTAATCCTGAACTGCTCGATGACGTCGGCCTAGTGGTCCTGGATGAAGGCCATATGATTGGTTTGGAAGAGCGTGAAGTTCGTTATGAAGCACAAATCCAACGCCTTCTGCGTAGACCCGATGCCAAGACTCGTCGCATTGTATGTCTCTCTGCAATCTTGCCGGATGGGGACCAGCTAGAAGACTTTTCTGCTTGGCTGACGAGTGATAACCCCGAAGGTCTGATTAGGAGTCAGTGGAGGCCGACTCGCCTGCGGTATGGTGAAGTTGAGTGGCTCAAAGACCATGCAAAACTCAACATTACTGTCGGGTCGGAAAGACCGTTTGTCCCACGATTTTTGACGCAAAGTACGCCCTTAAAGAAAACCGGGCGAAAATTGTTTCCGTCGAGTCAATCAGAGCTTTGCATTGCTACAGCTTGGCGCTTAGTCGACGATGGACAAACGGTTCTTATCTTCTGCCCATTGCGTGCGTCCGTATTGCCGCTGGCAACCTGTGTCATAGAGATGCACAGGCGCGGGCATATCAAATCAGTTCTGAGTCAATCGCAAGCGTCCTTGGAGACCGCTTTATCGGTCGGCGCAGAGTGGTTTGGCGCCGAGCACGACATTCTGAAATGCCTGAAGTTAGGCGTGGCCGTCCACCATGGCGCCTTACCCACGCCGTATCGAAAAGAGGTAGAGCGACTCTTGCGAGAGGGCACACTCAAGGTCACGATTTCTTCTCCAACATTGGCACAAGGCCTTAATTTAACTGCAACGTCGCTTGTGTTTCATGGCTTGTTCAGGAATGCCAAGCCCATTCCGATTGCAGAATTCAGAAATGTAGTTGGACGCGCGGGCCGAGCGTACATCGACGTAGAAGGACTGGTTTTGTACCCGATGTACGATGACCTTGCTAAACGGCGTGCCGATTGGAAAGCGCTAGTAACATCTCGAGAGAGTCGAGAGATGGAAAGCGGATTGCTACGGTTGGTGTACACGCTTCTACTGCGGATAAAGCGCAAGATTGGCGCAGATAAGGTAGACGACCTTATTGAGTACATTGGAGGACAAGGAGGTTGGGACTTTCCAGAACTTCGCCTTGAAAAGGCTCGTGAAGCAGACGAGGCGCGTCGTAACTGGCCCAAGTATTTGATGAGCCTTGACACGGCGATTTTTAGCTTGTTGGGTGACGCTGAGGTTCCAGACGAGGAGATTGAAGCTAAGCTTGACGAGGTGTTGGCTTCTTCCCTCTTTGAACGTCGTATTGAACGCCAAAACAGTCAGAGTTGGAAGATTGCGATACGTAAGGGATTATCAGAGCGGGCTAAATACATATGGAAAAACACTAACGCTTCGCAGCGCCGCGGGTACTTCCTCGCAGGAGTAGGCTTAGTCACCGGAAAAGCGTTGGATGAGCACGCGCAGACGCTTGAAGGGCTTTTGCTCACTGCGAATGTAGCTATCAGCGCTGGCGAGGATGAGCTAGCCATTCAGGCAATTACTGAATTTGCAGACCTTGCCTTCACCATACCTCCTTTCACCCCTAAAAATCTCATCGACGAATGGAATACCGTTCTTCGTAGCTGGCTGTTAGGAGTGTCTCTCGAAGATATCCTTGGCAACGACGACGAGGTCATTGAGTTCATTGAGCAGACGTTTGTTTATCGCCTGCCGTGGGCGATGGAAGCAGTTCGGGTCCGGGCTGCAGCTCATTTAGAAGAGTCGGGTGAACCGGATGACTTAGATGCTGAGCTTCGGCTTTCAGATTTCCCTAGCAGCGCGGCCGTGGTGGCGCTGGAGAGCGGCACACTAAACATACCCGCCGCGATAATTTTGCGGTCAGGATTTCAATCCCGTATTGCGGCTATTAAGGCGGTCAAAGAAACCGATGCAAGCTTTGATTCCATTAGGGGCATGAAACGTTGGCTGCAATCTTCGGAAACTCAAGAGCTGAACGCCGACCCAAACTGGCCAACCGCTGAAACTCATGAACTATGGTTGGCCTTTTCTCAGGAAAAAATAGAGTCTGCTGGTGAACCCTGGAAGATTCGGTCAAGTTCTGTTCCTGTCAACTGGGCAGGTGTTCCTATGCCACCTGGAGCGCGACTGCGTCTTTCTCTTGAGGACAGCGGACAATGGAATGTGTTTAATGTAGAGAACCAAATGGTGGGTAAGGTGTGTACTTCGAGCCTTTTTGGTGAACAAACGGGATTGCTTTTGGCAACTGCAACTGGAGCCGTCGATTCGATATCGCTTGAGTATATTGGTCCTTGAGCAGCTAGCCGCTGCGTACGTCGACATTTTGTTACCTCACGCGTGTTGACACCGTGGATGCACTGACGGGTTATGGCGCCTATTTGTCGACTTCAGCTACCACTTAACCATTGGCGACAAGTTTGAATCGGAGCGCGTATGCACGAGCTGAGCAGCAGTCGGCAGATATCTGCTCAAAAGCGCACCTACCTCAAGAGCCTCATCCAAAGACTTGGATGGAAAGGATGAGCTACAGGATGTCGGTGCTCTTGCGTCATGTAAAACGCTAATGAAACACTGCTCCGCGACGCTCATCCTCAAGTCTCGGCAAATGACGAGCGTAGCAGTACTCCAGCAGCCCTCTCCGCTGGACGTACTTCGCGAAGTTCGAAGATGGCTCTGAAAAGCTGATATAGCCCTTAGTAGGCGGCGGTGAATGCAGGCGTTGTCAGTCCTGCAGCACTCAGCTGCTGCCAAGCGGTCAAGTGGTCTTGAGCGCTCTGAAGTAATGCTTCGGTTGCACCTTGTAGAGCTGGCTCATGCACGAAGAAGCCTTTGCTTGTCAGGTCCGTGTATTCGGTAGGTTGTTGCATCGCATATCCTCGCTATAGTCGTCAGCAGTCGATAGCAGCGTCGTCGCTACCTCGCGCCAGCTTGGAAGCCGCCAGCTACTACTCAATGTAGGTATGTGAGTTATACGCGCGGAGATACTTTCTACGCAGCGCCAGGCCAGTAGGGCGCGTGACTACATAGAAGCGGGTTGCAGAGATGACACGGCAGGCGCTTCTGAACAGCGCCACCTTGGAAGGTGAAGTTCTACCTGAATCTTCCGCCCGCAAGGCTTCAAGTTGAGTGAGACCTGAAGATATTGCAGCCTGTCTTGCATGGCTGAGCGGTTTTGTCCGTCTGGTCATTTCAGCTTTCGAATTTCGTTGAAAAGCATATAAATCTGGTGCTTAGACTGGTTTTCTACCTAACCTGGAGCACAGAAAATGCGACCCTCACATCAACTTCCACTCGTATCCTGCCAACTTAGCTTGACGGAAGGATTGGAAGATATTGAATCCTTCCGTGTGGCCGCAGCAGCGGCTGAGTGGACGCGCAACGAAATCAACGTCGCTATCGTACGGGCTGTTTACGAAAGCTCGTACTTCGAGGATGTTGCCAAAGGGCTCCTCTGTTACTGCACTCCTGAGAGCGCTACGCCAAGTTTGACCATACACGCATGAGTTCCAGTATGACAGCCTCAACTGCCTTCGTGGCAGTAGCACATTGTGCCTTCCGTTGCTCTCAAAAGCGCTTGGTCAATCCATATCGAACTTCAGGTTAGCTTCTTGCCGCCGCCCTTCAATCAACCCTGTCTCATACATCCACTGTTCGACTTCGTGACGACGCCAGCGAAGCATGCTCGAGCCTGGGATGTGCATTTTGGGCGGAACAAGGTGAGAGCAGTTGGCTAAGTTGCGCCGAATCGTGCGCGTGCTCTGACCCATCAGCACAGCCAGTTCATGGATATCAAGATATGTGGACATTGCTTCCTCATCGGTGCGCGGTAGGGCAGAGGTGCCGCTACCTTCATGAGGTGTAGGTCTGTCAGTTAGTCGTCCTCAGCGCTAGCGTTGCGAACATGCGTCACGTGTGGCCGCTCAAACACTGAACGTTGTAGCCGATGGCTGACTCCGAGTTGTGCAACAGGTTGTTGCACAATTAGTCGCGACGTGATGGATTGGGTGAACAGGATTTCGGTGGTTGCCTTGCGTGAAATGGCTTTGCACTCTGAACAAAGGTAAAGCTAACAGAATCTTTGGTGCTCAGTCGTCGAATGGGACGCGGACATCTGCGTCGAGCGATGTCGGATGGGTGAAGAATCCATTACCGTTCTCAGAAGATAAGTACAAAAAACTAACGGCAGATACGACATGGATTTCCGGCGGACTCGAAAATTTGCTGCAAAGGATGTCTGTTGCCCCCTTGAGCGATGACAACAATCCTATAAACACGCTAGCAGTCGAGGTAAATGTTCCGAGGAGCTCTGAATTTGATGAGCAGAGTTCTCACAGCGCCACCGTTGTCCCTTCTCGGCAAAATTGCTCGTCGTCCGATAGTTCTGTAACCGAGCTCCCAGCTGTGGCAGGGGGAACAACACTCGGCATGCAAAGCGTAGAAGGGCGGAGTCGAGATACTTTACCTAACCCCCTCGATGGAGCAACCCCGGGCCTGCATCCCAGCTGGCTCAGCAAGTGGCCAAACTAGCTCGGGACGTGCCGAAGCGGAAGCTAGTACTAGTACAGCTTCGATGCTTAGCACTGCAGGTTCTAGCACGTTGAGCGCAGTCGTCTACGAAACTCAAAAATCTTGTTCAACAGCTACCGCCGCCAAGCTTGTACAACTTCCGTCGCAGAATGCAACGTCGAGCAGTCCTCCCAATGATTCTATGAAGTTGCTAGCAGACGCTTCAAGACTCGCAAACCAAAAGCCTTCGCGCGATAAGAGCCTTTGGGCCTGGGTTAAGTCATTCTGGACAGACTGATACGTGCGCCGCGTCTTTTTCTTTAGGCGTACTAGCTGTTCGTGACAACGTTATTGCTTGCGTAACAGCGCGAGTACCGCTGTCATTTTAATCATCATCCGCACTATTGAAACACGTAGATTAAGATGCAGTTTCCTCATACGGTTATGAGTCGCGCCTGTATCTCAGCAGGCGCGCGGTCCCTTATATGCCATTCTTTAAATTGTCGCCGATTCCCAAGTAATCGTTAAATACTAACTGTTTTTCGTGAAATTGGCTACATTGCCTTGTTTCTTACTCTCAACTCTGTCATATTGGAATATTGTGACACGTCGTGTCTTGTTGCCCACGTCTGTTACTAAACAATCTAACATTAGGAGCGAAAATGGCTTGGTATAAAGATAAAAACACTCTGACCTTTAGCACTGGCACTGGTGCTCACTGGAGCAACTTATACGGACCAGGGGAAAAAGTTCCTAAATCTGGCATCTATAAGTGTACGGGTTGTGGCAAGGAGATTACTTCAAATGAAAATGACCCATTCCCGCCCCAGAACCACCATCAGCATACCGTACCGCAAGGAGCTATCCGCTGGAAGCTGATAGTTCGCAGTAATACAGAAGGCAAATAGCGCCATTAAAAGCCGCGAAACAGCATAATTGGGCCAAAAAGCAGCTAGCTAAAGATTTCACTCGCTTTGGCCCTTGTCGATTTGGAGTCGCGATAAGAATGACAGTAAAACAAAAATACTTATTAGGTGTTGTTGGAATAATTTCTATAATATTTCTATTCGGTGGGGCAGCTGCCGTTGAAGAAGGAAAAATTGTACCCAATACCTATTTATGGATTCAAGGCGCTGCGTTGTTCATCGGTTTGTTCGTGCTCGCTGGCACCATTGAAAAAGCATGTGATAAGGGCTTTGCAGAATTCAAAGTAAGTGCTCTTTGGTGGGCTGCGTTACTAGCTGTGCTTTCTTATTTTGCGAGGTTGTCAGCAGTTGTCGACGTTAACAGCGTTTTCAATATCGACCCTTCGGCCCTCCCTTTAACAGTTATTGCAGCTAGTGTAATGCGCCTTTTTGTTTGGATGAAATATCCATTCATCATCATCTCTTTCCTATCGCTTGTAGTGTTGGCGTTTATGCTTTTTGGTGATTATTTTGATGCGAAAATTTCTGGCCATGAAAAGGCTGCAAGCGGCTTCCTGACAGTCTCAAACTTTGCTTGCTGTGGCTTGGCAGCGTTATTCATTTCCAATCACCTCGACGACGAGAGTCGTAAGCAAAAAATCTACCGAATTGCTCACGCTGCTGATTTTGTGTCGAAATTTGATTGCGCAGGCTGGAGCACTAAGGATGTATCTGTATTGTTTATCGGGCCAGAACAACGTCGTGTACTAGTTGCGCCACATATTCCCGAGCCAGATTTTCTCTCGCAAAGGACTTCTGATTTCCTTCAGCCGTTGAAAGTCCCCGCTAGTTTTCCAGTTGTGGAATGTGTCTCGACTGTAAATTCAGAGGGATGGGTGAAGGCTAATATTCCAAATACTAATTCTTGACTTGTAGGTTTAGGGCTTCTTCGGTCGATTTTTCGCCGTTCCCGCCTTGCATACCTGCAAGCCGCCACAGGTAAGCAAGAGCCGTGAATAATACGAATGAAAGCCCGATGACGTCATCTGGCTGAGTAAAGGTAAAGAAGGTGTTTGGCATCGATATTTTCCTGAGTTGTAACGTGTCTTGTAGAGTCATGTGTAGCAAGCACATTTATTTTACTCAACAAGGCAGTGCTGGACCCTGATGAGTCACTAGGAAATGCGACGCATGACAGAACTGTGCCTTGCTCATGGGAACCGGTCAAATTTCAAATTTAAAGCTTGTCCTAGTCCGCTGTGCACCATTCAACTAAAGAGGCACTGTAAGAGCATGCCTCTAAGGTTGGCACGTGCTTTTAGGTTAGGACATGTTTGTGCGGACTTGCGGCGTTCAAGTTTCGCGTTTCCGCTTCGCAATACATGCATTGGCACGGTTCAGTTTTCCTAGTCCGCGGGAAGCTCATCAAACACGGCCGCTTTAGTGGGCCGCAGCTAGCTTGTACGAGAAACTCCATGAGAAATCGGAGCCGCGGACTCATCTTCGGGTGCAACGCCCGTCCAGTTGTGTTTGCTCGCGTGTTCGAGGGTCGTGTCTTGGCAAGCTGCCAACAAGATAAACGGGCTTGGTTCGGTATTCGTTCCTACCTAGCGCTCCTTAGCTCAGCCGCTTTGCGAGAACCCATCTACCCTGAGTGTGAATCAGCGGTTGTTGCTTAGAGCGTCCAGAGTATGCCCAGCCTTGGTATGCCAACTATCTGCTTCAGTGGTCAACCACAACAATTGCGGAGCTGACATCAAAGCCAAAAATTGCAACTATTCATCATTTGCTTTCTTGCAACTTAGTGTGGCTTTTTTGCAGAAAGGCTCTATCAAGAAAAATTTTTAGTAAGGTCACCTTACTTTTCTTCTTCGCCCCAGATACACTATATATAGTGATTTACATGAATAAAAAACTATATCTAGTGTTTTGTGCTTCAGCTAGGTTGGGTTGCCCACGGAGCTTTGTATGCAATTTGCGCATGAATCGAAGACCAGCACAGCAGACATGCCTGTGTACCATGTTTTGGCTCTTTCCGGCGGAGGGTACCGTGGACTGTTCACGGCGACCATTTTACGTCAACTCGAGGAGGTTCTCGGTCAACCTTTGGCTAGGCACTTCGACCTCATCTGCGGCACTTCTGCCGGCGGCCTTCTCGCGTTAGGACTCGCTGCTGAAGTGCCGGCTGTTGAGCTGCAAGCGATGTTCGAGACAGATGGTAAAAAAATCTTTGGTAAGCGAAGCTGGTGGCGCCGTTGGGTAGGGTTTTACCTTAAAGCTAAGCATTCCAGTGAGGGGCTGCGCGAGGTGTTGACGGCAAAGTTCGGGGACAAGCTCATCGGTAACTTGAAACACCGGGTGCTGATTCCTGCAGTTAATTACACAACTGGTAAGGGTCAGTTTTTCAAGACACCACATCACCCGTCCTTCGAGCTCGACCATAAGCTGTCTATCGTGGATGTCGGATTAGCTACGGCAGCGGCTCCAGTGTACTTTCCCATCGCCAGGAATCCGCGTGGCGCTTTTGTTGACGGAGGCTTGGTCGGTAATGCGCCTGGCTTCTTCGGTCTGCATGAGGTCAAGCACTTCCTTGCAGGTAACGGCCCGGCCAAAATCCGCGTCTTGTCCATAGGCACAATGACGAACGGCGCAACAATGAAGGGCAGCGCAAAGCTTGACCGCGGCCTGGTGCAATGGGGACCTCGCTTATTCGACTTGGTCATTTCAGCGCAAGAGTCGTCGGTCGACTACATGCTCAAGCAAATCTTGCAAGACGACTACGTCCCAGTTGACGAAAAGCCTACTCCAGACCAAAGCGAAGACGTCAAGGCACTCGATGAGGTAACCCAGGCAGCTACAAATACGCTAAAGGACCGCGCCGCGCATACGTTCCAGAGAGTGCTAGGCGAGCCGCGGTTCCAACCTTTCCGCACGCATATTGCAAAAGCCCCAACGTTCTACCACGGTCCAAACAAAAATTCTTGAGGTCCAAATGCTTAATCTCAGCACACTGTTCCACACTACCGTGGAAGACAAAGACGCTTTTCTCGACAACCTGAACCTGACGGACGAAGAAAAAAGCCAGCTCGAAACCGCACGAGTAGACATTCGCAACTGCCTCAGGGAAGGTATCCCTGCGGTTTTACAGGCTCAGGGCTTCGAGGGTGAGGTTCCGAAGCCACGATTCTTTACGCAAGGCTCCTGGTCCTATAAGACCCTTAACGCGCCAGCGAAGGAGCCTCAGCAGGCTGACCTTGATGATGGTGCTTACCTGCCAATGACTTTCGTAAAGCAGACGAAGCGCCCGAGCACTGCTAGCCAGATTTTCTTTGCGGCGGCTGAGCAGGCATTAACTCCGTTGGTGGAAAAGAACAACTGGACAATGGACCCGGGGAAGGATACGTGTATCCGTATAGAAATCTCGAAGCGCGCACACATCGACGTCCCTCTGTATGCGATTCCGGATGATGAGTTCCTGCTCTTGAAAGCGTCAATGGAGTCTCGTGGCTTTGACAGCATTGCTGAGGCTGTAACAAAAGCGGAGCGTGATGTATGGACCGCATTGCCTGCAGACTCGGTGTTGCTCGCGCATCGCAAAGAGAACTGGAAGAAGTCCGACCCGCGGCCCTTGCGCGATTGGTTTGTTGGCGAAGTCGAGGCTAAAGGTGCGCAGCTTCGCCGGGTCGTTCGATACCTCAAAGCGTTCCGCGACTGGCGTTGGCCAGAGGGCGGCCCATCGTCGATTTTGCTGATGGCGACGGCTGCTCCGCTGTTTGAGGCCCAACATGGTCGCGACGACCTGGCATTGCTTGGAGTCGTTGCCGGTATGGCGGCTTCACTGCGCGCTGGTGTTGCCAACCCTACTGACCAGAACGAGTCCCTGACTGCCCGGCTGGGGCCGGAAAAGGTAGAGGAAGCAGCACAAGCGTTCGAGGCGCTTGAGAAGTATCTTCGTGGGGCGCTCGACTGCAATGACCCTGAGCAGGCTTGTATCTGGATAATAGATAAGTTTGGAGAGCGTTTCCCCAACGAGCCGGACTGGGTCAAGACCTCGTCCGTAAAAGACACTGTTGCGGCTGTTGCTCCAGTTGCAGGTCCGTCGCCAATCGTGGGCCGTAACAAGTCAGCATGATTGAGAAAGAGGACATCGCGGCGTCTGTGCTTCAGGCATTCAAAGCAAGGGGCTTCAAGTACCTCAAGCGCTCGAAGGATAACGCGTTTGTCCTCACTGGAGTACTCAACACACCAGAGGGTACGCATGAAGTTGAGGTATCCTTGCCGCAGAACTTCGACTGTCCACCGGACGTCGTACTACGTAAGGTACCAGAGTCGCTGAAGCCAATAGCGCCACATATCGACAGCGCAGGCGGCATCTGCTATCTCTCGAGGAAATCGATTGAGATAAATATATTCGACCCGGTTGGGCAGATGCTGAGTTGCGTCGACCGCGCTGAGAAGGTACTAGGTCAACTCCTTCGTAACGAACTGGTCGAAGACTTAGCAGAGGAGTTTTTTGCATACTGGGGTTCGAACAGCTTCCATTGCTATTTCGATTTTCGTATCGGAAGCAAGCCTAAACTTCTGTCACTTGTCGACCTGAAGTACATCCGGACGGCTGTAGTTGCCTTTATCACGGACGATGTCGAACGCACGCTGGCTAAAAGCAAAATGCTTGGGTTCAACGTCAGTCCGGTAACGCACGACGTTGAGCGAATTTTCACAAGAGTTGAGCCTAGACCACTACAGCATAACTGGCCTCCGAAGACACTAGGCGACTTGGTGCAGTGGCAGTCGGTCCAAGACTCTCGTACAGCTAGGAAGATTGTCGAGCGCGTGGCGCAAGCGGCTGAACGTGGCGCCGACTACCTTTCTGTAATGATTGAGTCACCGAAATTTTTCTATGCGTTCTTGGTTTTCTTGCGTTTGGATAAAAATCCTCCAACGAAAATTGAGCTACGTAAGAAAAGCGTCTTGTACTCGAGAACGGTCGTCCCCCTTCGAGGATGGCGGATTGATGAACGCTATATTGTTGAACGCAATATCCCAGGCATGAAGAATCTTGAGCACAAAAAAATTGTAGTTGTAGGCTGCGGAACTATCGGCGGGTACCTAGCAGAGATGCTGGTCAAGGCCGGCGCTGGTGTAGGGGGCGGGGAACTCGTACTCGTCGACGCTGACGCCTTAAGTGCAGCAAATTTGGGGCGTCATCGACTTGGTTTTCCATCCGTTGGTCATAACAAAGCTACAGCGTTACGGGAGGAGCTAAGTCGAAATATGCCCGACGCCAAGATACGGTCGCTGCCTGTAGATGTCCGAGACGCTAACCTGGCCAAGGCCGACCTCATCATCGACGCAACTGGCGAGCAGACAGTTTCAGACTATCTCGCTACGACTCGTTCCAGCATCACGCAACTCAATGTTTGGATTGAAGGACCAGGCGTTGCTGTACGCGCACTTATGCGACGCAGCGCTGATGAAGCCTGTATCCAGTGTTTAACTCGGCTGGTTCGTCAGGGCAGTTGCGCTGCTACGGTTGAGGAGATGCCGCAGGTGTACGCTGGGCAAGGATGCGAAAGCGAGTACGTTCCATTCCCGGCTTCTGTCTCTATGCAAGCAGCTTGTTTGGCTTCGGAAATGGTGCTGGACTGGGCTGGAGGTCTCGACAGCCCTGGGCTACGAACTCAAATTCTCACGCGAGCTTTTTCCAAGAACCAAGACGATTGCACTTTGCCAAGGCTGAGTGACTGCCCTGCGTGTAACAAATGAAATACTGGCGCGTATCAAACGATGGTCCATGCCTCGTCATACAAGGCCATGTGCTAGAGGTATTCAAGCGGTATAGGCAGACCGGATTTTTCACGCCGGAGAGTGGGGGAATTTTGCTCGGATACGTTCGAGACCCGCACATCGAAATCCTCGTCGCTTCGGAGCCAACACGCTGGGACAAGCGCCTACGATGCTTCTTCGACCGTAAAGCAAAAGGTCACCAGGAGTTAGCCCAGCGGTACTGGACCGAAAGTGGTGGATTAATAAGGTATGTGGGCGAATGGCACACTCATCCCGAAGACTATCCAACTCCGTCGAGCGTTGACAGAGAAGGGTGGACAAGGTTAGCCAGGAACAGTGCGGACAAACGTCCAGTGCTCGGCATCATTATCGGTCGCGTCGGCTTACATGTTGAACTTGTCACTGCCGACGGTAGTGCGCAAGTGATGGCGGAAGAGGCGAAGCAATAGCGAAAGGCGGACAGTTCTACTAAATTAATTCTGTAATAGAAACAGTCTCACTTGCACCTCAAGGGACGTCGACGCCAAGTAGCTCAAGGAGTCGACGTGTGGCAGGCTGCAGCTGGTCAACAGTAGCACCCACCCAGCTCTCTCCAAAATCCTGAAAAGTCTCGTTGCTGTGACAGTCCCAGGTGTTCAGGAATCGAATAGCTTTCCACGTACTTGGCTCTGGCGACAAAATCTTGTTGTACAGGTAGTTGGCTACTACATTGTTGAGCTCTCGCTGTGTAGAGCATCGCTCGAGTTGCGAAAGATTCGCTTTGAGCCAGAGCTTGAAATCGCTTTTGAAGCGTATTTGTCGGGCACTTGCACGTCGAGTGTTCACATATTCCAAAAGCGACGAGCCGTAGTTCGGAGCTCGTGCTGAGAGAGCCGAGCTATGCCACTCAGTGCCAAGCTTATTGAGTGTCGCAATTGATGCGGCTTCGCATAGGCTCTCTTCTAACCACTTGTGTTTGTGTCCGCGGCTAAGTGAAAAATTTGAGTAGACGTGACATAGCTCGTGCGCAAGTTGAAGTGTCATCTGAGCCCAGTAGAGGCCACTAGGGTCAGATGTCAACTGTACTTCGAACGCAGCTCCTTGTCTGGCATAGAGTGCATATGGATTTGCACGTTCAGGTGCGGTCGACACAATTACCTCCAGCTCTGTATCCACCTCAACTACTGCCTCGAATGCTTCCGCAATCATCTGGACGATGACTTCTGTGTCTTCTAGCGCATCCGCGTTCCAGCCTGCGCCTAGCCGAATTTTCATGTGTTTCCTTGAGTGTACACCCCCATACTCTGCCAGACTGCATTCAGCGCGGCAATATCTTACATGGCGTTAGCGGTTCAAAACTGTCCACGCCAACCCCAGGTCGTAAATCTGTAAGTGTCTTGCCTGAAGCCGGCGTTCGGTTGCCACGCTTGACGCGCGCCACAGTACATACATGCCTAAGTCGATTCTACTACTAGTACAGTTCGGAACGCATGAGGTGCCAATGCAAACGCCTTTCGTAAGTCAGCTTTTCAAACCCTTACTGCCGCAAGTACGTAGCCAATAGCATGATGATGATTAGCACAGAGCTACATACAATGGCGACTGCCTGCAGGGTTTGGACAATCCTAGTACGCCCGGCCGAAGTAGAAACATACTCAATGAATTTTTCCATGACTGCCTCGTTTATTTCACGGAGTAGCACATTAGCTTCCATCAAGCCCATGATGTTGTGCATAAATCGTTCAGCGTTATCCCGCACAACCTAGTCGATGCCACCCCGTAGATTACGGTTGTGTCACGTATTCCTGAGTTTTCTACCTTACCTGTTATCCACAGAACTACGTGCGCGCATAGCGGACCGGGTGAGAATCGAGCGGCGTCGACTGAAGCTGAGCCAAGCTAATTTTGCAAGGGAATGTCAAATTCCATTGCGCACTTATAAGCGCTTCGGACGGGGTCAATGTGACTCTCTGGAGGCGTTCCTACGTGTCGTAAAAACGTTCGAGCTTACGGCTGCTATTGAGCTGCTCTTTCCACCGAAGGCGTCGACGCTCCCTGATGCTAAGTCGCTCATATAGGTGTTCGAGCGGTTGATGGGGCGGGTGCACCAGGCGTCGTAGCTAGCGTGTACAAAGAACACGCATAACGTTCTGGACCTTAGAGCGAGCAAGTTTTTAGTTCGTGTCGTTAGCCAGCCGGGCTGGGCAGAATACTAGGTCGTAGGCGTTTCGAAAGATGAACATACGTGCGGGCAGACCTCGAACGCTACATGTGAATGCGAGACTGAAAACGCCAAAATGATTGGCCAGTTGCCGTCCCTCCGCTTACTCGTGCGCGACTCCTCACTGGAAGTAGCCGGACTGGAATAAGTCGCACGGCGTGCCTCTAAGAAAACAGCAATCACGTGCGTTCGATTGGACTCTGCGGGAATCTGTATTAATGTCTGGAATTCTCTGAACGTCATCTCATGCAAGCGCGTCCCGCAGTTTTGCTGCGCGTGCCTGATGAAAAAGTTTACAACACGTATTGCTTCTTGTGACAATTGTTCTAAATGAAGTGTCGGTTCTATGGCGTTCATCTTGTGTCGTGATGGTGAATCGCTGAAAAATACTGCTAGCGGTTGGACGCCCTTAGGTGGCACTAATTTCCTTTGGGAGCGGCCAACCCAGTGTTTTCCCAATTTTCCTGAATGTCCATAGGAGCTGCGCTTCGCTACCGTATCGGCCGTTGGCTGAAATCGCCCGTACAAAATATTGCAAGATGATTTGCTCTTCGGTCATGTGAGCGCGCCTGCCAGACTTCGATTGGAGGCACTTCTCAGCGAGTGCCCTTGCGAGTTGCTCGCTGTACTGCCAGTCGTGCCAACGTTCCTCTGGCGTGTTACCTGGGATGCAGTATTTGCCATTGCTTGCCATCTTCAGCGGAAGCTTTGGCTGGTACCCTGCAACTGAGCTACGTATCTCGTAGTACGGATAGTCGCTTGGTACGTCGTCGTAGTTAGGTTGACCGCTCATGTAGTGAAGGGGAGAGAAGCCTACGTTTGAGCAGCGTCAGGCAGTTCGCTACTTGGGCGACGTTCAATGTCGGTAAACGCGTCTTGGAAGAGGGCGCCCATCCGTGCGTGGTTCAGCGGATACCCAATCTGTCGCGAGAGCAAAGCTTGATGAACCCAGCGCTCAAGTTCGTCAGCAAGCAGCGGGAACAGCGCTCCCGCATGTGTACGAAAGCGTCGAAGCCGAGTTAGGCCCTGTGCTACTAGTAGCCGCTCTATCCAACAGAACATCAGCTCCCTAAGCGCTTTGATTTCGTTAGCATAAAGCGCTCCGGACCGGTTCATTGCCAATGCACGCGCCAAGAAAATCAAGGCGTCAACGCTTAGCCGATGCGGGAGCAACTCAGTGTTATCCAGCCGTTCGATTACATACTTCCAGTGCTGACTTGTGGCCAGCATCGTTGATATAGACATAGTTTTTGCGTGATATTTGAAGTCGTGCGGGCTGCTCGTCCGTGAAGTAGCAGCCAACTACAACGTCTACTTCACATCGAGGTCGTGAAGCTCCATGACCTCGAGATGGCTACGCCATTAACCGCACCAGAGAACAAAACGTTGTACTTGGTGTTCTTCTTGAACGGCTCCCTACCGACGAGGTATGCGGTATTGCGAGCTATGTACTTGTTAGGGTCGTTATCGCTTGTGATGAGACGAGTTGCAAGTGACGCCGCTTAGCCAGCTTCTGTGATGATGAAGCTGGTGACGGTCAGTACGCTTTTTTCGGCTGATACGACACTCACTGGATAGCTCGTTTTGAGCGGGAAGTCCGATAGAGCAATGTCCGGGAAAGGATTCGGAAGCTCGCTTGCAGCGACCAAAGTTATGTTAGTGTGGTTGTCGCCCGGGTAGGTCCCAAAGTATCTCGAGGCGTTTGACTGCCCCTTGGTCTCATAGCCAAACTGAACGACCACTGTTTGGCTTTTGTCGGCGCCGACAGCGATACCGATGTCGCGCGGTGCCTGGTACATGAACGCAGCGCGGTGATACACCGTAGCTAACAAGTCGCCGAACGCTTTCGCTGCACCTTTTCCAAGTCCAAACGAGCCAGTCTCGCCCACATACGCGCCAGCGTACTGCGCAAACTTCGCACGGTCTATCTCTTGCACACCTGTGAAGCCAGGCCGACCCGGGTACTCGATGTGAGACACAGCGCGGCCAGTCGCCGGGTCCGCAGCGAACAGGTCTAGGTCCGTGTTCAAGGCCGGCGTAGTGGTATTGGAATCTCCGCCGCCGCCGCCGCCGCCACCGCCACCGCAGCCAGCCAACAATATAGCGAGGGTGTATGCAAGGCGCTGATGTATAGGTTTCATTTTCGGGTGACAGTTCTAGTAGTGTTAGGCACGCTGCAATGACGTGTGCAGTGTTGCCAGCTAAGTTGTTGCATGGACCTTCAAACCGGCACAGGATTCGTGAGCACCCGATTTTTGCGGTGTGCCGCGTGCTGCTGGCACCGCGTGAGCGGGTTCGATTCGACGCCGGTGGCGGTCCACCATTTCGCTAGCGAATAGCGAGCGTGGGTTTCAGCTTTTCCGGTTCAACAACGACGGTGGTGTGCTGCCCAACTCCGGTTGACCCTCGAGGTGAACGACAGTGGCCTGAGTATTCACCTCAATCTGGCGAGTCATATCGAGGATGGTCTTGTTGACCCATTGCTCTGGCGTGCCGACCAAGCTGTGGGCGATATCCCTGGAGACTTGGGTCAAGCCACCCTCGGTCTTTTGGAACACTGCGTAAGTGTTCAAGTGGAAGCCACCACGGTATCGATACAGGCAACCGTACAAAGTCAAATTGCTTGAGTTCGCGATAGTGCGTTGCGCACGAGCCGTCCACGCCGCCCCCTCACAGCTGGCGGCTTTCATGCTGGCGCCTCCGTTCTGGATTGAGGACAGCTGCATGAGTGCTCCCATACCTGTGCCGCTGAGCTTCGCGCCAATGTCGACAATCGTAAACCGCCCAGGTGTAGTAGGGATAACCGCATTCAACTGTAGTGGCAGGTTTGTGCTGATGTCATTGGTATTTCGGCCTAGTCCATCAGCCGCAGCCTTGGCAACGAGTGCAGTACTAGCGGAGGTTTTGATATCGAATACGTGATACATCTCCACCGTAGACGTACGGTTCGCCAAGTAGCTATTGGTGCTGGCGCATGAGCACAGTGCTGCCACGACCGGGAGTAGAGCTAGAGTTCGTTTATTCATGCTGCGTAAGAGTCCTAAATTCGACGTTCGCTACGAAACAAATGCAGCGGCGTGACAGTCGCGTGGCAAACGTCCGGTGGCAGAAGGCTGAGCTGCGAAAAAGTTATAGGCCTGACACTCGTACAGGTGGCACTTACAAGCACTTCAAAATAGAGATGCGAGCCCCATACCGCGCGCTAGACTGATTGGGAGGTCAAGTACAAAAAACTTTACCCTAGAAAAAATTTTACATCAAGTGATTTATCGTTTTATGTCGTTTCCTTTAGGCGCTGTGCGGCTGACGATGTCGGCTTTTCACAAGGAAACTCATGCCGCGAAAGCCAAAAGCCCCAGACGGCGTTACTCTTAGTGCCACGGTCGGCCGCAACATCAAATCGGCTCGTTCCCGTGCAGGTATGACGCAAGGTGCGCTGGCTGAAGCCATCGATGTCGAGAATGTGACTCTGTCGCGTATCGAGACTGGTGCACAACTGCCATCACTCGACCGTTTGCAGCACATTGCTGAGGTGCTGGACGTGCCGCTGCAGGCTTTGGTAGCGGAAGAAGGCGGTCAGTCCGGCCTAATCGCGACCATGCTCAAGGCCATCGATGAGCTACCCGAACGGGAACAGGAATTCCTACTAAATTTCGTGCTGGACTACTCGCGGCATTGGAAGCTGGGTCAGCCGAGCGAGTGACACTCGAGGTCTGGTGCTGCCACCCAGGCCATGGCGTACACGGTTCTCCAGAATTTTTTCTTCACCGATTTGCTGGTTCAAAAAGACCCTTCGTTTTCCTATAGTGCTTTCAACTGCACGGCGTTACCGTGCCTGTTAGCTACCTTCACATGGAGAAACGAATGTCTTCTAGCAAAACCCATCGCCCACATACTCAGGCTAAGCAGCGAGTCCAGTCTGTAAAGACTTCTGGGTCGCGCGCGACTACAACAATGCGCCCCACAAGTACTTCCAAGGCGCCAATAGCTAAGCCAAGTGTGCAACCTGTCCGTGCGATACCGCCACTCTCTAAGCCAAGTCCGCAGCCGGCCCGTGCGATACCGCCACTCCCTAAGCCAGGTCCGCAGCCGGCTCGTGCGCAGCCACCGCTATCCAAGCCAGGGACGCAGCCGCCGCGGATGCAGGACTCGATTGCTAAGTCTGGTGCCCAACCGGCCCGTGCGCAGCCGCCTGGGGCTAAGCAAGTGCGAGAGACCCCAGGTCCTGCGCACAGGGCCTCGTCTGGCAGCGCTAAGGCTAAGGCTCTCGTTTCTCAGGCGACCGGGACTAACGTTTCACCATCTTCATATAAAGGTAAAACTCCTTGGACGGTTGAAGCCGCGGGCCGGATTGCAAGCACGGCTGCAAGGAAGGGCGATGGCACGGTCAAGAAAGGTTCGTTTGCCGCAGATACGATGTCTCGAGCTATGACGGACGAATGTAACGGTAAGCGGGAAAAGTAAACGATGGTGTCGGAAAGAGCTGTTGTGAAAAAAATTTATGGCTACCCCTCGGTTGAATCGCTCGTGTTTGCTTTCGTCAAAGCGAGTAGGCTTGTGCCGAAGTCGAGCCCACTCTATACGGATGTCAGGGAACTCGCGACTGGAAAGAGGCGGCTCTATGGCTTCTGGGATGCTCGACCAAGTGAGGCAGGTAGTAACGCTAAGGACCTTCCAGCTGTCGCGAGGGCCCTCGAGAACGAACTAGGGCAAACCTGGGCAACTCCTGAAATCGCTGCAGAGATTGCGAAACGGCTTTCTGACTACATTCGCTCGTACATGGAGGACTTCGTTCGAGCTATCTCTGCGGCGAACTTTGAGACTGACGAGGTAATGGCAGTGTTGCGCCGAGACTTCTTTGCTCGGCGTATAGCGGTCGATTTAAGGTGGCTTGAGCAGCGGTACGGTATCGGCCTTCTACCTCGCATGCTTCCAAAGCAGTCTAATCTAGCGGGCACGAAGCATCTGACACCAAGTGCGGTAGCGCTGCGATACATACGAAAGCTGGAGCGCATCTCTGCAGCGAAAGCCGCGAAGTTAGCTGGTAAGGAACCTGTCGACGTAGTTGGACAGATGGATAGGTGGGAAAATGCAAGGAGCTCGCCGCGGCAAGACTCCCTTCCACGCATCAAAGAACTGTACGGTCTGAACTCAAAATTCCGCTACAAGCTATGGTTTTGGATATCGTTGGTGCTAGATGAAGCTGGGCCTGCGTTTTGCAGAGAGATTGCCGCGTGCCTTGGACATGGGTTCGACCTGTCAATGGCTAGGCGTACGTTTGTTGAGATGTCCAACAGCAGAATTACTAGCCTTGGCGTACCGGAATCATTTCACGTCCTTGACCGACTGCTGTGCCGGCAGTCTACGACCAGGGCAGCAGGGGACCGTGAGAGAGCGTTGGCAGCGCTAGAGGAGCTCAAGCAATTCACACAAGAGCACGATGGGATAGTCGAGTATCACGTCTATGCGATGCAGGCACGTATCGCCGTCTTCTCACGCCAACCGAAAGAGGCGTGCGAGCTCTATGTGAAGGCGATTTCGTTAGCACGCTATGCTGAGCCACACTCTGCCGAGCGAATTTCTCGAGAGTTGGCTGCACTCTGCGCTCATGAGAAAAATCGCGTACCGCTGAAGGACATTGCTGACACGCAGTGGCTGTTCAAACTTCATCCGATACAGACCAGACGGATGCCTTATGACGACTATGAGACACCGCTGAGTGCAGCTGATACTAAGCGAGCATTTGACTACTACCGATATTTTCCGCCACAGCTCTTCTTCGACAGGGCCTGAGACATTCAGGGAGGGCGCAGCGCTTCGCGGATGCAGGCAATGCGCTGTGAGGCAGATTGCGCGACAAGCGTAGGTTCGACAATCTTTGACTAGGTTACCTATGGGCTCTAGCAGTAAGTTACCAGTGACGATAAATCCGCCAGCTAGACAGTTGCGGCTGTGGCACCGGCCACGTCTCACATCCAACTTCCAGGCTAGACTATGTCGATTGATACCTACACCATAACGTTCACTCGTTTCAACCTATCTTCTGCCCGCTCACCCGAGCTAGCATGTTTAAACTCGCCCAAAGTCGCATTCGTGGCGCACCCCAACATAGGGGGGTATGGACGTTCACCTCCAGTTAGTCCTTCTATGGACATTGTCCAAGGTGATGATGCGCACACCTAGATAGCATTTTTTAGCTTTTTCTTGCGTACTAGGCGGCTGTCGCGATGAAAGTTTATGCCTTGGTGCCGGTCTTTTACGAGGGACTGCGGCACCCGCGAGGTTTTGTTTTATTAAGATATAAATTTGTTAGTCGCTCTGCGTGCACGCAGTAACGCGGCTGCTGTGGTCAGAGTGTGAGCAAGCGGTTGGCAACGGCTTTTCGTTGCCAATGGCTTGTGCACACGTTCCGAAGGACTGTCCCCAGCCGAGATAGCACGGCAGCTCGACGGAGAACGAGACCTGCTCCTAGCGAAGGGCCAGTGACACTGTCGGCTTTCCCACTTGCTGAACTGGGCTTCGCTACTCGTCTCGGTTACTGGCCCTCATGATGTCCATTTTTCGAGTGGTAGTTCGCGTCGTTCTGGAATGCATGCTTATCAAATCGTCCCAACCAGAAGAGCGTGATAGCGGCTACTGATGGAAACGATTAGTCTACTGAAATAGTAACTTAGCACTTTGAAAGCTTCGTCGACGTTCGTTTACCGACACTTAGCGTTGCTGAAAGGAGCAATCCATGTTAGCCGGCTGTTGCCGCCTGCTTCATTCGACCATCCAAACCTTGGACGCTGAAGATTGAGCGCGGGCTACCCAGGCTTCACGCTTAGCTGGTGTCGCAAGCAGAAAGAAGTTCCGCTATATCAATCGCTAGCACGGTCGCTAACTTCTCCATCGTGTCAATAGATATCGATGCGGCACTGTTCTCAACTTTCGAAATGTACACGCGTGACAGGTCAGCCTGTTCAGCGAGATGCTGTTGGCTAAGGCCGCGCGCGGCGCGGTAAGTGCGCAAATTGCGGGCGAAGCGCTGTCGGGCTGTCTCTGTATTTGAGGGGGTGCTCATCAAAAAAGAGCATGTTCGGTTTACAGATTTTTGTATATAAACTATAGTTTACATCGCCTACTTTTTTACGGTATTCTTGGGGCTAGCGCTTCTTTTTTTTTGCCTACCTGCTGTACGCAACGTAACGCGCACCTTCGCCAGGAAAATTCATGTTAGCAGCACATCTAAAGGCGGACATATTGACTCGAGAAGCACGTCACTTGCTGCCGGCGTCATTTCGAATTGAGGAACTGATTGTCCTTACTCGGGAAATTGCATTATTCACAGATGGATTTTTTAGCCACGATGAGACTGTGGAGCTCAGCAGATTTTTGATTGCCTACTTGAAAAAGTTGCTACCAAGCCAAGGCAATGAGCGGCTTAAGCTATACGAAAATAACTCTGGTGACTTGTTTCCAGCGCTGGCACATGAGCTCAACGAGCTAAGTCGAGACGAGCTTGTGTCACGTCTGATTGGTCACACATCGGCACCAATTAATTTTCGAAACCTGCTCGAGGAGCACTTTGTTGGCAGTCAGCTCGCTGGACAGACGAGTTCGGAATACCCAATGTGGAAAGGTTTGCTGATGCAGCTGCGACCGCAGCGGCACAACGAAGCAAATTATGGAGAATAAAAACGAATAAGCAGCCGAAGTTGGCCACGACGAACCAGATTACAGCGAAGTTCCTGCAGATTTTCCACGTCCGGAAACGCGTGGAGCTGTAAGCGGTTTTCAACCCAAGCTCCTTCTAACTCAGCACGCGGGAAAATTCTACGCAGCTAGCTGCACACCTCCTGAGCTTTACAGTCGCTGGGACAGGTGCGAAGACTTGGCTAAACAACTGGCGGCAAAGTCCTTGGAGTCGAAACATGGCAAACGTTTCCATATGAGCGAGCTAGCGATACTTGAACAGTACTTGCCGCGTCTCATCGCGGCCGGGTGGACATCTGAGCCGGAAGCACGGTTCATCATTAGACGCGCGGCGGTGTTGCTTAATTAGCCGGTGCCTCCGGCAGCGAATCCGTAAGCATTAGCCCGCCCGCAGGTATGCCTGAGCTCTAGGTACATAAGATGTTTGGCAGTAGCTACCTACGCAGACAACAGTAAGCTCAATGGAGCACACATGACACCAATTGTATTTCTGGACTTCGACGATGTGCTTGCTGTCCACCAAGTGCATAACAGTTACCGAGTTCTTGACGCCTTTGCTACTGGAGGCGCAGAGGCGGTGCCCGAGCTATGGACGAGTGTATTTGACGCCAGCGCCCGAAAAAATTTGCTGGCGTTGCATGAGGAGTTTGAGCCCAACTATGTGATTTCTTCTTCCTGGGCATCGCACCTGAATCGTGACCAAATTTGTGAGGTGCTCAGCCGCACGGGTCTGCAGTTTTTAATAGAAAACCTAAGTGAGCACTGGTGTACACCTCGTGATTCGGCTTCGGGTAGATTGAGTGAGATTGAGGCTTGGCTCGAACAGCATGGTTCGGAAGGCCGCACTACCTATGTCATCATCGACGACCACGTGTCAGGGTGGGTATTGTCGGACTCTTGGCTAGAAGATAAAACCGTTTTTTGTGATGCTTGGGTCGGCTTTACTTATGCCAAGCTACGTACTGCCCGAAAAATACTTCAAAAGCAATTGGAAATTAAATAAAGCTCTCTATAAATCAAGAATTCTTATTGACGATGCGAGCCTACAGATAATGCGGCGCTTATTGTGTCCATCAACACTTTGTGAGATTTCTGCGATTGTACGCGCGCGGATTGGCGAACAATCTAGCGGTGAGCGGCTTACATTAGCGGGCCTTGAAGACGAGGTTCGCAAATCCTGACGTACAGAGATAGCACCCAAAAGTAGATTGAGCCATGGAAAAATTCCTCGAAACTTACTTTTTCACATCAGCTGGCCGAAAAAAAGTTGTGCGCATACTTGAGATATTAGTATATATTGCAACAACAATCTTCTTTGTTGTAATGGCGACCGCTTTTCTTATGCGCTATCTTTCGATGTAATCCTGAGCTAGAGCCAATAGCGTGAGCTACATCCGCCGCTGGGGAGTAACGAACGTCTGAGCGGCTCTCGGCTAATTCGACTTAAGCGACACAAGGTCCGACGCTTGGTCGTCACGGTCGGCGTCGTGTTTGAACCAGTCTGACGTGTCAACAATTAGCGTGCCCTCTACTGCTTCGACCTCGCCAGGTGCGCCGACTGGGCTAACCAGGCGTAGTGTCAGCGGGAAGCTATCGTTAACCACCGCCCCGAGGTCATTACGAACATCACTGTTCGAACCCCACTGGAGTTCGACTTCAAGGGTGCCATGTGCGACAAATTCAATTTCAGTGGCGCCAATGCGTAGCACGTGCACGCCGTCCAACGACACTTCATCGATGAAATGGTGTGACGCAATTTCGTCAACCGATGCAACCGTTTCCTGCAACACCGCGTGCACGACTTTCTCTTCGACTGCGTACTCGATTGCCGCCACCAGCGTTTTCCGGGCAAAGTCCGCAGTCTCAAGCACGTTTTCAAGCGCAGCACATGCGTCGGCGACACGTGCATCAACCTCACCTGCGGGAACTCCAAACGTCGCCTCGTTCACGTGGGTGAACTTGCTCAATGCGTCGATTGCACTCACCACTCGCTTACGCTCGCTATCGACATCAATTTCAAGCACATCACGGGCATAGTCTGGTGCGATACCACCGTGGATGACGAATCCAACGCGATGAGCGCGTGTCACTCCTGTTCGAGAAGTAGGTTCGGGCTCATACCATTCGCATTTTTTGATTTCTTCGTCCGGGGCAAAGTGGTCAAAAACGTGCCGGATCAGCTCACGAAATGCCGTCGAAAAGTTGTTGAGGCGAAGTGGATTATTAAGTGCGTTTATCGAGAGCAGAGCGGCGTCGAGTAGCTTATGTTGAAACTCGGTTGGGAGGTGCGTTCGTAGTTTTGAAATCACTTCCATCTTTACCTCATAAAAATGGCCCGTCCCACAAAATGAGAGAGTTGCCCCGGCACTTTCCCGAGCAACATCCGCGTGTTTAAGCCTTCATTCTACAATTTTTCACGTGCCTAGAATCTTTCGCCTAGAAACACGCGAGCCGACAATTTTCGCTTGATAAGAAGGTCGCACGTCAAAATTCTTGGGCCTCGACCGGTATCGCTGTGACAAACATTGATTTGTGAGCTACATTTGAAGGAAAGCTTTTCGCTGATGTCGTGCGAAATCCAGGGACGTTCAAGCGTCGACCAATGAAGGCGGGTCGCACTTCAAGAGGCAAAATGACTATGTACGAAAAATCTGCTTCTGGCACCGCGGCTGATACGGCCGAATTACCTTCACCTGCCTTAATCTCTGCAATGAGCGGTGCAGGAATCGCAAGTGCAGGCGAGCCTCCAATTCGGCTTGCCTGCGTCGAAGTTGCCAACTTCAGGCGCCTCGCCAACACCCGACTTGAGCTTGACGAGAGTACGACCATCCTTGTTGGGGCCAATAACAGCGGGAAAACGTCGCTACTGACGGTTATTCGTAATTTTCTAAGTGAAACGCCGAGTTTTCGCGCTTTCGATATCAGTCTCTCAAAATGGGCAAAGCTGAGGGAACTAGGCGATATATGGGAGGCGCTTGATGAGGACCCAACGACTGACCTTAAGGATGCCGACAACTGGGACGAGCAACATCGCCAGCTCACCGGTTGCATGCCATATATAGACCTTTGGTTTGATGCTAAAGAGGGCTCTTACAATCATATTGCACCGTTCATTACGACTCTGCGGTGGGCCGGTGGCGCAGTCGGCGTGAGGGTTCGGCTCGAGCCCGTCGAAGATGCGACTGAACTTCGGAAGCTAGCGTGGCGCTTTCGCGAAGCTCGGTCACCGGTGAGGAGACTCCCCAAGGCAGGTCATGCTTGGCCCACTGAATTACTGGATTACTGGCTAGGGAACGCCGCGGCGCTCAGGCGCGTAGCCGCCTACCGCCTGGACCCGAACAAGGGACCGATGGCGGACAAGACGTGTCGCGAACCGCAACCGCTGCCCCTTGGTTCACAGCCGGTTGAGCTTGCTCATCTGCGCAGTCTTATTCGCGTCGACTTCGTTTCGGCTCAACGTGGCCTCGGCGCTGAGGAGGACGAGGCGAAATCTGATTCAGCAAGTTCGCGCCCTGGGCTGTTTTCGAATCAGCTTCTTAGATTTGCGCGACAACACTTAAATGTTGCACCATCTGGGCACGGGAACCGCGAGGACCTGGTGCAGGCAATTGCCAAGGCGCAGGGAGAACTTGACGAGTCCATCTATAAGGCCTTGCGGCCAGCCATGGAGGACGTGGAAATCCTAGGGTACCCAGGCATGCATGACCCGCAGCAAATCCACTTCCGCACGCGCATCCAGACGGCTGACCTTCTGGCGCATGGGACTGCGCTTCAATATCGAATCGATAAGGACGCGCTTAATGAATCATTGCCAGAGCACTCCATCGGACTTGGTTACCAAAACCTCCAATCGTTAAGTTTCATGCTCGTCTCGTTTCGTGCAGCGCGCCTTAACCCGACAAAGGGGGCTCCTGCGGCTGTTCACATTGTGATGGTAGAAGAACCGGAGGCTCATCTCCACGTCCAGGTCCAGCGAAATTTTTCATCTAATGCGCAAACGCTAATATGCCCAAAAGACCCGGTGCATAGTAACCTTCGCAGTCAGTTACTTATCAGCACGCACTCGAGTCATCTCGCTCACGGCGACAGCTTCACGAAACTCAGGTACGTGAAGCGTGTAGCCGGCGGGCCTGGACTTCGGCCGACGACTGAGGTCGTCAACCTCGGCGATGCCTTTGGCACCGACATTCAAACCAGGATGTTCGCGGAACGTTATTTCCAGGTGCAACACAGTGATTTGCTCTTCGCTGATGCAGCGATATTTGTTGAGGGAACTGCAGAGCGAATGCTGGTTCCTCTATTCATCAAACGTGATTTTCCAGAACTTGCAAAAAAATACGTGTCTTTCCTCGACATCGGCGGCAGCCACGGCCACCGACTTCGACCGTTGGTCGAACGCATAGGCATTCCCACCGCAGTTATTACGGACTTAGACCCGGTGTTGCCGTCGATGAACGCCAAAGGGCGAATCGTGCGTGCAGCCGTGCACATCGCGGACCAAGCGGGCCTGGAGTGCGGGAACGACACTCTCACCGCGTGGCACCCTAAGCTGTCCAACTTTAAAGATTATGCGCGGCCAGCCGCTGCGCAACTGGAGTGGACGTCCGAATCCGGCGTCAAGGTACGCTTCGCGTGGCAGCTACCAGAGGCAGCGGCCAGCGACCAATGGCCTAGCTCTTTTGAAGATGCGCTTGTGCTCGCCAACCTCGACTGGTTCAAGTCGTTGAATGACGAACTAGACGACGCGACTGGCAAAAAACGGAACCACCGTGGCACCTTGGGGAAGGTCGTTGGTCTGGTGCTCGACCATGCCGACCATACCGAGCTGCTCAAAGAGCTCCACGATATGCTGCGTGGTAAGTTCAGCAAGGGCGATTTTGCCGCTACACTTTTCGAGCGGCTAAACAATGGGGAGGCGTTGGCGTGCCCAACGTACATCTCTGACGCACTCAAATGGTTAAGCGAGCAGCTAAGCACAACAGTGGAAACGAAACCGTGAGCGTCCAATCGCAGGAACTGGGAAACGACCGCGACAGTCATGTTGTAGAGGACATTTGTGGGTACGTTACAGCAGACCTACCGAAGAGCTTCTTCCTCTTCGCCGGCGCTGGGTCCGGTAAGACACGCACGCTAGTTGAGGTCTTGCGACGGGTTACGGGTGTAGTCGGGCACGATGCGGGTGGGAAGTATGCTGCGAGGCTTCGCTCGCGGGGCCAATCGGTTCGAGTAATAACGTACACCAAGAACGCAACATCGGTTATTACCGGGCGGCTTGGTGAGAACTACTTAACCACAGTATCGACAATCCACGCCTTTTGTTGGGAACTCATAAAAGGGTACGACGAGGACATCAAAGAAGCACTGCTTGCACGTAACGCTAGCAAACTCGCGAAAGTAAAAGCGAAGGCGAAGGAGAAAGTGCGAGGAGAGACCGAGAAGGATAGGGAAAAGTATGCCGAAATCGAGGCGGTCGGGGACAGTTTGCGCCTTGTAGGTACATTTCGATATCATCCCGATAAGAATACGTATGGGGCAGGTGCCTTGGCGCATGATGAGGTCTTGGACGTTGCTGCGTGGCTCATTTGTGAACGCCCTACGCTGCAACGCATTCTGGCAGACCGGCACCCCTTGATTCTCATCGACGAGTCGCAGGACACAATGCAGAGCGTCTTGGACGCTTTGTTCGTTCTGTCCAAAATCCATTCTGGGTATGTCACTCTGGGGTTACTAGGCGACCATCGGCAGCAAATTTACCAACATGGTCATGATGACTTGCCCTTACAGGTGCCCCGCGATTGGGCGCGCCCGGCATTGCAGATGAATCACCGCAGCCAACGCCGCATTGTTGAGCTAGTCAACACCATCTGGAACGCAAACGTCGAAGGACGAACTCAGCTTCGGACGGGAGTGCCTCAGCATTCGCGAACGGAGAAAAATGGCGGCACCGTTCGTATATTTGTCGGCGACACCACAACCAGCAGTGCGGAAAAGATTCGTGCTGAAGCGAAATGCGCGACTACGATGGCGGACGAAACCGGAGATATTGCGTGGCGGGAGGCGACGCGTAGCTACAAGACGCTCGCGCTCGAGCACAAGCTTGCTGCAATGAGAGGCAATTTTTTTGCCGCGTACACTGCGATGGATTTATTGGATAAAGAGGCGGCAGCGCCGAAGAGTAACGGAGAGCGGACCGGGCCTACGATGGTTCGACCACTGCTTGGGCCATTGTGCGAACTGTCCGAATGCTTTCAACCTGACCAAACGCTGAACGAATTTGCTACGATGGATGTCCTACGGCGCCACGGTGTATTTGCGAAGTTATTAGTGAATGACAATCACCGCCGTGTGGAGCTGGCAAATATTCATAGCGCTGTCATGAAGGCCGGCGCAGCAATGTTCAAGTCAAACTCGACAGTAAGGGATGTGTTGCAACCTATTCTCGCGGGCGCAGTATTTGAGGCAGACGCGCGCTTAGTTCAGGCTTTTCACGACACATCACCGCCGCCAGATGCCCCTAAGCCTAGGACCAAAGAGGCTAATGAGGACCGCCTAAAGCGAGGGTGGTATTCGCTCTTCAACACACCTTGGCATGAAATTGCTCGTTATCGCTCTTATCTCGGGGGCGAAACGGAGCTGGCAACGCACCAAGTAGTAAAAGGGTCTGAGTTTACGCACGTAATGGTGGTCATGGATGACGGTGATGCTGGCGGAGAATGGTTCTCATACGATAAGCTGTTCGGAGCGGTAGAACTAAGCCAGGCTGACCTAAAAAACATTGATGCCGGAAAGCAGACCATTATTGACAAGACGCTGCGGCTGCTCTATGTCACTTGCAGCCGAGCCGAAGAAAGTCTTGCGCTCGTTTTGTGGTCTGCTAATCCCAAACTGGCGCTCGACGCAATCAATCGGTCTGGTTGGTTCGCTATCGGCGAGGTCTCGGCGCTGGAGTAGCGATTGCTCTACGTGCTCAAAGTGGCGGTTCCTTCAGATGTTCTAAGTAGCCTCCAAAAATTTTAAGTTAAACTCAGTATTGCGGGGCGTTTGTGAACATGAGCCGAGCCATGTCGCCTAGTCACTTAGAACACGCCCAATATGTCGCCTAGTCACTTAGAACACGCCCAATATGTCGCCTAGCCACTTAGAACACGCATGACATGCCCCCCATTCTCTATCTCGATTACGAAGGCGTGCTGCATCCGGCAGATGTGCGCCTCACCAACGCCGAGCCGATGCGCCCGAGGGTATACCAACAGGGCCGGACGACCGACCATCCACTGTTCGAGCATGCCTCGCTGCTAGCGAACGTCTTGGAGCCATTCCCAGAAGTGCGCGTCAGCTTGGGTACATCGTGGGCGCGAACGCCTGGGCTTTCAATTTCCTACGGCGAGCAGGCAATTCCGCAAGACCTATGTAGAAGATTGCATTGAGTCCCCATGCGACAAACAATGTAAGCGCGGTGACGGCAAAAGTAACGATGAGCATCCTTCATCCTATGTGGCAGGTGGTGCCTCGTATAGCTACATTGCAGACGAAAAAATCCCTCCAAAAAGGAGGGAGAAAAATGACTACACAGTCGTCGGTGGAGCCGGTTCAATTGCTTCGCAAGGCAGCTTGGCTGGCGCAATATTTGCCACTAACCACGCAATGTTCCAACCGCGAAACCAGTCCCCCGAATGTTCACAAGCTTCGTTTCCATGAATGGCACAGCACTGCTCGACGAAATCCGGGCTCTGATGAAAGATTACGGGGCAGAATTCACAGTAAATTTCTCGTGACTACTTAGTCAACTTCGACACACCGCGATGCTTGCAGTTTCGCGGTGTGTAGGCTCAGGTGCCTAACATTGCCTGCTAAGTCGTTGTGGCAGGCCTTCCTAGCCTTCGCATCTTGAAATTTTGGAGCAACAGCCACGCTGCTGGCACTACGAACAGCGACAACAACGGCGCCGTAACCATTCCGCCAACCATAGGCGCCGCAGTTCGCCGCATGACTTCCGGCCCAGCCCAGTACCAAACACAAGTGGAAGAAGACCGGCAAGGATGACCGCCACGGTCATCGCCTTTGGTCGAATTAGTTGTACCGCGCCGTCTCGTATTGCCCCTAACACTAATGCTGTAATGAGCGGGCGGTCGGCGCCGATATTTCTTCGGAACCGCAGTGACCAAAATGTCGGACCAAAGTACGTCTTGGACTTGGTTGCGTAACTGAGCGCTCAGTTGGCGACGGTCAATCAGACTTTGTGCGAAGCGAGGGAGCGCAATATCGTCTAAGGCATCGAAGGCAGCATACCAACGTTCGCGCTTACTACCGATGTCCTCCGGCACTGGCAACCCCAGCTTAGTGCAGTGTTCCGGTATCAAATCGTTCGTACATTGGTCTTTAAGATTGCCGACGAAAGGACGGAGCAGTCCACGCAGAGCAGGAATATCCATTCGGTAGCTTTCAGGAAAGTGCCTACCGATTTTACTCTACATTGTGACCTCGGTGACGTCAGTGACGCAGTCGCGCTGCCCACCGCGTACGGCGCTCCCTTGGTTAGCGTTCTATGGGTCAAATGCATGTCGCTGTCGAGCTAAGATTTCGTTAGCCGTAATGTATATGACCTAAAGTGCAGAGGACTTTTCTGCGTCTAATGGGAGCTTGAGTATACAGTTAAGTGAGAAGGGCTCACTGCTCAAGGGCTTGAAAATGTATGCCACCTAAGCCGGCTGCACGGTAGTCTGGTCACACGCAGGCATCTAATCTTGGAAAGGTACTACAATCGGCCCTTGCAGTCCCACACCGTTTATTCAAGCCATCTATGTCCGACCTTTTCACTACGCAGCCAAAACCGCCATTGGCTGAACTGATTCGTCCTAAAACACTCGATGAAGTGGTAGGGCAGCAGCACCTTCTTGGGCAGGGTAAGCCACTACGACTCGCGTTCGAAGCCGGCAAACTTCACTCGTTCATCTTGTGGGGTCCGCCAGGCGTCGGGAAGACCACGCTGGGCCGTCTAGCAGCTGGAGCCGCAAAGAGCAAATTTATCGCAATCTCTGCGGTTCTCGCAGGCGTCAAAGACATACGTCAGGCTATTGATGACGCACAGGCGGAGTTGGACCGCCACGGTCTCTCGACCGTGCTGTTTGTAGATGAAATCCATCGCTTCAACAAGTCGCAGCAGGATGCGCTACTTCCGCATGTGGAGTCTGGTCTTCTAACGCTCATCGGGGGTACGACAGAGCACCCAGGGATGGAAGTGAACAACGCACTGTTGTCACGTGCGCAGGTCTACACACTGCAGCCTCTGTCTGACGAGGAGCTCGAGCAGTTGTACGAGCGGGCTGCACCGCATCTCGACGGTGTGACGCTTGATGCTGACGCGCTTGCTCTGCTCAAGGGGTTTGCAGACGGCGATGGACGACGCTTCTTAAACCTCGTAGAGCAGGTGGCCACGGCCGCGAAAGGCGCCGGCAAAGCTGTTGCTAACGGCGAGTTTGCCAAGTCGTCGACAAGCCCTTCACTGCGCCGCTTCGACAAAGGCGGAGATGAGCTCTACTGGCAGCTATCAGCATTTCACAAATCTCTGCGCGGGTCGCAGCCAGATGCGGCGTTGTACTGGCTCGCTCGAGTCTTGGATGGCGGTGGCGACGGTCGTCAGGTTGCACGACGAATGATTGCGATGGCTAGTGAGGACATTGGGAATGCGGACCCGCGAGCCTTGCAAATCGCGCTGAACGCGGCAGAGGCATACGACAGGCTCGGCTCCCCCGAAGGCGAACTCGCACTAGCTCAAGCAGTTACGTACCTAACATTGGCCCCGAAATCGAATGCTAGTTACTTGGCGTGGAAGCAGGCGAAGGCGTTCGTCAAACAAACTGGTACGAAGCCCGTTCCGCTTCACTTGCGAAACGCACCTGCAAAGCTCATGGAGCAGATGGGCTACGGAGCAGAGTACCGCTATGCGCATGACGAGCCGAATGCTTATGCAGCCGGACAGTCGTACTTCCCAGACGGTATCGAGCCGCCTCATTGGTATCAGCCAACCGACCGCGGCTTAGACAATAAGTTGGGCGAAAAGTTGGCCTGGCTGCGTTCACTCGATGACCACGCTAACCGTGGAGGGGAGTAGGGCGCTGCTCTGTCTGTGGCGCTGACCCATCTGCAAACTGGTCTTAGCTAAGACTGCGACAGGGAATTTCCCAGGAACCATGCATACGGGCCTACGCTCGATTAGACGCGTTAGGGTTGTAGCTTAGCCGGGGCGGCTTGCTGCTGTGTCATTACTTGTTTGACTTTGTTCTTACCCAAAAGAAATACTCAGGATACAATACGTAGATTAATTTGTTGCTAACGAAACGAGGTGCCGTCGTGCCTATCAATTCGGGTTACTTTTTGCCTGGTGGAGAACTCTTGGTTGGGCGAGAGTCTGGCTTTTTCGAGACGTACAAAGGCATCGTGGAGACGAGCACCGGTAAAGTGCAAGCGTACGTCAAAATGCTTCATAAGAGAGCACTTGCCGGTGAGCTAGTATGTACGGTCCTTGGGCAAGCAGCGGGCTTGCCAGTACCAAATGGATATCTCATCGAAGTACGACAAGAAGACTATCCAGAATCTTCTTTTCTCAAAAGCCAAGGACTGAAATCAACAATCGCTTTTGGCTCAGAGGAGCTCAACGCCCCCAGCCTCGCGCGGCGGTACGAAGGCTCGGATGAGGCTGCTTTCGACTTCCTTTTGAACACTTGGCAGAGGTGGCAGGAAGCGATGCTGTTCGATGAATGGGTCGCTAATCCTGACCGTCATCCTGGAAACTTCCTTGTTAATGGTCCGAACGACGTTTGGCTGATTGACCACAGCCATGCTTTTCGTGGACCCAACTGGGATGCGAACGATTTAAAAGCAGGTGCCTACACAAAGAACTTAATTGCCACACATGCGGGGCGACGGATGACCTTGCCAGACCGCCATAAGCTGCTGACGAAATTGACAGGAATTGGCGGAGACTATGAAAAACTAACTGTGTCTGCGATAGTTGAGGAGAGCAGAGCGCTTCATTTTCTGAGTGAGAATGACTTGCAAGCTTTGCGACGCTTCCTTGAACAGCGCGTCAAGGAACTACCGAGATTAGTCGCACGTCACGTTGGCATTCCAATGTTCTCAGAAATGGAGGCTAGTTGAAATGGACACCTTCCCAACGCTTGAGACGTTAGGATTTTCTGCTCGCCGGAGCAACCACCGCGGCAAGTGGAGAGCCATTTATCTAGAGCCGATGGTCGGTTCAGGGGAAAGATTATGTATCGGTGTCGTCGCCCAAGACACAGACCGAGCAATCCTAGCCGGCGTTGAACAGCTAAGCCGGTTGGCATGCGTTTATGGAGAGGCTGCACAAGCATTTATATACGCAAGCCAAGTTGCCCTTCAGTCGGTCGAAAAGCGAGTCTGCCGTGATGGTCTCGCATCCTTGTCAGAGTGGACTGGTTGTATGGATGGGCTGAAATTTGGAAAAATGCAACTCGGCGCTGGCGAATCTTTAGAAGACATAGCGCATACTGGCCTTATGCAATGCGCCTCTTTGCACTTACGCACCCAAAGGGAAGAGGAGGGCGAAGATGACGTCGTCGCTTCTCAAGGTGCAATTGACCACACATCGCGCCGACTTGAACGTTTAGTGCGCGACTATGCGGTAGGAAAGCAGCCCGGCTTAGAGGCAAATTTTGGCAAACTTTTTAGTGTTGCGGAAAATGCTCGGCCGACACGAATCGGGTTCATCGGAACTAGGATTGCTGCTAATTTTAGCATTGTTGTACCAGGGCGCATAAGTCCTTTAGTTGGCGTCGCAAAGGCTAAGCTATGGGACTTAAGCACATTGAAGTCCAATGGAAATGACGACCTTTTTCCTAGTGCAGGGCACATGGAGTATGAACTGCTATTGCAGAGTGTGAGTTTTGACAGCCCGTTGTACAGCGAGCGGCAGTTTGCTCAAGTCGAATCGGCGTTGTTAGCTCTGAGGGAAGAAGCCGACAAAGCGAATATTCGCTGTCGCACGATGTATTCTCCTGAAGAAATCGCGAATTTTTTGCTGATAAAAGAAGCGGCGTAGGAATCTTCGTGACGGCCTATTGCAGCCGGCTGTTGCAACTTGCAGGTGTAGCGACAGCCAGCAGGGCGCCGTGCACTAGCGCTCAATTGTCATTGTTGCCATGCTAAACCAGCATGAAACACCTTTGGTAAGCAATATTTACACTTTGGTCGCTGTAGGTTTTATTCACGGTATAATGCAATAATAAAACTTCATAAGCGGTCTACCTTCCATGCTTCCCGTCGCTGCGCTCTGTGTTTCTATCCTTGCTTTTTTAATTTCTGCTTCTGCCTTTACGATTGTATATCGTAAGGAGGCTCATCGAATACGCCTTGAGCTTTCTGAAGCAAGGCATTTTGTAATCCTTACCATCAGTAACGATAGCGGCATCGATACAGAAGTATCGTCAATCGGGTACTTTCGCCGGTTTAGAGAGGTTCGTTGGTTGACTAAGCCTGTAGGCGACAATGCAACAAACATGTTCGTGGCCTTTCCTATCGTTGTCAAAGCTCGTTCAAAATTTGACGTCCAAATAAATACACTCCGAGATATTCCTGATTTCGATAAGGAGGTTGGTCTCTGCATACAGCTGGCGACAGGCCGCCTATACGTATCCACTCAGTCTGTGGGTTGGAAAGAATCATTGTTGATGCATATGTCTTCATGGGTCTCTCGAGTCAGCGGGGGAAGATATGCCTTGGGTGTAAATCGCCCACGAGCAAAACTCTACGGGTGGCCCGAAGGTACTCAGTAAGGTATCGATTCTGTGCATGGGTCAAGCTAGTGAGCGAACAGCTAAATGAGTTGATATCGATTCCCTATATCGAGTGTTCAGCCGAAACATTGCTCGAGGGTAGGCAAGAGCCAGCCAATTCGCCAGGTTGCGGTTGTAGGCTTCGACGGCAAGATGTTATGGCGTCGATGGCATAGGGCAACATTAAGCGGCGTCTGTGTTCACGTTGTCGTTCGCAATTGGTACTCGCAGGTCGTTCCCTGAATTATGGAGACTTAATGTCTTTACCTTGGCAAAAATACCAACAAGACGTTGCAGAGCTTTTTCACTCCCTTGGCTTCGCTGTCGAACTGGAAAAGGTTGTAGCTGGGGCTAGGGGCGTACATGAGGTTGACGTACTTGCACGAGCGACCTTTGCAGGCGTAGCGGTCACATGGGTTATCGAATGTAAGCTTTGGCAAGTCGCAGTCTCAAAAGAAAAAGTCCTAGTGTTAGCCCAGGTTGCGTCAGACGTAGGGGCCGATAGGGGATTTCTTCTGTCCGAATCGGGCTTCCAATCAGGCGCTATGCGCGTTGCCGAAAACACGAACGTCACACTAACAAGTCTGCCTGAATTGCTCGAGCGCGCTAAGGAAGAGCTGCAAAAACGTCAGCTGCTCTTGCTCAAGCAAAAGGCTTATCGTCTGCAGCGAGGATTGCATGACCTCTACATTTTGGACGATGGCTCTGCCGGTCCACCTTCAGGAGTCGAACGAGAAGTGTTTCTCGACCAACTTGCGTCAGTGTTCGAGATACATTCGATTGCGCTTCCACGCGTTGAAGCCGCCAGCTTTCCTGTCAGGATAAGCACTGGAACCTGCAATAAGTCTTTTTCAGACCTCACCAGATTCATTGCATACGCTGACCCGGAGCTAGACCGAGTAGCAGTTTGGCTCGCATCATGCGCAGAGAGCCTAAGTAAGCAGTCAGCTGTGCCTCGTCTCTCAGACAGCATGAAGTGATGCCTGGGAGTTAGCCGGTTCCTGCTCACGGATGAACGACGGCATTGTTGCGGGCATGTGCCCTCATACGTCATCGTCCTGATTTCGCGGAGCTCAACTGCTAGCTGGAGAACACAAATCAATGTGGACTAGACTGCCAATGTTAAAGCGTACCGCGCACAGCCAGCGCCTAAACCATGGACAGAGTCTAGCGTAGCTGTTCGCTCGTTGGTCACGCGACCCGTAGCGAGAGCAGGGTGCCGCTATTTTTCGAGCGCCGACATGAGTTGACGAGAATTCAAGCCGGAAGCGTGTGCAGGCAAATTGGCAGAACTATGCAGAACGGTCATGCAAGCCATATGCATAGTTTCCTACGTATTCCAGGCGAAATTCGTCGAAAGGACTATTGGGTACGCTAACTATGTATTTTCGGCGGTTTTTGCATAGTAGCGATACATAGAATCGTAGCAGTACGCAGAGCCGCATTCGGTCGAACTATGTACACATAGGGCCAAACTCCTACCGAGAACCCGTCGTTCGAGGTCAATTCGGCACTGCTCTCACGGTCGCAGGTGTACACGCTCAAGGCGCTCACCGATGACGAGCTGCGCCAGTTGCTGGCGCGGGCAAAAGAATCCGTGCTGCAGCACCTCGAATTCGACGACGTCGCTGTCGACACGCTGATCGGCTACGCCGATGGCGACGCGCGCCGCTTCC
>Ga0308157_10001561_pt1 | contig 45463 bp, 41 predicted proteins | sample PhyBR1_FD_201035 | JGI IMG/M metagenome (GOLD analysis project Ga0308157, IMG submission 201035) | Phyllosphere microbial communities from UC Gill Tract Community Farm, Albany, California, United States - DLSLB.R1 | ecosystem: Host-associated > Plants > Phyllosphere > Unclassified | place: USA... | reverse complement strand
ACAACCTGCCCGGCGGCCGCGTCACCGTGGCTGGGTCCGAGCGCGCCGTCCGCACCCTGGGCGCCGCCGGGTCCGTGGATCAGTTGCGCGAGACCCTGGTCCCGGTCGGCGACGGCAAGAGCGTGCGTCTGGGCGACCTCGGGGCCGTGGTGGACAAGTGGGGCGAACCCCGCCGCCTGGCGCGTTACAACGGCCAGGAGGCCGTCACCTTCAACTTCCTGCGCTCGCGCGAGGCCAGTGAGGTCAAGGTCGCCGAAAAGGTCCGCGCCGAGGTCGCCAAGATCGATGAGGCCCACCCAGAACTGACCATCGAACAGGTCACCTCCAGCGTGCAATATATCGAGGAAAGCTACCTCGCTTCGCTGGAAGCCCTGTTGCTGGGCGCCGTCCTGGCCGTCATCGTCGTCTTCATCTTCCTGCGCGACTGGCGCGCGACGCTGATCGCCGCCACGGCCATGCCCATGTCGCTGATTCCGACCTTCGCCCTGCTAGGGCCGATGGATCAGTCGCTCAACGTGGTCACCCTGCTGGCCCTGTCCCTGACCATCGGCATCCTGGTCGATGACGCCATCGTCGAGATCGAAAACATCGTCCGGCACATGCGCGACGGCAAACCGCCCTATGACGCCGCCTTTGAGGCCGCCGACGAGATCGGTCTGGCGGTGGTCGCCACGACCGGCACCATCATCGCCGTCTTCGCCCCCGTCGGCTTCATGCCCGGCATCATCGGTCAGTTCTTCAAGGCCTTCGCCCTGGCCGCCTGCATCAGCGTCTTCTTCTCGCTGGTGGTGGCGCGGACCCTGACGCCCCTGATGGCGGCCTATCTGCTCAAGCACACCAAGCACGAGGACAAGGACCCCTTCTGGATGGCGGGTTATCTGAGGGCCCTGCACTGGTGCCTGGGCAACCGCTGGAAAGTCTTCGTGCTCGGCGCCGTCTTCCTGGTCGGGTCGGTCAGTCTGTCCGTCGTGGCCAAGATGTCGTTCGAGTTCATGTCCCCCGGCGATGAAGGGCGCGCCGCCTTCCAGATCGAACTGCCGCCCGGCTCGACCCTGCGCCAGACCGACGCCGTGGTGCAGCAGGTGACGCAGAAGCTCAACGCCCGCCCCGAAGTCACCTCCGTCTACGCCGCCGTTGGCGGTCAGGACGTAGGCCAGGCCAATGTCTATGCCGACATGGTGCCCAAGGGTCAGCGCGCCCTCAGCCAGCAGGCCTTCGCCCGCGTCATGGTCGATGAACTGAAACAGATCCCCGGCGCCCGCATCCGCGCCGGCATCGCCCAACAGGGCGGCGGCCCCGGCGACGGAACCAGCTACACCTTCTCCATCCTCGGCGACGATCCCGTCGCCCTGGAAGCGGCAGCCCGCAAGGTCGAGGAAGAGATGCGCGGCGTGCCGGGCCTGGCCAACATCGTCAATACGGCCGCCATCGCCCGCCCGGAAATCCTGGTCACCCCGCGACCGGATGAGGCCGCCCTGGCCGGCGTCTCGGCCGGGACCATCTCCCAGGCCGTCCGCGTCGCCACCATCGGCGACGTCGATCAGAACCTGCCCAAATACAATCTGGGCGACCGCCAGATCCCGATCCGGCTGCAACTGACCGAAGAGGCCCGCGAGGATCTGAACGTGCTGGAGAACCTGCGCGTGCCGACCACGTCCGGCGCCTCGGTGCCGCTCAGCGCCGTGGCCGACATCACCTTCGGCGCCGGGCCAGCCACCGTCAGCCGTCAGGACCGCTCGCGCATCGCCTCGATCCGCGCGGAACTGGACGGCATCACCACCGGCGCCGCGGGCCAGGCCGTCAACCGCCTGCCGTCGGTCAAGAACCTGCCCACCGGTATCCGTCAGGTGCCCGCCGGCGACGCCGAGTTCATTCAGGAAATGCTGGTCGGCTTCGGCATCGCCTTCATCTCGGGCATCCTGCTGATGTATGCCGTCCTGACCTTGCTGTTCAAAAGCTTCGCCTATCCGGTCACCATCATGGCGGCCCTGCCGTTGGCCATCGGCGGCGCCTTCATCGGCCTGGTGATCGGCGGCAAGAGCTTCTCCATGTCGGCCCTGATCGGGGTGCTGATGCTGATGGGGATCGCGGCCAAGAACTCCATCCTGCTGGTCGACTACATCATCATCGCCGAGAAGGAGGGTATGACCCGCCGCGAGGCCATCATGGACGCCGCCCACAAGCGGGCGCGGCCCATCCTGATGACGACCTTCGCCATGGGGGCCGGCATGGTGCCCATCGCCCTGGGCATCGGCGCCGACGTCGAGTTCCGCTCGCCCATGGCCATCGCCGTCCTGGGCGGTCTGATCTCGTCGACCTTCCTGTCCCTGCTCTACATCCCGGCCATCTTCACCATCGTCGACGACATCGCCGGCTGGGGTCGCCGGCTGCTGGGCCGGATGTTCGCCGGTCAGCGCAGACTGGCCGACGGCAGCCGCCCAGGCGAGCCCCTTCACGACTAGGGCGCGCCGCACGAACATGACCAAGCCCCCCGGAGATCGCTCTCCGGGGGGCTTTTTCTTGGCCGCGATCGAGACCGGCGGAGGGGCGCGTCGGACGACGCTGCTCTTAGGAACAGTCAAAGAAAAAGGCCGCCCGGATTGCTCCGGGCGGCCTCTTCGCTTCGCCGCGGGGGCGAAGGTCGTTCAGTCTCAGTACTTGACCCGCAGCGTGGCGCCATAGGTGCGAGGCTGGCCCATGAAGGCGTTGTAGGTCTGGGTGTCCAGAGCCGGGTTGAAGTAGGTGCCGTTCGGCTGAACCGTCGACTGGAAGGCGGAACCCTGCAGCGGAGCGTTGATCGCCACCTGCTTGTATTCCTCGTCCGTCAGGTTCTGCGCCCAGATGTCCAGAGCCCAGCGCTCGTCTTCCGAACCCAGGGTGATCCGGCCGTTCAGCAGGGTGAAGGCGTCCTGCATCTTGTAGGGCAGCAGGTCCGAGCCGGTGTTGTATTCGGTCGAATACTTGGCCGACAGGTTGAAGCCCGCCTTGAGGCCGCCGCCGATCGAACGGTCGAAGGAGACCGAACCCGTGGCCGACCATTCCGGCGCGAACGAGGCCCGCGCGCCCGGCAGCAGCGACAGCTGCGGGAAGTTGCCCGGATTGGTCAGGTCGCCGGCGACAAAGTCGCCGTACTTGGTGTCCGTGTAGGTGACGCCGCCGTTGAACGACAGGCCCTCGATCGGGGTGAACCAGACGAAGTCGGCGTCCACGCCCTGCGACTTCAGCTCGGGGATGGATTCGACCACGAAGGCCGTGCCCAGGAAGGTGTTGAGCTGGAAGTCTTCGAACTTCTGATTGAAGTAGGTGAGGTTCAACAGGACCGTGCGGTTGAACAGGGTGTTTTTCAGACCCACTTCGAAGCTGTCGACGGTTTCCGACGGGAACAGCAGCGAAGCCGTCGGAGTGACGCCGGTCTGCACGCGGTCCAGGTTGTAGCCGAACGACTTGTAGCCGCGGGCGTAAGAACCGTAGGCCATGACCGAGTCGTTGAAGCGATAGGCCGCCTTGATGGTGCCGCTCAGCTCGCCATCATCGGTTTCTTCCGAGATCCGACGGTTGTCGAAGAAGGGGTTGGCCCAGGGCAGACAGATGTTGCCAGCGACGCGCTGGGCGCTGGCGGCGGCCGCTCCCGCAGGCAGGCCGGCCCCGATAAAGGCGTTGGTCAGATTGGTGACATTGCCCAGGGCGCCGCCGCAGGCTGCGCCGTTCGAGCCCAGGTTGTCCTGAACGCCCGCCAGACGCTTCTTGTCCTGAGTGTAGCGCAGGCCGAGGGTGATATCGAACTGCTCAGTGACGTGCCAGGTGTTGTTGGTGAACAGGGCCAGGGAGTCGGAGCGCTGGCTGTAGTGGTCCTGCACCCCATGTCCAGTGCCGAAGCCCGGACCGGTCGGCGCCAACGGCCCTGACGTCGATGTGCCCCCGTTCAACAGGCAGCCGGCCAGGAATTGCGGCGTAGTGCCGGGTCGCGTCAGGCAGCCGATGATCTTTCCGCTTTGCGGAATCAGGCCGCCGGTCCCGGCGTTGAGCTGCGACGAGATCAACAGCGACAGGAAGGGCGTATAGCCGGCGCCATACCAGTAGCTGTCGTCGCGGCTGATGTTCTCACGCGTGGCGAAGACGCCGACCAGCCAGTCCAGCTTGTCGGTCGAGCCGGCCAGACGGAACTCCTGGGTCAGGTTGTCCAGCTCGAAGCCGTAACCGCCGTCGTCCACACGATACAGCAGGTCCGCCGTCGTATAGTCGAGGTCCATGGCGTTGATGCCCTCCCAGTTCCGCCAGGAGCTGACCGAGGTCAGGGTGGCGTTCCACGAGGGGATGTCGATGTTGGCTTCGGCCGAGAAGCCCATGTCTTCCATGGTCTGGCCCGTGCCGCGGTTGGCGTAGGCCGTGCGCGAGAAGGGCAGCGGGCCGAACCCCGAGGCGGGCGGGGTCTGCTGGCCGCCGACAGCGGTGACGGCGCCATAGGTCGGACCCGTACGGATCTGGGTGGAGACGCAGCAGTATTCGTCGCGCTTGGAATAGTCGGCGATCAGGCGGATCGACACCTCGTCCGACGGCAGGATCAGCAACTGGCCGCGCGCGGTCCAGAAGTTCTGGTTCTGGTCGTCCGTCTCCTGACGCGGGCCAGCGCCGGTGACGACGTCATAGAAGCCGTCGCGTTCGCGCTTGGCCATGTACAGACGGCCGGCGATCTTGTCGGTGATCGGACCGGTGACCGAACCCGCGACCCCCCAGGCGTTGAAGTTGCCGTAGGTCGCCTCGGCGTTGAAGCCCGGCGTGAAGGACGGGGCCTCGGTGATGATGTTGATGACCCCGGCCGAGGTGTTCTTGCCGAACAGGGTGCCCTGCGGCCCCTTCAGCACCTCGATGCGGCTCAGTTCGCCCAGGTCGCCGAAGCCGACGCCGTTGCGCGAGCGATAGACGCCGTCGATGACCACGCCGACCGAGCTTTCCAGGCCAGGGTTGTCGCCGACCGTGCCAACGCCGCGGATGCGCGCCGTGGTCGAGGCTTCCGACTGGGTCGAGGTCACGGTCATGCCCGGCGTCAGGATCTGCAGATCCTTGATGTCGCGGACCCCGGCCCCGTCCAGGGCCTCCTGCGACAGGGTCGTGACCACGATCGGCACGTCCTGCAGGTTCTGTTCGCGCTTCTGGGCGGTGACGATGATGTCGTCGATCGTGGTCGGCCCGTCCTGGGCGGCGGCGGCTCCCGCGAAGCCGAAGGCGACGGCGCCGACGACGGCGGCCGACGCCGTGCAGCGAAGAATGTGGTTGAAACGCATATGGCGGCTCCCCGGCTCTATGGCCCGGCCGCCCGCGGCGACCGTGGCGATTCCTGTCCCTGTCGATCCACGCTCATTGAACGGCGTGAATTCTCCAATGACAGGGGTAAGCCAGGGTTGGGACAGCGACAAGAAGCCGCCAAGCTGCGAACGGCGATTTCAGCCAACGTCGCTCTACGTGTGGCGAGAAAGCGACAAAAACCGATTACGCAAGGTCAATATTATCAACGTTCACTGCAAGATCTTGCCAGAAGACTCATCTTCTCTTTGCTTCTGACGTCGCCCTGCAAGGTTCAGAATCACCGCCGCAGCCAGGGCCGACAGCACCGATCCGCCGATCACGCCCAGCTTGACCTCGATCTGTTCGGGCGAGTCCACCGCGCCAGGGAAGGCCAGGACGCCGATGAACAGGCTCATGGTGAAGCCGATGCCGCACAGAAGGCTGACGCCGTAGATCTGCAGCCAGCTGGCGCCGGAGGGCTTGTCGCCGATCTTCAGCTTGGCGGCCAGCCAGGCCGCGCCGAAGACGCCGACCTGCTTGCCGATGAAGAGACCGAGCGCGATGGCGATGACCAGGGGCGCAAAGGCCTGCTCCAGCGACAGGCCGGCGAAGGAAACCCCGGCCTTGGCGAAGGCGAACAGCGGCAGGACCAGGAAGGCGACATAGGGATGCAGGTCGTGCATCGCCTCTTTCAACGGACTCTGCGAGGTTTCTCGGCGCGGCTCAACCGGGACGATCATGGCGAAGGCAACCGCCGTCAGCGAGGTCGACAGACCGGACAGAACCGTCAGATACCAGACCGCGCCGAAGCCCAGCACCCAGAAGGGACCGGCCAGACGTCGACGGCACAGTAGGGCGAAGGCGACCATCAAACCCGCCACGCCCAGCAGCGGCAGCCACTGCACCCCCTGGCTGAACAGGACGGCGATCAGTGCGATAGCCCCCAGGTCGTCGACGATGGCCAGGGTCAGCAGGAAGACCCGCAGCGACGACGGCAGCTTCTTGCCCACCACCGCGAAGACGGCCAGGGCGAAGGCGATGTCGGTGGCCAGGGGAATGGGCCAGCCCTGCGACGGGCCGCCCAGCATTCCGGCGACCGCCAAATAGACCAGACCCGGAACCGCCATTCCGCCCAGAGCCGCGATGATCGGCAGGGCCAGCTTCTTGGGATTGCTCAGTTCACCCTTAAGGATCTCGTACTTGATCTCCAGCCCGACGACGAGGAAGAAGACCGCCATCAGGCCTTCCTTGATCCAGTTGGAGATCGTCTCCTCCAGCCGCAGCGGACCGACCTGAAGCACGTGGACGCTCTTCAGCCAGGCGAAATAGTCGCCGGCCCAGGGCGAGTTGGCGACGATCAGGGCGGCGAGGGCGGCCAGGCCCAGGGCGGCGCCTGACCCGGCTTCGGTCTTGAGAAAGTCGAGCGTGAGCTTCTTGGCCACGGCGGTCTCCGAAATCAAAAGGACTGTCGTGGCGTCAGGTTATCGACGGACGCCTGACCGGATTCGCGCGTCGAACGACGGCGCCGGCCTGGCCCCGACGCACGACAAGCGAAGCGGGACCTGATCTCTGCCTTTGAAAATAACCGACCCGCCCGCAGGTTCAAGACCAAGTCGACCGCTGATGTTGCGGTTGCGAAACGGACATCGAACGCGCATCTGCCGCTTCATGCCCGTCTCCCCCGCCTATCGCCCCGATCCGCGCTTCATCGACCTCGGCCCCGAGTTCGGCGATCCGGTGCTGCCCGCCGACTTTCCCCAGACGATCCTGCGCGTGCGCAACGACCGCGCGGCCGCCAGCGTCGGGCTGGAGACCCTGAGCGACGACGAATGGCGCGCCCACTTCGGCCGTTTCGAGCCCCTGCCCGGCCAACCCCGACCGATCGCCATGCGCTATCACGGCCATCAGTTCCGCACCTACAACCCCGACCTCGGCGACGGGCGCGGCTTCCTGGCCGCCCAACTCAGAGAAACAGTCGGCGCTCAAGCAGCGAGCGACCGCGTCGCGAGCGATAGCGCCCCTCAAGGTCGACTCTTGGACCTGGGCACCAAAGGCTCGGGCCAGACGCCGTGGTCGCGGCGCGGCGATGGGCGGCTGACGCTGAAGGGCGGGATGCGCGAGGTCCTGGCCGCCGCCATGCTGGAAAGCCTGGGGGTTCCGACCTGCCGCATCCTGTCGCTGGTCGAGACCGGCGAGGCGTTGGAGCGCAATGACGAGCCTTCGCCCACCCGCTCGGCCGTCATGGTGCGGCTGTCGCACAGCCATATCCGCTTCGGGACCTTCCAGCGCGCTGCCTATTACGGGCGCAAGGATCAGATCGAAGTCCTGCTGGAACACGCCCGCAGCCTCTATCATCCGACAGTCGCCCCCGGCGACGCGCCCGGCTTCCTGGCCGCCGTGGTGGAGGCCTCGGCGCGGCTGACGGCCCAGTGGATCGCCGCCGGCTTCGTCCACGGCGTTTTGAACACCGACAATCTGAATGTGACGGGCGAGAGCTTCGACTACGGCCCGTGGCGCTTCCTCCCCCACTATGATCCGGGCTTCACCGCCGCCTATTTCGACAGCGAGGGCCTCTATGCCTTCGCGCGTCAGCCCGAGGCTGTGTTCTGGAACCTGACCCAGTTGGCCGGCTGCCTGAAGCTGATCGCCGAGCCGCAGGTCGCCGCCCTGACCGAGGAGTTGAACGGTTTCGGCCCCGCCTATATCCGCCACCTGCGCGCCGCCTTCCTCAACCGCCTGGGGGTCAAGAGCCTGAGCGAGGCCGCCGATCAGCGGCTGCTGGACGCGACGCTGGCCCTACTGCGCGACAAGGGCGAGGCCCTGCGCTGGGAGCCGCTCTTCTTCGACTGGTTCGGGGGCTTCAGTTCGAGTGCGCGGGCGCTCGGCGGGGTGCGCGGCTCGACCTATCAGGGCGAGGCCTTCGACGCCTTCCGCTTCGCCTTGCTGGAGCACGAGCCCGACCGCCCCGAGCGGCTGGAGCATCCGATGTTCGCCAAGCTTGAGCCCGATGAGCTGCTGATCGACGAGGTCGAGGCGATCTGGTCCGCCATCGCACAGGGCGACGACTGGGCGCCTCTGCACGCCAAGCTGGCTCGGCTGGAGGCGGCGCGGAGCGCCTGGGCCCTATAATTCCGCTCATCCCCGCGGAGGCGGGGACGAGCGAGTTCGGGCGGACATTTCGATTAAGTCATCAACCGATGTCATCGGTCGTTGACAGGCTGTCCCAGCAGGCCTAGACCACGCTCACGTCCTGCGTCGGATTACGGGGAATTGTGGTTTCAGCCACGCCGCCGCCGCAGGTCGCGCCTACCCCCGGTTCACAGATTGTTACACTTCCTTGACGATCGCCCCCGGCAATCTGATCTAGCAACTGTTACCAATTAAACCCCAACGGTTTCGGCCATGACCTCGACGACCTTGACGCCCCGCTCCCGCGCAAAATCCGACTACCTGAACCTGACGCTCTGGACCTTCCAGGGCTGGATCGCGATGTTCTTCATCGCGGCCGGCTACGCCAAGCTGACGGAGTCGATGGAAAACCTGACCGTGCTGATGCACTGGCCCGCCATGGCCAGCGTCAACTTCGTGCGCGGTCTGGGCGTGGTCGAGATGGTCCTGGCCCTGATGGTGCTCAGCCCCCTGGTGTCGTGGCGCTTCGGCCGCCCCCTTCTGCTGACGGCCAGCGTCGGCCTGCTGGCGCTGCAGACCATCATGCTGATCCTGCACGCGATGGAGTTGAATGTGGGCCTGGCCCTGACCAACCTCTTCCTGATCGCCATCACGGCGCCGGTGCTGTGGTTCCGTCGCCACTGATCGCCTGACACCCGTCTCCTCCCCGGATCGGCCGCGGCGAGCGCAAGCTCTCCGCGGCCGATTTGCGTTTGCGCCCCTCGCCGATCACAACTTGTCGAGGCGATCAGCGAGAAGCTTCCCTTTACGTCCGCGTCAAGTTATGGATGACGCATGGCGACCGCTGACGATCACCGCACCTATTCCATCCGGCACCTGTGCCGTGAGTTCGGCGCCACCGCGCGCGCCCTGCGCTTCTATGAGGACAAGGGTCTGCTGACCCCTGCCCGCAAGGGCCAGACGCGGGTCTATGACGCGCGCGACCGCGCCCGGCTGAAGCTGATCCTGAGGGGACGCCGCATCGGCTTCACCCTGCAGGAGATCCAGGAGATGCTGGATCTGTATGACCGCAAGGATCACAACGTCCATCAGATGGCCGTGGCCCTGCGCCGCCACCGCGCCCAGGTCGAGGCGCTGAAACAGCAACTCGAAGACATCGAGGGCGCCATTCAGACGGCTGAGGAAGCCTGTGCCTGGATGGAGTCCAAGCTGGGCGAACACCGCCCCGACCTACTGCCGGGGGCGGACGAATACGCCAACCTGCTGAGCGAACGGCTCAACCCCGACAACCACTTCCAGCCCTTCAAAGCGAGAGCGTAATCCCATGGCCTACAAGGCGCCTGTCCGCGACCTGTCCTTCGTCCTGCACGACGTGCTGGAGGTCGAACGCTACGCCAACCACTTCGCCGACGCCGACCTGTCGCGCGACCTGATCGACCAGATCATCGAGGAAGGCGGCAAGTTCGCCGAGGAAGTCATCGCCCCGATCAACCGTCAGGGCGATCAGGAAGGCTGCCACATCACCGGCGACGTGGTCACCGGGCCGAAGGGCTGGAAGGAAGCCTATCATCAGATGGTCGAGGCCGGCTGGACCAGCCTGGCCTTCGACACGGAATACGGCGGCCAGGGCCTGCCCTCGATCGTGTCCATGGCGGTAGGCCAATTCACGGCGGCGGCCTCGGCGGCCTTTTCCATGTATCCGGGCCTGACGGCGGGCGCCTATCACGGCATCGAAGCCTCGGCCTCGGACGAGCTGAAGCAGACCTATCTGCCCAAGATGGCGACCGGCGAATGGACCGGCACCATGAACTTGACCGAGCCCCAGTGCGGCACCGACCTGGGCATGGTCCGCACCAAGGCGGTGCCCAATGGCGACGGCTCCTATTCGATCACCGGCCAGAAGATCTGGATCTCGGCGGGCGAGCACGACTTCGCCGACAACATCATCCATACGGTGCTGGCCCGCGTCGAAGGCGCGGTTCCGGGCATCAAGGGCCTGTCCCTGTTCGTGGTGCCGAAGTTCCTCGTGAACGAAGACGGCTCCATCGGCGAGCGCAACGGCGTCCAGTGCGCCGGCCTCGAGCACAAGATGGGCATCCACGGCAACGCCACCTGCGTCATGGCCTATGAGAACGCCAAGGGCTGGCTGATCGGCGAAGAAGGCCGGGGCATGAACAACATGTTCGTGGTCATGAACGAGGCCCGCCTCGGCACCGGCCTGCAAGGCCTGGCCATCGGCGACGCCGCCTATCAGGCCGCCGTCGAGTTCGCCAACGACCGTCTGCAGGGCCGCGCCCTGACCGGCGCCAAGAACCCGGACGGCCCGGCCGACCCGATCATGGTCCACCCCGACGTGCGCCGGATGCTGCTGGAATCCAAGGCCTTCGTCGAAGGCGGCCGCGCCTTCATCCTGTGGACCGCCCTGCAGGCTGACCTGCAGAAGTCCTCGGACGAGGCCACGGCGACCAAGGCCAGGGACTACATGGGCCTGATCACGCCCGTGCTGAAAGCCTATCTGACCGACAAGGGCTTCCATGTCGCCTCGCTGGCCATGCAGGTCCACGGCGGCTCGGGCTATACCGAGCACTTCCCCGCCTCGCAGTATCTGCGCGATGCGCGCATCACCATGATCTATGAGGGCACCAACGGCATTCAGGCGCTCGATCTGGTCGGCCGCAAGCTGCCGTCGAACGGCGGCCGCGCCATCATGAGCTGGTTCGCCGACATCGACGCCTTCGTCGCTGAGAACAGCGCCGACGAGGCCATCAAACCCTTCGTCGACGGCCTGGCCGACACCAAGAAGAAGCTGCAGGACGGCACCATGTGGCTGATGCAGAACGGCATGGCCAATCCGGACAACGCCGCCGCAGCCTCGACCGACTATCTGCACATCTTCGGCCTGACGGCGCTGGCCTACATGTGGGCGCAGATGGCCAAGTCGGCCCAGGCCAGGATCGCCGCCGGCGACGCCGATCCCTACTACGTCACCAAGCTGCAGACCGGGCAATACTTCGTCGAGCGCATCCTGCCCGACGCCGCCGCCCACCTGACCAAGCTGAAGACCGGCGCAGAGGTGCTGATGCAGATGCCCGCCGAGGCCTTCTGATCCGCCGATGACCAACAGGGCCTCTCTGCTAACGTGGAGAGGCCCTTTCTCTACCGACCGCGCCCAGACGACCGCCAGAGTCCGAACCGCGCCAGCAGGAAACGCGACCATGAACGTGCTCAACACGCCCGAACCTGACTTCATGCAGGACGAGGAGATCACCCTCTTCTCCGACAGCGTCGGCAAGTGGATCGACGAGCACGCCCCGCCTGAGAAGTTCCAGCAGTGGATCGCCGCCTCGTCGGTGCCGCGCCAGCTGTGGAATGACGCGGGCGACGCGGGTCTGCTGGGCCTCAGCCTGCCCGAGGAAGACGGCGGCTTCGGCGGCGACTACCGGCACGAAGTCGTGCTGATGCGTCAGTTGGGCTGGAAGGGCGCGGACCACTTCGGCATCTCGCTGCACAACGCCATCGTCATGCCCTACATCTGGCACTACGGCACGGCCGAGCAGAAGGCGCGCTGGCTGCCGCGTCTGGCGTCCGGCGAACTGGTCGGCGCCATCGCCATGACCGAGCCGGGCGCGGGTTCCGACCTGCAGGGCGTCAAGACCACCGCCGTCAAATCCGGCGACCACTATGTCCTGAACGGCTCCAAGACCTTCATCACCAACGGTCAGCTGGCCAACTTCATCATTGTCGTCGCCAAGACCGACCCGGCCGAGGGCGCCAAGGGCACCAGCCTGATCGTGCTCGAAACCGACGGGGCTGAAGGCTTCGAGCGCGGTCGAAACCTGCACAAGATCGGCATGGAGGCCAACGACACCTCCGAGCTCTTCTTCAACGACGTCAAGGTGCCACTGGACAACGCCATCGGCGGCGGCGAGGGCCAGGGCTTCGTCCAGTTGATGCAGCAACTGCCGCAGGAGCGCCTGAACATCGCCGTTCAGGGCGTGGCCGCCGCCGAGCGCGGGCTTGAGGCGACGCTGGACTACGTCAAGCAGCGCAAGGCGTTTGGCAAACGCGTCATCGACTTCCAGAACACCCAGTTCAAGCTGGCCGAGGTGAAGACCAAGCTCACGGTGGCCAAGGTCTTCGTCGACCACTGCATCGGCCTGCACCTGAAGGGCCAGTTGGACGCCGCCACGGCCTCCATGGCCAAATACTGGGTCACCGACATCCAGGGCGAGACCATCGACGAGATGCTGCAGTTGTTCGGCGGCTACGGCTACATGAACGAGTATCCGATCGCCCAGCTCTACAAGGACGCCCGCGTCCAGCGCATCTACGGCGGCACCAACGAGATCATGAAGCTGCTGATCGCGCGCACCCTGTAAAACGACCGGGCGCAGGGGTAAGGGGTGGCGCATGATCGTCCGCTCCCGCCCCGGCCCGCTGGAAATCCTGTTCGCCCTGAACGGGTCGATCCTACCGCGCGTGGTGGGGCGGTTGGGCCTGACGGTGGCCATCACCGTGGCGGCGGTCATGTTGCACCGGGAACGGCCCGACCTGCCGGTGCATCTGGCGGCGGCGCCCTTCGCCTGATCGGGCTGGCGCTGTCCATCTTCATGAGCTTCCGCAACAACGCCTGCTATGACCGCTGGTGGGAGGCGCGAAAGCTGTGGGGCGAGCTGATCATCGCCGTCCGTTCGTTCGCGCGTCAGACGGCCCTGCTGCCCGAGGACCGCCGCACGCCCCTGCTGGACGGGGTCGGCGGCTTCGTCTTCGGCCTGGCCGCCCGACTGCGCGACCGCGACGAGGCGGGAGAGATCGCCCGCTGGACCGCCAGCGAGCCTGCGCCTCACCCTACCGACGCCGCCCTGACCGACGTGGGCCGCCAGTGCGCCGAACTGCTGCGCGACGGCGTGATCGACCCGATCCGCTATTCGGTGCTGGAGTTGCGGCTGACCGAGATGAGCCAAGTCCTGGCCGGTTGCGAGCGGATCAAGACCACGCCACTGCCCTTCGCCTACGCCCTGTTGCTGCACCGGACGGCCCACGCCTTTTGCCTGATGCTGCCCTTCGCCCTGGCCCCGTCTCTGGGGTGGTGGACGATGGCGGTGTCGCTGCTGGTCGCCTACACCTTCTTCGGTCTGGACGCCTTGGGCGACGAACTGGAAGACCCCTTCGGCGACGATCCCAACGACCTGCCGCTGGACGCCATGAGCCGGATGCTGGAACGCGAGCTGCGCCACGCCCAGGGCCAGACCGACCTGCCCCCCGCCTGGCCCGCCCAGCGCGACCGCCTGACCTGATCCCGGCTCAGCGCGTGACGCGCGCCCGCGCGCCCGCTAAATCCCTGACATGATCCGTTTGCACGTTCAGGGCGACCTCGCCCCCGGCCTCGCCGTCGCTCCGACCCTCGACCAGTCGCGCTACCTGACCCAGGTGATGCGACTGAAGGCGGGCGACGACCTGCTGGTGTTCAACGGCCGTCACGGCGAGTGGCGCGCCTCGGTCGCCGAGGTGCTGAAGAAGGGCGTCATCCTGCGCGCCGAAGAGCAGGTGCGCGAGCAGACCCGCGGCCCCGATCTGGAACTGATCGTCGCCGTGGTGAAGAAGGCGCGGATCGAAACCATCGTCGAGAAGGCGACCGAGCTGGGCGCCGCTCGCGTGCGGCTGGCCCTGACCCATCGCACCAACGCCGACCGCCTGCGGCTGGATCGGCTGGACGCCATCGCCGAGGAGGCCGCCGAGCAGACCGGGCGTCTGGACGTGCCCCTGGTCGATGACCCGATCAAGCTGGATGCCCTGCTAGACGGCTGGGACGCCTCGCGCCGCCTGATGTTCTGCGACGAGACCGGCGGCGCACCCGCCATCGGCGCCCTGACCGCTGCGGGCGAAGGCAAGTGGGCCATCCTGATCGGCCCTGAAGGCGGTTTCTCGCCCGAGGAAGGCGAGCGGCTGCGCGCCCTGCCCTTCACCACCGCCGTCTCTCTGGGTCCGCGCATCCTGCGCGCCGACACCGCCGCCATCGCCGCCCTGACCCTGTGGCAGGCGGCCATCGGCGACTGGGACCGATAAGAAGTTTATCGCCTTCCCTCTTGAGCGGGGCCGTATCCTCGCCCATCTAGCCGCGACAGCAGGGGTTACAGATGACCGACACGGCGCCGCTTTCGAAAGAGCAACTGATCCACGCCATGTCGAAGGGCGAGAAGCCTGCCGACCAGTGGCGCATCGGCGCCGAACACGAGAAGTTCGGCTTCGACAAGTCCACCCTGCGCCGCCCCGCCTATGAGGGCGACAACGGCATCCTGGCCATGCTGACCGGCTTGCAGCGCTTTGGCTGGTCCCCGGTCGAGGAGGCCGGCCACGTCATCGCCCTGGAGCGCAAGAACGCCGAGGGCTTCACCGCCTCGATCAGCCTGGAGCCGGGCGGCCAGTTCGAGCTGTCGGGCGCGCCGTTGCAGACCATCCACGACATCTGTTCGGAAACCGGCCAGCACCTGATGGAGGTCAAGCAGGTCGCGGACCAGCTGAACCTCGGCTTCCTCGGCGCCGGTTTCGACCCTCTGTGGCGGCGCGAGGACATCCCCGTCATGCCCAAGGGCCGCTATGGCATCATGCGCGCCTACATGCCCAAGAAGGGCTCGCTGGGCCTCGACATGATGCTGCGGACCTGCACCATCCAGGCCAATCTCGACTTCGATTCAGAAGCCGACATGATCATGAAGTTCCGCACCTCGCTGGCGCTTCAACCCATCGCCACGGCCCTGTTCGCCTGTTCGCCCTTTACCGAGGGCAAGCCCAACGGCTTCCTGTCGGCGCGCGCCAATGTCTGGACCGACACCGACCCCGATCGCACGGGCATGCTGGACTTCGTCTTCGCCGACGGCTTCGGCTACGAGCGCTATGCCGACTATGCCCTGGACACCCCCATGTATTTCGCCAAGCGCGGCGAGACATACGTGGACCTGTCGGGCCAGTCGTTCCGCAAGTTCATGACCGAGGGTCTGGACGCCCTGCCGGGCGAGCGCGCCACGGCCAAGGACTGGGCCGACCACCTGACCACCCTCTTCCCCGAAGTGCGGCTGAAACAGTATCTGGAGATGCGCGGCGCCGACGGCGGTCCGTGGAGCCGCATCTGCGCCCTGCCCGCCCTGTGGGCCGGCATCCTGTATGACGCGCCGTCGCTGGCTGCGGCCTGGGACCTGTGCAAGGACTGGGACATCGCCGACCACGAGCGCCTGCGCCGCGACGTCACCCGTCTGGGCCTCAAGGCCGAGGTGGCGGGCCGCAGCGTGCGCGACATCGCCGTCGACCTGGTCGAGATCGCCAAGCACGGCCTGAAGAACCGCGCCCGTTTCTCGGGCGGCATGGTCGATGAGCGCGGCTATCTGTCGGAACTGGAAGACATCGCCGACAGCGGCGTGACCCCCGCCGACCGCTTGCTGGAGCTGTATCACGGCGACTGGCAGGGCGACGTCAGCCGCATCTATCGCGACTTCGCCTACTAGGGCCGACAGAAACCGCAATTACTGAAAGCCGAGCTTAACGGCTGACGCTCCAGTGTCGCGGAAGTGCCCAAGGATAGTCCAACATGACCAGCCCCCGCCAAACTGCCGCTTCGCGACAGACCGGGGCGACGGACCCGGATTCAAGCGGCGATCTGGCGACCTTCTTCGACGTGTCGCTGGACCTGCTGGTGATCCGCGATCTGGACGGCTTCATCGTTCGGGTCAGCGCCTCCTGGGCCGCGATCCTGGGCTATGATCCCGACGACCTGGTCGGCCTGGCCATTCTGACCCTGGTGCATCCCGACGACTTGCCAGGCACGCGCGACAGCGTGGTCGAGGTCGAGACGCGGCGTCCCGACGCCCCGGTTCTGGGGCACACCAACCGCTACCGCCACCGAGACGGCCACTACGTCACCCTGGAATGGCGGGCGCAGAAGTTCGGTGAGCGCATCTATGCCGTGGCCCGCGACGTCACCGCCAAGATCGCCGCCGAACAGGCCCTGATCGAGGCCAAGGCCGCCGCCGAGGCCGCCAATCGCGCCAAGTCCGACTTCCTGGCCAATATGAGCCACGAGATCCGCACGCCGCTGAACGGGGTCATCGGCATCGTCGATGCCCTGTCGCGCACGCCGCTGTCGCCTGACCAGACTGAAATGGTCGATCTGATCGCCGCCTCGGGCGTCACGCTGGAACGGCTGGTCTCGGACATGCTGGACGTGTCCCGTATCGAGGCCGGCAAGCTGGATCTGGAGTTGCGGCCCTTCGATCTGGACGAGGCCCTGGCCGCGACGCTGGAAACCCTGAGGATCAGGGCTGAGGACAAGGGGCTGGCCTTCCAGGTCGAACGCCCCGCCCATGTGCGCGGCGCCTTTATCGGCGACAGCGTGCGCGTGGGTCAGATCCTGAACAATCTTCTGTCCAACGCCGTGAAGTTCACGGCTGAAGGCGCGGTCACCGTCCGCTTCGCCATCAGCGAAGGCGATGGCGCCCCGACCCTGCTGTCATTTGAGGTCGAGGACACGGGTGTCGGCTTCGACGCCGAGCACGCCGCCCAGTTGTTCCAGCGGTTCAGCCAGGCCGACAGCAGCATCACCCGCCGTTTCGGCGGCACCGGCCTGGGCCTGTCGATCTGCCGGTCGCTGACCGAGATGATGGGGGGACGGATCGAGGGAGCCTCCACGCCCGGCGTCGGCAGCCGTTTCCGCGTGGAACTGCCCCTGCCCCGCACCAATGACCTGACGAGACGCGACCGGGCCGCGCCGCCCAACCCGACGCGCCTGCTGCGGGTCTTGCTGGCGGAAGACCACCCGACCAACCAGCGCCTGATCCAGTTGATCCTGGCCGATCATGTGACCGAGTTGGTGATCGTCGATGACGGCGCCCAGGCGGTGGCCGCCTTTGAAGCCCAGCCGTTCGACGTCGTGCTGATGGACATGCAGATGCCCGGCATGGACGGCCTGACGGCCACCCGCGCCCTGCGCGCCGTCGAGGCGGCCCGACCCGCCGCTGCGCCGACGCCGATCCTGATGCTGAGCGCCAACGCCATGCCCGAGCATCGCGACAGCGCCCGCGCCGCCGGCGCCGATCTTCACCTGGCCAAGCCGATCACCGCCCGCGACCTGTTGACCGCCTTGGCCATGCTGACACCGGCCTGACCTCGACAGCCGCGGACTAGACGTCAGCGGCTTCCATTTCACCGGGCGTCGTCGGATCGGGCGCCGTCTCGGCCCGCCGCGTGTCCTGACGACGCGGCAGACGCCAGACCTGATGGTCCTCGAACTGCCGGCCGGTCCAGACCACCGCCGTCACCACGATCTCGCGCGCGTCCCATTCGATCCGGTTGAAGCTGGGCGGCGCGCCGCGTTCGCGATGCGACAGGGTTCCGCAACCGATAGCGTAGGAACACCGGTCCGAAAGGTCGATGCCCAGGGCGAAGGGCACATGGACATGGCCCGTCGTGATCAGGTCGACGCCCGCCTCGGCGAAGATCAGAGCCGCCTTGTCGCCGCGCTTGACGTCGCCGGTCATGGGCGCGCCGATCATCTCGATCAGCGGATGGTGACAGGCCAGAATCCGCAAGGCTCCGATCGGCGCGTGGCGCAGAGCCTCGGCCGCTCGGCGCGTCTGCTCCAGATCGATGACGCCCTTGGACCAGTTGGGCCTGGCCTGCCAGCCCCGCGCCGTGGTCACGCCGCGCACCATCAGGTTGTCGCGTTTGAACTCGTGATCATGGGCTGGATGTCCTGTCGCCCGCTCAAATGCCCGCCACGGCCAGAACAGCCGCGCCATCACATCCCAGTAAGGCACGTCGTGATTGCCCACGGTGACGAAAACCGGCTGAGGCATGGCGCGAACCCAGGCCCCCGCCGCCGCGAATTCCGCCGGCAAGCCCCGCTGCGTGATGTCGCCGGTGATCAACACCAGATCGTGCGGCGTAGCATGAGCATAATCGAGAGCAGCGGCGACGGCGTGCTGATGCTCACACCCGAAATGCACGTCCGAGAACTGGAGCACCCGCCCCATCAGACACTGTCCTCGCCCGCCGGAGGACGCGGCGCCAGGGCCATGAAGGCGCGCGGCAGGAAGCTGATGCTGGCGTCGCGGCCCAGCAGCATGGGCTCGCCGTCGATCACCGCCGGGATCTTCGAGCGCGCCGATACCGTGATCGAACGCGCTCCCTGCGTGGTCACGGTCGGATCATGGCGCCAGTCGTCGAACAGGGCGTGGGCCGCCAGCCGAAAGGCCTGGGCCGCGTCAGAGGTTGTCATGGCCGCCGCCTCCAGCCCGTCGCACTTGACCATGGCCTTGGAGATCAACGGACTGATCAGCACCAGAGCCTCGGCGCGACGTCGGCTGCCGCCGTCAAGACTGAAGCGGATATGCCCGCTGAAGGCCCGCTTCAGCGCCCTTCGCCCATACATCCAGGCCAGCTTCAGCTTACCCGTGCGCATGGCTTCGCGCGCCGGCGCCCACAGGGCGGGCGAGCCCAGAATGGCGGCGCAATAGAAGGCTTCGCCCTCGACCACCCCGCCCGCCACGACCGTTGGCTCCCCCTCGTCCAGCGCCCGGCGCAGCGCCGCCTTCCAGTCGGCCGTGCCGTAAAGCGCCTTGGGCAGCATGTTCATGGTGCCGCCGGGCAGGGGGGCGATCAGAGGCCCCCTGGGGCCCGCCCGCGCCGCCACCGAGCGCGCCGTGCCGTCGCCGGCCAGGACGAACAGGACGTCCGGCTTGGCGTCGAGAGCCGCCGCGATCTGGTCGGCGATCTTCGCCCCCTCCAGCGTCGTCACCTGCGCCTCACAGTCATAGAGGGACAGGATGGCCCCGGCTTCAGCAGCGGCCTGGGGGCCGACCCCGCCGGACAGGGGATTGACCACGATCGCCACCTTGCGGATGGAGGCGTGGAGCGCGCGGAGGGGAAGGTCGGGAGAGGCGGCTGGCGCGGAAGCGTCGGTCATGGGCGGCGAACGCCCCATTTCCCTGCCCGGTTCCGCTGAACGCGCCCCATCGAACAAAATAATGCAAAGCTTATCGCCTTCGCCTCGGAACCGCCGCGTTTTCTCGGCGTTCTTTGGGCTTCAGGGGAGCCCCCTCGGGATGAAGGACAGATCCATGAACAAGGCGATTATCGCCATCGCCGGCGCCGGCCTTCTGGTCACCGCCTGCGCCAGTGACCCGTATTACGGCGGCGGCAACAACGAAACCGTGCGGCAGGGCGCCATCGGCGCCGGCCTCGGCGCGGTCGCCGGCGCCATCATCGGCAACAATGTTGGAGGCGGCAACGCCGCCACCGGCGCAGCTATCGGCGCTCTCGCCGGCGGTGCCGCGGGCGCCATCCGCGGCTCCAACCAGGACCGCGGCAATCAGCAGCGCTATCGCGACAACCAAGGCCGCTATTACTACTGCTACGACAACCGCCAGAGCGAATGCTACTGGGAGAACGGTCAGCGTCGCTACTAAGACGACTGGCGCCCGATAGTTTTTCGGGTCAGGTTTCGAGGGCGGTCCGCGCAGGCGGGCCGCCCTTTTGCTTGCTGCGTCTGTTTTCCGCCCGGGGCTGGGCGTTTTCCAAGGGGCTGACTGATGAAACCGATCCTCCCTGCCGTCATCGTCGGGGGCCTGACCCTGGCTCTGCTGGCCGGCTGCACCACGCCCGGCGTCTACAAGAAGCGCAGCGATCTGGTCAGCAATCCCGCCGCCTGCGCCGCCAAGCGGTTCGAGGTCTATTTCGACCAGGATCAGGCTCGTCTGACCACCGCCGCGCGTGAGGCCATCAGCCTGACCGCCACCCAGCTTCAGGGTTGCGACGTGACCAAGGTCCAGGTCCTGGGTCTGGCCGACGCCCGCAGCGGCACCGCCGCCGTCAACCAGTCCCTGTCAGAGCGCCGCGCCCGGTCGGTGGCTGAAGCCCTGGCGGCCGCCGGCCTGCCCGCCCCGGCCTTCGAGGTGGCCGCCGCCGGCGCAGAGGGCGCAGTGGTCAATGGCGTCAACGACCCACTGCGCCGCCGCACAGAGGTCCTGATCGAGGCCAAGCCCAGACACTGAGCCGGCGCTGGGCAGGCGCTGGGCTTCCCACGGGGCTGCGTCAGACCGTCTCGGGATGGTGGCTGTGGAGGCGCGCGGCGTCTAAGGTCACGCCTTGCTCTCTTCGAACGGTGCCGTGCCCTTGCGTTTTTTCGCCGCCTTTCTCGTCTGGCTGACCTTCGCCGCCTCGGCGGCCGCCGCGCCTTCTGCCCTGGATCAGGCGCTGAAGGCCGGCGCCGTCCCCTCCGCCGCAGGACCACAGCGCACCGAGCGAATCGAGGCCGAACTGGTCCCGATGAGCGCCTGGGCCGCGCCTGGCTCGACGGCGATCGTCGCCATTCGTCAGAAGATCAAGCCTGGCTGGCACACCTATTGGCGCAACCAGGGCGACTCGGGCGGCCCCACCACCCTGACCTGGTCGCTGCCCGCTGGGGTCTCGCCCGGCGACATCCTGTGGCCCCTGCCGGAACGTCAGCGTCTGCAGAGCCTGATGAACTACGGCTACTCGGACACGGTCTTCCTGCCCGTGCCGATCGAGGTCACGGCCTCGGCCCGCCCCGGCGAGACCCTGCCCCTGCGTGTCACCGCCCACTTCTACGTTTGCAGCGACGAGATGTGCGTGCCCGAGGATCTGGACCTGGCGTTGAACCTGCCGGTGCGCGACGGCGCCGCGCCGCTGGACCCACGCTTCGGCCAGTTGGTGCAGGACGTGGTCGCCATCGCCCCCCGGCCTGCCGGAATCGAGGCGCGCGCCGTCTTTGCCGACGGCGCGTTGACCCTGACGGCGACCGGCGGCCCTCTGGCGAACGCAGCGCCTAAATGGGCCTATTTCTTCCCGTTCGAGGGCGGCGTCATCGACCATGCCGCCGTTCAAACCGGCGAGCGAGGGCCACAGGGCCTGACCTTGAACCTCGCGCCCGGCCGCGGCCTGTCCGCCAACGGCCTGAAACCGCCGCTGACCGGGGTCCTGTCCACCGATCTCGGCGCCTGGGAGATTTCAGCCGATCAGGGCGCGCCCCTGCTTGGTGCAACGGGTCAGGGCGCGCTCGGCGACGGCGATGAGGCCAGGGCGTCATCCGCTGGATCGACTGCCCCCGCCGACTTCGCCAAGGCCGCCCTGTTCGCCCTGCTGGGCGGACTGATCCTCAACCTCATGCCCTGCGTCTTCCCCATCCTGGCGATGAAGGCGGCGGCGCTCAGCCGCTCGGCTCACCACCCCGCCGAGGCCCGCCGCGACGGCCTGGCCTTCCTGGCCGGGGTGCTGGCGACCTTCCTCCTGCTGGCCGGAGCCTTGCTGGCCCTGCGTGCCGGCGGTCAGGCCCTGGGCTGGGGCTTCCAACTGCAGTCGCCGGGCGTGGTCGCCGCCCTTTCCCTGCTGATGCTGGCCGTGGCGCTGAACCTGTCAGGCGTCTTCCATATCGGTTCGGGCCTGCAGGGCGCCGGGCATGGTCCGCTGTCGCGTCTGCCGGGCGCAGCGGGCGCCTTCTTCACCGGGGTTCTGGCCGTGGTCGTGGCCGCGCCCTGCACCGCCCCCTTCATGGCATTTGCGCTGGGGGCCGCCCTGCTGATGCCTTGGCCGATGGCGCTGGCGGTCTTTCTGATGCTGGGGCTGGGCCTGGCCCTGCCCTATGTCCTGATCAGCCTGTCGCCGCGCCTGTTGGCCCGCCTGCCTCGACCCGGCGCGTGGATGGAGACGCTGAGAAACCTGCTGGCCTTCCCCATGTATGGCGCCGCCCTGTGGCTGGCCTGGGTCTATGGCCGTCAGACCGCCGACGCCCTGGCTCTGCTGTTTGGCGCCGGTCTGATGCTGGCCCTGGCCCTGTGGCTGTATGGACGATCTCAGGCCGCCAGCGCCACGCGCCGTCTCGCCGGAATCGCCGCCGCCCTGTCGATGATCGCCGCGCTCGGCCTTGGCGTCCTGGCGGCCGGTGCCGGCCCGGCTTCAAGCGAGGCCGCAGCCTCCGCCTCCGCCCATCTGCCGTCCCAGCCCTGGTCCGAAGCCGCGGTTCAGGCGGCCCTGGCCGAGGGCCGTCCGGTTCTGGTCAACTTCACCGCCGACTGGTGCGTCACCTGCAAGATCAACGAGGGCGCGGCCCTGTCCTCGCCGCGCACGGCCGAGGCTATGCAGGCGGCCAACGCCGTCTACCTCATCGGCGACTGGACCCGTCGCGACGACGCCATCACCGCCGAATTGCAACGCCACGGCCGCTCGGGCGTGCCGCTGTATCTGCTCTACCAACCTGGTCAGGCGGCGCCACGCATCCTGCCCCAGCTTTTGACCGAGGGCACCGTCGTCGGCGCCCTGAAGGACGCCGCCCGCTGACTTTCACCTGAAGGAGACCGCCCGATGTTCCGCCTGCTGACCGTCGCTTCCGCCTCGCTTCTCCTGCTCGCCGCCTGCGAGCAGCCGTCTGCCGCCGCGCCGGACAAGGCCGCGCCCGCCGCGACCGAAACCGCGACGCCCGCCATCGCCGGGCCAGGCGACATGGCCCCGGCCTTCACCCTGGTCGATGCAGAGGGCGTCCAGCGCTCGCTGGCGGACTTCAAGGGCAAGACGGTGGTGTTGGAGTGGACCAACGAAGGCTGCCCCTTCGTGAAGAAGCACTACAGCGGCGCCATGCAGGCCTTGCAGCGCGAGGCGGTCGCCGACGGCGTGGTCTGGCTGACCATCATCTCCTCGGCGCCGGGAACCCAGGGCTTCGTCGAGGGCGAGGAGGCGACGGCCTGGAAGGCCAAACACCAGGCCGCCTTCACCCACCTGCTGCTGGACCCGACGGGCGAGGTGGGCAAACGCTATGACGCCAAGACCACGCCCGACATGCGCATCATCGACCCTGAAGGCCGCCTGATCTTCGTCGGCGGCATCGACGACAAGCCGACCAACAAGGTCGAGGACCTGCAAGGCGCCGAGAACTTCGTCCGCGCCGCCCTGGCCGACGCCAAGGCCGGACGTCCGGTCCAGACCGCCTTCGCCCAGCCCTATGGCTGCGCGATCAAATACCCGGAGACGGTCGAGAGCTAAGTCCAGCTCGACCGCTTCTCGCCCCAGGCCAGGCAGCTCAAGGGGCGGTAGGCCCCTCACGAATGCGCCTCAAATAGCCCGAAGGGCGATAGGCCCCTAAAAAGAAGCCTCGCCAGGTCGTCCTCAGACGGCCGGGTGAGGCGGCGAGGTGATGACCTCGACGTTGTCGTTCAGAAGATAGGCCAGTTCTTCCAGCGCGACCTTGCGTTCGGCGGCGTTGGGGGCGGCTTCGACGGCGGCGACCTTCTTGGGCATGTCCTCGGAAATGCCGCGCAGGATGCACTTCAGGTCATTGTCAGTGCCGCGCTCCTTCAGCACCAGATGGCCCTGCAGATCGCGAGCGGCCAGGTCGGTCGCCTGGGTCTTGAAGCCGGTGAAGGCCGCGCCCGTCAGGAAGCCGTCAGCGTCGGCCTCGCCCGAGGCGATCCAGCCGTCGACGATGGATTTCAACGAGCCCGAGCGTTCGACCAGGTCAGCGAACAGGGGCTCCTGGGCCACCGAGACCGGCGCGTCGGCGGCGACGGGCGGCAGGGCCGCAGCCTCGGCCACAGCCGGATCGCTGAGCATCAGAACGGCGGCGAGAATGATTCCGCAGGACATGGGGGCATCCCTTTTCACTGGCGGTCGGGGGAAAAGACCAATTGGAAATCCAAGTTGACCCGGCCGTTGATTGAACTCTTCTAGGCCTGAGCCATAAACGAAGGGTTGCAAGCGTCGTGCCGTTTCCTGGGCCGACGCCAACGGGGGAGACGAGGATGCCGCACGCCGCCTGGACCGAACTGGAGGCCGTCGCCCGCCACGACGCCGACGCCCGCATCAGCGATCAGTTCGCCGCCGACCCCGGTCGCCTGGCGCGTATGACCGTGGACGCCGCCGGCCTGCATCTGGACCTGTCCAAGCAGAGCTGGACCCGCGCCGGCTTCGACGCCGCCCTGGCCTTGGCCCGCGCCGCCAACGTAGAGGGCCGCCGCGCCGCCCTGTTCGACGGCGAGGCCGTCAACGCCACCGAGGGCCGGGCTGTGCTGCACCCCGCCCTGCGCGCGCCTGAAGGCGCCGACTTCCACGCCCTGGGCGAGGCCGTCTCCGCCGAGGTGGACGCCGTGCGCGGTCAGATGCGCGACTACGCCCACGCCGTCCGGTCCAGCATCGAGACAGGCGCGACCGGCCGGCCGTTTGAAACCGTGGTCCATATCGGGATCGGCGGGTCGGATCTGGGGCCGCGCGTCATCTGGGACGCCCTGTGCCCGCTCGACCCGGCCATCGAGGTGCGTTTCGTCGCCAATATCGACCCGCGCGACATGGCCGAGGCCCTGACCGGGCTGGACCCGGAAACCACCCTGATCATCGTCGTCTCCAAGACCTTCACCACCCAGGAAACCCTGGCCAACGCCGAGGCCGCCAAGGCCTGGCTGGCGGCCTCCCTGCCCGCCGACGGCATGGACCGGCACTTCATCGGCGTCACCGCCGCGCCGGAGAAGGCCGCCGCCTTCGGTTGCGGTCGCACCTTCGCCTTCCGCGACTGGGTCGGTGGACGCTATTCATTGTGGTCGGCGGTCAGCCTCAGTTGCGCCATCGGACTGGGCTGGGACGTCTTCCAGGGCTTCCTCGACGGGGCCGCTGAACTGGACCGGCACTTCCTGGAGGCCCCGCTGGAGGCCAATGCCCCGGTCCTGCTGGCCCTCGCTCAGATCTACAACGTCGACGGCCTGCACCGCCCCGCGCGCACCGTGGCCCCCTATGCTCATGCCCTGCGTCGCTTGCCCGCCTTCCTGCAGCAGTTGGAAATGGAATCGAACGGCAAGCGGGTGCGCCGCGACGGCGCCCCGGTCGGTCGCCAGACCTGCCCCGTCGTCTTCGGCGAGCCGGGCACCAACGGCCAGCACGCCTTTTTCCAGCAGATCCACCAAGGACCGCAGGTGGTTCCGGCCGAGTTCGTCATTGTCGCCTCCACCCACGACGACAGGTCGGAAAGCCCGCTGTGGGCCAACGCCCTGGCCCAGGGCCAGGCCCTGATGCAGGGCAAGACCGAAGCTCAGGCCCACGCCGAACTGATCGCCTCGGGCGCTTCCGAAGCCGAGGCTGACCGTCTGGCCCCGCACAAGACCTTCCCGGGCAACCGCCCCTCGACGGCCATCGTCATGGACCGGCTGACGCCGCAGACCCTCGGCGCCCTGATCGCGCTTTATGAGCACAAGACCTTCGTCGAGGGCGTGATCTGGGACATCAACAGCTTCGACCAGTGGGGCGTCGAACTGGGCAAGGTTCTGGCCAAGGCCGTGCTGAAGGATGTGGCGGCGGGCGCGCCCTCGCCTGACCTCGATCCCTCGACGGCGGCCCTGCTGAAGCGGCTGCTGCGCTAGACCCTAGCCCCGGAATCCGTCCTTGGCGGCGCGGCGAACGGCGAAGTCTGTGGCGTCGGCAGCGCGCAGGAAGGGGTTGAAGCGGCGCTCCACGCCGACGCTGGTCGGCACAGTGGGTTCGCCCCGCTCGCGGGCGGCGAAGACGGCCTCGGCGTGGGCCAGCATTTCCGGACGCTCATCGAGGCTGAGGGCGAAGCGCGCGTTCGAAGCGGTGTATTCGTGGGCGCAATAGAGCGTCGTGGTCTCGGGCCAGCCGGCGATGCGGCTCAGGCTGTCCCACATCTGTTCGGGCGTGCCCTCGAACAGGCGGCCGCAACCCAGGGCGAAGACCACATCGCCGACGAAGGCCAGATCATCCGTCACGGCGCGATAGACCACGTGACTCAGGGTGTGGCCGGGCGACAGCACCACCTCAAACGCGGTTTCGCCCAGCCGCACCACCTCGCCGTCAGCCACGACGCGATCCAGGGGCGCCGCGCGGCGGACCTCTTCCGGGCCGATGATTTCGCAGCCGGTCTCGGCCTTCAGCCGCTCGTTGCCGCCGGTGTGATCGGGGTGCCAGTGGGTGTTGAGGATCAGGTCCAGCCGGCCCCAGCCCGACGCCTCGATCTCGGCCAGGATCGCGTCGGCGTCCGGCGTGTCCACGGCGGCGACCAGACCGGTCGCCTCGTCGCGGATCAGGAAGCCGTAGTTGTCGGACAGGCAGGCGAACTGGCGCACGGTCAGGGTCATGCGGGCATTCTAGCAGCCGAGGCCATCCGGGGACTATAGTGGCGCGAAACGAGCCAAGCTCGACCCCGCTGCCCAAAGCCCGACCGGGCGTCGGCGATCGTTCGCCGCCCCCACAGAGCGATGAGCGCAGCGAATAGAGCGTGAGTGAGAGAAATGCGGCGCAGCATCGACGATCTTCGCACCTTCTACGGCGAGCCGACCGGCGCGCTGGTGCGGCGCGTGCTGGCGCGACGGCTGGACGACGCCTGGGGCGAGGCCAATGGCTGCGATGTGCTGGGCATCGGCTACGCCACGCCCTGGCTGGACGGCTTTGTCGGGGCGCGGCGGATCATCGCCGCCATGCCGGGCGGACAGGGCGCCGAGCAGTGGGCGGCGGCGGGGCGCAACCGCACGCTTCTGGTCGATGAGAAACGCCTGCCCTTCGCCGCCGGCGCCTTTGACCGCATCCTGCTGGTTCACGCCCTGGAAGAGGCAGACGATCCGCGCGCCCTGCTGACCGAGGCGGTTCGGGCCTTGGCGCCCGCCGGACGCATCATCCTGGCCACAGCAGCGCGCGGCGGGATGTGGGCGCGGGCCGAGACCACCCCCTTTGGCCACGGCCGTCCCTTCACCCGCGGCCAGCTGGAACGGCTGGTGCGCGAGGTGGGGCTGGAGCCCGCCGCCTGGTCCCAGGCCCTTTATGTGCCGCCGTGGCGCCCCCTGCTGCCGATGGCGGACGGGATCGAGCAGTTGGGTCGCTGGGTGTTTCCAGGCGCCGCCGGCCTGATCATGTTGGAGGCCACGCGGCAATCCTATGCCCGCATCCGTCCCCAGGGTTTGGCCCAGGCCGTGCTGGCGGGACGCCCCGCCCTGACCCCCTCGCCCGCGTCGCGCGACCATGGGCCGCCCGCCCATGCTCTGGTCGGCGAGCGCAAACGGCCTTAAGGCGAGCCCATGCAGCGACTGATCATCATGCGTCACGCCCAGGCCGAGAAGAGCGCGCCCGGCGGCGACATCGACCGCCCCCTGTCCAAGCATGGCCTGGCCGACGCCCTGGCCATGGGCCGGGCTCTGTCCGAACGCGGCCTGCGCCCCGACACCGCCCTGGTGTCCGCAGCCCGGCGCACGCATCAGACCTGGGACGCGGTCAGCGAGGCCATGGGCGACGTCGAGGTGCATCTGTCGCCTGCCCTCTACAACGCTTCGTCGGACGTGCTGCGCCGCGCGGTCGAGGCCGCCGAGGACACAGCGGGCTGCCTGATGCTGGTGGCGCACAATCCGGGGGTGCATCAGTTGGCGGTCGAATACCTGATCGAGAGCGCCGCCTCGCCCGGCGTGCTGGACAAGATGAGCGGCGGCTTCCCCACCGGGGCGGCGGCGATCTTCACCGTCGATGTCGCGGGACGCCCCTCCTATGAAGGCTGGCTGACGCCGCACGATCTCGAAAAATGACCGACGCCCTGCCGACCACCGCCTTCAAGATCCTGAGCCGCGCCGACTGGCGCCTGACCCTCGCCGAGGGCGCCTATGACGGCTCGCCCGTTGATCACGCCGACGGCTATATCCACCTGTCCGCCGCCGACCAGTTGGCCGTGACCGCCGCCAAACATTACGGGGGCCAGAACGATCTGATGCTGGTCGAGGTCGATCTGGACGCCCTGGGCGACAGCCTGATCTGGGAGCCGTCGCGCGGCGGCGCCCTGTTCCCCCATATCTACGGCCCCCTGCCGGTCGCGGCGACGCGGGGCGTGCGCGCCCTGGCGGTGACGGACGGCGGCGACATGATCCTGAGCGAGCTTCCATGAGCCTGACCGACCTTGGCGCCGTCATCCTGCGCCAGATGGACCCCGAGACCGCGCACCGGCTGGCCATTCGCGCCCTGCAGGTCACGCCCCTGCCCGCGCCGGGCGCCGACGATCCCATCCTGAAGACCCGCACCGCCGGGCTGGAGATGTCCAATCCCGTCGGTCTGGCCGCCGGTCTGGACAAGAACGGCGAGGCGCTGGACGGCCTGTCGCGACTGGGTTTCGGCGCCGTGGAATGCGGCTCGGTCACGCCCCGGCCGCAACCCGGCAATCCCAAGCCGCGCCTGTTCCGACTGTCCGAAGACCGGGCCGTCATCAACCGCATGGGCTTCAACAACGAGGGGCTGGAACCCTTCGCTGGTCGCTTGGCGAACCGTCCCAAGCGCACGCCCATCGGCGCCAATCTGGGGGCCAACAAGGACACCGAGGACAAGGCGGCGGACTATGTGGCGGGCCTCAAGCGCCTGGCGGGCCTGGCCGACTATTTCACCATCAACATTTCCTCGCCCAATACGCCGGGCCTGCGCGCCTTGCAGGGGCGTGAGGCGCTGGACGACCTGCTGGGTCGGATCCACGAGGCCCGTCCAGGCGACGGCGCCCCGGTCTTCCTGAAGATCGCGCCTGACCTGATCGGCGAAGAGATCGGCATGATCGTCGAGGCCTCGCTGGCGCACGGCATCGACGCCTTGATCGTGTCCAACACCACCCTGGAACGCCCCGCCTCGCTGAAATCCGGTTTTGCGGGCGAGGCCGGGGGCCTGTCAGGCGCCCCGCTCAAGCCCTTCGCGCAGAAGGCGCTGGAAGCGGCCGCCGAGGCCGCAGCCGGGCGTCTGCCGCTGATCGCGGTCGGCGGCATCGAGAGCGGCGCGGACGCCTGGGCCCGTATCCGCGCGGGCGCCTCGGCGGTGCAGATCTATTCTGCCCTCATCTATGACGGCCCCGGCCTGGTCGGCGCCATCAAGCGGGATCTGGTCGCCCGCCTGCGCGCCGAAGGCTTCCGCCACATTTCTGACGCGGTTGGCGCCGGCCGTTGACGGAGCATTAGGGCAAGCGACGGCATCATCGCTTCGATGGGCGAAATCGCCTGCTCGGAAAGTCGCATGACGCAAACCGCCGCCGACGCCCCCACCATCTGGGCGCCCGCAATCCGCCAACGCCGCAAGGCGATGCTGCAACGCATCGTCATGGGGGCGGCGACCGCGCTGGTGTTCAGCCCCATGCTGGGCTGGCGCTTCAGCGCCATATGGCTGGTGATCTACACCCTGATCCAGTTTCTGGAGGCCGAGGTCTTCCGCCCGGTCGTCGCCGGCGCGGTGACGGAGCCGGCTGGCTGGCGCGGGGTCTATGGCGATCTGGTGCTGATCTTGAACGCCGGCTTCTTCGGCGTCATGGCGGTCCCCCTATGGGTCGTCGGCGGAGCGATGGGCGGCGTCGCGGCCTCGGTCCTGCTGTCGGCCGGCATGATCAACTCGGTCATCATGTCCGCCGGCTCGATGCGGATCTTCGCCTGCACCGTCCTGCCCCAGTTGGCGATCTTCGCCCTGACTCCGCTGTTCATGGCCCGGATGGGCGCCGCGCCCCATATCGTGACCGCCGTGTCGGTGGCCATCCTGTCCTACACCGTCTTCTGTCTGAACACGCGCCGCCACCTGTTCCGCGCCAACCGCGCCGAGACCGAGGCTCGCATCGAGGCGGACCGCAAACGCGCCGAGGCCGAGGCCGTCATGGCCAGCCGCGGCGCCTTCCTGGCCGCCGTCGCCCACGACCTGCGCACCCCGATCAGCGCCATCCTGACCGGCGCCGCCGAGTTGGACCGCGGCGACAAGACGGGATCCTCGTCGCGTCAGCAGGTCGCCCTGATCACGGACGCCGGTCTGATGATGAAGGACCTGCTCGACGATCTGCTGGATCACGCCCGCCTGGACGCTGGGCGGATGAATGTCGAAAGCCGGGATTTCGACCTGCGCCTGCTGCTGTCGCAGACGGCCCGGCTGTGGGCCGGCCCCGCCCGAGCCAAGGGTCTGCGTCTTCGGATGGAAGGCGCGCGAACCCTGCCCGGCATGGTTCGCGGCGACGCCATGCGGTTGCGCCAGGTCCTGAACAACCTGATCTCCAACGCCATGAAGTTCACGGACACGGGGTCGATCACCCTGGGCCTGCAGTCCTGGCCTGACGAGCATGGCGCCCATGTTCTGCTGATCAATGTGGCCGATACCGGTCCGGGCATGAGCGTGGAGCAGTTGGCGCGCCTCTTCACCCCCTTCGACCAGACGGCCGACGGCGTCGCCGCCCTCTATGGCGGGTCCGGCCTGGGGCTGGCGATCAGCCGCGATCTGACTGAGCTCATGGGCGGCCGGCTGACGGTGCGCAGCGCGCCAGGTCAGGGCGCGGTCTTCACGATTTCCCTGGTCCTGCCGCGTGGCGCGAGCGCGGACATCGAGACCGCCCTGACGCCCGAAGCCCGCGGGCTGGTCGCCAAGGCCCTGTCGCGCCCGACGCCACCCCTGCCGCCATCGGAGCCCAAGACTGTCGAACCGGCGCCAACGGTCGATGAGGCGTCATTCGACGAGCGCCCCTTGCGGGTTCTTGTGGTCGACGATCACGCCATCAACCGCCGCGCCATCCAGTTGATCCTGCAATCGGTCGATTGCGAGATCGCCATGGCCGAGGACGGTCTGGCCGCGCTGGACGCCTGCAACCGGACGGCGTTCGACGTCGTCTTCATGGATGTGCGGATGCCGGAACTGGATGGTCGCGAAACCACGCGCCGCCTGCGCGCAGGAGGCGGGCTGAACGCCGCCGTTCCGGTCATCGCGGTCACCGCCGATACGGCGCCGGAAGACATCGCTGCCTGCACCGCCGCCGGAATGAACTATTTCGTGTCCAAGCCGCTGACCCCCGGATCGCTGCTGGGCGCTCTGTCGCAGGTGCTGGAAGAGGCCGCTGTCGTCGCCGAGAGCGCGGCGGCCTGACCCCCTTCGATCTCGGCTAGAAGATCTTCGGCCAGGCCGGGGTCCCGCAGGCGACATTCCCACACCGTCACCACGCGCCATCCGGTGGCGGACAACGCCGCCGCGACACGACGGTCGCGCGCCCGATTGCGCTCGATCTTGGTGATCCAATACTCAGCGTTGGTCTGGGGTTTTCGCGCCCCGCGCGGGCAGTCATGGCCGTGCCAGAAGCAGCCGTGGACGAAGACTGCGACCTTGCGCCCCTTCATCACCACGTCGGGCCGTCCGGGCAGGCCGCAGCCGCCCAGACGGTAGCCGATCCCGGCGGCGCGCAGCATCCGCCGAACCTTCATCTCGGGCGCGGTGTCGCGCCCCTTCACCCGGCGCATGACCGCGCTGCGTTTTTCCGGGGTGAAGACGTCTGTCATGGCTCAGACCATGACAGGCGGGATCAGAGCTGGGCCAGCAGGTGCTCGGCCGAGGACACCTTGAACTCGCCGCCCTGTTCGATGTTCAGTTGATCGACCACGCCGTCCTTGACCAGCATGGAATAGCGCTGCGAACGCTCGCCCATGCCGAAACCCTTGGCGTCCAGGGCCAGGCCGACGCTTCGCGTGAAGTCGCCATTGCCGTCGGCCAGCATGATGATGTCGTCCGTGCCGTTCAGGTCGTTGGCCTGGGCCCAGGCGCCCATGACGAAGGCGTCGTTGACCGACAGGCAGGCCACGGCGTCGACGCCCTTGGCGGCCAGGTCGGCGCGGTTGTCGACATAGCCCGGCAGGTGGCGCGCCGAGCAGGTCGGGGTGAAGGCGCCGGGGACGGCGAACAGGGCGACCGTCTTGCCGCCGAACAGTTCAGCCGTGGTGACCGGCTTGGGGCCGTCGGCGGTCATGGTGGTCAAGGTCGCGTCGGGGATGCGGTCGCCGATCTGGATGGTCATGGAGGTCTCCGGAGCTGGAATGGCCCGGGGAATCCGGGCGGCGTTCAAACGTCAGATAGAGACGCGAAGAAGGATCGCCAAGCGGACTTCGTTCCCTGCATCTTGCACATGGCCCTTCGCCACCCGATGATAGACCTATGACCGCCTTCTCCTCCCTGACCGGGCGTCTTCTGGTGGCCATGCCGGGCATAGACGACGACCGTTTCCGCCACGCCGTCATCCTGGTCTGCGCCCACGACGACGAGCACGCCATGGGCCTGCGGCTGGACCAGCCCGCACCGGGCGTCACCCTTTCCGAGGTGCTGACGAAGCTGGATACGCCTGTCTCCGAAGCCATGGCGGCCCAGTCCGTTTTGATCGGCGGGCCGGTCGAACGCGAGCGCGGCTTCGTCCTGCACACCGACGACTGGACCAATGACGACGTCAGCCTGACCTTCGGCGAGGGTCTGGCCGTGACCGGCACCCGCGACGCCCTGGCCGCCATGAGCGACCCCGACGAAGGCCCGCGCCAGTCGATCCTGCTGCTAGGCTACGCCGGCTGGGGCGAGGGCCAGTTGGATGAGGAGCTCAGCGAGAACGTCTGGCTGACCGCCGACGCCGATCCCGAGCTGATCTTCGACGCCGACTACGCCACCAAGTGGAGCCGGGCGCTGGCGGGCCTCGGCGTCGATGCGGCCCGCCTGTCAGCGCAGAGCGGGCGGGCCTGATGGCTCACTTCCGACAAGTCGCCATCAAGGACGCTTGAAGGCTGGTCGCGGCTGTCGCCCCCTCAACCGCACGTTCTACGGCCCGCCGCTCTTGGCCTTTGCTGCGTTTGAAGATCAGGACGGCGAAGTCGCGTTTCCCTGCCGTGCCGCAAACCAACCGCCATTGCCGCTTCAAGGACTCGGCGCCGGCCCACTGACCTTTCGAGGTGATCTCGATGGGCCTGTCGCTAGCTTCAACGAGAGGTGCAATGGCCAGACGCGCGAACCGGCGTTCCTCCCATCTTTCCCAAAGCACCACCCCGACCATCAGAGGGGGGAACAGAAAGAGCCAGGCGACAACCGGCAAGGCTCCGGCGCGATGAAGCGCCTTGATCAAGCCGATCGCGCCTTGATCGGGGCGGAACCGTCGGCCAGGGACTCGTTCAGATAGACCTCGGCCTCCTGGGCCGGAAGCGCGGGCGCGTAGCCGAAGCCCTGGCCGTAGTGGCAGCTGGCGTCCAGCAGAAGGCCCGCCAGTTCGGCGTTCTCGACCCCTTCGGCCACGACCTCCAGCGACAGGTCGCGCCCCAGATTGACGACCGACTTGACGATCTTGGCCGAGCCCTCGTCCTTGTTCATCGTCAGAACAAAGTAGCGGTCGATCTTCAACGTATCGAAGGGCAGGCGCGCCAGATAGGACAGGGACGAGAAGCCGGTGCCGAAATCGTCGAGCGCCAGGCTGGCCCCGGCTTCGCGCAACTGGGTCAGGACCTCGGCGGCGTGCGCGGTGTCGCGCATGATGTCGCCTTCGGTGACTTCCAGCTTCAGCGCGCCGCGCGGCAGGCCGGTTTCCTGGATGATGCGAGCCACGTCCTCGACCAGATGGTCGCGTTCGATCTCGCCGACCGAAAGGTTCACGCTGCAGAACAGCTTGCCCGCGCCGGGGTGGCGGTGCAGCCACTCGGCCAACTGACGCGAGGCCTGGGTCATCATCAGCAGGCCCAGCTCGTTCATCAGGCCCATTTCGTCGGCCAGGGTCAGGAACTCGTCCGGCGGCACCAGGCCGCGCTGCGGATGGCGCCAGCGCACCAGGGCCTCGAAGCCGGCGACGGCCCCGGTCTTCAGGTTGACGATGGGCTGGTAGAAGGGCTCGATCTCGCCACGCACGAAGGCGTTGCGCAGATCCGATTCCAGCGCCAGGCGCGACAGGCTGTCGGTCTCCAGCGCCCGGCCATAGGCGGCCGCCCCGCCGCGCCCGGCGGTCTTGGCCTGCTCCACCGCCAGTTCGACCCGGCGCAGCAGTTCTGCGGGATCAGGCGCATCCGGCCCGCCCTCGGCAGCGACAGCGCCGATAGAGACGGTCGGATAGATGTCGAAGCCGGCGACGCGCAGCGGCTGCTCCAGCGCCTCACGCATGCGTTCGCTGGCGCTGGTGGCGCCGCGCGGGGCCAGGACGGCGAACTCATCCTCGCCGATGCGGGCCGGTGAGCAGTCCTGGGAAAAGGCGCCCGACAGACGCGAGCCCAGGGCCGACAGCACCAGATCGGCGCGTTCATGTCCCAGGGCCTCGTTCAGGCGGCGCAGGCGATCCACGTCGGCCACAACCAGCTCATAATCGCCTGGCTGGGCCAAGGTCTCGGCCACACGGACCAGGAAGGTGCGGCGGTCCAGCAGGCCCGTGAGGACGTCACGGTCGGCGCCGGCGAACTTGGTCTCCAGCGCCACGACACCCGCCGCGCGCAGGCCGTCCTCGAGCCAGACGCCGCGCCACAGGCAGGTTTCGCAGCCGCGCATCCGCAACCGCACGGCGATCTCGGTGCCCTCGGCCTGAGGCTTCAGCAGGCGGTCGGCCAGGGCCCGGTCTTGCGGCATGGCCAGGGCGGCGAAAGCCGCGCCCGAGCACTCCGGCGCCAGTGGGCCAAGGCCCAATGATCGCGTGGCCCCGGTAAAGCGAATCTGGTCGTCAGCGGGGGTCCAGATCCACAGCGCGGCATCGGCGGCGGCCAGCGCCTCGATCGCCGTCGTCGGGTCCCAGGCCAGCGCTCTGGATCGTGTATTCAAAGCGAATCCCGGGTGTAAGAACTGAACACGGCCGGGTCCGGGACGAACTCGTCCTCGATGACGCCGAACAGCAGATGATCTGCCCATGCGCCGTTAATTTTCAAATAAGCTTTCGCCAGTCCTTCATGCCGAAAGCCCGCCTTTTCCAGAACCCGGCGCGAGGCCTGGTTGGTCGGGACGCAGGCGGCCTCGACCCGGTGCAGCTTCAACGCTCCGAAGGCGAAGCCCAGCATGGCCAGCGCTGCCGCCGTGCCCGCCCCCTGCCCGGCATAGGGCTGACCGATCCAGTAGCCGAGCGTGCCGGTCTCAGCCACGCCGCGCCGGATGTTGGACAGGGTAATGGCTCCCATGAGCCGTTCTTCCTCGGGATCAAAGACGAACAGGGGCCAGGCCGTCCCCAACTCCATCTCGCGAGCATAGACCCCCAGGCGACGACGAAAGGCCGAGCGTGTCAGGTCGTCCTCGGCCCAGGCGGGCTCCCACGGCTGCAGGTAGTCGCGCGATCCGCCACGCAGTTCGGCCCATTCCGCATGGTCCGAGGGACGCGGCGGGCGCAGCAGGACCCCCTGTCCGCGCAGGACCGGTCCGGTCGCCTCGGCCATCCAGTCGAACAGGGCCATGGGCGCAGATTACCTTGATGCGCCGCCGACGCCAGCCAGGACTTAGCCGCCCTGCTTCAATCGCGCAGAGAAGGCCGCGCCCGCTGGTCCCGCCGCCTTGGGCCCCAGGACCGCCGTAGCTGTTCGGCCGGCCTCGATCAGGGACCGGCCGACGGCGCGCAAGTCGTCGCTGGTCTGGGCCAGGATGCGCGCGGCGCTGTCCTCTGACAGAACCGGGGCGCCAAAGATCAGGGTCTGGGCGGCGTTGCGGCCCGCACGGCTGGCGGGGCTCTCGTCGGCCATCCACAGGGTGGCGTTCAGCACGGCCTTGGCGCGGGACAGTTCGGCGTCGGTCGGGCCGTTTTCGGCCAGGTCCAGCAGCTCGGCGGCGCTGACCTCGGCCAGTTCGACCGCGCGGTCGGCGGCGGCCCCGGCGTAGATGCCCAGCAGGCCGGCGTCCTCATAGGCCTCCTGATAGGCGTCGATGGCGTAGGCCAGCCCCCGATCCTCGCGCGCGCTCTGGAACAGGCGAGAGGCCATGCCCCCGCCGAGGATTTCAGTGAACAGCCGCAAGGCTGGCAAGCGCAGGTCCATTGCTCCCATCGACGGCAACTGGAAGACCAGATTGGCCTGTTCGATCTTGCGCGTCAGCCTGGCGTCGCCGCCGACGAAGACGGCGGACGCCAGAAGCTCTACCGGGGTCGTCGCCTCCTGCCCGAACCAGCGCTCGGCCAGGGCCAGAAGCTCGTTCTCGTCCACCGCGCCCGACACCGCCACCACCATTCGGTCCGGCGAATAGAGCCGGGCGCGCCAATCGGCGACGGCGGCGCGGTCGGCCGCCTTCAGGCTTTCGACGGTGCCGAGGATCGGGCGGCCCAGCGACTGCCCCGCATAGGCCTGCGTCTGGGCCATTTCGAAGACGTGGTCGTCGGGGGTGTCGAAGGCTTCGGCGATCTCCTGAGCCACGACGTCCTTCTCGCGGACGATCTCGACGGGATCGAGCGTGGGACGGAAGACCAGATCCGACACCACCTGCATGGCCAGCGGCAGCGAGCCATGCAGGGCGCGAATCTCGAAGCTGGTGCGCTCATAGCCAGTGGCGGCGTTGATCGAGCCGCCCTCGGCCTCGATCCGCTCGACGATGTCGCGCGCGCCCATGTTCCCGGCGCCCTTGAAGACCAGATGCTCCAGCAGATGCGACCAGCCGGATCGGGCCTCATCCTCCATCCGCGCCCCGCCGCGCACGGCGACGGTCAGGGCGAAGGTCCTGAGACCGGGCATGGGGTCGCAGACGACGCGAACGCCGTTGGACAGGGTGTGTAGGCGAGCGGTCAGGAGACTGAATCCTTGCGGGTCATGCGGCGGCGCAGCAGCACCACGTAAAAGGCGATCAGGGCGGCGGCGAGACCGAACCAGGTCAGGGCATACCCCAGGTGGTTGTTGGTGAAGGCGGCGGGCGGCGCGGACGGCTTCAGCGCCTGCCAATCGGGATTGGCCGAAGTGGTCGCAAACACAGTGAAGGGCGAGATCGGCCCCTCGACCTTGAGCGCGCGGGCCATAGCCTCGGCGTCGCGCCCGTAGAAGTGATTGCCGGCGGGCGGCGGGGTCAGGGCGCTGGGCGCCGGCGAGCGACGCAAAACGCCGGTGATGACGACCGGCATGGTGTCGTCGGCCTTGACCGATGGGCGGGCCGAAATGTCCGCCGCGACGAAGCCGCGATCGACCAGCAGGGTCGGGCCGCCCTCAACGGCGCAGGCGGAGACCAGACGCACGCCCGCGTCGCTGTTCTCGATGGATTGCAGCTCGACATAGGGCGCCGCCGACAGACCGCGGCAGGTCAGGATGACACGACGGAATTCGGGGTTCTCGACCTTGAGGACCTCGGCCAGCGGCAGGGGCGGCTTGTCGGCGGCGGCCTCGGCCCCAGTGATCAGGCCCTCCTTCCACTGCATCCGCTGCACCTGCCAGACGCCGAGCGCCAGCAGAGCGCCCAGCAGCAGGACGGCGAGGACGGTCAGGACGACCGGGAAACGCGGGCGGGCGGCGACTGTCATTTCGGGTCTCGGGTTCTCAGCATCTGCAGGGCGGTCATCAGCCCCTTGCCGGGACGCATCAGGCCGAGCGCCAAGGCGGCGACCAGAGGCAGCCAGATGATCAGGTGCAGCCAGATGGGGGGATGCCAGGCGATCTCGACCGCCAGGGCCGTGAAGCCGACCAGGAAGCCGGCGATCTGCATGATGAAGGTGGCGGCGCCGTCCCCGGTCTCGACCGAGGCCAGGTCATAGCCGCAGGTCTCGCAGGTCGGACGGATCTTCAGAAAGCCCTGAAACAGGCGGCCCTGCCCGCAGTTGGGACAGCGCCCCCGAACACCGGCCAGAACCGCCTGTCCCCCAAGCAAATCGGCGCGGGACTGTTCGTCCCGCGCCGTTTGAAGTGCAGAGCCTCGATCGCTCAACGTCAGCCGAAGGTGACGTAGACGAAGGCGAACAGGAACAGCCAGACCACGTCCACGAAGTGCCAGTACCAGGCAGCGGCCTCGAAGCCGAAGTGCTTCTGCGGCGTCATCTGACCGGCTTGCAGACGCAGCAGGCAGACGGCCAGGAAGATGGTGCCGATCAGGACGTGGAAGCCGTGGAAGCCCGTCGTCAGGAAGAAGACCGAACCATAGAGCTTCGAGTGGGTCGCGGCTTCGTTGAAGAAGTAACCCTCGTGCAGGATGTGGTGATATTCGTAGGCCTGAACGCCGGTGAACAGCACGCCCAGAAGGACGGTGATCAGCAGACCCAGCTTGGCGGCCTTACGGTCGCCGACCTGCAGCGCATGGTGCGCCCAGGTGACGGTCGTGCCCGACAGCAGCAGGATGACGGTGTTCAGAAGCGGCAGGCCCCAGGGGTCCAGCAGCTCGACGCCCTTGGGCGGCCAGGTCGTCCACGAGGCGGCGGTGTCGGCCCAGTTGCCGACTTCCGGGGTCAGGGCGCGCGACTCGGTGAAGAGCGCCATGTCGAAGAACATCCAGAAGAAGGCGACGAAGAACATCACTTCCGAAGCGATGAACAGGATCATGCCGTAGCGCAGGCCGATCGAGACAACCGGAGTGTGGTCGCCCTTCTTGGATTCCTTGATGACGTCCGACCACCAGCCGTACATGGCGTAAAGGACGCCGGCCAGACCAGCGAAGAAGACGTACTTGGTGCCGGCCTCAAGGCCGAACAGGCCCTTCATCCAGATGACCGCGCCAACGAACATGACCACACAGGCCAGGGACGAAATCAGCGGCCAGGGGCTCGGGTCCACCAGGTGGTAGTCGTGATGCGGTTTCGCGTGCGCGTCGGCCATTCCAGGGTCTCTGAATTAAGGCGAGAGATCGTTCTTACAGGGGCTATAGCCTCCGCTATCCGGCTTTGCCAGTAGCGGATTGGCCGGAAGCGGCCTGCTGGAACCCTTTGGTGGGGAAGAAGGTGTAGCTGAGGGTGATTTCCCGCACGCCTTTCGACTCGGCGTCGGTCGCGATTTCCGGGGCGACGAAATACTGGACCGGGAATTCCTTGGTCTCGCCAGGGCCAATTTCCTGCCCCTCGAAACAGAAGCACTGCAGCTTCTGGAAATAGGGACCGGCGCGTTCCGGCACGACGTTATAGGCCGCCGTGGCATGGATCGGCTGATCCGAGGTGTTGGTCACCTTGAAATAGGCCATGCCCGTTTCGCCGATCCGCACGCGCTGGCTGACCTGCTCGGCCTTGAAGTCCATCGGCAGATTGCGGACGTTGGTGTCGAAGCGGATCAGAACGCTCTGGTCCAGGATCTGGGTCGGCGCGGACTCGGCCTTCTTCACCGTGCCGTCAAAGCCGGTCACCTGACAAAAGAGACGATACAGCGGCACCGCGGCAAAGGCCGCACCGGTCATGCCCATGACCACGGCCGCGCAGATCAGCGCGACGAGGTTCTTGCGGTCCTTCACTGGGCCGGCTCCGCGACCGGGGCCTCCGGTGCAGGCAGGGCCGGGTCGGCGCGTTCCAGCGTTGCAGCGGCGGCGGCCTCGGCCGCCTTGCGCGCCTGGGTGTTGCGCTGAAGGTTGGTCACCGTGACGATGAAGACCAGAACGATGAAGCCGACCAGGCCCAGGGCAATGGCCACGTTGCGGCGCTTGCGCGCCAGAACTTGCTCGTCGGTCAGTTTGACAAAATCAGGACGGGTCACGCGGTCAGGCTCCCAGGCCCGGCAGCTGCTCGACCAGGAGGGCCGAGAACAGCGCCATCAGATACAGGATGGAAAAGGCGAACAGATTACGGGCCGGTTTGGCCTCGGCCCGGACGTCATACAATGCGGCCTCTCGCCCCACCGCCTCGGCCTTGTCCGGCTGATCACCGGCACGCGAGCGCCACAGGCGGACGGCCAGGGCCAGGAAGAACAGCCCTCCGGCCACAGACACCGCCAGATAGACGACCCCGCCGAGGCCGAGGAAGGCCGGGGCGATGGCCACCGGCACGAAGATCAGGGTGTAGATCAGGATCTGCAGGCGGGTCGACTTGGCGCCGCGCGCCACCGGCATCATCGGAATGCCCGCCTTGGCGTAGTCGCCGGCCGAATAGAGGGCCAGGGCCCAGGAATGCGGCGGGGTCCACAGGAAGATGATGGCGAACAGCAGCCAGGCCTGCCACGGCGCGTCGCCCGTAACCGCCGCCCAGCCGATGACCGGCGGGAAGGCGCCGGCGGCGCCGCCGATGACGATGTTCTGGGGCGTCCGGCGCTTGAGCAGCAGGGTGTAGAAGCCGGCGTAATAGACGATGGTCAGGGCCAGCAGGCCGCCGGCCAGCCAGTTGGTCGTCATGCCCAACAGCATGACCGCGAAGATCGACAGGATGACGCCGAAAGCCATGGCGTCGTTTTTCCGGACGCGTCCCGCCGCGACGGGACGGCCGCGCGTGCGGCGCATCAGGGCGTCGGTCTCGCCTTCCAGAGCCATGTTCAGAGCGCCAGCGGCCCCCGCCCCCACGGCGATGCACAGGACGGCGATGGCGGCCAACAGCAGGTTGGGGCGCCCCGGCGCCACGACCAGCCCCGTCACGGCGGTGAAGACCACCAGCGACATGACGCGCGGCTTCAACAGCTGGAAGAAGTCTTCCGGCTGGGCTGTGGTCACGAGGGGGGTCTCACGAGTGGGGCGGTCGGTCATGGTCATAAAAAGCCAAAGGCCGCCCTTCCGGTGACGAAAGGGCGGCCTCTCTAGGGTTATCCGAGTCGGATCAGTGGTTGTCCGCCTTGACCACCGGCAGTTCGTTGAACTGGTGGTGCGGCGGGGGCGACGACAGGGTCCACTCCAGGGTGGTGGCGCCTTCGCCCCACGGATTGGCCTCGCCCTTGCGGCGACGGATCGCAGCTTCAGCCAGCATGACCAGGAAGACGGCGACGCCGACGATGGTGATCAGGTAGCCGATGGACGAGATGTGGTTCCAGTAGGTGAAGGCTTCCGGGTAGTCGATGTAGCGACGCGGCATGCCCTGCAGACCCAGGAAGTGCTGCGGGAAGAAGACGAGGTTCACGCCGACGAACATGATCCAGAAGTGGGTCGCGCCGAGGAACTCGTTGTACTTCACGCCGAACATCTTCTCGAACCAGTAGTAGAAACCGGCGAAGATCGAGAAGACGGCGCCCAGCGACAGCACGTAGTGGAAGTGCGCCACGACGTAGTAGGTGTCGTGCAGGCTGTAGTCGATGCCGGCGTTCGACAGGACCACGCCGGTCACGCCGCCGAGGGTGAACAGGAAGATGAAGCCCATCGCCCACAGCATGGGCGTCTTGAAGGTGATGGAGCCGCCCCACATGGTGGCGATCCAGCTGAAGATCTTCACGCCGGTCGGCACGGCGATGATCATCGTCGCGGCCACGAAGTAGGCGCGCAGGTTGATGCTCATGCCCACGGTGTACATGTGGTGCGCCCACACGATGAAGCCGATGAAGCCGATGGCGACCATGGCGTAGGCCATGGCGAGGTAGCCGAAGATCGGCTTCTTCGAGAAGGTCGAGACGATGTGCGAGATGATGCCGAAGCCCGGCAGGATCATGATGTAGACTTCGGGGTGGCCGAAGAACCAGAACAGGTGCTGGTACATCACCGGGTCGCCGCCGCCGGCCGGATCGAAGAAGCTGGTGCCGAAGTTACGGTCCGTCAGCAGCATGGTGATGGCGCCTGCCAGAACCGGCAGCGACAGCAGCAGCAGGAAGGCCGTGATCAGCACGCCCCAGGCGAACAGCGGCATGCGGTGCAGGGTCATGCCCGGCGCGCGCATGTTGAAGATGGTGGTGATGAAGTTGATCGCGCCCAGGATCGACGAGGCGCCGGCGACGTGCAGCGAGAAGATCGCCAGGTCGAACGACGGCCCCGTGTGGCCCATGGTGGAGAGCGGGGGATAGGCCGTCCAGCCGCCGCCGAAGCCCTTGCCCGGGCCGCCGTCGACGAACATCGAGATGCACAGCAGGACGAAGGCGGCGAACAGCAGCCAGAACGAGATGTTGTTCAGGCGCGGGAAGGCCATGTCCGGCGCGCCGATCATGATCGGCGTGAAGTAGTTGGCGAAACCGCCCATGGTCGCGGGCATGACGACGAAGAAGACCATGATCAGGGCGTGGGCCGTGACCGTGACGTTGTAGCCGTGCTTGGAAGCCTCAACGATCCCCAGTTGCTGGATGATCGTGCCTTCCTTGAACAGCTGGATGCCCGGCTCAGCCAGTTCCCAGCGGATCAGGCCCGACAGGGCGCCGCCCACCAGACCGGTGAAGATGGCGAACATCAGGTAGAGCATCCCGATGTCTTTGTGGTTCGTCGACAGGAACCAGCGGGTGAAGAAACCCGGCTTGTGATCGTGATGATCGTCGTGTGTTGCGGCAGCGGTGGCCATGATCTTGGGGCTCTCGCGTCTGGTTACTGGGCGGCCGGCGCGACGGGCGCGGCAGCGGCTGCGGGGGCCGCGGGAGCGGCGGCGGTCGGGGCCGGTGCGGCGGCGGCGGCGGCCGAAGCCGCGGCGTCGTCAACCACAGCGGCCGGAGCAGCAGCAGTTGCGGCAGCGGCGGCGGCCGCAGCGGCTTCGTCGGCCTTCTTGGTCATGGAGCCGCCCTTGGAGGCGACCCAGGCGGCGAACTCAGCCTCGGTGACGACGTTGATCTGCATCGGCATGAAGGCGTGGTCGACGCCGCACAGCTCGGAGCACTGGCCGTAGTAGATGCCGGTCTTCTCGGCGTTGAACCAGGTCTCGTTGACGCGGCCCGGAACGGCGTCGGTCTTCAGGCCGAAGGCCGGCAGAGCCACGGCGTGGATCACGTCAGACGCGGTGACCAGCAGGCGGACGGTCTTGCCGACCGGCACGACCATCGGTTCGTCGGCGGCCAGACGGTAGAGGTGGGCCGGCGCCTTGTCCTCGGGGGTCATGTTCGAGATGTATTCGGCCACGCCCTGGTCGGGATATTCATAGGCCCAGTTCCACTGGTTGCCGGTGACCTTAACCGTCAGATCGGGGTCGGGCATGTCGTGGTAGGCGAACAGCAGGCGGAACGAGAACAGCGAGATGCCGACCAGGATCAACACCGGCACCACGGTCCAGATGACCTCGATGACCGTGTTGTGGCTCCACTTGGCGGGAACCGGGTTGGCCTTCTTGTTGTAGCGGATGGCGATCCAGATCAGCAGGCCCAGCACCAGCAGGGTGATGATCGTGATGACGGGCATCAACACCACATTGTGGAAGAAGATCGCCTCGTGCTTCAGCGGCGCCGCAGCGGGTTGCAGGTCGATTCCGCCGGGGGTCGGTTGACCCAGCAGATCCTGCGCCCATGCCGGCGCGGCGACGAAGGCGGCAAGGGCGGTCGCGGCGACACCGCCTCCGATCCGCGCCATGGCTCGCGTGCCCATCCCCATTCGATTCCTCATAAACCGTTTCGCAGCCGATACTTGCGAGCAATTCGCAAACACCCCCGGGCCCTTGCGGACCTCGGCGTTTCAGGCCGGTCCTTATCGGCTCGGGTAGCGCTTGCCAAGCGATCAAGACGCTCAAGTGACGGGATGAGGCAAAAGTTCGGCGGATTAATTCGCTGTCATGTAGCGACAGCTACCTTGCAGCGCACGATACCTTGCGATACCCATTCGTCATCAACGAAGGGAACGCCATGCCCGACTCCATCGACATCCAACTGAAGAAAGGCGTGCTGGGATTGTGCGTGCTGGCCCTGCTGGCCCGCGACGACAGCTACGCCTACGAGATCGCCAGCCGCCTGTCCGACGCCATCGGCATGGGGGAAGGCACCATCTATCCGCTGATGCGCCGCATGCAGACGGACGGTCTGGTCGAGACCTATCTGGTCGAATCGCCCAGCGGCCCGTCGCGCAAATACTATCGGCTGACCACCGCCGGCCGCGCCGCCCTGCAAGGCCAGACCGCCGAATGGCGGGCCTTCGCCCAAGCGGTCGACGCCCTGGTGGCCAACACCGCGCCGCACAGCGACGCCATAGCGGCGGGCGCCCCGGTCGAACCGGCCGTCCTGACCGATCAATCCGCAGACGCACAAAGGGGAGCTGAACAATGAACCGCGCCGAATTCCTGGCCCGCCTGCAACGCGGCCTGGTCGGGCTGCCGACCACGACGGCGAACGAAATCGTCGCCGACTATGAAAGCCACTTCGCCGACGGCGCCGCCGCCGGTCGCACCGAGGCGCAGGTCGCCCAGGCCCTGGGTGATCCCGATCGTCTGGCCCGCGAACTGAAGGCCGAGGCCAGCGCCAAGCGCTGGGGACAGGAACAGACCGCCTCCTCGGCCGCCGGGGCCATCTTCGGCATCCTGGGCCTGGGCGCCATCGACATCCTGATCCTGCTGCCCATCGCCCTGCCGGTCTTCGGCACGGTGCTGTCGATCCTCATCGGCGGGATTGCGGTCTTCGTGGCCGGCGGCGCCGTCCTGGTGGTCGGCCCCTTCGTCGGGGTTCCGGGCGGCGCGCTGGCGGCGGCCCTGCTGGGCGTCGGCCTGATGGGCCTGGGCCTGTTCATGGGCGGCCTGATGGCCCTGCTGACCAAGTGGCTGATCGACGCCACCGTCTGGTACGCCCGCCTGCACTACCGCGTGGTCAAGCCCGCGCTCGAACCCCAATCGCACGTCTGAAGCCGGTTCTGAGGGAGGAACTGACATGATCCGCAATCTACTCATCATCTCCGGCGCCGGCCTGATCCTGGCCATCGTCGGCATCGGCGGGGCCTTCGCCGTCGGGGGCCGCGACCTGGCCCGCCACGACTGGACCTGGGTGGTCACCGATGACAACGCCGGCGACGACAGCTTCAAGATCGAGCGCGGCGCCGTCTCGCCCGACACCACCCGCACCCTCGCCTGGACCGGCGACCAGCGGCTGGCCATCAACCTGCCCGCCGACATCACCTACGACCAGCAGGCCGACGAGCCCGGCATCACCGTCATCGGCCCCAAGACCGTCGTGGACCGGGTCCGCTTCGCAAACGGCCGTCTGACGATGGACGACGCCCCGCGCGGCGACCGCAGCTACATCCGCTGGACCCGCACGGGCATTCACGGCTGGAGCGAGACCGACGTGCTGAAGGTCGTCATCAAGGCCCCTTCGGTCAAAGCCTTCGACCTTTCCGGGCCGACCGAACTGAACATCCGCGGCTACGACCAGCCGACGCTGGACCTGATCATGACCGGCAGCTCCGATGTTCAGGTCCAGGGCAAGACCCGGGCCGTGACCCTGGACATCTCGGGCTCGGGCAACGCCGAACTGGAAGAGCTGTTCGTCACCGACGCCAAACTGCGCGTCAGCGGCAGCGGCGACGCCGAGGTCGGTCCCACCGGCAAGGCCGAGGTCGATGTCTCGGGCAGCGGCTCGGTGCGCCTGACCCGCCGCCC
>Ga0308157_10001560_pt1 | contig 45478 bp, 66 predicted proteins | sample PhyBR1_FD_201035 | JGI IMG/M metagenome (GOLD analysis project Ga0308157, IMG submission 201035) | Phyllosphere microbial communities from UC Gill Tract Community Farm, Albany, California, United States - DLSLB.R1 | ecosystem: Host-associated > Plants > Phyllosphere > Unclassified | place: USA... | reverse complement strand
GCAGTCGCCACAGACCGTGACGGCAGCGAAGAACGAATTGGCGCAACGGCGCGGCGCGCAGTTCCGCTATGTGCCGCTGCTGGATCGCACCGCACCGCCGCTGGACTACCGCGTGCGCGCGAAGGACTAGGCACGTACGGCGCCGCTCAATCCAGCGGCGCCATCACTTTCAACGGGGCCAGATCGTAGCCCATGGCTTCGGCCTTGGCCTTGATGCTGTCGAACTGCGTGGCGTCCATGCGCGGCGAGCGCGACAGGATCCACAGGTACTTGCGGGCCGGGTCGCCCACCAGTGCCCACTGGTAGTCCGGGTCCAGCGCGATCACCCAGTAGTCGGCCCACACCAGCGGTACCCAGGCCAGCCAGTCGGGCACGAAGCGCACCTGCAGCTGGCCCGGCGCACCCTCGACCGGACGTGCCACGCCTTCGGCCGCGATCCGCTCGCCATCGGCGATGCGGCACGCGTTGTGCACACTGATGCGGCCGTCACCGCGCAGCGCGTAGGTGGCGGTGATGTCGCCCACGCATTTCTTCTGGAACGACACCGGCAGGTGGGCAATCTCATGCCACTGCCCGGCGTAGCGGCCCATGTCCAGGGCGGGCACCGAGCGCACGGGTTCGGCCGCCAACAGTGAGTTGGCTGCAGACAGGAGAAGCAGGGCAAGCCACGGGCTGAGCAGGCGCATCGACGGCACTCCGGAACGGTCGACCGAGCTTAGGGGCAGGGCAGGAGCGAGGTGTGAAGTTTCTGTCATTTGCGGGCATTGCTTCGGACACGTTGCGTTCGAGTCCCACGCAGTTCGGTCTAAAGGCTGCGGACGAAGGCTCTCATGGCTGCCTGCCAGCGCACGTCATCCGATCTGAAGTCCAGGCGCGTGCCGTCGCTCGCGCGGGTGACGTAGTGAAGATCTGCCACTGTATTCACCTCGCCCGGGTGCGACGGCAGCCAGAACACCAGCGTGTCCGTTTTCGCCGACCACTCATGCACAAGATCCCACTCGATTTCCTTGCGGACGATCTCGAACAGCTCGGCCGGGTTGCTTACAGTCCAGCCGGCATCGTGCAGGTGCGTCCTCAGTTCGATCATCCCGTCGCGCGCGTGCATCTGCGTCCACGTAGGAAAGGGATCCGTGCAGATTCCGTACAACCGCACAAAGAAAAAGAGCCCGCATTTCTGCGAGCTCTTCTTGAATCATGGTGGCCGAGGACGGAATCGAACCGCCGACACGGGGATTTTCAATCCCATTCACCATATAAAAAAAGCTTTTAGATCAAACACTTTAGTAGCCCTACTAATAACGGCTTGTAGCGCTAAGTGCTTGAATCATAGCAGTAGCTACCCGACCTGCCCGTGCAATTTCCGTGCAACTTTCTCCAGGCGCTCAGCGTCTGTAGCCAAGTGTTCGGGGGACAGGTGGGCATACCGCAGCACAGACTGATATGACCGCCACCCGCCCAGCTCCATGAGGCTGCGCAGGCTGGTGCCGGCCATCACGTGCCAGCTCGCCCAGGTGTGTCGCAGGTCGTGCCACGCCAGCGGTTCGATCCTGGCCCGCCTCTGGGCGGCATACCAGCCGGTGTTGCTCGCCCGGACGTATGGTTCGCTGTCCTTCTCAGATCCACTCGGGAACACCCATGGGTTCCCCGCCACCCTCTTCGCGCGCTGCTCCAGCAGGATGTCCATCGCGTTTCTGTTGAGTGGTGCGCCGATGGCCTTCTTAGCCTTCGCCTGCCTCCCTTTGATCCACGCAACACGCCTGTCCAGGTCGACCTGGTCCCACATCAGTCGCAGCACGTTCTGCTCACGCCACCCGGTAGCAAGGGAGAACAGGAACGGCGGCCGCAGGTGCGGCGCCAGCTCTTTGTGCAGCCGCACCGCCTCGTTCTGAGTCAGCCAGCGGTAGTCGTCGGCGCCGTCCGCTTCCTTAATGCGGATCGAAGGCGCCGAGTCGGTCCAGCCGCGCCGCTGAGCATCCTTCAGGATGGACCGAATCAGGGCCATCATTCGGTCCACGGTGGCCTGTGAGGTCGGCTCGTCCGTGAAGGTGCTGCCATCCTTCTTCCGCCGCTTGTTCTTGGGCTCGGCCTTGCGCTTGCTCGACACCATGGCCAGGACGTCGGCATTGATCTCGTCCAGGTGTAGGTGGCTTAGATAGGGTGACAGCCATTTCAGGTTGTGCTGATCCTTCTTGATGCTGCGCTTGCCGCTGTGGTCCTCAAACCAAGCCACGACCGCCTCGGTCCAGAGGCGGCGTTGCTTTTCACCCAAGCGAGCTACCCGGTACAGTTCCGTGTGGATTTTCGACGCCCACTCGGTAGCGAGGACACGGTCGGTAGTCCCAGAGCTTCTAAATACTTCGCGTCCGTCGGGAGTGGTGAAACGGATCCAGAGGATTCCTTTCTTGCCACGCGGTTCAAGTTTGTAGGGATGGCGGGCCATTCGGGTTGCTTCGTTTCCGTGAGATATGCGTCGAGTGCGGCGCGAAGGAATCGCCAATTACCGCCGACCTTCCGGCCGGGCGGTCCTTTGCGCTTGCGCATCCAGTTGCGCAGGGTGACCGGGTGGTACTGCAGGTAGGCAGCGGCCGTTTCCAGATCCATGACGTCCGGCCAGAGCTTCTCAGCCGCTCCCACGATTCACCCCCTTGGCCGCCGTGGCCTGGCGAGGCGGTGCGAAGCGCATGGGCAGCTGCAGCACGTTGTCCGCCGCCGGTGCCGCGATCACGGGCATGACCTTCCGCGCGCTGCGGGCAGGGCGGTTGATGCGGCGCCATTCCGCCAAGGCTTGGCCGGGCTCTGCATGCTTGCTGGTCGCCCGGCATTTGCATTCGACCAGGTGGCCACCGCCGCGGTCGACGCCGCGCAGGTCGAGGATGTGGCGCGCGCTGTGACCGGCGGCGCAGGCCGGCAGCCCTTCGGGGTGGCTGATGTGTCGCTGGGTCATTGGGAGATCTCCAGAAGGAAGGTGTTCACGCGACGTGCTCCAAGGCGAGGCCCTGCTGGTGGCCAGACGTTGAGGCGCTCGGACTGATCCAGAGGCATTCGGTCCGCAAGGTGCAGCCGCGGCCCGCGCTGATCCGCGCTCGCGTTTCGACTCTGCGCCAGTCCTGCAGGGCTGCGTCATACAGATCAGTGCGGTAGCCAGATACAACGACCATCCCGCGCAAGCTCTTCAGGCAATCCAGCAGTTCCTGGTGATCGCCTTCGGTCATCTCGTGCCGGTAGTAGCCGGCCTTGCCGGACTGCATCACGCGGGTGCTGTGGACGTAAGGCGGATCCACGTAGTGCAGCGTTTGAGCGCCGTCGTGCTGCCGCATGACCTCGATCGCCGGCCGGTTCTCGATCAGTACGCCGGAAAAGCGTTCGGCGACTGCGGCCAGTCCATCGGGGAAGCGCGCCCAGTGGTGCTGTGCGGTCCCGTACGCGCGCTGCGAGTCAATGCGGAAGCCGGTTTTGCCCTTGGTGGCGCCGGCAGATCCGAACCCCATCTGAGCCCTGATCAACAGCCTCCGTGCCCGTTCGACTGGATCCGCCGTCGGTTCCCACGCCTGCTCGAACTCGGCGCGGGCGTAGGGCGTCAGGGCGCAGGCATCGGCCAGGCGATCGCGCTGGGCTGGATCCTGAAGCACACGGAAGAAGTTGACCACGTCGCCATCGAGGTCGTTGTAGACCTCCGCGTAGCTGCGGGGCTTGGTGAGCAGCACGCCTGCCGCGCCACCGAATGGCTCGACGTACGTGCGGTGTGCCGGCAGGTGTTGGTGGACCCAGGGCGAAAGCCGGAACTTGCCGCCGTGGTAGCGGAACGCTGGTGCGGTGATCATGCGAACAGCTCCGGTTGGATGGGAAGTGCCGGCGGCGCCGGGCCGGGAAGGGAGGTCGCGCGGCGGCGGGCGGACTGGGCCATGCGGAACATGCACCAGAAGCCGTGGCCCACCAGCCGCCGGGCGCGCGCCTCACCCATGAGCACGCGCGCTGTGTGCTTGGAGCGGTCTGCCTGGCGCATCACGCCGCCACCGCCATCGGCGCGGCGACCGGGTCCAGGTTCGCCACGGCCAGGGCGCGCAGCGGCGGCGGGCTGACGCTGTTGCCGACCATTCGCACGGCGGCGCTGGTGGTGAGCGGAGTGCCGTTGGCAGTGCGGTCAATGATGTAGCCAGCCGGGAAGCCCTGGGCGCGGTACAGCTCGTGCGGCTTGAGCATGCGCAGGCCGATATCCACGATGACGTAGGGCGTTCCCTTGATCACCACCGTGACCAGCGCCAGCCGGTCCTTGGTGGTGACCGTGTCCAGCGGGTCACGCGGGTCCACCGCGATGCCGCTGCCGTAGTACTTCACCAGGAACGCGGCAACACGCAGGGCGCCTTCCTGATGCTCCGGCGACAGCTGGGCCAGGTCTGCGGTTACCAACTGCTGCTGACTGCCGGTGGCGGTGATAGTGCTGACCGGGGCGCGCGCATCACGCCCGCCGCCGTCGTAGAAGCCACCGTTGGCCTGCTCGAGGAAGGCGGTAGCCAAGCAGTGGTGTTCGGCCTGCGCGGCGACTGTGGAAAGCGGATCGCGCGCGTCTGCGCCGACCATGTTCCTGCGTAGGGTGACCAGGCTGGCGGCGGCGATGCCCAGCGCGTGCGCAGCGCCTGCAGGCCGCGCCGCGCCAGCACCAGAGGTGATCGTGGGCACCGGATCGTTGACCGGCGTACCGATGCTGTCACCCCGGAACTTCACGAGGTGCGGTGCCGCGACCGCGTGCTTGATGCCACCGGCCACAACCGTACCCAGCGGCTGCTGCAGGTCCAACGCACGCGGTGCCTGGCCGGCCCGCTCGCCGTAGCCGGTCTGCACCAGCACCGGCGCCACCAGCGCGGTGTCGGCCTTCGCGGTCATGGTGTACAGCGGGTCAGCGCCCGAGCGAGGCTCCGACTGGCCGGCCCGGCCGCCGACGCCGGCGAGGATCGGAGTGACCACCGAGAAGTGGCCGCCCTTCACCCCGGCGCAGAGCGTGCGCAGCGGCTCACCCGCGTCCATGGTGCGCTGGGTGCTGGCGTTGGCATGCTCGGTGATGAAGGGCGCCAGTTCCGGCATGGCCAGCATCAGCTCGCCGCGGTTGGCGGCGGTGATGGTGCGCAGCGGCTCGCCCACGGCGTGCACACGGTCGGCGCCCTGATGGGTCACCGGCACAATGAACGGGTCCGCCGACTGGATGACGTGGCGCATGGTGCCCTTGGCGATGCGGCGCATGGTGGCATCGGCCAGCGGCCGTTTGCGCCCGAAGATGGACGGGCAGGGGATGCTGAAGTCCAGGCAGTCCGCTGCAGACACGCGCGGCTTCTGACCCGGCGCGGTGCCGTGGCTAGCTGCCGGCCACACAATCGGTTCGCCGTCGCGGCGGCCGAGCAGGAACAGCCGCTCTCGGCTGGTGCCCGCACCGAAGTCGCTGGCGACCAGCTTGCGCCATTCGACCACATAGCCCAGCGCTCTCAGCGCGGCGACGAACTGGCGCCAGGTGCGGCCGGTGTGGCGCTTGTCCGGCACCAGCTGCTGATTCTCTACCGGCACGCGCTCGCCGCGCGCTGCAACGGTGCCGTCTATCTTCAGCACGCGGCCGGTAGCCTTGCAGCGCTTGGCGACCAGCGGACCCCAAGTCAGGATCTGCCATACGTTTTCCATGGAAAAGATGCGCGGCGCGGTGTTGGTGCCGTTGAGCAGGTCCGCGCGCAGCAGCATGCCGACCCACTTCAGCAGGACCCACGACAGGGCGCGGGTCTTCCGGCTGCGCGGCTGGCCGCCCTTGGCCTGGCTGAAGTGGGTGCAGTCCGGGGAGGCGTGGAACCAGCCGATGGGGCGGCCGGCCACGTCCACGCGCGGATCCGAGTGCCAGATATCTTCCAGGTGATGGCTGGTCAGCGGGTGGTTCGCCGCGTGCATGCCGATCGCCAGCGCGTCGTGGTTGTAGGCGAGTGCCGGGTCTTGGCCCAGCGCCTGCTTGAGCGCCTCGCTGGCGCCGCCACCGCCGGCGAACAGGTCGACCACGATCTCATGTGGCCGCAGGCGGGAGCGCTGCGGCAGGGGGAAGTTGAAGGAGCGGGAGCCATCAGCCATTGGTGCATTCCTGGGGGTAGAGGTGGCGGCGGTCGCTCGGGATCATCGGCCCGGGCTTCGGCTTGACGGTGGCCAGGGTGGTGGGCGCAGCGCGGGTGTAGGCCATGCACTGCTGATGGCCCAGCACAAGGCGCCTCGTTCCGGAGGGCTCACCGACGCCGCACCAGAATCCGTCGTAGTGATCGCCGGTCGCCTCGGCGTTTACACAGCGCCGGCAGGCTGCCGGCTGATCATCGAGCGCTGATTCAATCCACCGCGACCATTCCTCGCGGCGCCATAGCTTCTGGTTGTAGAAATGCGCCTGGCAGTTCGGGCAGTACCAGTTACGGTTCTCCCCGATGCCTTGGCTCAGGTCGCGCCACTCACTTTTGGCGCAGCACTTGTCCGGAGTTTTCGCTGAACGGCTCGGGACGGTATCGGGCAGTTCGGCATGCTCGCGGGCCTGCTGTTCGATCTCAGCCATTGCCCACCCCCGGCGCTGCATCGCGCTGGCCGATCAGGGCCAGTAGGCGCTCAGCTTCTCCGAATACACCGTTCTTCATGGGAGACTCGTCCCCATGATGGACAACCGCATTGGCAAGGGCTGCTAGAGCATTGAACTGCCCCAGGTCGATGCCCTGCGCGGGCGGGGCGGGCATCGACCGTGCGATGACTCGCATTGCACTTCGCGCGAAAGCCGGGATGGGGTCATGGTGCTCTGCCAGCGTCAGCAGCTCGTTGCGCCAGTCCGTGGGTTTGCCGCCGCGCTTGCTCCAGTCAGCCACCGGCACCTGCACCCCCGGCTGGCGGGCGGCGAGGGCGTCCGGCTCCGAACGCAGAGCCATAGGCCGAACGAACCACGCATAGGGACCGTCTTCGGTGTCGCCCTTCCATGCCAGGCGCCACTCACCCTCGGGCGCTTCCGGATTCCAGGTGCGCATTTCCTGCCAGTACAGTTCGTCAGCATCTTCCAGAGCCGCCTCGGTGAAGTCACCGGCAACAATGTGGAAGTCGAAGCCCTGGGCATGGACCAGCTTGTCGAGCGCATCTTCGCGATCATCTGGCCAGCGAGGGATATCCGGATGGAAGAGGTCGCCATACTCCGAAGGCGCCGGCATGCGGGCCGGCAGGTACAGGCCGCGCCACGGGTCCTCAGGGTCCACAGCCTGCGCCGGAACCAGCGGGACGGTGTAGCAGCTGGGGCCATGCTCTTCGATGGTGGCTTTCTCGCGCGCTGTGATGGCGCGGTCGCCGCCGTCCCACCACATGGGTGCGGTGGACGTCGGCAGCGCTTCGGCGGCAGGGCGGATCACGACTTCACCTCCGCGACATCGCCGTCCTGGCTGTCGGCCAGCAGACCGTCCCAGCACACCGCGCAAAGCGGGACGCCTTCGCTGTCATGGTTGGTGACCGGGCCGCACTCGGGCTGGCCGGCTTCGCAGGTCTCGCCAAGGTCCTCGGCGGTGATGACGTGGCTGGCGATGTTTCCGACCCGCCAGAAGTTCACGGTTTCAACCCGGTCGGCCCAGTCGGCGACCAGGTGCTGCAGCTCCTTGAACTGCTCAGCGGAAACCCCGGCCAAGTAGTCTTCGGACGCTTCACCGGCGTCCTCATAGGCCCGCTCCTGCATCGCCTCAACAATAGAGCTGGCGTCGATCAGACCTTCCGTCTTCACCTGCACGACGTCGCCGATGTAGACAGTTCTGCCTACCTGAAGATCACCGCCGTGATGATCAACCGCCGCGGCGATGGCTGCGGCCACGCTGTCGCACTGGTCGCGGAACGTCTCCTGGTCGATGCTCCAGCTGTACTGCACAGATGCTGCGTTGGTGTCGGTGGTCATGGCTGGCTTCCCTTCTCGTGGTCTTTGATGCGGTCGATGAGGTAGGTGGTTTCGTTGCGCCACTTGGCGCGGTCGAGCGGGTTCATGTGCTTGGTCAGGTGCTGGAGCTTTTCGAGCGGTTCGAGCATCCAGGTGATGCGGAAGGGCATGGACGAGCGGTGGTCGCGGAGCGGGGCGTGAGGGCGGCAGTCCGGTCCTGCGAGCCACTCGGTTTCGCCGCAGTCCAGGCAGTGGCCGTCGCCGTGGCTGTCCGGCGGCCAGCGGTGTTCCGCTCTGGCGACTGGCGGGTGCAGGTAGAGCGCGCGCACTTCCAGGCCGCGTTTGCGGGCCTGCAGTACGTCGTCCTCCTGCGCTTCCAGCCACGGTTCGGTCGTGTGCAGCGGGCGGCATTCGTAGCGGACAGCCTTCTGCATGCCGTACAGCTGTCCCATCAGGGCGTTGGCCCATTCGGCGACGGTTGCCGGCGGCACTGGCTCAGAGCCGGCGCCAGCGCGGCGCATGGCGCGCACGGTGGTGGCCACGGTCGGGGCTTTGGCGGCGGCCTGGCTCATGCACCGCCACCCTGGGAGCGGATCTGCTGCAGCAGCTGCTCGAAGTGCGCGGCGTTGAAGAATTCGAGCCAGATGGTGGTGACGATGGCGGCGACGCCGCCGCCGGCCAGCACGCCCACGAGGAAGGAAGCGAGATTCATGCGACGTCGCCTCCTGGGCTGGTGAGGGTGTGGCGGCGGTAGCGCTCGGCCAAGTCGTTCTGCGCGGCCTTGCTGCAGCCGGCGGCGATGAACTCCCCGGCGACCTTGCGCACGTCGGCGCCGGCGCGGGCGGCCATGCGGCGCACGCTTTCGAGGCGGTAGCGGGACATGGTGTCGCGCACGGGGAAGGCGATGACCTGGCTCATGCGGCACCGCCAACGGCTTTGGCGAGAGCCTGTTGTGCCTTCCAGCGCAGGGCTCGGATTGGGTTGTTGCTGTCCTGCTCCGGTTCCTCGCCTGCCTGACCCATGTACGCGTCGAAGGTGGCAACGATGGCGAACAGATCGGGAGCGGCGGCAATCAGCCAGGCGTTGGCCTCGCTGGGCAGGCCGGTTGCGGGATCAACGATGTCTGCGGCGATGGCAACGTCATCTGCCACGCTGCGGCTCAGAACGAAGTACTCGTCGATCACGAAGCCAGCGGGGCTGCCGTGTCCGCCATGGCTGACTTCCCACGGCGCAGGGGTGTGTTTGGCGGCGCTCATGCCGCCACCTCGACCAAGCCGGCGCCGCTGCCGGTGATCTCGATCCCGCCGGCAGGGACCATGCCGCGGCGCGCGCGGGCGGTGCGGCTCAGCGCCATCGCGGCGTGGGCGAGGTCTTTGCAGAGCTGGGTGGCCTCTTCGGGGGAGAGGCTGACGATGACGCCACCGGCTTTGATGACGATGGTGGCGGTGCTGGTGCGGGCTTCCACGACTGGGTGGGCGCGCGCGCTGACGATGAAGCTGGCCATGGAAGTCTCCGTGCCCCGGCCCGGATGGGCTGTTACTGGGGCGACGGCTAAAGATTAGTGGCGCTAATTCTATTCGTCAATAGGGGCGCTTATATCTGGATCGTGAATTTTTCTGAACGTGGTCATGAGCAGGTCAGAAGTGTGCGGCGCCCAACAAAAACCCCGCCGGAGCGGGGTTCTGGTGAGGCGAGGCGTTGACGGTGGCGGTTACAGCCAGCCGAACCCTTTTGCCATGAGCCCTGCAAGGCCAAGGGTGGCAACAATCAGTGCGGAGAAAAGTTTCACGAAATCGGCCCGGGCCTCAGCCCGGACGGCCTTGAACTCGCCATTAACCTCGCCGCCGAACTGCCGGAGGGCCTGGTCCATCGATTTCACGTCACCTTTGATCTCAGCAACATCCCGCTGGATGTACTCGACGGCGGCTTCAAGTTTGGCGACACGTGCTTCCATGTCCCCATCATTGCCGCCCCCGTCTCCCTTTTCAAGGGGGCGACGTTTTTGAAAGGCCTCCGGCCAATGCACGTTGTCAGCTGCCACGTTGTCCTCCAGTGGACTCGTTTACGCCGTGGAAGTAGTTCGCCCACTCCTGTACGACCTGGTAGTCGAATAGACGTACGTAACCACAGTTGCTGCAGATCATGGAGATTTGCGGGCGCATGTAATCTGAGGCCTCAGCAGGCATCCCCCCCTCTGGCGGAGATAGTGCGTAGATCAGCCCGGCAATGGCTTCGCCTTCGGTTAAGCCACCGGTGAAGTAGCCTTCGCTGCCGCAGCACGGACAAGCTCGGGCAACCCCCCGCTGGGCAATGAATGCCTGAAAATCTTCACGAGTCGGTCGCATCAGCTAAGCCTCAGTCTGCCCATCCACCTATCCAGTGGACACGGCCGATGACGGTGATCGGATGCCGCTTTGAGGCCATCGGCTTCGGTTTGCGCCACTGGTGGTCGCCATGCGGGTTGTCGCTTTGGAAGTAGACGCCGGTGTCGAGCACCATGGCGCGTTTCACGAAGTATTCGGGGTTGGCCATGCCATCGACCTGGATCACGTACAGCAGGCCATCGACCACGCGGGTGTCCGACGTGTCAAACAGGATGGCGTCGCCGTCCTTGATGGTCGGTTGCATGCTGTCGCCCTTGCCGTAGTAAACGGCGAGGTCACGGCCGTAGATGCCACGGCGGCGCAGGCTGGTTTTCTTGAACTTCAGGCTGTGCGTTTCCGCGTATTCAGCAGCCTCGGCGCCAACACCGAGGCCGGCAGCCTGGGAGTACCCGACGATGTCATCCCACGCGTCGTCGTGGGGAGGTGCAGAGCTGTACTGCTGCTCGGGCAAATCGTTCCTGATATCTGTGTCCTCAATTCCTAGAGCTGCCGCGAACACCTTGAGAGTCCGGTAGTTCATGGGGATCTTGCCGTTGAGGTACTGGCTAACTGCGCCTTGGGTGATACCCAGCTCGTGCGCCAGCTTCTCTTGAGTGATACCCAGTGAACGCGCGTTCTCTGCCCATGCGGCTTTCAGCCGCGCCGCTGCTGCGACGTCGGCTGGAGTGGGCTTCGCTTTGCGTGATGCTTCCATATGAGGAACGCTAATTAATGCGTTCATGATTTACCAATAGCGGCACTATTGACCGAGATATGAGGGGCGCTCATACTTGGTCCATGGACATTCCCAGCTACCGAAAAGAGAAGGGCCTGTCGCAGGCGGCGTTTGCTGCACTGCTGACGGAAACGGGTACGCCCGCCACCCAGGGTCTGGTCTCCCAGTGGGAGAAGGGCACCACCGCGATCAGGGCGGAGCGTGCCATCCAGATCGATCTGGCCACTGGTGGTGTGGTCAGCAGGTTTGAGCTGCTGCCGGCCGTGTTCGGCCCCAAGCCCGGCCAGACGGAGCGGCAAGCCGCCGCTGCTCTGGTTGATAGCCGAATGAGCAAGCGCGCGCTGCGGGCCAAGCTGGGCCTGAAGACCGATGCGCACTTGGCCAAGGTGCTGAGGCTTCCCGTTGCCCAGGTCCAGGCCTGGCCGGAAGAGCAGGGCGTCCCAGCCCTTCCGCAGGTTCTGCAGTTGCTCGGCGGGCAGGTGCCTGCGCCAGTGGCCACCCGGCCCGATGACCCCGATGCAGACCGCATCGTCACCGTAGAGGCCGCCTGAGATGCGCACGTTGCCCGACAAGTGGAATCCCCGGCTGTGGCTGAGGGACTGGTTGACCGCCCAATCGAAGAGCGATCTGGCGCAAGAAGCCCGGACGCGCGCTGGCATCCAGGCCGCAACGCGTGCTTGGCACGAAAAGCGAGACCGCTCCGACGATCTGGCTCGGAAGATGATCGGGGACAACCTTGATGGCTTTCTCAAGCCTCGGGTAGCTGATCCCGAGCGTACTCCAGCCATCCCTGAGCTTTCTGATCGATCTTGGCATGAGCCAAACGGCCAAGTAGATCCGTCGCTCTCGCGCTGCTCAGCGAGCGAAGAAAGTCGAGCTGCTGTTCCAGTTGCTCGAGAAGTTCCGACGGCTGCGGGTGGGCTTTGACCATTGCCATGACAACCATCTCCAGCACCTGCACCTGTGCAAACAAGCTGGTGAATGCCGGGTCTTCCCTGAGTTCCATGTCGCCCTCCTTGCGGGCTGTGTTGTTCGCACTTCCAGCGTAGCGCAAGGAGGGCGGCGCCCTCGATCCCTGAGTTGATCTCGTCCATGGCGCTGATGTTGCGCCGCAGAAGTTCCCACGTATCCATTCGAGTACGCCTCCGATGAATGTCACCGACGCCGCATACGACACCGTCCACCAGCACGCAGGCGGCTCCGTTGCCCTCGCACCGCGCATGGGAATGTCCGATGCAACCCTGCGCGGGAAGGTCAACCCGAACAACGACCGCAACCTGCTGAGCTTGCAGGAGGCGGACACGCTTATGGCGCGCACCGGTGACTTCCGAATCCTGCATGCCCTGTGCGCTGAGCATGGCTTTGTCGCTCAGCGGGTTGAAGCGCCGGAGTCGGGTTCGCTGATCGCCTCACTTCTGACCGCAGCTGCGGCGAAGGGTGGCCTGGCCGAGCTTATCTCGAACGCGATGGCCGATAGCCGGATCTCCCCGAACGAGGCCGACGCCATCAGCCGCGCCTGCGCACAGGTGATGGCAGCCATCGTCCAGGTCAGCCAGCACGCCGAGGCAGCGGCAGAGCGGGGTGCGGAATGATCGGGATGAACCATCCGGCGCGCGGCACGGACATCAGCACCAGCCATGAAGCCGCTGCGCACGTGGTGTCCAGCGGGCTGCAGGCGTGGCAGCAGGACCGGGCGGCTGCCGCAGTGAAGGCTTATCCGGGCCTCACCAGCATGGAGCTGGCCAAGGCTACCGGCCACGATCGCTACATGCTCGCGCGTCGCCTCCCTGAGCTGCTGGAAGACGGGCGCGCGTGGCGTGGCCCGAAGAAGCCGTGCGAGGTCAGCGGCCGTAGCGCGTGCACCTGGTGGCCGGTGGCCCCGGGCGAGAACCTGGCACTGGGGCTCTGACATGTCGACCATCATCATGAGCCAGTGCTGGCCGCTGCAGAGCCTGAGCGTTACGCAGAAGGCTGTGCTCATCTCCCTGGCCGATCAAGCCAACGACGACGGCGTGTGCTGGCCGGCCATCGGCACCATCGCCAAGCGCTGCTGCATGTCCGAGCGCGCAGTGCGCACCGCCATGGATCATCTCGAAGCGGTCGGCCTGCTGAGCCGTGAGCGGCGCTTCAACAGCAGCAACGTGTATTCGGTGACGCCGAGCAAGTTCGACGTGTCGGCGGCTGGCACGAAGGCGAAGCGCAAGGCCAAGAAATCGGGGGCTGCACCGGGCGCAGGGGGTGCAGCATATACAGGGGGTGCGCCCGATGCACTCGGGGCTGCGCCCGGTGCAGGGGGTGAGGCAGGGGGCGCAGGTCTGGAGGTGCGCCCCGTGCCGCCTAACCGTCATATAACCATCATTGAACCGTCAGAAGAACCGTCATCTCCGGCGGGCCTGTCGGCCGCGCCGCCGGTGGTGGATACCGAGACCGAGCTGCAGGCCGCATGCCGAGCGACGTGGACCGCCTACGCCATCGCCTACCGGACCCGCCACGGTGCGACCCCGGTGCGCAACGCCAAGGTCAACGCCAACGTGAAGCAGATCGTGCAGCGCCTGGGCTACGCCGAGGCGCCGCTGGTGGCAGCGTGGTTCCTGCGGGTCAACGAGCGGTTGGTGGTGCAGGGCATGCACGACCTGGGCCTGCTGCTGGCGCGCTGCGAGGCGTACCGAACCCAGTGGGCGACCAACCGCCAGGTGACCGAGACCAGCGCCCGCCACACCGACCAGACCCAGTCCAACGTCACGGCCGCCGATGAGGCTAAGGCGCTGCTGCGCAACCGGAGGACGGCCAATGCTGGCTGATCACGAGCAAGACCACCTGGTTGACCTGCTGGTGGCTACCGCTGAGGTGATCGGCGACCAGCTGCGGCCCACCGCCGCCGCCTACATGGTTCAAGACCTGGCCTGCTACGCGCTGCCGGTGCTCGAGAAGGCGCTGGCCAGCTGCCGCAGGGAACTGAAGGGACGGCTGTCGCTGGCTGCGGTGCTGGAGCGGATCGACGACGGCCACCCGGCGCCCAACGAGGCATGGGCGGTGGCGATCCAGGCTGCTGACGAGCGCGCGACGGTGGTGTGGACCACGACCACCCAGCAGGCATGGAACGTGGCGCTGCCGCTGGTCGAGGCGGGCGACAAGATCGCGGCGCGGCTGGCCTTCCTGGAGGCATACGCCCGTTTGCTGAAGGAGGCGCGCGCTGAGCGACAGGTGGCCACCTACACCCCGTCGCTGGGCTTCGATGCAGCCAGCCGCAGCGCTGTGCTGTCGGATGCGGTGACCAAGGGTCTGCTGCAGCACGAGTCGGTGAGCCAGCACCTGCAGCTGCCCGCGCCGGCGCCGACCTTCAACCCGGTAGCGCTGCTGGCCGGCAAGGTCGAGGCCGCGCCAGGCGCCAACGAGAAGATCCGCGCCCGGTTGGAGGAAATGGCACGGGAGCTGGCCGCCTGATGCGCTCTGACAACAACCAGCTGGACATTTTCAAACACGACCCGCGCCTGCAGGAGCCAGCGCTCAGGAAGTTGGCCAAGGCCTACCGCGCTGCCGCGCAGACGGCCTTGAAGGACAAGCAGTTCCGCGCTGACGAGCGTCAGTCGCGGCACGACTACTACCTGGCCGAGGCGAAGCGCCTTGAGGCCGAGGCCCGTAAATGCAACCGAGCGCCGCGCCGGCGCCGGGCCACCCATTCCACAGGAGCAACCGCACCATGAAGCCGCTGGTCATCTACCACGCAAACTGCGCCGACGGATTCACCGCGGCATGGGCCGTCCGTCAGGCGATGGACGCCGACTTCTACGCTGCGGTGCACGGAGCGCCCCCGCCGCCGGTAGAAGGCCGTGACCTGGTGCTGGTGGACTTCTGCTATCCGCCGCACGTGATGCTGGACCTACAGCTGGTCGCCCGCTCGATCTTGGTGCTGGACCATCACAAGAGCGCCGAGGCGGAACTGCCTGCCAATCCTTTGACCGCTGATGACCAGCTGACCGTTGTCCGCATTGAAGGCTTCGACGCCGAAGTCGACCCCACCTGGCATCACTTCCGTGGGTGGGTTGAGCAGGACAAGTGCGAGGGCATCCAGAAGGCGATGATCTATGCGCTGTTCGACATGGATCGAAGCGGAGCGGGTATCGCGTGGGACTTCTTCCACCCCGGCGCCCCGCGGCCTGAGCTGATCGACCACGTGGAAGACCGGGACCTGTGGCGCTTCGCCCTGCCGGGCACGCGCGAGATCCAGGCGGCGGTCTTCAGCTACCCCTACGAGTTCGACGTGTGGGACCTGCTGATGGAAACGCCGATGGAGACGCTGCGCGCCCAGGGCGTGGCAATCGAGCGCAAGCACCACAAGGACGTGGCCGAGCTGGTGAAGGTGGCGAAGCGCCAGATGGTGATCGGCCACTACGACGTGCCGGTGGCGAGCCTGCCATACACCTTGGCCAGCGACGCCGGGCACCTGATGGCGAAGGGCAAGCCGTTCGCGGCCTGCTATTACGACAAGGACGGTGGCCGGGTCTTCAGCCTGCGCTCGACCGATCAGGGCGTGGACGTGAGTGAGGTCGCCAAGCTGTACGGGGGCGGCGGGCATGCGCGCGCTGCAGGGTTCACGGTCCCGCGCGACCACGAGCTGGCGAGGGCGTGATGAACCGTCAACTAGCGCAAAGATGCGGGACCACGAGGGCCACGACGGAGCTTTCCGATAATCCAATTCTTCAAAGAGTACGGTCGGCGCATGAGGTTGGAAATTTCGCCAATGCTGCATTGCAAAAGCTCACGCAGTCGTTCCATCTCCTCATGGGCAAGAGGCGGCAAATCTGTGAAGCCGGAGTCGTCGTTGAGCCAAGTATTTGCATGGTTCACGAATTCAACGCAGCGGAGTTCCAGATAGATGCGGGCGTGCATGACCTCCCACTCGATGAGTTCGTGCGTTGGGATCTGTCGCAGTGCTTGAAGCATGTCGTTGCCTGCATCGCGAAAATACTTGTAGTGCATCGGGTCAGGGTGCCGGGCGAGGGCTGCGTCTGCCGCTTGGATGAACTGAAAGGCTGTAATTCCGCACAGAGTAAGAGCGGACGAAACCCGTCGGCGGGTGTGCATCTGCGCCATTCGCCAAGGGACGTATACGGCGGCGAAGCCGATCGCGACTGCTACCAAGACCTGAGCCCAGGCCGCCCATTCGCTGGTAGGCAGGCAGGGCCATTGAAGAAGGATTGGGCAGTAACTGCTTGGCTGAGCCATGTGGGTGCGCCTCTGCGGGGAAGTGTAAGCATAGGCGTGACCGTCCAGCGGGTGAACTGCTGATGTGGTCCAAGGCACCGCCGCCGACCGCTGCCGAGGGCGCCCGCATCGAGGCGTCCAAGGTGGGCCCGTGCATGGCATGCCTGTCGCTGGTGGTCCAAGGGCTACTGGACATTGAGCAGGTGTTCGTCGGAGGGGACTACCAGCACACCAAGTCCGGAAACATTCGGCGCGGGCACTGGTTCGGCTTCTGCCTGTGCGTCTGGCACCACCGTCGACACCCCTTCGGCAATAACAGCTTCGCGCAGATGCGCGAGAAGTGGGGCCCGAGCCTGATGGATGGCTCGCGGACCTTCCACGAGACGTACGGCACCGACGACGAGCTGATAGCGCAGCAGACCTTCATCAACGAACAGAGGCAGGCAGCATGACCACCAGAACCAATCCGACGCCGGCCACTGTCCGCGCCTGGCTGACCGAGAACGCGATCGACGCGCCCTGGACGGCGCTGGCGGTCTGCGAGGGGTGCGGTGCCGAGACGGCCGACCAACGCTCGGCAGTGCGCGACGCGCTGCGCTACTGCGTCGCCGCAGGGTTCCTCGCCCGCACGGAGACCAAGATCGGGCCAGTGTTCCAGCTGACGGGCCAGGGCATGCCGCGGGTGGTACTGACCGACGCGGAGCGGAAGCAGCGCCAGCGCGAGAGGGACGCGCGGCGGGTCAGGACGCCGCGCCCACCCCGCCAGCGCGCACCTGCCTCCCCGAAGCGTTCGCGCGCTGCCCGGGTGGAGATGCAGGCGGCGAACACGCCGGTGCCGGCCAAGGCGAAGCCGATGCCCGCCGTGGAGACCGTGGCTCAGTTCCTGGCACGTGGCGGCCGGGTACAGCGCCTGCCGACGCACTGGGAGCAGATGGAGCGTGCGGCATGAGCCGAGACAGCGCGTACACCTACACAGGTCGCCAACCGGGAAACCTTGATGCGTGGCGGATCGGCGAAGCCTGTTCGGCCGCATCCAAGGCATCGGCTGGAGATTACATCGACCGGGGCTTGGTGCTGCTGCGCGAGCTTGAGGCGAATGGCTTTGCCGTCCTCCCACTGGATCCCGCCCGAAATGGCTACTGAGCGCGCGCTGGAGTTGGTGCTGCCATGGCCGAGCAAGGACCTGTCGCCGAACGCGCGGGTGCACTACAGGGTCAAGGCGGCGGCAACCAAGGCTGCGCGGCAGCTGGCGGTGGTGCTCGCGTTCGAGGCCGGGTGGCGCGATGCGTGGCTGCCGGAGGGTCGACTGCACCTCTGGATCGATTGCTACCAGGCGCCGGGCAAGAAGCTGCCGGACGACGACAACATGATCGGCCGCTGCAAGGCGTACCGGGACGGGATCGCGCAGGTGCTGGGCATCGACGACAAGCGGTTCAAGAGCCACCCGGACGTGAAGACCGAGCGCCGCCCAGGCGGGCAGGTGGTGATGCGTATCACCGGCGGCACCGAGCAGGGGCTGCCATGAACGGGCAGCACTACACCGGTGGCCTGGCGCCCACGGCGAGCGCGGCCAATATCCAGCTCCAGATGGCCTGCCGCATCGCTCTGAGGTACAGCCACCGGCTTCCGTCGGTGAAGGAACTACAGGACGAATTTGGGATGCACCGGGCGACAGCCTACCGGTGGATAGCCGCCATGCGGGCAGCGCGAGACGAACTACAGAACAGCCACCAAGAGCAGGGGAACCAACATGGGTAACGTTCGCGAGCTGATGGCCCGCCTGGGCCCGAGCACCGTCAAATTCGACACCGGCCGCGGCGGGACGCCCGACCTGACCAATCAGGACATCGCGGCGGCGCTGGGGATGGTGCCCGCCGGGCTGGGTCGGGAACTGCTCGAGGCGTGCTGGTGGCCGGACGGCGCGGCGCTGCGCCGGCACAAGCTGCGGGATGCGGTGATCGCCTTGGTCACCCCGGAGCTGCGCCGGCAGCAGCGGCGATTGGCGGACGCACGCACCGAGCTGGGCCTGGCCGAGGTCTGCATGGGCTGGGCGGGCGCTGTGACCGCCGAGCAGCGCGCCGAGCGCGACCGGGCCGCCCACCGTCTGGGCCAGGTCAAGGCGCAGTGCTGGCCGATCAGCACGCTGGAGTCGCTGCCGAGCCTGGCCGGCGCGGTCATCACTGAGATTGCGACCCGGGCACATTGCCATTCCTGCGAGGGGCGCGGCGAAACGATGGCCGGGGATCTTCGAGTGGTATGCAAGGTATGCAGCGGGTCGGGCCTGGGCGCCGTGAGCGACCGCCGCCGTGCCGCGGCCATTGGGCGGGACGAGTCTACCTACCGAGCCAAATGGCGTGGGGTGTATGAGTGGCTCCTGCAGCAGATGATCGAGTCGGAGCAGGAGGCGTGCTGTGCACTTTCGACTGCCTTGAGCCGGGCCGCCTGACCGGGCCGGCGGGGTAGACTCGTTGAAAGCGGGCCGCCGTGGCCCGCTATTCACGGAGGAATTATGAAGTTCACTGACGAACAGCGCCTGATTGTGATGATGCTCGCGGACATCCAGAAGGAGCTGAAGATAAATAGGGAGTTCGATCCGGATTTCATCGGCAAGGCTGCTGCATGGAAGCACGAGTTTGCGATCGGCTGGAAACACAGCTCGATTTTCGATGGGAATGACACTCCCGACGGGTTTCGCTTTGTGATCGACGTGCTCGACATGTTCAGCTTCTTGGAACGCGCCAATGCAAAGTTGACTGCCCCGGAGCGGGCAGATTTGGATGCGCGTGTCGGTTGGAGCACTAAGGGCCGATTGTTCGACGGTTTCGACGGTAACAACGAGCCGGAACTCAGGTCATACGTTGACGTTGCCATCAACGAGCTCGGGATGTTTGAAGACCTCAAGAATGGTAAATACGACGATTTCAACTCTCATGGAGCCCGAGAAGAACGCTATGCGCGAATGTTGGATGCCTTCTTGACGATACGTCCGCAGCTCGGTGACCGATCCATCACCGTCGATGAATTAGTCGAAGTGCTCTCAGCCAAATAGTGCGGGAGTGACACTCCCGCAGTTTTGAGGGTAGATTCCCTACCATCGCGCACGACCTGACCCCGGCAAACAGCCGGGGTTTTCCATTTCCGGACCCGCCATGATCCTGACCGCCTCGACAATCCAGCAGGCGGTGGGCTGCAGCGCCGCCGTCGCCGCCCAGTGGGCGGAACCACTCGCTACTGCGTTCCGCGTGTTCGGCATTGCGACCCCGAAGCGAGCCGCCGCCTTCCTGGCACAGATCGGCCACGAGTCTGACGGTCTGTCCACTGTGGTGGAGAACCTCAACTACGGCGCCCAGGGCTTGGCGAACACCTGGCCGACCAGGTACTCGGTGAACCCGAAGGCTCAGCCGCTGGTGCCGAATCAACTGGCGCGCGCGCTGGAGCGGAAGCCTCAGGCGATCGCGAACAACGCCTACGCCGGGCGCATGGGAAACGGCCCTGAGGCCAGCGGTGATGGCTGGCGCTACCGTGGTCGTGGGCCGATCCAGAACACGGGCAAGGCGAACTACGCAGGTATGCGGGACACGCTGCGGGCCAAGGGCATCGCCGGCGTTCCCGACTTCGAGCTGCAGCCCGAGCTTCTGGAACTGCCGAAGTGGGGCGCCCTGGCCGCTGGCGCCTACTGGGAGACGAGGAACCTCAACCGGCTTGCGGATTCCGGGCAGTTCGACACCATCACCGAGCGCATCAACAACGGCCAGACCGGCGCAGCTGATCGGCGCGCGCGATACGCGCGTGCGCTGAATGCATTGGAGAGGACGGCCTGATGGAAGAGACGACCGCACCCTGGTGGCTCGCCGGCGGCGCAGCCGCATTGTGGATCGCGCGGGAGTTCATCGGTGCCGTCCTCAGCAGAAAGCAGGACAAGGCCGAGTCCGACGGCAGCGTCGCGCTGATTGCCGGCCTTACCTCGCGCGTCGAGGTTCTGGAAGCGAGCCAGCTCAAGCTCGGTCAGCAGCTGGCTGACGAAATGAAATTGCGTATGGCTGCCCAAGAGGAAGCCCATCGGTTGCGCCTCCGCGTTCTTTCACTTGAGGCCTCGCTGCGCGGGCTTGGCGCGGTCATTCCACCGGAGGTGGCTGGATGAGCCGTGCCCTGATCGTTCTGGTGGCCCTGCTGGCTTGGACGGCGGTGGTGTTCTCCGTGGCGTGGAGCTGGCGCGGCAGCCGGGCTGAGGTATCCGCCTCCGGTGAGGTTGCCGCCAACGCAACCGCAGCAGTCGTCCAAGTCAACGAAACCCGCGCCCTTGAGCGAACCCAGGCCGGTGCACTGGCCACCATCGGAGCAAAGCATGAAGAAGAACGCGCTGCGGCCCCGGCCGTCGCTGATGCTGTTGTGGCTGACCTGCGCTCTGGTGCTCTCCGCCTGCGCAACGACCTCGCCGCGTGCCACACCAACCTCCTGTCCCAGACCGCAGCCGGCGCCCTCGAACGTGATGCGGCAACCCAGCGCCGAGAAGAGTTTGCGGGCCGAGTTGTTCGAATCGGTCGAGACGCCGACGACCAGCTCCGCGCCTGCCAAGCCGTCGTCGTCGCCGACCGTGCCGAGGTGACGCCATGACGCTGCGTCACGGCAGCAATCCACCGGCTCCCGGCCGCCGGCCAGATCCGCCACCCAATCCGCCCCGGCATGTTGGTGTGGAGGTCAACACGCAGATGGACCGAATAGAGAAGAAGCTAGATGCGCTAATCAGCGCTCTTGCTGCCGAGGGCGAGGAAGAGCAGGACGCCACGGCTGTCAGCCTAAACGGCGATCCGATCCCAGGTGATCGGAACCAGTCGCAGAGCCTGGGCTGATGCGCAGCAACAGCCATATTCACACCTGTGACGATGGCCGCGGCCGCCGCTTGGTGATGGTGGACGGCAAGCCAGTGGAGAAGGTGTTCTACGCCGACACCCGAAAGGGAGTCGTCCGCTACTTCGCGACACCGATGCGTCTCCACAAGCGTCGCAAGCGGGCGATCGAGAGGACCAAGCGCGGCAAGGTCGAGATCGAGTTCATCTGATGCCGGGCTTTCCGTCCAGCCACAAACCGATGCCAAGGCTTGCGCGAGTGCACGAGGCTCAGGGCCAGGTCGAGAATTACGGCAAGGGACGAGGCGGCCGGCCCTGGCGCCGCAAGCGCGACGCAGTGATGGCCCGCGACAAGTACATGTGTCAGCCCTGCCACCGAGCAGGGCGCGTCACGTTGGCCGACGAGGTGGATCACATCACTCCGCAGGCCGAAGGCGGCACGGACGACCAAGCCAACCTGCAGGCGATCTGCGAGGACTGCCACGTCGAGAAGACCAAGGCCGAAGCGGCACGAGGTGCGAATCATCCTCACCCCCGACGTGGACGACCACCAAATGAGATCCATTCGCATCCACGACCCCGGGGGGGAGGGGCGAAAGTCTGAGGGGTTGCCCCCGGACACCGGCCGCTCAGTCATTTAATTGCACCGTCAATTCAGAAATTTCAGTTTTTGAGACCCAAACATGGCCCGCCCACGCAAGCCCACAACGCTGAAGGTGGTTGCCGGGACCGACCGGCCAGACCGTGCGCCGGCCGAAGTGGCCGAGTTGCCTTTGGTGTCGGATGTACCGATGGCACCGGACTGGCTGCCGAATGCGCATGCCATCAAAGAATGGGACCGGCTGGCGCCGATCCTCCACGCCAACAAGCTGCTGACCGAGGCCGGGCTTTCCGCCCTAGGCCAGCTCTGTGCCCTGCACGGGAAAACGGTGCAGCTGTACGCCGCCGGTGAGGCCCCCGTAGCATCCATGGTCGCCCAGCTGCGGGGCCTGATGAATGACTTTGGCCTGACACCTGCGGCGCAAGGGAAGGTGAGGCCGCATGGCGACACGGAAAAGCCCGGGAACGCGTTCACCGCGCTCGGCAAGCCGAGAACCCAAGCCGCCAAGTGATTACGTTGAGGTAGCGATCGCGTATGCGCGCGCTGCCTCGTCAGATAGGTCTGGCCGATTCGGGAGGCTGATCAAGCTGGCGGCGAAGCGGTTTTTAGAAGACCTGAAGCGTGCGAAGAAGAAGGGCGCGCCGTTCTGGTTCTCCCTGGAACATGCGAACCACGCTTGCGGGTGGATCGAGCTTCTGCCGCACGTTGAGGGGAAATGGGACACGCCAGAGATTCGGTTGCACCCGTCTCACGTGTGGTTCGTTGTCCAGTTGTTCGGGTTCCGAAAGGCTGACGGCGCTCGGCGCTTCACGTCAGCCCTGTTCGCCGTCGCGCGCAAGAACGCCAAGTCCACGCTGTCAGCAGCGATTCTTCTTTACTGTCAATGCTGCGAGGACGAAGAAGGCGCGCAGGTTATCTCGGCGGCGACCACCGGCAGCCAGGCGCGCATTATCTTCAACGTCGCCAAGCGGATGGCAGAGAAGATGGTTGACCTGCGCGACGCCTACGGGCTCGAGTGCTGGGCCAACGCCATCAGCCGCGTCGAGACGGGAGCAACGTTCAAGCCGATCAATGCAAAGGCCAGCACGCAGGACGGGTTGAATCCCTCCCACGTCGGGCTGGATGAGATCCACGCACACAAGACGCCGGACCTACTGAACGTGCTTCAGTCGGCGGCCGGTGCCAGACGCAATCCTCTGTGGCTGTTCACTACCACTGAGGGATACGCCAACCCCGGGCCGTGGTCGGAGATCCGGCAGTTTGCCAGCCAGTTGTTAGAGGGTGTCTTCGGGGAGACGGCCGACCACTTCCTGGCCATCTTCTTCGCAGTGGATAAGGACGACGCGGACTTCGACGAGAAGGCTTGGCACAAGGCCAACCCGTTGATGGACGTGAATCCACATCTGCTGGCCGCGATCCGTAAGGAATCCGTTGAGGCGAAGGCCATGCCTTCGAAGCTCGCGGAGTTCCAGATCAAGAGATTGAACCGGCCGGCGGCCGCAGCGAATGGCTTCATCCTCCTTCCCAAATGGAACGCCTGCGCGGGTGAGGTGGACCTCGATTCCCTGAGGGACGCGCCTTGCTGGGGCGGGCTCGATCTGGCGAGCACTCGCGACCTCACGTCGCTCCGCCTGGTCTGGCGGGTCGGCGACAAAATCGTCACTTGGGGAAGGCGCTGGGTGCCGGAGTCGGCTGTTACGCAGCGAACCGAGCGCGGCACGGTGCCTTACGCAGGCTGGGTGGCGGCAGGGTTGATAGAACAGACGGAAGGCGAGGTCACCGATTACGCGGTGATTGAACAGGCCGTCCTAGACGTGCGGGATCGATTCAACCTTCAGTCGCTGGCCTTCGATCGCTGGAACGCGACGGAAATGGTCAGCAGGCTAGTAGCGGCCGAGGTTCCACTGGTTGAGTTCATCCAGGGACCGAAGTCGTACCACCCGGCGATGACTGAACTGGAACGCGCCTACATCGGCAAGCGACTGGTGCACGACGGCGACCCAGTGCTTGCGTGGTGCGCTGCTAACCTGATTGCTCGCCAAGACGTGAACCTGAACATGGCCCCGGACAAGCGTCGGTCGCCGGACAAGATCGACGACATGACAGCGCTTTTGATGGCGGTGGGTATAAGCATTCCCGTCGCTGCCGAGCCGAGCAAGCCGCTCGTCCTCATGACATTGGGATAAACCATGAATACCGAGAACCGCGCGTACAGCGTGTTGGAGGTCAAGTCCTACGACGATGACCAGCAGATCATCACCGGTTGGGCGACCACGCCGGAGCCGGATCGCTATGGCGATATCGTCGAGCCCCTGGGCGCCAAGTTCGCCGCCGAGCTGCCGCTGCTGTGGCAGCACCGCCACGACAGTCCCGTGGGTATCGTGAAGTTCGGCAAGCCGACCGCGAAGGGCATTCCCTTCACAGCCAATGTGGCGAAGATCGCAACGCCTGGCGCGCTGAAGGATCTCTGTGACCTCGCCTGGCAGTCGGTGAAGGAACAGCTGGTGCGCGGCGTGTCGATCGGTTTCCGGGCGCTGGAGTACAGCTACATGGACGGCGGCGGCATCCGGTTCACCGAGACCGAGATCTACGAGCTTTCCCTGGTCACCATCCCGGCCAATGCCGCGGCGACCATCCAGACCATCAAGGCCATGGACACCGGCGGCATCCGCCGGTCGGCTAACTACGGCGTGCCCCTTGTCCAGCGCCAGGCGGCGGTTGATCGACCGGTCGGCGGCGCGGTGAAGTTGCTGCAATGAAGCACCGGGCCATGCGGCCCTGCGGGGTGGAACCCGCTTTCCCATATTGCAGGCACTGCCCGGCGTGGAACCCGGGCCGTATGGCTGCGCCTACGATAGAGAACTGAACAATGAACATCGCAGAACAACTGGAAAAGCTCCGGGCAACCCGCGGCGAGCTGGAGAAGCAGCTCAACACCGTCGTCCAGAAGTCGATGGGCGAGGGCCGCTCGATGAACACTGGCGAGCAGGAAGAGTTCGATTCGGTCAAGGACCAGATCAAGGCCATCGACGGCGATATCGAGCGATTCGAGCACCTCCTGGAGATCCAGGCGAAGTCCGCTGTGCCGGTCAGCACCATCATCAAGGCCCATGGCTCTGCCACCGCCAACGGCGAAGGCCGCACGCTGGAGCCGGCCCAACTGAAGACGGTCGACAAGACCGACGCCGGCATCGGCTTCGCCCGTATGGCTCGTTGCCTCGCCGTGTCGCACGTGCACCACCAGAGTCCGTTGGAGGTGGCGCGAGCCATCTATCCGAACGATGAGCGACTGCACGGCATCATCCAGGAGAAGGCCGCAGTGCCGGCGGCCAGCACGGGCAACGCCACCTGGGCCGGCAACCTGATCACCGACGGCGGTGTCGCCTTCGCAGACTTCGTCGAGTGGCTGCGTCCGCGGTCCCTGCTGGGCCAAGTATCCGACCGTCTGCGCAACTTGCCGTTCGATACCCCGGTTCTGGTGCAGGGCTCGGCCGGCACGGCCAAGTGGGTCAAGGAAGGCGCTGCGAAGCCGCTGACCAAGTGGTCGTACACGCGTGCGAAGCTGACCCCGCTGAAGGTCGCAGCGATCGCTGCCGCGACGAAGGAAACCATGATGCGCGCCACGCCGGCCGCCGATGCGCTCCTGCGTGATGAATTGGGCCGCGCAGTCAACCAGACGATCGACACGCAGTTCATCGACCCGGATGCGGCGGCCGTTACTGACGAGGCGCCCGCCTCGATCTTGAACGGCGTGCCGGCGACCACCGTCCCGGCGGGCAGCGACCCGGATTCGATCCGCGCCGGCGCCGCCGCGCTGATGAACGCCATTGCCGGCTCCAACCTGTCGCTGGCCGGCTCGTTCTGGGCCATGTCGGAGCGCACCGCGATCGCGCTGTCGCTGATGACCAACCCGCTTGGTGCTTCCGAGTTTCCCGGTATCAACTTCACCGGTGGCACGTTCCTGGGCCTGCCTGCGTTCGTTTCGGCCTTCGTGCCGGACGACGAGGATGGTGCGGTCATCGCACTGATCAAGGGCGATGAGATCTTCCTGGGCGACGAAGGTGGCCTGCAGGTCTCGATGTCGGACCAGGCATCACTGGTGATGGACGATGCCCCGACCATGAACAGCACCACGCCGACGGCACAGCAGGTTGTCTCGCTGTGGCAGACCAACAGCGTGGCCTTCCTGGTGGAACGCTTCATCAACTGGCAGCGCCGCCGTGCGCAGGCCGTTGCCTGGGCCCGTGTGAACTGGGGTAGCGGTTCGGTTCCGTCCAGCTCGTAACCGAACATCGGCGGGGCCTTCGGGCCTCGTCGCTTTCCAAGAACAGCGAGGTTCACATGAGCAAGGTCGTTATCGTCGGGCGCAGCGGGCGAATGATCACCGTGCATCCGCGTGTGGCTCAGGCGCTTGAGCAGCGCGGGGGTTACATGCGTCGTGACATGGTGGCCCAGCCCGCCTTCGTTCTGCCGCCCAATAAGGCGGCAGCCAAGCCGAATCGGAAACCGAAAAAGGCAACCAAGAAGGCGGCGGCCAAGTCCGCCCAGCCTGACAAGGAAGCATCCGAATGACTGGCTTCTCGCCCCGGGATTTGGCCACGGCGGCCGGCGTGCGCCGACATGGGCCCGACTACCTGAGATTGCTATCCCCGGTAGTGGCGGGGCCGGGGCGAGACGGCTGGCATGCCTTGACCGTGCAGGAGCCTTTCACTGGTGCGTGGCAACGCAACATGGAAGAACGCGCTACCACCGTCCTGACATATCCGACTCTTTACGCCTGCCTCAATCGCATTGCCTCGGACATCGGCAAGCTGCCGTTCGTGCTGAAGTCTGAGGACGAAAATGGGGTATGGCGCGTCGAGAAGAACAATACGGCGTACTGGCCAGTCCTGCGTAAGCCGAACGGCTACCAGATTGCGCAGCAGTTCCGTGCGGCCTGGATGCTGTCCAAGCTGATCCAGGGCAATGCTTACGTGCTGAAAGGTCGCGACGAGCGCCGGGTCGTCAACAGGCTATGGATACTCGATCCTTGCAGCGTTCAGCCGATGGTGTCGGACAGCGGCGAGGTGTTCTACCAGCTCAACTACAGCACCGGGTCGAATCTGCTGCCGGAGAACTACCCGGGCAGCCAGCTGATCGTGCCGGCCACCGAAATCATCCACGATCGGATGAACTGCTTCCACCACCAGTTGATCGGCGTGCCGCCCCTTTGTGCGGCGCACTGGCCCGCGGTTAAGAACCTCAAAATCCTGAAGGATTCAACCACCTTCTTCGCGAATGGCGCCAACCCCGGCGGTATCCTGACTGCTCCATCCGGCATGTCGGACGATGATGCGAAGGCGGTGAAGGAATACTGGAACACCAGCTTCCAAGGTTCCAACGCTGGCAAGGTTGCGGTGATTGGCGCGGACATGAAGTTCACGCCTTTTGCCTTCAAGGCTGCCGATTCGCAGCTGGTCGAGCAGATGCGTTACTCCGACGAGCAGGTGTGCCAGCCGTTCGGCATCCCGCCGTTCAAGATCGGCATCGGTTCGATTCCCGCTGGCATGAAGGTCGACGACATCAACCAGCTGTACTACTCGGACGCGCTGCAGGCGCACATCGAGAGCATGGAAGAGCTGCTCGACGATGGGCTGAGCATCTCTCGCCCGATGGGCGTGGAGCTGGATCTGGAACCGCTGTTGAGGATGGACGTCGGAAAGCAGGCCGAGGTGATCACCAAGCTGACGGGCGGCCCTGTGCTCACACCGAACGACGGCCGACTCAAGATTGGCTATGGCCCTCTGGAAGGCGGCGACACGGTTTACATGCAGCAGCAGGACTACCCGCTCGACCAGGTGCGCCAGAACAAGATCCCCGCGGAGCCGGCTAAAGCCGACCCACCTGCAACGGACAACGACGATACGCCGCCTGACGACAGCGACGAACTGCGCGCGCTGCAGCAGGAGAACTTCATGCACAGGGCCCTTGCGGCCGCGCGAGCCGAGGTGTTCCGCAATGACTGACCCAATCGACTTCGGCAAGGAGATCGGCGGCCTGATCCGCGAAGCGGTGGCGCCGGTGAAGCGCGAGCTGCAGGAACTACGCGAGCGGGCTCCGTTACAGGGCGAACCTGGCCAGAACGCTGAGCCTGTGGACGTCGATGCACTGGCCGACCTGGTGGTGGACAAGATGCTGGCCTCGCCTCGGTTGCTGACTCTGGTCGACCTGGCCACGCACGATGCCGTGTCCAAGCACTTCGAGGCGAACCCGGTCCAGCACGGCCGCGATGCGGACCCGGCGTTGATCGAGCTGGCGGTGAAGGCCGCTGTCGCCGCACTGCCGGCGCCGAAGGATGGCCGTGACGCAGATCCGGTCACCGATGAGCAGCTGGCCGCGCAGGTGACCAAGCATCTGGCCGCCAATCCGCCGCAGGCGGGTGCTGACGGTGTGGGCCTGGCCGGAGCAATGATCGATCGCGGCGGCGAGCTGGTGATCACCACCACCAAGGGCGAGGCGGTGAAGCTGGGCAAGGTCGTGGGCGAGGATGGCCAAGACGGCATCAGCTTCGAGACAGCGACTGGCGAGTACGAGGCGGAGCGTGGGTTCGTCATCAAGCTTGGTGCTGGCGAGCGCCGGACGGAGCTGGTGCTGCCGTACATGGTCCACCGCGGGTTCTACCGCGAGGGCATGGGGATGAAGGCCGGCCAGTCGATCACCCACGACGGTGCGCTGTGGATCGCCAAGCGCGACACCGCGTCGAAGCCGTGCCAGGAGAACGACCAGGACTGGGCGCTGGCCGCGCGCAAGGGCCGCGACGGCAAGGACGGCAAGAGCGTAAGGGTGCCGGCCGAGCCGGTGAAGCTGGGAGCCGGCAATGCTTGAGTTCGTCACCCCCGCTGATGCGCGCGATCAGCTGCGCATCGACAGCGACGCAGACGACCGTTGGCTGGCCCTGTGGATCCCGGCCGTGTCGGCCTCGGTCGCGGCATGGCTGAAGCAGGAGTGGCGGCTGTACGTCCTGCAGCGAGACAGCAGCGGGGTAGTGGTCACGGACAGCTCCGGCACGCCGCTGCCCGTCCTGGACAGCGACGACCTGCCAATCGTGCAGCCGGCGGTGATCGCGGCCACCCTCTTGGAGCTGGCATCGCAGTACCGCTACCGCGAAGGTGAGGGCGACAACGTAGTGCCGAGTGATGCTGGGCACGGCTACGTCCTGTCGCGCGCGGCCACGGCCCAGTTGGCGCCCCTGCGTCGTACGACGGTGGCCTGATGAGCAACGTGGCGGCGGGTGACCTGAGGCATCGGGTGCTGATCCAAGAGCAGATGACGACCCGGGACAGCGATGGTGTAGCGCAGACGGCCTGGGTCGATGTGGCCACGGTGTGGGCATCGGTTGAGCCGCTTTCGGCTCGCGAGTTCATTCAATCCGGGCAGACCCAGGCGGCGGTGACCGCGCGCATCACCATCCGGTACAGGCCGGGCCTGCAGGCATCGATGCGGCTGGTGCACCGCGGGCAGACCTTCAACATCGCCGGGCTGCTGCCGGACAAGGCTTCCGGCCTGGAGTACATCACCATCCCCGTGTCTGCCGGCGTAAACGACGGCCAATGACTGAGATCGACCTCCTTGGCCCCGGCCCGAGCGCATCGGCAAGCCTGGCCGAACGTCTGCGCGGCCGACGGGTTGGCGTTGTCGGCAACGCGTACCAGCTGGCGCCATGGGCCGAGTTCCTGGCTGCCAGCGATCGGCAGTGGTGGGACAAGTACACGACCGCGCGCGAGTTCGCTGGCCAGCGCTACAGCAGCCACCGTATCGGCGGAGTCCTGCAACTGGCCGGCGCGCAGACCAATTGGAACAGCGGTGTGCTGGCGCTGGCAGTCGCGGTCCATCTCGGCGCGACGCTGGTGCGTCTGCACGGCTTCGATCTGCACGGCACGCACTTCTTCGGGCCGTACTCCAACGGGCTGGCCAACACGGCGCCGGCGCGGCGCGAGGTGCACAAGCAGCAGTTCGCCCAATGGGCGACCTGTAACCCCCATGTCCGGGTCGTGAATTGCACCCCCGGCTCAGCTCTCAGGTGCTTCGAATTCGATGAACAGACTGCCGCTTAACTCGGTGCGCGGCCGCATCCGCGCCTACATCGAGCGTCACGCGGGGCTGCTGGGCGAAGACGTACTGGAAGTCGGCAGCCGGATCCATGACCCCTCAGCGTGGTGGTGCACGAACCGTGACCTGGCCACCCGCCGGTGGACGGGCATCGACATGCAGGCCGGCGACGGCGTCGACCAGGTGGCCGACATCCACGACCTGCCGGCGGAATGGTCGGGCCGATTCACTGGCATCGTGTGCTCGGAAGTGCTGGAGCACGTGGCCAGGCCGTGGCTGGCGCTGCCGGAGCTGCGCCGTGTGCTGCAGCCGGGCGGCCTGCTGGTGATCACCACGCTGTTCGCCTTCCCGGAGCACGGCTATCCGGACGACTACTACCGGTACAGCCGCAGCGGCCTAAGCCTGCTGCTGGTGGATGCGGGCTTCACAGAGATCACCACCGAGTACGCCGGCGAGGTGCCGATTGAACTGAACGACCACGGCGAGCGCGGCCTGGCCCGGCGGTCACTGCCAATGCACACCTTCGCGGTGGCGCGATGCTGACGCTGCTCACGGCCACCGGGGCCCGGCCGGCCGCATGGGCGCTGTGCGAGCGCTGGATGGCTCGACAGGACTATGCGGGGCCGGTGCGCTGGATCATCGTGGACGACGGCGTAGAGCCGCAGCCGGTGACCTTCCGCCGCGAAGGATGGCAACTGATCCTGGTGCGTCCGTCCCCGCACTGGGCGCCTGGCCAGAACACGCAAGCGCGCAACCTGCTGAAGGGGCTGGCCGCGGTGGACCGCAAGGACAGCTTGGCCATCATCGAGGACGACGACTGGTATTCGCCCGACTGGCTGACCACCGTCGATCGCGCCCTCAGCCGTGCCGAGCTGGTCGGGGAGCACCGCGCCCGCTATTACAACGTGCAGCAGCGCCGGGGACGGCAGCTGAACAACACCGGCCATGCCAGCCTCTGCAGCACCGCAATGCGCGGTAGCGCGCTGGTGGCGTTCGCGGAAGCCTGCAAGGCACGGCCCAAGTTCATCGACCTGGAGCTGTGGCGCCGACCGCACCGCCGCCACCTGTTCGACGGCCACCGCGTGGTGGGAATCAAAGGGCTGCCCGGGCGCGGCGGGATCGGCATGGGGCATGACGAGAGTTTCAGCGGCCAGGCTGATCCTGATGGCGCGCTGCTGCGGTCCTGGGTGGGCGAAGACGCCGAGGTATACGCGTGAAGGTTGAATTCAACATCGTCGGCATTCCGGGCATCATCCGCACCCTGAACAGCCTTCCTGCAGAGGTCGTGAGCAGCAAGGGCGGCCCGGTGAAAGCTGCACTGGCACGCGGGGCGCGCCTGATCCGCGACGAGGCCAAGGCCAATCTGGAGCGTTCCATCGCTGTGCGGGGCGCCGACTCGACGGGCACCACGGTGCGGTCGGTCATCGCCAGCCGCGGAAAGGCCCCAAACGACGGCAACGGCGAGCGGTATCTGGTCCGCGTCAAGAAGCGCACCTTCGAGAACGCCAAGGGCTTCAGGACCAGCACGCTCATGACCGCGAACCTGATGGAGTACGGCTCAGCGCATCAAGCCGCCGAGCCCTGGCTTCGGCCGGCTGTGGCATCGCGCGGTCAGGAATCCATCGAAGTGATGGTCGCTGAGCTGCAGCGGCGCTTGGAACTGATCGTGCGGCGCTTGGCGGCGCAGAACGGAGGGCAGCGCTGATGTTCCCCAAGGTGTATCGCACGATCCACACGACGGCGGTGGCAGCCATCGTGGATACCCGCATCGGCCGGCATGGGGAGGTATCCCAGACCGAGAAACGGCCCTACATCACCTGGCAGATCGTCAGCGGGCAGCCTTACGACAATCTCAGCAGCGCGCCGGGCGGCGACTTCACGACGGTGCAGCTGGACTGCTACCACGCCACCGACGCCGGCGCGGAGCAGCTGGCGGTCGCGGTGCGAGCCGCGCTTGATTCGGCGCTTATCTGCAACCGGGTCGTGCTGAACCGACGCGACCCCGACACCAAGCTCTACCGGGTCGGCATGGAAGCCGACTTCATCGACCAGCGCTGAGCCGCTGGCAACACCACCAACCCAGCCGCCGCAAGGCGGTTTTTCTTTGACCAGAGGACTTTGCAATGACCGAGGGCGTGATCAAAACCCAGGGGTCCGAGCTCTTCACCGTGGACAAGCTGAGTGCCAGCACCGCCTCGGTCCTGAAGTTCGAGTGCCCCACTGGCATCACCGGCCTGGGCGGCGCTGCCGACCAGATTGAATCGACCTGCTTGGATACGCGGGGCGACAAGGAGTTCGAAGGCGGTCTGGGCAATCCCGGGCAGGTCAGCGTGCCCTTCAACTTCATCCCGCGCAGCGGGTCGCACCAGATCCTGTTCGACCTCAAAGAATCGCGCGAGGTCATCCCGTGGCTGATCGGCCTGAGCGACGGCGTTGCCGTACCGACGTTGGATTCCAATGACGAGTTGGTCGCCCCGGCGTCGCCGCTGCGCACGTCTATCAGCTTCCGCGGCTACGTGTCGGATCTGAACATCGACATCGCCACCAACGAGATCGTGCGCGGCACGCTGACGATCCAGCGCAGCGGCAGCGTCATGCCCTACTGGAACGGGCCGTACTCGGCCTAACGGCTTTCGAACCACCTTTCGGGGTGTCGGCTCTGCGCGCCCAGCCGTCGCGTACCCGGCACCCCACCTTCTGAGAACGGCTGATGGACAAGACCCGAATTCTGACAAGCATTGCCCCCATTCCGCGCGAAGTGACCTTCAGCGACGGCACCACCGAGAAGGTCTACTTCCGGCAGGCAAGCGCCGGACAAGTGCGGCTCTGGCGCGCGGCGGAGGCTTCCGATGATGACGACGAGCGGTGCTTCGCGATGCAGCGGCTTGTTGCAGCGAGCCTGTGCGACGCCGACGGAAAGCCGGTGATCACGGAAGCTGAATCCCAGAACCTCACCTCGTCGGGCCTGACGGATCTGTTCCCCCACGTCATCGCCGTCGCGGGCATTGGCACTGACCAAAAAAAATCCTCGCCGAGCGTGGACGCGAGTACTTCAGCTGCATCCTAGGCCTCGCGCTCGGCAAAACCCTCGGGGAGATCGATGATCTTCCCGAGCAAGAGTTCCAACGCTGGCTGGCGTTCTACCAGCTCTATCCCTTCGACGACCTACACCGATACCACCGGCCTGCCGCCTTGGTCGGCGCCAGCTTCGGTGGGTCGTTCCAGAAGAACCTCGAGTTCCTGCAGCCGGTCCCGGTTGTCCACGAGTTCCCCGATGCCGACCTGCGCACGCTCGCAGCCTTCGGCCTGAAACCACCGAGAGGCTGATCTGATGGCTACGGCAGGCTCGATTGTTGTTGATCTCCTGATGAAAACGGGGTCTTTCGAGACCGATACCAAGCGCGCAGAGCAGCGGCTGAAACAGTTCAACAAGGAGGCCGTCGCCGCTGGGCAGGCGATTGGCACGGCCTTTGCTGGTGCGGCCACGGCCTTGACTGCGTTGGTCGGCACTTCCATCAACGCGATGGACGATATGTCGAAGGCCGCGCTGCGCGCGAGCGCCAGTACCGAGGAATTCTCGAAGCTCGCCTACGCCGCAAATCTCGCGGATGTGTCGATGCAGGACTTGCAGGGAAGCCTGGGAAAGCTCGCCAAGGCTCAAGGCGACGCCCTGAAGACCGGCAGCGAGCAGGCCAGAATCTTCGATGCGCTCGGCATTAGCGTGCAGGACGCCACCGGCCGGTTGCGCCCGGCCACCGACGTGCTCAATGCCTTCGCCGATGCGTTCCAGCGGCAGCAGGGGTCGCCGGAAATCGTTGCCGCTGGCATGAAGGTGTTCGGCCGGAGCTTCCAGACCCTGATTCCGCTGCTGAAGGATGGCGCTGAGGGCCTGAAGTCTGCCGGCGAGGAAGCGCAGGCATTCGGACAGGTGATCTCCACCGAGGCCGGCCTCCAGGCGGAGGCATTCAACGACAACCTCTCACGGATGAAGATGTTTGTTACCGGCGTGGGGAACGCCGTGGCCGCGAACCTACTGCCCGACCTAGAACGCCTCAGCAGCCAGTTCTTGGACAGTGCTCGTAGCGGCCAAGCAGTCGAGGAAGCTGCGCAAGGGCTAAGCTACATGATCCGTGTCCTGGGGGGCGCCATGGAACTGGCCATGAAGCCCATCCAAGCTATCGATGACCTGATCCAAGGCCTAACCATCGGGATGGTGGGATTGGTGGAGGCCGGGAAGGGTGTCATTGGCCTGGACTGGGACCGCATCAAGATCGGCTGGGACGTCGCAAACAACGGGGCCGACCTTGCCTACTACGGCCGCGACCAGGTGGGTCGGGATGGCCGTGGCGTTAAGCCGGCGACGCCGAAGGTCAACTTCATAGACCCAGCCGACCTGCTCGCGCAGGACAAGAAGGCCGTGGAGCAGCTGAAGCAGGCGCGTGCCGAAGCCGATCGCCTGCGAAAGCTTGCGTTTGGCGACACTCCAGGGCGCGCGACCAAGGCCGGCAGCCGGGCGGGACAGAAAGCTACTGCTGCAATGGACCCGGTTGCCGACTATGAAGCCATTTACGGTGCGGCCAATCAGATGGCCACGTCCCTGATAAGCAACATGGAGCGCGAGATAGCGCTCTACGGTGAGATCGGCGAGGCCGCGCGCACCGCCTATGATATCGCCGCCGGCGCCTTCGGTCCGCTGGGTGAACAGCAGGCCGAGTACCTGTTGTCGCTGGCAAAAACTCAGGACGCGCTCGATGACTTCGATGCGATCTACGGGAAGAGCTTCGACTCCATCGTAGATAAGAGCAAGGACGCCACCAGCAGTATGAGCGTTTTTGCCGAGCAGGCCGCCCGCAACATGCAGGACGCTTTCGCTGACTTCCTCTTCGATCCCTTCGCCGATGGCCTGGGTGGCATGGTCGAGGGCTTCGCCAAGGCCATGCAGCGTATCGCTGCAGAGCTCGCAGCATCGGAAGCAATGAAGGCTATCGGGAAATGGGCCTCCGGCTACAGCGGCAGCGGCGAGGGTTGGATCAATGCCCTGGGCAGCGCGATCGGGTCCAGTAGCGGGAATCGAGCAGGGGGCGGCCCGGTTGCGGCAGACAACATCTACCGTGTCGGCGAGGGCGGTCGCCCTGAACTGTTTCAGCAGGGCGGCAAGTCCTACCTGATCCCAGGTGATGCGGGAACCGTTCAGCCCATCACTCAAGGGCAATCGGTCAATGGCATGCGTAATGCGGGTGGATCAATGAAGATCGAGATTATCAACAATGGTGCACCTGCTCGTGTTGAGCGCGCCGAGAGACGCCAGGGCGCGGGGGGCGAGGCTCTCTTGAAAGTGTTCATCGGTGCCGCCGCAGACGATCTCGCCAGCGGTGGTCTGCTTGCTCAGGCTGGCAAGGGTAGATTCGGATGGCAGGAGGCAGTGTGATGGCATCCTTCCCCGACTACGTCTGCATTCATTTCGCAGGGTATGCAGGTTACAGCGAAGATTTCGACCCTTCTGTCGAGCGGATTGAGATGGAGCGAAGCGTGCCAAAGCAGCGCCTCGTCAATTCGCAGGTCATGCAAGAGCTGCATGCCACGCTGCAGTTCAAGCGCCCGGAGGACGCGATTGCTTTTGAGCAGTGGTATTTCGATGAGATCAAACGCATAGGGTGGTTCGACATCCTTCACCCACGCACGCAGCAGCCCATCTCGGCCAGATTCAAAGGGGGCAGCATCGGAACACTGATCCCGCTTATGACGCGGTTCAAATTCTCGGTACGCGATGTGACTTTGGAGTATCTACGATGAGCACCTTCCTCGAACGCCGCCAGCGCGTCACCGACACCACCGGCACCCTCATGCTGCTGGAGGTGTCGGCGCCGTCCTTCCCGGAGGTGCTGCGCATCGCCAACGACACGCAGGACTGGATCAGTAATGGCGTCCTGTTCATTGGAATGCAGTTCGGCTTCAAACTACCCGACGACGTCAGTGGCCAGGCGCCGCGTGCTCAACTAGTGCTGAGTAACGTAGGCCGTGCCATAACCGAAGATCTGGAGCGTCTGCAACCTGGTGAGCTGGTTACCGCTCGCATCATAATCACCGATCGCGCAGACCCCAACGTCATTGAGCAGGATCACTACCTGCCCATGACGAGCGTCTCGGTCAACACTCAGACGGCCACGGCGGCCTGCGGTGTCGACTACCTGACCCGCCAGCAGGCAGTTCGGTTGCGGGCCAATCCACATACGCTGCCGGGAATCTTCTGATGCGCCTGACGGACGTTGAGCGCTTCAGCAGCATCCCCTACGACCCCGAGTCATGCGATTGCGCGGACCTGGTGGTGCACGTTCAGCGGGAGCTATTCGGCCGGAGAGTTGACATGCCTAGCGTCCGGCCGCGTGGGCGGCTTGGGGAGGCGGCATTGTCGATGTTGTCACGTCCATATGCCAAGCCACGCGAGGGACCGCCACAGGACGGCGATCTGGTCTTGATGTTCGACCACGGACAGCGGAGCCCCGGCCATGCCGGGGTTTTCTTCTTTCTGGCCCATGAGGGTTGGGTTTTGCACAGCAACGAGCGTAACGGCTGCAGCGTGCTGCACCGCGTGCGCGATCTGGCCGATTTCGGCCTACGCATCGAGGGGATGTACGAATGGTTTTGATGGAGCACAACGCGGCCGCTGGTCGCTTTATCTGCACCCCGCATCCGGTGCTGGTGGATGGTCAGCGCAACCAGCCGGCTGATCTTCGTCCGGGCGAGTCGCTGTATGCCTTCCTGGCCCGCCATGTGGATGACTTCGATGGGCGCGGTTGGCATGTGTCCATCGGCGGGCATGTGGTGCCTCGCGAGCTGTGGCGACACGTTCGCCCAAAACATGGGCACCTGATCGAAGCGCGCGCTGCGGTTGGGCGTTCTGCCGTGGCGCTAGTTGCCATTGTGGCATTGACTTACTTCACCTTCGGCTTTGGCGCTGCGACGGCCGGGTGGTGGGGAGCCGGGGCGGTCGCCAGTAGCTATGGAGTCGCCGCCGCCACCGCCGTTTACATGGCAGGGTCAGTGCTGATCAACCGAGTTTTGCAGCCAAAGCAGCCGAAGGTCAGCCCAGCGGCGCCCACGGTGTATTCAATAGCCGCCGGGCGCAACCGTGCCCGTCCTTATGAACCGTTGGGCCTGCTGTTCGGCTCAGTGCGCATCGCTGCCGATGTGGCCAGCAAGCCCTACACCTGGTACGAGGGTGATGATCAGTTTCTGTCCATGGTGCTTACCCCAGGGCTCAATGTGGATAGCGTAGATGCGCTGTATAACGGTGACGCGCTGCTATCGTCCTTTGATGGCGTGAGGGTTTGGCACAACGGTTTTCCTGGCATGCCCAGCCAGCAAATTCCTCTCTATAGCAATGCAGATGTGATCGATGGAGGCACGTTGCTGGACACGGCCAACGACCCCAAAGGACAACCAGGTGCATGGGTACAGCGAACGAGCTCGGCCAATACCATCCGACTCATGGTGGGCGTCGAATTTCAGATTTTCGACCGCACCACCAAGGGGGCCGATAAAGAGAACCGGGACAGAATCCAGATCGAGTACCGTGCGGTCGGGGCCGGCTGGCGGACGTTCGGCACCTACAACGTCAGGGGGAGCAACAATAAATCCCAACGCGCCAGCTACGCCATCGACGTGGCGGAGGGAAAGTACGACGTGCGCGTGCGTGTGGCCGGCAATAACACCAACGGCAAAGGCGCAGAGGCCTCATTCGTCTGGACAACGTTGACCAGCGTTCAGCGTGATACAGGATCTTATGCCGGGATCCCGCGCATCGGAATTCGCATGCAGGCCAATGGCCAGCTCAACGGGGCACCAGATGAGATTCGTTGCGTAGCGCATGCCCTCCCGATACCGGTGTGGAAGGGCGACCAGTGGGTCACCGAGCGCACCAGCAACCCGGGCGCGCAGATTCTTGCCTATGCCCGAGGAGTCTACGCGCCCGACGGCACTCTGGTGGCCGGCATGGCGCTGCCGGACCGGCAGATTGATATTGAGGGCATGAAGGTGTTCATGCTTCACTGCGCGGCGAACAACTTCACCTATGACAATTGGATCACCGACGTGCGCAGCCATCAGCAGGTGCTGGATGTTCTGGCCCTGACCGGATTTGGCCAGATCAGCTGGCCACGTGGTCGCCTATCAGTGGGTTGGGCCGCCGATGAGCAGCCTCTGTCCGGCGTTGTCAACATGGCCACGATCAAGAAGGGCCAGTTCCAGGTCGACTACACGCTCGCCAATGCCGCCGACGGGATCGAATACACCTACCTGGATCGAGCAACCTGGGAGGCCAAGACCCTGCGCGTGCCCGCCCCGGGCGTGACGACCATGCTCAATCCGGCCCAGGTGACTGGCGAAGGTGTCACCACTGAGGCCCATGCGGTGATGCTGGCCCGCTGGCATCTGGCGCAGAGCCTTTATCAGTACAAGGCGATCACCTACAGCACCGACATCGAGCATCTGTCCTACAGCCGGATGTCGATGCTGGCGTTGCAGCACGACATGACGCAGTGGGGCTTCGGGGGCCGAATCGTGGGCGCCACCACCGTCAACGGCCGGACCACGTTGCAGCTCGATGAACCAGTGCCGGCGCCTACGCAGGGCAATGCGTTTGTGGGCCTGCGTATCCCGGGTGAACGTGTCTACCGCGTGCTGCCTGTGGCCCCGTTCAACGGGAGCAGCAACATGCTGGAGCTGGCCGGCGTGTGGCCAAGTGATGCACCGATGCCAGGCAGCAGCGAGGATAATCCGGCTTGGGACACGCTGTGGATTTACGACTTCAAGCAGACTCCGGGGCTGCGCGTGCGCGTCACCGGAATCCGGCCGGAGAGCGATCTTAAAGGTGCAGCAGTGGAGGTCGTGGCCGAGAGCCGAGAATTTTGGTATTACGTGAGGACGGGTGAGTACATCCCGGATCCGAATGATTCGCGGCTGGAAACCCGGCCGACGGCCAGCGACCTGAAAATCACAGAGCGCCAGGTGGTGCAGGGCGATACCGAGTACACCGAGCTGCAGGCGACCTTCGCCGTCACCGGTCCGGTGGGCGACACCGTGGTGCTGTCCGATATTGACGGCAATGAAGAGCTCGAGCACGTGGCGCGCACGGTTACCCGGACCGCCGCCTGGCGTATCCCCGGCGCCGGTACTTACCCAGTCACCGTACGGCCATACAGCCCAGATGGTAACGCCGGAGTTGCCGCTTCATTGATCTACACCACCCATGGCGCCGATGCCCCACCGGTGCTGGTGGATATCTTCGATATTGAGCAGCTGAGCGGCGGGATTCGCCGTTACACCTGGGGCTTCTTCAGCGACACCATCCAGTCGGCGAACTTCGCTGGAGTGGAGATTCGTTATGTGCCGGGGGATGTGCCGGATCCGATATGGTCAGGCATGACCTCGCTTGGCGACGACGGCTATCACCCGTCAGCATTTGAGGCGGTGCTGCCAGCGTCGGGTTTGTGGACATTCGCCTGTCGCTCTCGCAATACCTCCGGGACGCTGTCGAACGAGATGCGCGTGGTGCGTAAAGAGCTGAAGGCCAATCTGGGTGAGGTGATCGACGGGCTTGACGGCCGGATTGGTGAGAGCTACGAGGAAGCGCTGGCGGCAAACAAACGCATCACCCAGGAAATCCTGGACCGTTTGGCTGGCGATCTTGCTGCGGCCAATGAAGCTATTGACGCTGCGCGAAAATACACCGATGAGCAGGTGGCAGCCCTCAACGGGCTGCTGGAGGACATCCTCAAAGCCGATGAATGGAACGACACAGATACTTATCCTGCCGGCGACTTCGTTCGACACGATGGGATTCTCTATCGCGCAGTGGTAGAGAGCACGGGTGTTGAGCCGGGTACGGATCCGGATACATGGCAATCGATCGGCAACTACATCTCAGTAGGCGATGCGCTGGCCGCATCCATCAGCCTATCTACCCAGACCGCCACCGATCTCGCCGCCGAATCCAGCAGGCTAGATGCCGTCGTCGCGCGGATGCCGGCCGGTGAAGATGCCCTTGCAACGCAGGCTAGCGTGTTCGCCGAAGAGCTGGCGCGCGTGAGCGGTGACGAGGCACTTGGCCAGAGGGTGGGGGTAGTGGAGGCCAAGCTGCCGGACCTCGCCACAAACGCGCGGGTGTCCACGGTAGAACAGGCGCAGGTGGATGCCGATAGCGCCTTGGGTCGAAGGATTGACCAGACAGAGGCCTCGCTCTCGGGCAAAGCCGATGCCAGCACCGTGCAAGAAATGGCATCGAAGGTCGAGGAGTTGGACGGGAAGGTCGAGGCGACCGCGAGCGATATCACGCAAGTGCGCAGCCAGCTGGGAGGCAGCGGAAATCTGATTGTCAATGCGGGCTTCGAAAGTGGCATTGATGGGTGGTTTATGGTGGTCGACCAATGGGGTGCTGGTACGCTTCGGCACAACCTCGCCGGTGCCGATTGGCACCCCCCTGGCATATCTACGATTGGCATCTTTAAGTCGGGTGTGCCGTCAGGCTTCACAGTCGCGCAAAGCCAGCCCATCCCGGTTGAAGTCGGTCAAAAGTACCTGGCTTCGGTTTATAGCGCTGCTCATCGATGCGGTGTGTTTAGTCGCGTTGTCTACTTGACTGCGCAGGGTGTTGAAACGGGTAACGCCGTGGAACTTGAACGCAATCCTGGGGCAGAAGGAGGGCAGGACATTCGAAGCTGGCATCGGGGGGCGTCGCCCGTCCTGGTGCCGCCAGACGGCGCGGCTTTCGCGGCCCTGCAGCTTTGGTTTGAGAGCAACGGCGGCAATGACCCATACGGTTGGTTTCTGCGCCCGATGTTCGAGCAGGTCAGAGAGGGGCAGGCGCAGCCATCCCCTTGGCAGCCGAGCAGTTCCGGTCTGGACGAAAAGTACGCTTCAGCCACCCGGACATTGGAAACCCGGGCGACGCTACTGGAGGACGGGCAGACGCGCCTGGAAGCCAAGGCCGGCGTGATGCTGGACGTCAACGGCCGGGTGATCGGCTGGCGAGCGAACAACGACGGCGCACAGGGTATCTTCGATGTCATCGCTGACCGCTTCAACATCACTGACCCCAATGGCACCGGCAGCACCACGTTTGAGAATGGGCGATGGGTGACGCGTTCAGAAGGCATGATAACGGTCATAGGGAAGCCATTCGGCGTAAACGGCGACCTTTTGATTTACATCGGTGTTGGTTCTGACCCTAACCGCTTAAGCGGGAGAAGCCCCGGCGCGGTGTTTTGGATAGATAACCGCGGTAACGGAGCGCTCCCTGGCCTCGCTTGGAATGGTCCGAATCCGTGAGAGGCGTCTCAGCAGAGGGCGGTGATCGCGGCGGCGGACTGAGTGTGGCGTCTAGTAGCCGTTGCAGATCATCAAGGCGGGCTTGGTGGCCACGGTCTCGATGCGGGCGTTGATGGTCGATCCCTGCAGGCCCTTTGCTTTGGCGCAGAAGGGCAGTAGCCCCCATGCCAGCCGGGTGACCTGGCGGCCTGTGCCACGATCGAGGATGAGCGAGGCCCGCTGCGTTGGCGCCAGGTTGTAGATGGGCGGCAGCTCGAGCAGGTCCTGCTCCAGACCGGGCAGGCCGAGCTGGTCAGGCTTGAAGATGGGGGCCTGGACGAATCGGTCGCACATGGCCGGAGCGTAGCCCAGTCCTGCGTGGGCGCCCTGTGCAGATAGGGGGGGGGGCTGGGGTCGACCATTTCGCGCAGCCGAGACGTGCTCGATATGGCGAAGAGGCCGTCGATCAAGGCTCTCGCCAGTCGACTGTTGCGGTCACGGCCTGGCAGTGCCAGGGTCTGGGTTCCTCCACGGCAACGAGATTCACAATGCGCCTGCAACTGCGTGAACGGGCAACAAAGTACGGTGACACCGAATACTGGATCGAAGACGTGGACGCTACCGGTGATGAACGATGTGTGGCGGGACCATCGATAGACAAGCGCCGGCTGGAACGTGAACTCGACAGATTGGTGCGAGAGCATGCCCTGGCGCGAACGGTTGAAGACCTTATGGGCCCCGACACCAGGCCGTAGCGATTCGTGCAAATTGTCGATTTCGTCAAACCGCCGATGCAGCGCTTAACAATTGCTCAGCCGAACGGTTCAGCGGCTCCCTGGCCTTGGTCGCAACCGATGAGACGCCCGGGCGTATCCTGCTCGGCATGCTCCCACCCTGCGCCGATACCGGATTCATGATTGCACCCCGGCCGCGAGGCTGGGTGCAGTTCGCCGAGTCTTGGGGCCTGTGGTGGAACGGCCGGCAGATCGCCAGCGTCCAGCCAGGTGCCAATGGCATCATGGTCATCCTCTCCTGCCGGAAGCTCTGGCAGGACAAGCGGGTCAGCGCGGCCAGTGTGAGCCAAGGGAAGCGCTACGCCGAGCGGTGGTGTGCGGCCAGGATTCTGGAGGGGGTGCCGCTGCGACAGGCCGTGCAGCGGCTGACGGCTAAGGAAGAAGAGCCTGCGCAGCCCAAGAGCTCTGCAATCCAGCTGCAGCAGGAACGACGTTTGAGCGAAGCGCTGAAGCTGGGCTCATGGCCGGCCGCGCCAGAGTTCAAGGGCTAGGGCGGACCGCCTCGGTGATTTGCTCCCTTCAAGCGCTGTGCCAACTGTGTAATGCAAGCATAACGATAAATTTAATGCTTGCATCGCTGCTGGAAGACTTGCATGATGTAAGCATGCCCTCAGTGGAATGATTACATGGAAAAGAAGCGGTCTGGCACTGGACCCAAGCGCGTTGCATCGAAGGTTGATGTCGAGCCACTTGTGTTGAAGCCGAAGAAGGTTGGTCGAGCGCTCGGCGGGATCGCCTCGGCGAAGAAAATGACACCTGCGCAGCGTACGGCTCGCGCCAAGAAAGCAGGTCTAGCGCGCTGGGGGCTTAAGGCGACGCACAAAGGCAGCTTCATGGAAGCCTTCGGCATCGATGTCGAGTGCTACGTGCTCAACGACGCCGACAAGACCGCGGTTATCAGCCAACGAGGAATGGGTGCGGCGCTGGCATTGGGCGAGGGCGGTCGAGCACTGCCGCGCTTCGCTGAGGGCAAGAAGGTGGCTGACGCCCTGGGGGCGGAAATCATCGAAAAGCTGTCTAACCCTTTGATTTTTAAGGGTGACATCCCGGGGGTGAAAGCCCCTCCAGTTGGCGACGTTTACGGTTATGACGTCACGCTTCTGATTGATATCTGCAAGGCACTGGTAATGGCCTCAGCTCGGGGAGACCTGCTGCGAAGCCAAGCGAATATCGTTGCTCAAGCCAATGTTGTCCTAGCGGCATCGGCCAAGGCAGGAATCCAAGGGCTTGTGTATGCCTTGGCGGGCTACGATCGAACCAAAGAAGAGGTCATTGAGGCGTACAAGATGTACGTCCGGGAGGAGGCGCGCGAGTACGAACGCGAGTTCTCTCCCGAGCTTTACGAGCACTGGTATCGCCTGTATGGCCTCACCCAGCCGGAGCGCGGCCGGCCCTGGGAGTTCCGGTATCTCACGATCGACCACATCTATAAGCCGCTTGCGAATAGCCACGGGAAGGTGTTCGACCTGGCAAAAAGCACCAAGCAGGCTAGCGGGGAATCTGGAAACAAGATCCACCAGTTCCTATCCGAGGTGGGGGTGAAAGCGCTGCGTACCCAGGTGGGTAAGATCATCGGCATCGCTAGTGTTTCCGACAGCCGAGCAGAGTACGAGAGGTACATTTCGGAAAAGGTCTATGGCCAGCGTTCGTTTCAGTTCAAATAGGGCCGGCTTCGAAAAGTGGGTGACCCCTAACTGACCCCAGCCCATAGGCAAGCCGTTGATTTCCATAGAGCGGAAGCGATCGCGGGTGATCGGCTTAGTTGTTGTTTTTGTTGATCTTCCCCGACCTTGACATGGTAGGGGCCGTTGGTAGGCGGGAGGGGTGCTAATGTCAGCCTACTTAGCGAGGGATCCACAATGTTCGCCATTGCTCAAGTGTTTTCTTCCTTGATTTCTGCCTGGGCGACGTTTGTCACTGTCGTGATCACGGTGTCCGGGGCCGTCGGCGTTGCCTTGTGGCAGCTCAGCCACGACCGAAAGGAGCGAGCTAAGGACCGCGCGCTGCAAGCGAAGCGCGAAGTCCTGATAGAGGGGGTGAAGGCGGCCATCATCGCTAGACGTGTGATAGGTGATTTGGTGTCGGCAGACGTCGACATGGAGAAGTCATCATCGAAGTTCAGCGAGGCGTTAGCACAGATGAGTGCCGCCACTGCTGTGGCGAGTCTTGAAGTCGTGACTCGCGGCAACGAAATGGTGGCGGCGCTGGCGAAGACATACATGGCAGCCATGGTTGCGCGCACTCTCCTCGGGGAAGATCCGGTCAACGCCGACCGCGAGAAATTTGCACTGGCATCGCTTCGAGGTCAGAAAGAACTCCAGCATCCATTCGCACGCCTTGCGGCGGCGGTGCGCCGCGATCTGTTGATTGATGGCAACGGAGACGCTGAGGTCGCCCACGCATTGTGGGTCGACGTTGACGAAGCGGAGCGATACACGCGGGCGATGCTTCAGGCGCTCAAGGAATAGCGTGTGCTGACGTTCGGGACCGCAAGGGCCGGCTACCAATCCAGGGATCCGAGGCCGGCACCGCATCCGTGCAAATTCCGTGCAACACAAAAATAAAAAAGGGCTCTCATTGCTGAGAACCCTTAATTAATGGTGGCCGAGGACGGAATCGAACCGCCGACACGGGGATTTTCAATCCCCTGCTCTACCAACTGAGCTACTCGGCCACTTCATCGCTGCGTTGCCGCTGGCGAGGACGCGAATAATACGGAGGTATGCAGGGTTCGGCAAGCGTTTCGCGAAAAAAAATTCACATTTGTTGCCAGGCCTCGCGCAAAGGCCTGCAAGTGCTTGATCTGGCGTGCCCGTGCGCGTCTGCCGTGCGCATGAACATCGGTTCAGTCCGCACCTCGCGCGCTGCGCGCCGTCAGTGCGTGTCGTCGGGCATGCACCACAGCAGCACGATGCCGATGGCCATGATCACCGCGGCCAGCAGCAGAGAGGCCCGGTAGGAGCCAGTGTCGCGGGCGAGGGTGCCGGCCAGCGCCGGGGCCAGGATCTGCGCCACGCCGTAGCTCAGGGTCAGGTTGGCCATCGCCTTGGCGGGGTTGCGTGGGTAATGGCGGCCGACCACGGTAAGGGTGAGGCTGACGATGCCGGCAAACGTAATGCCGAACAGCACGGCGCTGCCCAGCCCGGCCAGCAGCCCGTCATCCAATAGTGGCAGCACGAAGGAGGCGGCCTGCAGCGCGAAGGCCAGCATCAGCGCGCGGATCAGCCCCAGCCGCGCTGCCAGCCTGTCCCAGACGAACGTGGAGGGCACGGCGGCCAGCCCGACCAGCACCCAGACCGCGCTGCCATGGCCGTCAAATACGGCGGTCTGTTCCAGGATGGCCACGATGAAGGTGGCGCTTACCACGAAGCCGAAGCCGGCGCAGAAGTAGGCGGCGACCAGCAGGTGGCGCCAGCGTCGGGCGGGCGGGGTGGGCGCCGTGCCCGTGGTCTGGGCAGATGCTGCCGCCGGGGCAGGCATCCACGCCCAGGCCGGCACCAGGAACAGCAACCCCAAGGCGGCCAGCCAGATCCATTGGCCGCTGGAACTGGCATGCCCGGCCAGCGCGGCGGTGGCCAGCCCGGACACCGCGATGCCCAGCCCCAGACCGGCAAAATGCAGGCCCAGCCGCGGGCGCAGGCCC
>Ga0308157_10001559_pt1 | contig 45554 bp, 47 predicted proteins | sample PhyBR1_FD_201035 | JGI IMG/M metagenome (GOLD analysis project Ga0308157, IMG submission 201035) | Phyllosphere microbial communities from UC Gill Tract Community Farm, Albany, California, United States - DLSLB.R1 | ecosystem: Host-associated > Plants > Phyllosphere > Unclassified | place: USA... | reverse complement strand
AACATTCCTGCAAAAATGTTTCGCCATTGTAAACTACTGTAATGAGGGATATTTTCATTTTTCACCAACAAGTTACCAGCCCAATATGTTGGGAAAGCTGAAACCAGGGTAAATATAAAAATTAAGAAGTTATACGCAGAATAGAATCCGTAAGAAAGCGTTAAAGAAAAACAGTTCAGAATTTATTCCTTTTTCTGATGATTAAAATACCGAATAAACCAGCCGCAGCACCGAATAACCAAGAATGATCATCGAGGTTGCATTCCAGAACATAATCAGAATAATAAGTACCTCTTGTCGCAAGGTATCCTAAAGGAAAACCTTCGCAAGTTACCACATACAATAGTGGCGTGGCCCCAACAACTAAAACAACTTTCCCCCCACTTACGCATGCAAAACAGGCTTTAGACGTGCTACTTGTTCCGGAAAAGCAAGCGTCTGTAGTAACAGGAGGCCCCACATAAACTTGCAAATCAGCCGCTAACACTACTCCCAGAGCAGGTGTTGCTCCAACTGTATAAAGCTGCGGTCCAATCAAACACCCTTCCGCAGCAAAAGCCATTCTTGAAGAACAGATAGATATGGAGATTAATAATATTAGTAGAAACTTCATGCCAGGTCCTGTGAGAGTACATGACAAACCTACCCATCCAAGCATTTAAATTTGTTGTTCTTTTTGTTCAAATATTTCTAAATGCAATAAGAACATAGAAATATTTGAACAAACTATCCAAGAACCCCATTAGTAAGCTATGGGACAACTAAACAAAACCAGAATGCTTATGATTAGCAAGATGGTCTTTTAGCACTAGCCACCGGAGTAAATCATTTAATATCAGAGATGCCTCTCAAAAGACATTTAGTAAACCCCTCCAAATAAACAAGATTACGGATATAAAAAAATCTAAAATTATTTTATGCCGAAATCTTGTATTTGATCAAAAACCAGCCTGCGCCAGCACTCATGATCAAAAAATAAATTAAATCGGAGTCAATAGGGCATTGAGCAACGATAGTAAACTGAACCCAATTCCCATATTGTACATTATCTTGATTATTAGTAGCATTTAGATATGTATTCACCCAGCAGCCATTGTACCCAGACTCTGAGTACGGACTAACTGAACTTGGACTAGTTTCCCCACAAGAAATAGAATTCGAATAAGATTTAATAGTTATGCTCCCCGCCCTATTATACTCCTTATACTTTGAGGAATAAAATTGTACATCACCAAGTGCGGTCGTATAAATCCTACCTTCGTTGGGACTATGATATTCCACTAAACATCCAATTTCAGCATAAACAGGCTTAATCGCCAAAGACACCAAAACCAACAATGCAAAAACAAACTTTTTCAACAGACGACTAACTAAAACATTAAATGATATGCCGATCTGAAAAAGGATACATTATCGCAAAAAATCAAAAAAGCAGTATAATTACAACTACAAAATTAACTTCTTTTGATAAAGAACGAAATGAACAAATCATCAATTCAGATTGAAATGACAATTTTATTTTTGTCACAAAAAGAGAAAAAACAGAAAAAAATAGAGCCGTTCAGTCTAAATGGATAAAAGCCACTAAAAGATGACAATAAACTTAGCACAAAACGTTTGACTAAAATCAATAACAAAATTAGTTCAGAACATCCTAAGCACTCTATTTATTAACCTGAACCCGATTAATCAGAATGCGAAAACTTAATTTGATTTAGCTGTTTGATAATGGCTGTTTTCTTTGGGAAGAATGAATATGCTATTAGCCCTGCAAGCTAAAGAGACAAAAAAATAATAAAGCAAAGAAAAACTTTTATAGCCAACCAAAAATATATGATAAAAAAATACAACATTTCACAAATATTGAAAGTTAAATTTTTATGCACGTAACATTTAATGATCCGGTTCTAAAAAACAAACTGTTACTTAGAGAGCCAGCTTTAAAAGCAAAAACCTCGTATGAATGTTTGAAGGAACTATTTATAGATTGTTTTTATTTTTTTGTTGTTGATTTTTATCATAAATAAAACGTGTATATTATAAACAATTGTTTGGTCATCTAAAAAGTAAGTTGCAAACGTTTGTTTTAGAGTCTTAGAAAAAAAACTTAGAGCTAAAAAGAAATTCAGTCCCCATATCAGACTTTAATTTGATCAACGAAACTTAAATATAACAAGCCTGTAATGTAAAATCAACATGAAACAACGTGCCAATCGATAGTTTAGCGCTCCTTAGCAACCTTTATCTAATAGAATATCTTGTTCTTTTCAAGAAGAAAAAACCTATAAAAATAATTGGCACTGTATATAAATACAAGTAATCGTCTAGCGGACATGCGACATAAGTATTTATTATAATCTTTTGGCCTGCGTAATAAACGCCAGCAGACAAAACATAACAAGACGCACCAGAATTGAATGGACTTGAGGGATAAGAACCAGTTAATGTATAATTGGAGCAGGCTAAAGCTGAAAATGAACCTGACCCCGAATTAAATGTATAAGCAGGGGTAGCACCATTTGGGGCAGCAACAGTTTGATAAATATTATCACAAGTACCAAAACATTGATATCTACACCCACTACCAATAGTAAATGGCTGAGCTAGCAATATAAAAGGGAGAAAACTAAAAACCAAAAACAAAAGCTGAAAAAAGAAAGCACTTTTCACTTATAAAACTTAAATTTCAAAATAACAAACCAGTTTACAATATTAAAGTAAACATCAATTGAGTTTTCTTTCTATCGTAAAAAACACCTAACTATTATACAGTCATAATACCTATTTTGTTTCAAAAAGTGTATTCCAAATAAAAACACAGCAACTATTGATAAGTACTTAGCAGATATAGCTGTAAGAAGTAAACTTTCGTAAATTACCCAATATGCTTCTAAATATTTATTCATTTGCAAACCGGCAAGTGTTTAAAGCAAAATATCAATGATAGAAATAGACTAACACAAAATTAGCAATAAAAATTGGAAAGAATCTTGAAGAAATATTGGCTATTGATTTTTATCATTCAAAATCCCTATTCATTTTCAAAGCCATTAGATAAAGGATAAGTACCTTTTAATAGAAAGGTTGATGATTAAGCCATCCCCTTAAGAGAAATAGCTGTCCGCGCTTTCCAATTTAATTTTTTTTTAAGCATCTTTAACCCATATTTAAAGTGACACTGCCATGCGGATCACTATTCATCCCGATTTGAGATTATGATTCTGTCAAAAGCAATTTTAAAATTCCTTTGTGTTTTATTTGTTTGCGCCATTTTTGCCGGCTGTGCGGCCAGAAAAGAGCATAGTCTTTTTAATGCCTCCAGTGATCTGGTTACCGATACCATTAAACAGGTTTATGTGGTGAATGACCAGGGCATTAGCGATGCTTACTATAAAATAAAGGTTAACGACCAACTAGCTATCAGAAATGTGCAAAATAAGGAGTTTGGCGCTTCAGCAACATCGGTTGGCAGTACGATTAACAACACTCAGAATACAGCGTCAGGGAGCATGAATAGCGTACTTTCCTATCCTGTTGATATTGATGGCAAAGTTAATCTGCCAGCTATTGGCAAAGTGGACGTATTGGGTTTAAGCCGGAGAGATGCAGCAATTAAAATACAGGATTTATATGCCAAACAATTGTTGCGCGATCCGATTATTGAGCTCAGTATTGTAAATTTAAAAGTAACCTTGCTAGGCGAGTTTGGTAAACAGGGTAACTTTTTACTTGAGCGAGAAAACACTACCCTGATTGACATTATTGGCGAGGCGGGTGGCATTAATAAAACAGCAGACCCGAAAACGCTTAAAATTATCCGTGGCGACAGGAGCCATCCTGAAATTATTTATGTTAACCTAAACGACATTAATAGTCTGGCCAGCAAAAAGCTAACCCTTCAAAATAATGATATTGTAGTACTTCAGCAAACAAAAAGTGCTGCACTTAGCGAAAAACTCACCAGCATTAACAATATTGTACAACCTTTACTCGTGGTAGTTAACCTGGCCACCTTAATATTCGCATTAACACGTTAATGGAAAAAGAACAGAATTTAGAGGCAAAAGCTGTCAGTCAACAGATTGATTTTTATAAAATATTCCGTGTTTTCTGGAGTAGATGGTATTGGATTGCTGGTTGTATCTCCATCGCTTTAATTATTGCCAAAATTAATGTATTGTATACTATCCCTGTGTATCAAACTTCAGCTTCATTAAAATTACAGGATAGCAATCCCAGTGTAAGCACCAACAACCAAATGCCTACACAAGTTTATAATTATACTGATAAAATTCAGGCAGAAAGTTTTGTGATCCGTAGTAACGATGTTGTACTAAATGCCATTGCCAAACTTGATTATAAAATCTCGTATTATTTAAAAGGACGGATCAGAACAACCGAACTTTATCCCAATATCCCTTTCCAGATCGAAATTATTAAACAAGATTCTGTCAATTTCAGCAGGGGACTATATGCTGTTGAAGCTGTAGATAAAAATACCTTTAAAATTAGCGACCCCAACAACGAGAAAGGCAAATTAACGCTACATAAATATGGAGAGGCCCTAAACCTGGGCAACATGCAGTTCCGGATCAAATCGGAAATTCCTAATGGGAATTACAGTTTTAAATTCAACACAAAAGAGGACTTTGTTGGACGCGCAATGGGGCTAAATGTAGCTGAAGCAGCCAGGTTTACTAATGTAATGAGCTTGAGTTTAACCGATGGCAATCCTGTATTTGCTGCTGATATGCTTAATGCCATCATGAGGGAGTATGTGAGGTACGACCTGATACAAAGACAACGTTCGGCCAGGCAAACTGTTGATTTTATCAATTCACAATTGGGCTTCATCAATACAGAAGCCGGAAAATCGGGTAGCACACTTGCAAACTACAAAACACAGAACAAGATTGTTGATTTGAACTCTGCAACCACTATGACAGTTGGTAAACTTGCCGATTTTGAAAAACAAAAATCAACATTACAACTCAAACAACTAGGCATTAAACAGCTTGAAGAACAAGTAAACAATAATCGGTCAAAAGTAGAAATAGGCATCGACCTTGAGGGGGACCTGAACTCAGGACTTGGTACTCTTGTCACTCAATTAAATACTTTATTAGCCAATCGGGAGATTAAACTTAACCAATTCACTTCTGATTCACAACCGGTGAAACAAATCGAGCAACAGATTGCCAATGCAAAATCAGGTATAAGAAATAATATCCGCCTAATGCGCGAGGGCAATGCACAAACCATTAAATATATTGATCAACAAATTTCGGGTGTAAACCAAAGCATCAGCACTATTCCGCTGAAAGAGCAAAACTTTGTTAAGCTTAGCACTAACTTTGAAGTAAACAATAAAGTCCGTTCTTATTTATCAGAGAAAAAATTGGAAGCCGAAATGAATGCAGCAGCCATTGTTGCGGGTGCAGCAATTGTTAATATGGCTTACCCTTCTTACTATTCCATTGCAGCCAATTCAAATAAGGCATACACTTTTGCTACATTATTTGGTTTAGGTGCAGGAATGGGACTGATTCTCCTGGTCAGGTTTTTAAATCCATACATCTATGATAAAGAAACCGTTGAGGGCTTAACCCATACGCCAATTATCGGGGTGATACGAAAATTTCCGGACTATATCGACCAGGATAATCGTCAGGCATTATCTATTGCTAAACCTAAATCAGTTTTTGCCGAATCTGTACGTTCGGTCCGAACCAACCTAAGTTTCCTGGCAAGCCATAAGCAGAGTAAAATAATTTGTGTTACCTCAGAAATTTCTGGAGAGGGAAAATCATTTGTTACCCTAAATCTTGCAGGTACATTGGCACTAATTGAAAAGAAAGTGATCTTAATCGCAGCCGATTTACGCAGATCGAGACTACACAAAGTTTTTGATGTGGATAACAAAAAAGGATTAAGTTCTGTACTTTCCGGGCAACTTCAACTGGAAGACGTATTGATCCATGACAAAGTGCATCAAATTGATTTTATTCCTTCTGGTCCGGTTCCCCCAAACCCTTCTGAATTATTGCATACATCACTCATGCAGGATTTACTACACAGACTGGAGAAGGAGTATGATTATGTATTAGTAGATACAGCCCCTGTAGGTTTGGTATCGGATGCTATTCCATTAATCCGTCAGTCGGATGTGAACCTTTTTGTGATCCGTTCGGGAGTATCGCAACAGCGGGCAGCCAACATCCCTGAAAGATTATCACGTGAATATGCCCTTACAAATCTCGCGATTATCTTAAATGCCTTTGGCGACGATGCCTTATACTCTAATTATTACACTACTGATTACAGTCGTGGGGGTGGAAACAGTACTTATTACTATTCCGATTACTCGGGTTATTCGGGATCTGGTTATTATGACGATGAAAACCGTAAGTGGTGGATGTTCTGGAAGAAAAAATAGGTTGGATGTAAAATGGAAGAGGAGAAATGTATGATGACTTCATTCCTAGAAATGGCTTAGCTGATGATGGATCAAAATTACAGGTGGTACCCAATTTATACGCGTTCGAGGGCTGAGAAAAAAGCATATGACGAACTCACCAGAAAAGGGATATTGACTTATCTACCGCTAAAAAAATCGGTTAAACAATGGAGCGACCGCAAAAAAATTATAGAGGAACCTTTAATTAAATCTTATCTGTTTGTGTATATTTCGGCTAAAGAATATGCCGAAGTTTTGATGACCAATGGTATTGCCAGGTTCATCTACTTCTCGGGTCAGATAGCGTTAATACCTGAGCAACAGCTAAACGATCTTAAGCTGCTGCTAGCAACTACTGAAGACCTGGAAGTCCTTGAATATGATATTAAGCCGGGTGAGCGAGTACTTATTAAAGCCGGACCTTTTAAAGGCATTATGGCAGAACTGGTATCGGTACAAAACAAACAGCGTATTATTTTGCGCTTACAAAATATAGGTTATGCGATTGAGATCAATACATCGATTGCGTTTGTGGAACCTGTTTGAAGAGGTGAGACATGAGATGCGAGATGTGAGAGGAGCCGAAGTCAGCTGTCTGGGCTTGGAAAGCAAAATATAGGTAGCGCAGGAAAAGTTTAACATCGCTGATTGACCAATAAAAGAGTATATAAGCATCATTAAAAATGGTAAAGAAATGGAGATACCATTTAGCTGCTATTTAAATAAAAAATACTGAACTGAGTTCAGCGCGATATGTGAGGAGGATTTATATTTACAAAATGTCAGTCATTTTCAAAAATAAAATGTGACTGAGAGGGCGAAGCTGTGCCCGGCTAAGATGGAAAATGGTAGAGGTTAGATTGAAAATGAACTAAATGTGCAGGATTGCAGGTATAATAGATCGTAACCGGCCAATAGATCAAATCGAAAAGGAGGTTAAAAACATGTGCAAAGTAATGGCACATGGCGGGCCTGATGATGAGGGCTTTTATGCCAATGCCATTGATGGGATTGTAATGGGCCATAGGCGTTTGGCCCTGATCGATTTATCTGCAAATGGGCACCAACCTATGCATATCCAGAACGGCAAATTCCTGATTTCCTTTAACGGCGAAATCTATAATTACCTCTTGTTAAAAAAGGAACTTCAGGAACTGGGTTTCGAATTTAAAACACAAACTGATACCGAAGTTATTTTAGCGGGTTATGCCGCTTGGGGAGCTGAAAGTTTCGACAGGATAAAAGGCATGTTCGCTTTCTGTTTATACGATGCTGAACGGCAATGTAGTTTTTTGGTCCGCGATCCATCAGGAATAAAACCGTTATATTATAGCACGGTACAAAAACAACTTGTTTTCTCCTCCGAAGTAAAAGCTTTTGCAGAGACTTCTTATCCTTATAGCGAACAGCCAGATTGGAAAATTTATTTTCTTGCTTTTGGACATATACCCGAGCCCTATACTACTTTTAACGAAGTGTTAATGCTGACAAAAGGACATTATCTGGAATGGCGGCATCAATCAGACACTTTCAAAATCAGAAGTTTCCTCCAATCTCAATATCCAAGAGAAATTACTAAACGAGAGTCGGCGAAAGCTGCTGTGCAGCAAAATTTGCGTGCATCGGTTAAAAGGCACCTGTTGGCTGATGCTAAAATAGGTGTTTTTTTAAGTGGGGGTATTGATAGCAGCCTCCTAACTTTACTGGCAGATGAAATTGAAGGCAATACCAATCCAGGTCTAAGCAAACTAAATACCCTTTCAATCAATTTTGAAGAAACAGCCTATTCAGAAAAAGCATTTCAGGATATCGTAACCGAAAAAATCCAGGGGAAACATTCGGAATATACCATTACACCAGCCATCTTTTCTGCCCATTTTTACACGGCCTTAAAAGCCATGGATCAACCAACAGCAGATGGGATCAACTCATGGTTTGTAAATTATTTTGCAAAAGAGAATGGGTTAAAAGCTGTTTTATCAGGCGTTGGCGCCGATGAACTTTTTGGAGGCTACCCTTCGTTTAAACGGATGGGCTGGATTAAGTTATTAAAAAAGCTACCCAAATTCGCTCTTAAAAAAAGTTTAACCTTAAATAAAATCTCTTTAAAACGCACCTATTATTTAAGCTATCGAAATACTGTTGGCGAGTACCTTTTTTTAAGGGGTATATTTACCCCCGATGAAATTGCGGGATTATTAAAACTTTCGATAGAAAAAGTAGATGCCATATTAAAAAATATAAATATTCTATCTGCACCCGACCAGTTACATGATGGGGAAAGGGCAAGCTGGCTAGAATGTAATTTATACCTGCAAAACCAATTGCTTAAAGATACAGATACCATGAGTATGCAGCACGGTGTTGAAGTACGCGTGCCGTTTTTGGATCAGGATTTAATTGATACGCTTAAAAGCATCAAACCAGAATTAAAATTTGGCACAGGACAGTCAAAGTCACTTCTAATTGATGCTTTTTCTTCCATACTACCCAAAGCCGTATGGAACCGTAAAAAAATGGGGTTTACATTCCCCTTCCAAGTTTGGTTAACAAAAGATGAACAGTTTTTAAGTTCAATAAAAACCGAGGGAAACCAATTTGCAATCAAAATGGTTGATGATTTTAAACAGGGTAATTTACACTGGAGTAAGGTTATGGTACTTTATCAGGTATTGCATAGGGTTTAGAATTTAGAAAAAACAAATTTGAAAAACGAAAAGGTTTTATTTCTCACTTTACGTAGCTTCAGTTTAACCGGAGGGATTGAAAAAGTGAGCATTTTTTTTGCGAAAACACTTGATGACTTAAAAAACAGTTCCCAAATACAATCTTATCGGGTATTATCGATGTACGATGACCAGCCTGATCCGGACTATGTATCACCAGGTTCATTTAGAGGGTATAGCGGTAAAAAATCCGCCTTTGGTTTAGCGGCCATTAAACACGGTTTAAAAGCAGATGTGCTTATCTTAAGCCATGTACATTTATTGTTTTTTGCGCAGATCATCAAGATGTTAAAACCGGGTGTGCGCATTGTGCTCATTGCCCATGGTATTGAAATCTGGAATGGCCTTGCAAGTTGGAAAAAAAAGTTATTAAATAAAATAGAGATTTGGGCGGTAAGCCAATATACTGCAACCCAGATAACCAAACAACATGGCACTAACCCTAGCCTGATAAAAGTTTTAAATAATAGTTTAGATCCATTTTTTAAAACATCCAATGAGATATCAAAACCCAATTTGTTATTAAATAAATATGGTATCAATAGCAATCAAAAAGTATTGTTAACCATTTGCCGGTTATCATCAGCCGAACAGTATAAGGGTTATGATCTGGTAATTAAATCGTTGAATCAGATTATCAAAATCTATCCTGATTTTGTTTACGTATTGGCTGGAAAAGCAGACGTAACAGAGCTAAACCGACTAACTATTCTGATTGAAGAATATGGATTAACTGACAATGTAATTCTTACCGGATTTGTTCCGGATCTGGAATTGGACCTTCATTATCAATTGGCAGATGTATTTATAATGCCAAGCAAGGCCGAGGGCTTTGGTCTTGTATTTATTGAGGCGGCGGCCCATGGTTGTGCTGTTGTAGCAGGTAACGCCGATGGTAGCACCGATGCTTTACTTAACGGCGAACTGGGAATATTGATTGATCCTAATAGTCTGGCAGAAATTGAAACAGCAATTTTAACAGCTCTACCAAAAGGCAAACAAGAGGCCATCAAAAAGATATGCGTGGAAAAATTTGGGTACGAAGTATACAAAAAGAAAGTGGCGGGCTTATTAAATTAAAAGGCTGCAACAATGCACCAAACATGACAGATTACGAAGAACATCACTGGACTATTGAAGCAAAAACCTCTTTATTCGATTTAAAGATCAACGAAGTTTGGGCTTACCGCGATCTGCTATGGCTTTTGGTGAGGCGCGATTTTATTTCTTTTTATAAGCAGACCATCCTCGGGCCTTTATGGTTCTTTATTCAACCTCTATTTACAACGGTCATTTTCACATTCATTTTTGGCAACCTGGCGGGTATTTCTACCGATGGTTTACCTAAACCACTTTTTTATATGGCTGGTATTACTGCGTGGAATTATTTTGCCGATTGCTTGACCAAAACTTCAACGGTTTTTCGTGATAATGCGGGTATTTTTGGCAAAGTATATTTTCCGAGGCTGATTATGCCCTTGAGCATTGTGGTAAGCAATCTGGTGCGTTTTGGGGTACAAATGTTGCTATTTATAATCACAATGGCGTATTATTACTTTTCGGGAGCCCATTTTCAGCTCTCTTGGGCGATTGTATTAGTACCATTAATAATCATCCTAATGGCATTGTTGGGCTTAAGTACCGGAATGATTATATCGGCAATGACAACTAAATATAGGGATCTAGCGTTTCTAGTAACATTTGGTGTTCAGCTTTTAATGTATGCCACTACTGTAATTTACCCCCTTTCTGAAGCTTTGGCCAAATATCCAACTTATGCTTGGATCATTCAATATAATCCGATAACACCGCTTATCGAAACCTTTAGATATGGATGTTTAGGAGAAGGTAGCTTTAGCTGGAGTAGCATTACCTACACCACAGCCATTACTATTATCCTATTGCTGTTTGGAATCGTAATTTTTAATAAAGTAGAACGGAACTTTGTTGATACGGTGTAGTGAGTAAGTAGCAATCGTCTTTAAATTCTGTTTATTTAATAAATAATTTCATTTCCATAATACAAATCAACTTGCCAAACAATATTGCCATCAAAGTAGAAAACCTTTCAAAAGCTTATCAGCTTGGTCAAATTGGTACGGGTACAATCAGTCGCGATTTAGCACGCTGGTACGCAAGAGTTAGGGGCAAGGAAGATCCATTTTTAAGGATTGGCGAAAGCAACGATCAGTATCTTAAAAGTGAAAGTGACGTAGTTTGGAGCTTAAAAGATATTAATTTTGAGATTGAACAAGGAGATACTGTTGGGATTATTGGCCGAAACGGAGCAGGGAAAAGCACTTTACTTAAAATATTAAGTAAAGTAACTGCGCCTACTAGTGGGAAAATATCGGGAAAAGGAAGGATTGCCAGTTTGCTTGAAGTCGGGACAGGTTTTCATCCCGAGCTATCTGGCAGAGAAAATATATTCTTAAACGGTGCAATACTCGGTATGCGTAAAAAGGAAATCCAGCGCAAATTGGATGAAATTGTCGATTTCGCGGGAATTGAACGTTATCTGGATACACCTGTTAAAAGATATAGTTCAGGAATGTACGTTCGTTTAGCATTTGCCGTAGCCGCCCACCTCGAAAGTGAGATCTTGATCGTTGATGAGGTCCTGGCCGTAGGCGACACAGAGTTTCAAAAAAAATGTCTAGGCAAGATGGGCGAGGTGAGTAAAGGTGAAGGTAGAACGGTATTGTTTGTGAGCCATAACATGGATTCCATTACTAGACTTTGCAAAAGTGCAATGCTACTAAAAAATGGAGCTTTGCAATCTTTTGATCAGTCGTCACGGATTATAGACCTTTACTTAAGAGCTGATTTTGGCACCAGCGCAATGAGGGAATGGTCGACTTCCAATGCCCCAAAAAATGAAAATGTAATGTTATTATCGATAAAGGCACACAATGCCCAAAATCTCTGCCGAGAGTATTTTGACATCACAGAAAAAGTTGGAATTACGATTAAATATCAGGTACTAAATTCAACATATCAACTTCAAGCGGCATTTAACTTTTTTAATAGTAGCGGTTTGAATATCTTCGATGCTCACGAGTCGAAAAACCCTTCCAATCTTAAATCAGAAGGGACATATGAAACAACAGTTTGGATACCCGAAAATTTACTTTCTGAGGGGCCCATAATAATCGGCACCGCAATCGTAACGCAAAACCCTTTCGAAGTACATCTGCATGAAATGGATGCAATCGCATTCAACATGGTTGATCAAACCAATAACAGCCCTACCCGAGGCAATTATTCAGGAAGCTTACCAGGCGTAATAAGACCTTATTTAAATTGGTCGCTTAAAAAATTACCATGAAGTTAAATTTAAGATCTATTTTTTCAATAAAACAGCCGAACATGGTCGATTTTAATGTTAAGTCTATATGTGAGGGGCATCATAAAGTTACTTACAGGGGCTTAATGGCCATCCGCTGCCCATTCGATTATGTTATCTATCAAATGATCATAAGTGAGGTTAAGCCTGATCTAATAATTGAAATTGGAACAAATATAGGGGGTGGCGCACTTTATCTTGCAGATTTATTGCACAATATTGGAAACGGTATTGTACACACCATAGATATTTTAGATCAATCCCATCACTCGCTAAAAGAAAACAAGAGGATAAAACTTTTCACAAATGGGTGGGAGGAATATGACGTTTCAGCGGCGCAAGGTTTTGAGAAAATATTGGTTATTGAAGATGCTTCCCACATGTACCAGGATACACTTGGGGCAATGAAAAAATTTGCGCCGCTGGTTTCAAAAGGTTCCTATCTAATTGTTGAGGATGGAATAGTTAACGAGTTAGGCATTGAAAAGAATTACGATGGTGGGCCGTTAAGAGCTATTAAGGAATTTATGCAAAATAATATGGATTTCTCAATAGATAGAAAGTGGTGCGATATGTTTGGTAAAAATGCAACTTTTAATGTAAATGGGTATCTAAAAAGGGTATGATAGGCAGATTGTATTATAAATTCACCAATCTATTAAAATCAAGGACACGTTTTGATCAAACGGGGGAAAGGGTTGATATATCTATAAAAGGTGAAATTAATTTCGATCACTTGGATATGTATCAGAAGAGCCATTACAGAAGGTACGAATTTGCAGTAGCAAAGCTTAAAAACGGTGGTAACTGTGGTGATTTTGCCTGTGGAACCGGTTATGGTTCAATCATGCTTACCAAAAATTGTAAACAAGTAATTGGGATAGATTTAAATTACGAAGTAATAAGGGCCATCAAAAAAAGATATAAACGTATTAAAAACGTTACTTTTTTAAAGGGTGATTTACTAAATCTAGATATTACCAATAAGCTAGATACCATTATCTCATTTGAAACGATAGAACATTTTACAGAAGAAAATATATCAGTTCTATTGCGGAATTTCAATAATGCCTTAAAACCACACGGCAAAATAATCCTTTCGACCCCCTATTTACAAGAAAGAACAGAAAATGCAATTAAGATGGGGCATCATTTAACATTCCATATTGATGAAGCAAAAATTCAAGAATGGTTGTTTGAAAACGGTTTTTGTGAGCCCAAATTTTATTATCAAAATTATGAATCGCATCAGATCGAAACCGAGCTGGTAATTAAAGATTTTATTATCTGCGAAGCAAAAAAAAAATAATGCCGATATGACAAAGATTTCAATCTGCATACCTGTTTACAATCAAACTAAGTTTCTGGAAAAAACACTGAAATCTATTCAAGAACAGACATTTTCCGAATATCAGATAGTTATTACTGACGACTCAACAAATTCTGATGTGCTTAATCTTATTTCCCGTTTTGATTTTAAAGAAAAGTTGATTTATGTACGTAATTCAGAGCGTCTTGGTTCGCCAAAAAACTGGAATAAATGCATCTCCATAGCCACGGGGACTTATATTAAAATAATGCATCATGACGACTGGTTTACGAATAGTGATAGTTTACAGTTATTGTATTCGACGATTACAGCCGAAAACACCAACTTCATATTTTCCGATGCCAAGGTTATCATGGCTAATAGTTATTCCGAAACAACGTATAAGCCGGGCTTAGAAAAAATCAAACTCCTAAGAAAGAACCTGAATGTCCTTTTTTACGGAAATTTTATTGGCGCTCCAAGTATGACTCTTTATAGAAGGGATTCGGAAATAATATTTGATCATAATCTGAAATGGTTAGTTGATGTGGATTTTTATATCAGGTATCTCAGAAAACATCCTGGTTTCAGTTACACTGAAAGGACATTGCTCACAATAGTATCCGATGCAGACCACACTGTTACTGCCATTTGTGAAGATGACAAGGAAATTCTGATCTATGAAAACTTTTATTTATATAGTAAGCTAAAAAAAAAACTAAACATATTTGAAAAAATTAAGATGGCTTATTTTCTTTTACATTTAACAAGAAGGTTTAACATTACTTCTATAGGCGAACTTAAAACCCTGGGCGTTGCTGATATCCCCTCCATCTATTTTCTCTTAATTTTTCGCTTAAGTAGTGCTAGATTTAACTTGGGAAAACTACGAAACAGGTACATTAAATCCAGAAATTAACGATGTACAAAAAAATAATCCGCAAAATCATTAGAATTGGTACAGTTATAGGTCACAACTTTAAATCTCTGAAAAACAAACATAAAAGGAAATCTTATTCACAATCTGGTGAGGATATTATTGTAAACTATATCTTCGAACAGATCGGAATATTGAAACCAACCTATATGGATATTGGGGCACACCATCCCTACTACCTTAACAACACCCAACTATTTTACGATAAAGGCTGCACAGGAATTAATGTTGAACCAGACCCTTCCCTATTTAAGTTATTTCCGAAATACAGAAAAAAGGACTTAAATATCAATTGTGGGATAGGTTCATCGCAAGGCGAACTCTGGTTCAATATCATGAGCGCTTCAACATTGAATACTTTTTCATTAGAGGAAGCCCAACGCTTCCAGACAGATTTCGGTTTTAAAATCGAAAAGAAAGTAATGATAAAGGTTAAAACTATTAAGTCGATACTAAGTGAATATCATATTCAAAAATTTCCAGATTTCTTAAGTGTAGATATCGAAGGTTTAGAAGAAGAAGTAATCAGATCATTTGATTTCAATGTAGACAAGCCGACCGTTATTTGCTTGGAAACAATCTCATATTCAGAAACCGGAAAAGGTAAAAAAAACCATGACCTTATAAATTATCTAAAGGATAAAGGCTATATGGAATATGCCGATACGAACATAAACACCATATTTGTTTTAAAAGAAAAATGGCTAAGGGATTAGTTTTGTGCAATCTCAAAGGCGGCTTGGGCAATCAAATGTTTCAATACGCATCAGCCAGAGGTTGTTTTAGTGAAGAATATATTGTTTTCGACCATATTTTTTTGAACAAGTACAATAAGAGCAGTGAAACATTCACAGCACGGAAGTTTGAACTGGACATTTTTAAGAATCTGCGGACAAAAAAAATTAATTATCTATTATTAACCCTCATTACATCCAAAAATTTTTCTATGCGGCTCTTAAGAAAGATATTATCCGTAAATGTTAGAATAATAGCTGATTCGGATAAATGCGATCAGGTTTCTATAAGCGGTAATGAGCATAAATTTAAATACATAGAGGGATACTTTCAAAGCGAGGAATATTTTAAACATATTAGGCAAGAGTTATTGGAAGAATTTAGATTTCCTGAGCTTCCACAAGCAGCAGGTTCCTTACTGCACCAGATCACAGCCTCTAATAACTCGGTAGCAATTCATGTTAGACGCGGTGATTATCTAAAATCAGCCAATTTAAATTATCATGGGGTTTTAGATATAGATTATTATATAAATTCAATTCAGCTTTTGGAAAAGAAAATGAGTAATTTAAATTATTTCGTTTTTTCTGATGATATATCTTGGTGTCAAACTAATTTACTGTCACTAAGTCCAAAAATTACCATAATTTCAACCGGTCAAGATGCCTGGGTGGATATGTGCTTAATGAGTAGATGTTCCTGCCAGATAATTGCAAACAGTTCGTTCAGCTGGTGGGCCGCATGGCTAAATCAATCAGATCAAAAAATTATTATTGCCCCCAAAAACTGGTTTGTAAATCCCCCCGATCCTATTTTTTCCAACTTAATCCCCGACAACTGGATAACTATTTGATAATCAGCATCATAATGCCCGCATATAATGCCGAATCATTTATCGCTCAAGCCATAAATTCTGTTATAGCACAATCATATTGCGATTGGGAACTAATCATTGTAGATGATGGTTCAACCGATGCCACGGCAAAAATTGTAAAAGATATACAGCTTTTAAATAAAAAAATTAAATATGTATATCAAAAGAACAAAGGCCTGGGTTTTGCAAGAAATCGTGGGTTGGAAACTGCAACTGGACATTGGATTGCCTTTCTGGATTCGGACGATATTTGGATGCCAAATAAGTTAGAAGTGCAGCTCAATGCCTCTCAAAAAAATGATGCTGATGTTATATTTTCATGCGGATTTTATTTAAACAATAAAACACAGCACTTGAGTCCATATAATACTTGGATAGGATTATTTAAAGGGGATGAATTGTATCCAATGTTATTACGTCATAACAATATTCCGGTGCTTTCTGTAATCATGAAAAGGAGTTTAGTTGAAAAAATTGGCGCACAGGATACCGCTAAGTTAACTTTTGGGAATGAAGATTGGGATTATTGGTTGAGGGCCAGCAAAAACAGTGCAATTTTTGTAGGTCTAAAAGAAAAACTTTTCAAATATCGAGTACACGAGCATTCAATGTCGCAAAAAGCTGCGCCAATGCGAATTGCAAATTATTATGTATTGAATAAAAATTATGATCCCTTACTTTTGAAAAAAGAAGACCGACTTTACTTTAGGATACTTTTTGCAAAGGCTCTTCCATTCCTTATTAAAAATTTAATTGCCAGAAGACAGCTTTCATGGTCATATATTGCGCTAATTTTTAAAGTCATAACAAAACATAAACCCATTTTTTTTAAAACCTGAGAATTTCCTAAAAGATCATGAATTACATATCATATAGTTTATGGGGAAATGATAAAATTTATCTGACTGGCATGGCTGTAAATATAGAATTAGCCAAACGGTTCTATCCCAGCTGGCAAACAATTGTGTACCATGATAATAGTGTTCCGGCAGAAATCATCGCAGATCTAAAGTTGCTGGGAGCACTAACCCTTGAAGTAACCGATGGCAATTATGGAATGTTTTGGAGGTTTTATGCAGCAGACTTGCCTGATTGCAACCATGTTATTTTTAGAGATAGTGATTCGAGGCTTTCGCAAAGGGAAAAAATGGCAGTAAACGAGTGGATAATGAGCAATAATGCTTTGCACGTGATGAGAGACCACCCCTACCACCAAGATCCTATTGGGGGTATACCGCATTTTATTTTAGGAGGCATGTGGGGAATTAAAGGTAAATTATTTGAAATGAAAGATCTGATTAACCTATATCATAGGGATAGGAAGCTCAACTATGGAAGTGATCAAATATTTTTGAATGAGGTATACTACAGATTAAAAACATCGGTAACCATCCACGATGAGTTTTTTTCAAATAAAGCATTTCCAATTAAAAGAGATGGCTATCGTTTTATTGGCGAAAGGATTGACGAAAATGAACAACCTGTGGGCGAAGATTGGAAAGTAATAAGAGCTTATTACAGAAATAAAAATAGCATGATGGCCTACTTAAAAATGATCAAAAATAAAATCAAGTTGATTGCTTCCTTTCATAAAATCAAATAAAAGCTTGCAAAAATTCCCAAAAATTTCCGTAGTCACCCCATCATTTAACCAAGGTGAGTTTATAGAACAAACGATCTTATCGGTCATTGGCCAGCAGTACCCTAATCTTGAATATATTGTAATCGATGGCGGCAGTACAGATAATACCTTGGAAATTATCAAAAAGTATGACCAGTACATACATTATTGGGTGAGCGAGAAAGATAACGGCCAAAGTAATGCGATAAATAAAGGCTTTAATATTGCAACAGGCGATATTTTATGCTGGTTAAATTCAGATGATTACTACTTACCCAGAACATTGTTTACGGTAGCATCCTTCTTAACCGATGGCCAACCTTTACTTTTACATGGTAATTGCATCCACATTGATGAAAGGAGCAATTTTACGCATGGTAGTTATTTTGATCTTGGAAAAGAATGGGATATTAATCATGGTGATTATATTCTCCAGCCCAGTAGTTTCTGGACTAAACAAGCATTTAAAACAACTGGTACTTTAAGGGAAGATTTACACTATGGCTTTGACTGGGAATGGTTTGCACGTGCCAGTTCAGTAGGGGTTAATTTCATTTCAACTGCTAAGTTTTTGTCCGTTTATAGAATACATGGCGAACAAAAATCTAATAATGAAAACATCGAACGTTTTAAAGAATTGATCGGAATAGAAAAACAATTTAATCCGGACAAATTTTATTACATAGATCAAAAATTAAAAAACAGGTTCTTACGAATATATATATCAGTTGATTATAAGCTTCTTGGCAAAGTAAAATATGCGCTATTAAGACTTCTACAACCAAAACTGATGAAATTAACTGATATTGCATATTTAAAAAAATATCTCGAACATGGTTACAGACAATAACTAATGCTTTTACCCAACTTAAATCAATATCTAAAAGACTTTAAGGAACAAGGTGTCCAATACCCTTTGGCTCCCCTGCCCCATTCAACAGATGGACTTTTATATCAATTGCCTCACCCACAAAAGCAATTAAAAGGCTGGCCGTGGGATGAAGAAACGGATCCCAACCTTTACAGCAGTAGAATAGATTGGCCTAAGATAACAATTGTGACACCATCTTACAATCAAGCTTCATTTCTTGAACAAACCATCAGATCGGTATTATTACAAAATTATCCAAACTTAGAATATATCGTGATAGATGGAGGGAGTACCGATGGTTCAATAGAAATTATCAAAAAGTACGCACCATACATCAGTTATTGGGAAAGCGAATCAGACCGAGGCCAAGGCCATGCCATCAATAAAGGTTTTAGCCTTGCCTCTGGTGATTATCATGCATGGATCAATAGTGATGATTATTATTTAAGGGATGTTTTTAGCCTCATCACGAACAATTTTATAAAAACAAAAAGCAAATTCGTTTATGGATACGGTTATAGTTTTAGTGTAGATAGAAAAGAATACCATCTAGTGAAAATTATACCCTTTACCGATTATTTCATCAAGATTCCCGGGATTGTTCAGCCTTCAACGTTTTGGTCTGCGGATATTCATCAACCCATATGGGAAGATTTACACTGCTCATTGGATTATGAGTTATGGATGAGGCTTGTAAAAGGACACAAAAGATCTCTCATTAAATTACCACTTTCTGTTGCCACTGAACATTTGCAAGCAAAAACGTTTGATGATAAAATGAAGATGAAATGGGAAGAGGACCATCAAAAAATATGGGCAGATAATGCATATGGTAGAGCAAATGATTGGAAATTGGTGTTTTTCTTGAATAGAGTTAGAATGAAAATTTATCAATTACTCAGATATTTTGAATAAAGTGGAAGAATGGCATCAAATTTTACCTATAAGTGCCACGATAGTCGGATTGAATGAAGGGCACTATCTAAACAATGTATTCTCTAAACTTTCCTTTTTTGATGAAATATTTTATTTTGATTTAGGATCTACCGACAATTCGAGGGAAATAGCAAATGAGTGGGGCGTAACGCTTACTCAACACGAAAAGTTGATGGCTGCGAATAGATACATGAAAAATTCGCGTCAAAAACTAAACACCAATGGATTTTAATGACAGACCCAGACGAGTTGCTTAGCGATATGCTCGTGTCCAATATATTTGATGTATTTGAAAATAATAAAATTGAAGAGACTATTGGGGCAGTTGCCGTGCCTTGTCAATTTTATTTTAAAAATACAACGCTTCGGGGAACCCATTGGGGAGGAATTAATAAAAGGACGCTACTGGTCAACAATAAACGCTTCCAGTTTAAAAGTCTAGTACATGTTGGCAGAAACGTATTAACTGGCTTCAAAGTTCAAGAAGTCCCTTTCAAACAAACAAATTTTATCCATCACTATTGGATGACCAGTTACGTTAAATTAGTCGAAAAACATCTCCGTTACTTAAAAAATGAAGGTGAATCCAGGTATAAAACAGGTAGAAGGGCAGCAATTAAAAGTATTTTGCTAGAACTTTACCGTGCATTTAAATATAGTTATTTCATTAGACAGGGGTATAAAGATGGATTAACAGGGCTTTTTTTATCCTTATTCTGGTCATAATACGAAACATCAGCCCAATGGAGAAACTACAAATATGAACAACTTGTAAAAGCCAACGAAAACCAAAGAAAATGTTATTTAACTCGCTCTTATTTATCTTATTTTTTATTGTTACCTCCTGCCTCTACTATTTTTTGCCGCACCGGTTCAGATGGTTTCTGCTCTTAATTACAAGTTGTTATTTTTACATGTACTTTAAACCGGTATATGTACTGATCATTTTTGCCACAATTATTATCGATTACTGCGCCGGCATTTTAATAGAAAAATCTAATGGCTCAAAGCGAAGAATATTATTAATTGTTAGTTTGGCAGCAAATATTGGCATATTGGCATTTTTTAAATATTTCAACTTTATTGCTGATAATATTAACCACTTGTTACCCGGCAACAATGCTCATAACATACCTTTTGTTACCTTTATACTCCCTATAGGTCTCTCATTCCACACTTTCCAGGCAATGAGTTATACAATCGAAGTATACCGGGGCAACCAAAAAGCAGAGCAGCACTTTGGCATCTACTCGCTATATGTAATGTTTTACCCACAAATGGTGGCCGGGCCAATAGAAAGGCCACAGCATATACTACCACAGTTTCATCGCATTGTTCAGTTTTCGAAGACCAATCTCGCTACAGGACTTTTGCTCATTTCAATCGGAATGATCAAAAAGGTTGTAATAGCAGATAGATTGGCATTATATGTTGATCCTGTTTTTAACCATCCCAGCATACATAGCCCCTTAGATCTGCTGATTGCCGCTTATCTGTTCGCTTTCCAGATCTATTGTGATTTTAGCGGTTACTCTGACATCGCCATTGGAGCAGCAATGGTATTGGGAATAGAACTGATGAAAAATTTTAACGCCCCGTATTTAGCACTGAATATTTCAGATTTTTGGAAAAAATGGCATATTTCACTATCAACCTGGTTTAGAGATTATCTTTACATCCCATTGGGTGGCAACAGGCATGGCTTTCTGAAAACCTGCATCAATTTATTTGTTGTATTCCTGATTAGTGGACTTTGGCATGGAGCCGATTGGAAATATGTACTTTGGGGGGTCATACACGGCTCTTTTCTAATTATCTATCAGCTTACAAAAAAGATAAGGGTTAAGATCATTGATCAAAAATTACCGCAGTGGTTCTTCACTTTTAATATAGTTGCATTGGCATGGATCTTTTTCAGGGCAAACCATGTAAACGATGGATTTTATATCCTGAAAAAGATATTCAGTTTTAGCGGCTGGGATTTTAAAGCTGCAAGCGTGATGAACATTAACGAAATACTATATTGTATATTGATGATCATCGTTTTGCTGGTATCAGAAAAATATTTTCAGATTGGCAAAATAGTTTCCAACCATAAAAAAATACTATTAGCAGGAGGTTTAGTCATTATCTGTTATTTTTTGGGTATTTTCAACGAGGCTCAGTTTATATATTTTCAGTTTTGATACGTAAAACCATAGTTTTACTGATTTTTGTTTTTACTGTCGTCATTGTTCTTTTGGCAATGAACCAATCGTTTATCAATCGTATTAAACAGGATAAATATTTTGCACACCTAAACAACAAGCCTACTTCAAACGGTATTTACCGGTCGCTCTTTGTTAGTTCGGACCGTTGGCAATATGGCGACCTTTATGGTATCTCTTTTTTGCCGAAGTATAAGAAGAAACTGGAGCCATTTAGAACCTATACGGCAGAGCGGAAAATGGCCTCCAATAAGGCATTATATATTATTGGTGATAGTTTTTTGGCTGATAAGAACATTAACCATGCCTTTGATAAATTCGACAATGTAATTTTTATCGATAGACGTTTCCCCTTCGGGCCAATAAATTTAGATCGTAGCAAACAAAATTATCTGTTACTGGAGTTTGCAGAAAGAAATCTTGTCAATTATAATTTTGAGCGCAGCAAAAATTCAAACTCTTCAGCATTTATAGCTAGTGGTACAGAAAATACTTCTTCATCAAACAGGCTGATCTCCAGGCTATTTAACATCATCTTTAACAAAGATCTGAGCAGAAATATAGAACTAATAATTTTCGATCATAAATGGACAACACCTTTTAAAGAAACAAAAGCGTACCTGAATTATAAATTATTTAACCGGACTGCGAACGAGGTTGCTGTTAGCCGTAATGGAAGCCGCTTATTTCTAAACAGCACAATAGATACTACTTCTCAATTATCATCTTTCAGACCTGTAAACCGTTTAAAAATAGATACTATACTTAATAGCTTATCCAATGCTAAAAAATATTATACCTCAATCGGCTTTAAAAACACCTATCTTTCCATTATTCCAAACCCTGTATCTATATTCGACGGCAAAAGGATGCCTTATAACCACCTTTTAAACAAAATTGAAGAAAATACTGCCTTAGAGAATATAAAAATTTACGATTTATTTAAAAGCAGTACGAAAAATACCTTTTATATCAGCGATTCTCACTGGAATCCTGTTGGACTTGATCTTTGGATAAAAACATCGAACCAGTTCTTTAATGCCCATATCGATTAATGTCGTTTTTTTCTATTATTATCCCTACTTTTAATGTTTCCGATACAATCCTTAATGCATTAAAGAGTATTAAAAGTCAGCGCTTTAAAAACATTGAGGTGATTATCATGGATGGAGGCTCTAGCGATGGAACAGGTGATCTGGCAACCCGTTTTTTGGAAGAAAGCCGGTTACAGTATAAGGTCATTTCGGAGCCTGATAAAGGTATTTATGACGCCATGAACAAGGGCATTAATGTTGCAAAGGGTACATGGCTTTATTTTATGGGTGCCGATGATTGCCTGGCAAGTGATAGTGTTTTAACCACGATATCTGAGTATGTTACAATACGGGCCTGCGATCTGGTACATGGCAATGTTATAGGTGAGCATTCAGGCCAACGATATACGGCCTTAAATCTATTGGATATCCTTTCAAAAGGAATACATCATCAAAGTATATTTTACGGATCACATTTATTTAAGCAGCAGGGTAAATATGAACTTAAATTTCAAATTGCTTCAGATTATCACTTCACCATTAAAATTTTCAGTAACCCTGCCTTCAAAACAGAATATATTAACCTCATTATCGCGCATTTTGGAGAAAATGGTTTGAGTTCGAAAGTTTATGATTATTGCTTTTACTCTTACCATTACAGGTTCTTGTCGGTAGTAGGTGCACAGCATAAAATAGATAATCCAACAGCATTGCTTCATTCTTCAATATATGCCTGTTTATACTTAGCCAAGGCTAAAAGTAATCTTGTTTTTGCATGGAAAAATCTGATGTTCTATTTAGCCGAACCTGCAAGCGGTGATATGAGGTACCGCATTAAAACTTTCTTTAACATGTTATTCTGGACCCTAAACCTTCACCGATCTTAGATGGTAGTAGGTTTATTAACGCCGTATTTCCCCGATAACCTGAATGTAGATAGTGGTATTGCCAATCACAATATGACATTGGCAAAGGGATTAGCTGAAAAAGGGGTAAAAGTAATTGTAATCCATATAAGGCCGGATTACGGCACGAAAGGAATCGGAATAAAAAGAGAAAATCTTGATGAAAACATTACTGTGGTTACCTGTTCGGTTAAGCTTAACAACCTGATAAAATATTTCTTCAAAAACTATTGGACCATCTTAGATTTTTTATTCAAAGTAAAATCAATGATTAAAACATCGCTGATTTTAGAAAGACTGATCAAAGAATATCAAATTGAATTGATTGAGGCTTCGAGTTACCTTTCCTTAAATTATTTTTCGATTTACAAAAGCTTATCGGTTCCATTGGTACTGCGGATAAGCACGCTTTACTGTCAGATACTAAGTGAACATTCACCATATAGATCAAGGTTATTAAACCGGATAGGAAAAATGGAAATCGACCTGATAAACCATCACCCCTATTTACTTACACATGCTGATAACCATGCTAAAGAGTTGACTGAAAATTTTGGCATAAAAAATCTCATCCGGATTATTCCTCATGGCATCCGTTTGCCGGAAATAAAAAATCTGGATGACAACCTCAAACAAGACATTAAAATACTTTATGCCGGAAGGATGGAGTACCGTAAAGGAACAGATATCTTATTACGGTCTATTCCATTGGTTTTGGCTAATTTTCATCATGTCTCCTTTGAAATTATAGGGAGCGACCCGAGTAACATCTACCAAAAAGATTTTGAGCTGATGAACCCAGGCCTAGTCAATAAAAAAGTTAATTTTAGAGGGAAAGTTAGTCAAGAGGAACTAGACAAAGCCTATACCTCGTGCGATGTTTTTGTTGCCCCCTCACGGTATGAATCCTTTGGGTTGGTATACATAGAAGCGATGAGCTTTGGCAAACCCGTAATTGGCGCAAAAGTAGGGGGGGTAACCGAAATCATTAGCGATCATGAAAATGGACTATTTTTTGATTTGGAAAACCCACAGGATCTGGCGGACAAAATCTCATTCTTGGTAAAGAATAAAAATATTCGAAATACTATGGGGATTAACGCCCGAAAAAAGATTGAAAACTGTTATACAGAAAAAATTCTTTCAATAAGATCAATCGATTATTACAAATCATTACTGAAATAAATAATCTCACCAAGCTACAGAGATATAAGTTGAGAAAAAAGCAATACTGTTCCGCTAAACATAACTAAATAGTGGTAAATTATATTTCAGTTATTATCCCTACTTACAACCCAAACCAACAACGTTTGAACTTAACATTGGAAAGCTTGATGTGCCAGACTTTATCGCAAAAGCTTTGGGAGCTGATCATTGTTGACAATAATTCTTCGAACCGATTTGATGAGACGATAAATCTGAACTGGCATACCAACGCAAGGATAATAAAAGAGCTTAAACAAGGTTTAACTTTTGCCAGGTTAAAAGGTTTTTCAGCATCAAAAGGAGATGTTATTGTAATGATTGATGACGATAATATCATAAATGACAACTATCTTGAACAAGCCCTAGATATTTTAAACAACAACCATCAAATTGGCTGCGCTGGAGGAATTTCGGCACCACTTTACTCCTCGCCGCCCCCGCTATGGCTTGCAGATTTCACCAATAATTTGGCGTTAAGAAACTATGGTCTTAACATTATTATAGAAAAATGGGACAATAAATATCCTGGGCATGCACCAATAGGCGCTGGGATGGTCATTAGAAAAAATTCATTAACAAGCTACATCAAAAAAACATCCAATTCAGATTATGTAATTTCCGACCGTCAGGGAAACAGCCTCAGTTCAGGAGGTGATAATGATATTGTTCTCGAGATTATAAAATCGGGCTGGCAGGTGGGCTACTTCCCAAAACTTTATCTTCAGCATATTATTCCAAAAGGTAGGATGGATATTGGTTATATGGCTAGATTGATTTATGATTCCAATATTTCGTGGGTAAAAATTTTGCATAGTCATGGGATTAATCCATGGGGCAAAATCAACCGCTTTAGCTTATTTCCGCGATTTGTAAAGGCCTGGGTAAAAAATAAAGCTTGGCGGGGCGGAAAAAATTTTATCATGTGGCGTAGCGATTGTGGCCTATATAAGGGCTTATCTGAAATATAAATGCACAACATAATCCCTCCACGAGTTATGCATTATATCTGCCCAAATTGATACAAAACATTCATTAAGATAAAACCAGCATGATCCGCTTTACCTATCAAAATCTCATAAACCACATATACCGATTTCCATTGTCCAAAATGAGATACATGGCCAAATTTGGTGGATTATGGGAGTATGGGCTGATGCAACACAACATGGCGGAGATGGATAAGTGCTCGCAGAAACTTACATCGGTTATTTCTTACGAAGATGGCTACCCTGTATATTTTCTAACAGGCAAAAAATACCTTTTTCAAACCCTGTACTGCATTAAATCGCTTGTAAATGTATCAAGCGAAAAATTTAAATTTATCTTGGTCGATGATGGTACATTTGATCTAGCGTTTATCAAGAAAATTGAACATCAGATCCAAAATGTTGTCATTATCACTCAAGAAATAATAAGCAAAAACCTAATTGCAGCGCTGCCGAAAGATCAGTTTCCAATGCTTCACAAAAAACGGGCAGAATATCCGCATATTAAAAAATTAACCGATATACATACCCTTGGAGGCAATTGGAAGATCGTATTGGATTCTGACATGCTATTTTGGGACACTCCATCTGATTTAATTAATTGGCTTAAGGCCCCAGATTGCAACATCTATATGCAAGACTGTGTAGAATCTTACGGATATAGCCAGCTCTTAATGGAAAAACTCTGCGGTAAAAGTGTTCCCAAACAGGTTAATGTTGGTATTATCGGGTTAAATTCTGGTGATATCAACTGGGGAAATATTGAAACCTGGTGCAAAAACCTAGAAGAAAATGAAGGCACTTCGTACTATCTAGAGCAGGCAATAACAGCGATGCACTTATCCGGAAAGACTGGCATAGCACTATCGCCGCAAAAATACATTGTTAACCCCTCGGCCAGTGAAGTCGAAAAAGCCAATGGGGTGCTGCACCATTATGTAGATATATCTAAAGCACAATATTTTAATAAGGCCTGGAAAAAAATAGTATCATGAAATTATCGCCTGGAAAACTCTTGTACCGATTATTTTATCAACCAACGCTAAAATATAGATACAACCTTACCCATTTTGGCTTACGGGGCTGGTTCAAAATGCATCAGGGAGAAAAAGCAATGAAAAAGGCTGCCTTAAATTTAAGCCCAGTAAATCTAACAAACGATTATATATTAGAGGTAAGTTACTTAACCGGGAAAAATTACTGGCATCAAACTATTTTTTGTGCCTATTCGCTCGCAATGCAGGTCGATGGCAGGCTTAAAGTCAATATTTTCTCTGACGGAACACTTTCTGGTGCTCAATGCAATGCAATAAAACGGGCACTAAACAATGTTTACATAGTTGATCAGAATGAGATTAGTGAACAGCTTAAAGCAAAACTGCCTGAACATGCCTTTCCAACTTTGAATTACTTAAGAAAAAACAACCCTTTTTTTAGGAAACTTGTTGACATGCGCTTAAATGCTGATTATATTATCCAGTTAGATAGCGACATGTTATTTTTTAATAGGCCACATAAACTAATCGATGATTTTAAAACCGAAGATTTCTCTTTTATGCAGGATATGATCGAATCATCGTACTATGTTTTGCCTGAAAAGCAGATTAGTGCTGAATTGGGTATAACCGTTAAAGAAAAAATCAATAGCGGAATACTGGCCTACGATTCATCAAAAATAGATTGGCCCTTTGTAGAAAAGACCTGTAAGTACCTTTTATCAAAAATCGAATCGATATCGCCTCCAATGCTGGAGCAAACAATCAATGCAATCATTATTTCTATTTTGGAAGGCACCCCTTTGGACAATGCCTACAAAATTCTTTATGATGATGGCGATGAAAAAAAAATGGAAACGACAGATATTGTAAGACACTATATCTATAAAGCAAAATATGTTTACCTCACCGCCGAATGGAAGAAACTAACCCGCTAGTTTCCGTTTGCATGCCAGCCTTTAATGCTGCCGGTTATATAGCGGAAGCTATCAGATCAGTTATAGGCCAATCCTACACCAACCTTGAATTAATTATTGTAAATGATGGTTCTACTGATGAAACATTAAAAATTGCCACTGATTTTAACGACAGCAGAATTACGGTATACACAACTGCTAATAGAGGACAATGTGCCGCTGCAAACGAAGCTTTTAGATTAAGCAAGGGGCAGTTTATCAAATTTTTTGATGCAGATGACATATTATCCAAAAACTTCATCGAAGAACAGGTTAAGCTGATTTATGATAAACCCAACTGCATTGCTGCAGCCTCATGGGGCCGATTTTATAGAAACGATCTCACAACATTTAAATTAAATATTAATCAAAACGATCACGATCAGCTTCCTATTAACTGGCTGGCAAATGCGATGCTCAATGGCCAGGTGATGCTGCAATGTGCATTATGGTTAGTTCCAAGAAACATTTTAACAAAATCGGGTTTATGGAATGAGAAATTATCTTTAATCAATGACTTCGATTTTTTTATCAGGATATTGGTAAAAGCAAATTTTTTATACTTCTCACCAAGTTCAATCCTATATTACCGAAGTGGTGTTTTAGGCTCATTGTCTTCTCAGGAGACAAGGAAAGCAGTCTTATCTGCCTATACCTCAATAACACTCGGCATTAACAGTATGCTGGAAAAGGAGAATAGTGACCGTATAAAAAAAATAGCAGCCAATACTTTTCAGCATTTCGTTTACGATTACTATCCAAAATTTCCTGATCTGATAAATTTGGCCCAAAGAGAAGTTACCCGATACGGAGGTTCGGATCTGAAGTTCCCTACGGGAGGCGTTACGTTAATCTTGAACAAGATTTTTGGCTGGAAATTAACAAGAAAGATCAAATTGCTCATAAAAAATGAAAAATAAAATAAAACTATTTCTCCATCGAAGAGGGTGGTTTGCAAGAAAAGCCTTAGGACTTGGAATAGGGACAGATATTTTTATCGATCTGGAACATAAGCTTAAAATAGATATTAAAACCCTAATAGATGTTGGCGCGCACCAAGGGGAAACAATCGAAAGTTTTAAACTTTATTATCCTCTGTCTAAAATTATAGCTTTTGAACCAGTAGCAAAAAATTTCAAGATTTTGAAAGAAAAAGAAAATACTTGGGAGAATGTAAAATTAGAAAATTATGCGTTGTCTTCTTTTATTGGCAACAAACTGATTTCATTGCAGGTAGATTCGCAAACCCATAGCCTTAGAGAAATTGGTGACAATGAAACAAAAACTGAGTCGGTAAAGGTTACTACATTGGATAGTTATCTCGAAAAGAATAGCCTTACCCACATAGATTTATTAAAAATTGATGTTGAAGGATTTGAAAAAGAGGTTTTAAAGGGGGCAAAGAATGTGCTCGAAAAACGGAAAATCAAATTGATTATTGTAGAAGCTTCGCTTGATATCAATGACGAAATCCATACAGATTTGATTATGCTCCGGAAGATATTAAATGATCATAATTTTGATTTGGTTGGCATTTATGACCAAGTTATGTTTCAAAATCCTACCAGGTTGGGGTATTTTAATGCGCTTTTTAAATTAAGGGATACTATTGTTTAAAATATCGGCTAGATATACCATCATAATTGATTTTTCCCATGTTCAATATTTTTCGGAACAGCTAAATTATTTACCGCTCAACAGTTAAATGAATAATGCTGCCATCAGGGTTTTTGTAATAACCTATAAAAGACCTTTACTTCTTAAGCGCGCTTTAGATTCGCTCATCAACCAAAGCTACGAAAACTGGATAGCGGAAATAATAAACGACTGTCCTACTGACAATCAGGCAAATGAACTAATAAAGTCACTAGCAGATGAAAGAATAAAAATAAAAGATCATCCGGCAAATGTGGGGGCTACAAAAAACTTTAATTATTGCTTTGCTAAAAAAATAAATGAACCATATGCATCAATTTTAGAAGACGACAACTGGTGGGAAAAAGATTTTTTGAGTGATATGCTAGAAAATATCAATGCTAATTTAGATGTACAACTTGCAGTGTCAAATGAAAAAATATGGATCGAGCAAACAGATGGCAAATGGCTTGATACCAATAAAACGGTTTGGGATAATACAACAGGAACTAAACTCTTAACATATAACCTAAGTGACAAGTGCGGCTCAGCCAAAATTTGTAACAGCGCCATGCTTTGGAGAACTACCAGTTCGAATTCATGGCTAACGCCCAATGACTTACCTATTGATGTAAGCGAACACTTTAGAGAAAGGGTTATACCACACCCTATACTACTGGTTTACAAACCGCTGGTCAATTTTTCTCAAACCCTTACAACAGCTAGATCGAATCAGCCCCATTTATGGGGTACTTATCAAGTGTTATTGATCACATCTATATTTAAAAAGATTAATGCTGATGAACGAAAAAAATTGGCTTACCATCTATTTATGAAAGCTAGATCTGAAGCCAATAACCCATATAAAACAATTTTACTACATTCGGCACTGGCCGATAAAAACGCAAGAAACTTGCTCTATACCGCTACAGTTGCAGAAATACTTCGGTACGCTTTAACATGGCTAAGGCGCCCAGCCATAAGTTATGCCACCATAACTGCTCTGCGTGTACACAAAGAACATTTTCAATATCTAATGAATGCTGTTGATATAAAAAACTGAACGATATTCTCCATTAAAACTTCAAGTCATAAATTTTGAAAATAGCCATTATAGCCAGCCCAAACATTCCGGTTCCACCCGATCAATACGGAGGGATAGAAAGAATCATAGATATGCTGATCCAGAAACTTATCAAAAAAGGACATGATATCACCTTATTTGCCCACCCAGATTCCAAAGTAAGCTGCAACCTGATACCTTATCAAGAATCTAAAACATATACTTTTACCGACTTTATCAAAATAAATTTATTAACGTTGAAGTGCAGAAAATTTGATTTGGTACATACGTTCGGAAGAATGAACAATATTGCCCTATTAATGCCTAGAAACACTGTTAAGATTGTTTCTTATCAACTCCCTCCCACTGTTTCACAGGTAAAAAAGGCTGTTTTGCTAGCCAAGAAAAAATCACTGTACTTTTCTGCCTGTAGCCAATATATTGCAAACCAAATAAATAGTTTTTCTGATGTAACTACCATTTATAATGGGGTGGATAGTAATGAATACCAATTTAGTCCAGTTACAGATGATTCTGCGCCACTTGTTTTTTTAGGCCGCATACAATCCGATAAAGGGACACATATAGCCATTGAGGTGGCCAAAAGAACGAAAAACAAACTAATTATTGCCGGAAATATTCCAAATGAACAATTGCACATCGATTACTTCAACCTACAGGTTAAACCGCACCTTGATAACCAAGATATCACCTACATCGGACCTGTAAACAACAAAGAAAAAAATATTTTACTTGGCAATGCCAAGGCATTTTTAATGCCTGTTATGTGGGACGAACCCTTTGGTATTGTAATGACGGAGGCACTCGCCTGTGGGACCCCCGTAATTGGTTTTAAAAGAGGTGCAATACCAGAAGTAGTGATTAACGGATATAACGGTTTTGTATGTGATGATGTGGATGAAATGGTTACCGCTATCAATAAAATTAACAATATAAGAAGGGGGAACTGTAGAAAGATATTGGAAGAAAAATTTTCGGCAACAGTTATTGCCGACCAATACGAGCGCTTATACAAACGGGCATTAAAGATTGGATGAAGAGGATAACATTGATAACGACAGCACAACCAACAACAAACCCCAGATTGGTTAAAGAAGCTGAATACCTTCAGAGCTTAGGTTATGAAGTGAAGGCAATAGTTTGTTTTTATGAAAGGTGGGCAGATCGGTTCGATGAAGATATTTTTTCGAAAAACCCCGGTCTGTACATTTTCTGTGGTGGGTCGCCTTTTGGCAATTTATTCGAAAAATTAACCTATTATAAAACCCGGATACGACAAAAGTTCTGCAAGCTAGCATTCAAACTGACCAAAAATAAAAAATTTGCAGAAAGCGCTATCAGCAGAACGCATGTGGAAGCATTGTGCCTAGCAAAAAAAACTGATGCTGATTTATTCATTGCACATAATCTAGGAGCATTGCCAACTGCTACTAAAGCTGCAAAGCAGTGCGGTGCAAAAATAGGATATGATGCTGAAGACATGGATTCAGGGCAATACCTTTCGGATAACGATTATATGTACCTTCTCAATCTTTCAATAGAGCAGAGATATTTTTCAACAGTAGATTATTTTACCGCAGCTAGTCCGCTAATTGCCACTATTTACAGACAAAAATATAATTTTTTAAATCCGGTCGTAATTAATAATGTTTTCCCTAGAACGAATTTATCTCCGAATCATGAAGTGAAAAATCAGCCGGTAAAACTTTTTTGGTTCTCTCAAACTGTAGGTATAAACAGGGGCATTGAAGAAGTAATCAGTGCGATGGGCCAAATAAAAGAAAATATAGAGCTACATTTATTGGGAGACTGTAGTAATGATATAAAATGCTTATTTTTAAATATAGCCTTAGCCGAAAACCTCAACCCAAAAAAGATCAGCTTCCATCCACCAATACCATCAGAAAATATTTTCAGTTTTACTTCAACCTTCGATATTGGCTTGGCAACAGAAATTGGAACTCCCTTAAATCGAGATATCTGTTTAACCAATAAGGTTTTTACATATATACAATGTGGGTTACCAATTATTGCAAGCAACACACAAGCGCAGGCAATGTTCATTAGTGAGTATCCAAAATGCGGAAGAACTTATATTAGGGACAGCAAACAATCGCTTGTTGATACCATTAAACAGTATCTAGATGATCCAGAATTATTGTTAAATACAAAAAAATACAATTATGCTTTAGGCCAAGAAGTATTAAATTGGGAGATCGAAAGCAAAAAATTCCTTTCAGTTATTAATCAAACTCTCAGATTGTGAAAAAAGTACTGATCATTTCGCCCTACTTCGCCCCTTCTAATGCAGCAGATATGCAGCGCGTACGTATGAGCCTGCCCTTTTATCAAGATTTTAATTGGAAAGTTGAGGTTGTTGCAGTTAAAGAGCAATATACTGATGCAGTATTTGATTATTTATTAAACGAATCTGTTCCTGATGACGTTAGAATTCACCGAATCAATGCACTCCCAAAAAAATGGACAAGAAAAGTTGGTCTAGGTAGCATAGCTTTAAGATCTCTATGGAGCTATAAAAGCTATGTAAATAACTTGTTAGAAAAAGAACATTTCGATCTTATATTCTTTTCGACCACACAGTTTCCCGTTTGTGTACTTGGGCCTTATTGGAAAAAAAAATTTGGAATCCCTTACATCATAGATATTCAGGATCCATGGTTTACCAATTATTACAAAGATAAACCGAAACATAAACGTCCAAAAAAATATTGGTTTTCTTACCGTCTAGACAAGTATTTAGAACCTATTGCTATGAAATCTGTTGATGGTTTGATGTCGGTTTCAGATGCGTACATTGATGATCTTGTGCTAAGGTATCCCCACCTAAAGTCTGTTCCAGCTGCAACCATTACCTTTGGTGGCTTTAAAAAAGACTTGGAGATTGCAGAAAACAATAAAGGACTGTTGAAAATCGCCTATAATGCCGACCCCAATTATAAGCATATTGTTTATGTTGGCAGAGGTGGTTTTGACATGCAACGTGCCGTTATGCTTTTACTTAAAGGTTTTAAAATAGGCTTAAAAACAGAAAATAAACTTTTTGAAAAATTAAGGTTTCATTTTATTGGCACAAGCTACGCACCACTTGGCAGTGGCACAAAAACACTATATAGTGTTGCCGAAAAGTTAGATATTGATAAATATGTAACTGAACAAACCGACAGGATTTCTTTTTATGAAAGTATCCTAAATCTCAAGTCAGCAGATGCGCTATTTATTCCAGGGCATATAAAACCTGCATATACTGCTTCTAAGATATACCCATATATATTAACTGAAAAGCCCATTTTAGCAGTTTTTAATCCTGAAAGTAGTGCTTCATCCTCAATTATCGACTGTAAGGCAGGACATGTAGCCGATATTTTAAACTATAAATCGGCTGTTAATACGATCTATAATTTCTTAAAGGATGTAGCCGAAAACAAAATGTCCAAACCGGAAACAGACTGGAAAGAATTTGAACAATATCGAGCAAGGGCAACAACAGAGCGGCAATGTAAACTTTTTAACCTGGCAACAAATGGATAAAAAACTTGCTATTGTTATCTCTCATCCGATTCAATACTATAGTCCGTTATTTCAGAAACTCGCTAAAAGCTGTACTTTAAACGTGTTTTATACTTTAGGAAATATAGATCAAAGTTTCGACATCGGCTTTCAACGGGAAATTAAGTGGGACGTTCCTTTATTAGAAGATTACAACCACAGCTTCGTCAAAAACACCGCCAAGAAACCGGGTTATCACCACTTTATGGGGATCGTTAATCCTGAACTGATCAGTGAAATCCAAAATTTTGGTCCACAGGCCATACTTTTTTACGGTTGGTCTTATTATAGCCATTTCAAGGCCATGAGGCATTTTAAAAATAAGGTACCCATATGGTTTAGAGGTGATTCTAATTTGATTGACAAGCAATCTTTATTTAGAAAATTGGCAAGAAAATTCCTGTTACGTAATATATACGCAAATGTTGATAAAGCCTTCTATGTGGGTACGGCCAACAAGAACTATTTTAAAGAATTTGGATTAAAAGAAGAGCAGTTGGTTTTTGCGCCACATGCTGTTGATAATGAAAGATTTGGTGAGAGCCACAGTAACGAGGCAGTAGCATTAAGATCCAAATTCGGGCTTATACCCGGCGATATCCTTGTTCTTTTTTCTGGCAAGCTCGAAGAAAAAAAAGATCCAGCCTTATTGCTAAATGCTTTTTTGGAGATTGACACCTCAAATATGCATCTCCTTATTGTAGGTAACGGTGCATTAGAAGAAAATCTGAAAGTTGAGAGTAAAATGAATGGATACCATAATAGAATACATTTTTTAGATTTTCAGAACCAAAGTTTCATGCCAGCGGTCTATCAGGCATGTGATTTATTCTGCCTGCCATCGAAAGGACCCAACGAAACATGGGGCTTAGCTATAAATGAGGCGATGGCAGCCGGCAGGGCCGTACTGGTTTCGAATAAAGTGGGCTGTTGCCAAGATTTGGTACGAGAAAACTACAATGGGGCCGTATTTGAATCTGAAAACCTTTTGGATTTAAAGAAAAAACTTATTCTTTTTGATGACTTATCTAAACTCGAACTATTTGGTAAAAATTCATTAAAAATCATTGCTCAATGGAGTTTAGATAATCAGGTTCAGAAAATTATTCAAAATTTAGATAAGATCAACCTTGATTCTTAAAAGAAAGTTTAATTTATAAAACTAATTTTTATTGAGCAGTTACAAAACATAATTGATGCCGCAAATTTCAGTTATATTACCCGTTTATAACGGTTTAAATTATTTAAAAGATGCTATCTCATCGCTTCTGAATCAAACAGTTAGCGATTATGAAATTATCGTTTGTGATGATGCATCTATTGACGGTAGTATATCTTATTTGAGAGAAACTGCGCGTCAACAGCCAAACCTTAAAATACTACAGAATGATAAAAACTTGGGGTTATTTAAAACTTTAAATAAGCTTATTAATGCATGCAGTTCGCCTTTGATCCATCTTTGGGCACAGGATGATATCATGATGCCGGATTGTCTCGAAAAATGTATAACATTTCATAACATTCATCCAGGCATTACAATGAGCTATCATGGTGTTGAGTACTTAGATGAAAACGGAAATATTAAGCCATTTGAAAAAATTGACGGCACACCAGCGATTATCGATACACTTACATATGCAAGCATATCATCTAAATGGGGGTGTATCCCGGGCAACATCTCGAATGTTACCATCAATTCAGAGTATGCGCATACTGTTGGGTTGTTCAACGAAGAAATGGTTTTGAGTGCCGATTTCGATTTGTGGACAAAATTAGCTTCAAAAGGAGATATAGGCAGGATATCAGAAAAACTTTCGTTTCTCAGGTTACATGCTGGCCAATTGAGCAGAAATTACACCAGCATCGCTTTAAGAATTAAAGAGGATATACCAATTCAAAAAAAAATAACCTCGTTATTGGTAAATAACGACCAAGGATACAAAATAGCGAAACGTTTCTGGCGCTGGAAAACACTTCCGAGCTATTTTAACGACCTCTTGTTTTTATGCTATGTTAAAGAGTATATGGAAGCCAAAAAACTCATGTTACTGTTAAAAGATGAAACAGGAATACTTAGTTTGTTTATGAGATGGTTAATGGTACGCTCGCTTCGCGCATTAAAACTCGATATAAAATTTTATCAGAAAATCTTAGAAAAATAGAATGGCAAATTTCCGGAAAATTGGTAAAGTAGAAATGATTGTAATGGCTGTGCTTCTTTTGTATGCTGTTACCACTCATAATGCCATTGCAACGGTATGTGCTGTTATAACCCCCTTCATATTAATTAGATTATTGTGGAAAGAAAATGAAAGTCCGTATCTCTTTCTTGCTTCACTAATACAATGGCTCTCTATAACCATTAAAATTTTTTATGCAGATTTCCAAAGCGTAGACTTTCAGGAAGTTTTTGACAATTATAAAGATATAGAAAAAGCTTATTATGCAAGTTTAACAGGTATTATATCTGTTGCGTTGGGTATTCATTTAATTATCCGACGGTATTCTGTTGAAAAAGAAGAATATGCAGAAATTGCACTAAGATATGATTCAAGAAAACTTGTTCCCTTGTACATCATCGCAACTGTACTATATCCGTTATTGTTAAACCGCTCATACGCAATGGGTGGACTTCAACAACCCATTGCCAAGCTTGCCGATTTTAAATGGATGATTTTTTTCATTTTCATGATGAGTACGTTTTTTACTAAACAGTATAAACTTTTTTTTCTAATTACAGGATTAGAAGTACTGCTAAGCCTTACTGGTTTTTTTTCAAGTTTTAAAGACTATTTTTTAGTTTTATTTGGCGGGTTGGCAGTTGTATATTCAAAAACAATAAAATTTAAACAGATAATTCCTCTATTTGGGCTAGTAGTGATGTTTTTATATATGATTGTAATATGGCAGTATATAAAGCCTGCATATAGAAGTTACCTGAATGGAGGAACTATTTCGCAGAACTCCATCAGAACAAATACCGAATCATTATCGAAATTGCATGAACTTGTAGGAAACGTTAATCAAAGTAATATTGACGCCGGCTTCAAACAGACTATTGATCGGATTGCGTATATTGATTTTTTTTCAGCAACTATAGATTACGTACCAAGGGTAGTACCGCATACCCATGGGCGGTTATGGGGCGATGCACTGGGAAGGGTTGCTCAACCCAGAATCCTTTTCCCAAATAAGGAAGTCATCGATGACTCGGAAACCACAAGAAGATATTCTGGCATGCAAGTAGCAGGTGCCGAATCTGCTGCTTCCATAAGCTTGGGATACATGACAGAAAATTATATAGATTTTGGGATGCCGGGCATGTTTATAAGCCTTTTTATTTATGGCTTAATTATTGGGATTGCTTATAAATATGTGATAACGAGCAGTCCGGATAAACTTATTGGAACGGCTATGACAATTCCTTTATTTATATTAATTTACATGTTTGAATCTGCCTTGAACAAATTAATCGGCGGTTTATTAATGTATTTACTCATTTATGAACTCATCCGCCGTTTTGCCCTCGAAAAATTCTTAAAACAGATTAAAATCTAATTGAAAATCATCCACATAACAGCATCTTATAAACCAGCCTACATTTATGGCGGCCCTATACAAAGTGTTGCCAGACTTTGCGAGGCACTTGTAACCCAAAACAATAAACTTAAGCCGGGTAATGAGTTTAACCTTGAGGTGTTGACCACAACTGCAAACGGAAAAACAGAACTAGAAGTAACCAAAGCCAAACCCATTTTAGTTGATGACGTATCAGTTACTTATTTTAAACGATGGACTAAAGATCACAGTCATTTTTCGCCGGGCTTGTTGTGGGAGATAAGAAAGACCCTTCGACAAGCTCAGCGCGACAAAATGATCGTACACATCCATGCCTGGTGGAATTTAGTTTCAGTGCTGAGTTGCTTCATTGCCAAGTGGCATGATATTCCGGTAGTATTATCGCCTCGTGGCATGCTTACCTCCTACACGCTTAGCAACCGGAATTCTTTATCAAAAAGATTGATCCATAAATTACTGGGCAAAAACCTGTTAGCATACTGCCATATCCATGCCACCAGCGAACAGGAGAAAGCGGATATTTTAAGCATTGTAACGCCAAAAAGTATCAAGGTGATTCCGAATTTAGTCAGCTTATCTCTTGAAGAGGAAAATTATGAAGCTTTGGGAGCGGGGAGCAGGGAACAGGGAGCAAAGAACGGAAAGCTAGTTAATGATAGCTTTAAGCTTATTTTTCTATCACGCATTGAAGAAAAGAAAGGACTTGAACTTTTATTTAAGGCACTGACTACGATTGATATCAGCTGGAGATTAACGATTGCAGGTTCGGGTGAAAAGCAATATTTACAAAGCCTGAAGCAGCTGGCCAGGGAATTAAAACTAAGCGACAAAATTTATTGGATTGGCCAGGTAAGCAACATGGATAAATACACACTGATGGCTGCGCATGATTTACTGGTGTTGACCTCTTATAACGAAAACTTTGCCAATGTGGTGGTAGAAAGCCTGAGTGTTGGCACAGGAGTACTGGTTAGTGAGCAGGTTGGCCTATCTGATTATGTTAAAGATAATGAGCTTGGCTGGGTCACGGGGTTGGAAACAGAAGAAATACAAAAAAATATTATAGAAGCTTACCAAAATCAAGGAAATAGGCAAATCATCAGAAACACTGCGCCAGTAACCATCAGGAGAGATTTTAACGATGATACTTTGGGGAAGCAATATTTAGATTTGTACAATACGATATAAACCTATATCTCAATCGTTGGTTGAATAATTAATTTCATGAACAAAGATTTCAGTTTCGTTATACTTACTTTTAATGAAGAAGTTCATTTGCCTAGGCTACTGGAATCTATCAAAAGCCTAAATGCCAAAAACTATATTTTAGATAGTGGCAGTACTGATAAAACCCTTGAAATTGCTGCTACTTATGGTGCAACAGTACTACAAAACGCTTTCGAAAACCACCCGAAGCAGTGGGATTTTGCTTTAAGAAACTTTCACATCACTACCCCTTGGACGATCGGTTTGGATGCCGACCAAATTGTTACCCCTGAGCTTTTGGATCAGCTCGAGAAATTTAAGCCGCAGGATTTCGAAGGCATAAATGGTATCTATTTTAGTAGAAAAAATTTCTTTCAGGGCAGCTGGATTCGCTATGGTGGATACTACCCTATTTACCTCTTAAAAATGTTCAGAACAGGGGTTGGTTATTCTGATCTGAATGAAAATATGGACCACCGCTTTATTGCTCCTGGCAAGACTACAATATGGAAAAACGGACACATTCTGGAAGAGAATCTAAAAGAAAACGACATTAATTTCTGGTTTGAGAAACACGAAAAATACAGCGAACTGATTGCTCAAGAAGAAATAGAGCGGATGAAGAACATACGGATACAGGTTTTAAAACCTGACTTTTTTGGCAACCCGGATGAAAAGAAGGCCTGGTTAAAAAGACTTTGGTGGAAACTGCCGTTAGGCATTAGGCCATACTTATACTACGCTTATCGAATGATTTTTAAATTAGGTATATTGGATGATAAAACAGCCAGAAAATTTCATTACCTACAGGGGCTCTGGTTTAGAAAACTGGTGGATAAAAAAATTAATGATTTAAGTCATCATCAGATACGTAGACCATGAAGATTAACATTAAGTAATGTAGAAAAGCCTTACCTTTATCAATAATCATCCAAGCAATATGAACGAAATCCCTAATAAAGAAGCCAAGAAACAAGCAAATAAAAAAGCGATCAAATTTGTGATTGCACTTTTCATATTATACATTTTATTTAGCCAAGGCAACCTGTTTATGAATAGCGTAACAACACCTGGTGCACAATATTACAATGACTACATTGCCGGGCATTTTAACTACATACAGGGATTAAGAACGATATTGATTATACCTGCGGTATGGATTATCAAAGCATTTGGTTTTTATGCTATTTACAACGAAACCGATGTAATGGTGGTTGCAGGCCCTTATTTGCGCATTAATTACTCATGCCTTGGCCTGGGAGTAATGAGCTTTTTAGCTGCCTTTGTACTGGCATTTCCGGCCTCATGGAAATCAACTTTTAAAATGTTGGCAATCGGAATTGCAACCATATATATATTAAATGTTTGCCGCATTGCCGGATTAGGCGTCCTGCTCGGCTTTTTCCAATCGCAACGCAATAATTTCACCTACCACCACGAGATTTTTAATATTATTGTGTATGTATGCATTTTTGCGCTTCTATACTTCTGGATTAAAAAAAATACAAAAGGTAAAGCAGGAACGGAAAATATAAATCAATCAACACAAGATTAATACCCTATTGAATAAAACACAGCTTCATAAAAACTTTAATACCGGTAGTTTCAAAATCGGCGCTTCAACCCTGAAACAGGCTTTGTGGTATTTTACGGATGTATTCTTTTTTAAAACTAAGATTATTCCAATAAGCAGCGTTTTGGTATTTTTACTAAGGTTGTTTGGGGCTAAAATTGGGAAGCAGGTACGGATTAAACCAGGTATCCATATCAAATATCCCTGGAAGCTGGTTATAGGTGACTACAGCTGGCTGGCTGATTGTTATATCGAAAATTTAGATATGGTAAACATCGGTACAAACTGCTGCATCTCACAACAAGCTGTTCTAATTACTGGTAACCACAACTATACTAAAGTTGGCTTTGATCTCCTAACTAGTCCAATCCTTTTAGAAGAGGGCGTATGGATTGGAGCGAGTGCAAAAGTTTGTCCGGGCGTTACCCTCCATAGTCATGCTGTATTAACGATGGGAAGCGTAGCTTCTAAGAAGCTTGAGGCCTTTGGGATTTACCAAGGTAATCCAGCTACAAAAGTTAAAGACAGGGTAATTTCAAGCTAAATGAATCTACCCATTGCCATGTTTCATCATGTTGACCGTAATCCAGTCAAAAGCTTAAAAGGCTGGACCATAAGCCCTGAAAAATTTAAGCTCTTTTTAGATTGCATTGTTGCTAAGGGTTATGAGACTATAACTTTTGAAGACATTAAAGCTTTGGTACCAGGGACTAGCAAAAGTAAAAAAATCATCCTCACCTTTGATGATTGTCCGGCATCACTATTTGATTACGCCATCCCCGAATTACTTAAAAGAGAAATGAAAGCGGTATTCTTTATACCAACGGCACACATTGGTGGAATAAATCACTGGGACGTAATGGAACAGGGATTTGAACCAATTAATCTGATGACAAGTGATCAATTGAAATATCTCACGTTACAAGGGATGGAAATTGGCAGCCATGGGCATTATCATAAAAGAGCAGTGGTGGATCAGAAAATTCTCGCCGAAGAAATCTATCACTCTAAAGCGGTATTGAGTAAACTACTAAATAAAAAAATAATTTCCTTTGCCTACCCCTATGGTGAAATACCTCGAAACTATCGAGACCTATTAAAAACTGCGGGTTATCAATTTGCAATTGGCATTTATTCCCGATGGCAAACTAAACTTTCGCTGCGAAGGTTTGGCATCCACCAAACCGACACAGAGTGGTCGATGACTTTCAAACTCGGTAATACCTACCGGTTTATGCGTTTCTTTAGCGACCCTGTACTTCGTTTTTTTAAAATTGCTTAAGGCTTAAATATTGCGATTTTCCACTTTTGCCCCATCTGGTTTTCAACCACATCCTTCTTTAAAGGGGTATATCTCTTCTCTAACTTCTGCCAGATTACATCGTGCCCAATATAATCGCACATAGAAATGATTATATGACCATTCGCGTTTAGATTATATTTTATTACGTTTTCTATAGTCTTTAGCGGTCTTTTAAAATAATAAAGGGTTTCATTGAAGACCACTATATCAAATTTCCCATTCAATTTTTCGCGGTCGAAATCTGCTTGATAAAAATTAGCTTCGGGAAACTCTTTTTTCCCTATTTCAATAGCCTGCTTCGAAATGTCAAGCCCAGAATACTTAATGGGATTGCTATTTTCTTTAATATAATGGTACAAAACTCCTTGTCCACATCCTACATCAAGCAAAGAAGGCATTGAGGCATAATATCCCACATAACTCGCAATCACCTGATAATGTTGCTTTTCCTTATCGCTATATAGGTAATCCCAAACACCACTACTAAATTGCTTCTCCCAGATACTTCGTGGAACTCTATTTCCAAATGCGTATCGCCATAAAAGCTTTTGGTAGAGTATATTCCTAATTTTACTGAAGATTCTATCTATGTATAAAGATTTTACTGCCATATTTTGGATAAAGACCTAATTATTTTTCTGCTATTCTTGCCATTTCAAAGACAGTGTTTGCCCATCCCTACGAGCCATCGATTATTTACTTTTCAAGCACTGAGGTATTAACATTTGATTAAGTAGTAATAGGTAATTTTTATATCGCGCCGCCGATTTCTTTTCAATTAGAAAAAAGATGATGTTATCACAATTCGACCTTTGACTACTACCATTTATTCTCTTAAAGAGGTTATCTAAAATTTCCTGCCGAATCTTAACTCCACCAGGAACGAATAATTTCTTCAAAAAACTATCATTATTTTCCATGTTTTAAAGATTATCCAGTAAAAGTTTATTGATGTTTCCAATAACCAGACCTATCTGATCCATTCTAGTCAGTCGTCCCTGTCTCTTTAATTTACCAAGGGCACGAACCATAGTAATTCTGCTTACACCGAGATTGTTAGATAACGAGTCAATAGAAATGCTCTTTTTCGTTTTAATTATTTTCAATATTTGCTGCAATCGACCATTATTTACAGTATCATTGGGAGGAATAGTTTATACTATTGGTTGCTATCTGAATTATGTAACGACAATGCACCCACAAAATTAACTAAAATTCCTGAACCAACCACAAATACCTTCGTATTGCTTTGACAGCGTAGCTTTAAACATATTGCAACATCCTTTTCAACAACTAATATTACTATAGAGGCCAAATAAAAAACTGTCTATTTTAAATAATTATGCAGAATTTGCTTCGCTATCGGCCAATTCTAGGCTTAGTTTGCTCATTGTCCAGCTCAGCTTTTTGGCTCACCGAGCTCTCATGTGATTCAGTTACCTGAGTAGTATTAGTAGTTGAAGGAAATATCTGCTCATTTTTAACAGGTTGCATATCTTTTGAATAAACATTAAGACATTTCATCTCTGGATTTGCAGCGAGATATACAGGCTGAATTTTACCATCAAGTTCTAATGGCAGCTCAATTAAGTTACCATATTTCAACGCCCTGATCACTGCGTCACGTTTCTGTACATCTTCCAAGCCTTTAAAATTATAGCGGTCCACTGTTGCTTCAAGATCAAAGCCGTATCCCGGATAGAACCGGTTCAAAGGATGGTTGCCACGCTCGTTAGTCACCTGCAAATCCAATGAAAACCAAACCGGTATTCGCTCCAGGGTATCTCCGCTGCTATGGGTCAGGTCTCGCAAAAAAATATCCTTTTGCAGAGAAAGACCACAAAGCAATTTATATGACTGTAGCGCCGTCATCCGGTGATGCTTTTCAATGTCAAATATTTTTGATACTGACTGATCGGTATTATAGCGTTTAAGGCTAGCCTCAAATCCGTTTAAAAAGTAGGCATCGGTCTCGCGGGATTTATTAAACTGAAGATCAAAATGCATCATATCTACTCCTTTAGCGGGGTCAGACCGGAATTCAGCTGGAATATATTTTTGATTTAGGCCAATAGTAAAAGACTCTGGTTTTTTGTAAATAGCGCCCTCCAAGACGGCGTTAAGCCGGGTTCCAAAGCCAAGGTGGTCAAGCATTTTTTGTAGGTATTGCAAATTATTCTGGTTCATAGTGGTAAAGTTTAAGGGTTGATGAAATTGATTATTGCTGGCTTATCTAACACGAGCTCTGGAAGGTTCTAGAGTAGTTGAAGCAATCTGCAGCGATTTGCGCTCTTGCGTGGTAGAATTTGATTCTCCTCGCATATCGGCGAGCGCTTTATTAAAAGAGAGAGTACGATGATCAAGTTGCATGCTAATACTGCTTAGTGGCTGAATATCTTTAATTAATAGATAGGAAATGCCGCCGTCTATGAGCACTGAAAGAATTAGTTCCCTGCGATCTGCAAGTAGGCCACTCGCTTGGGTTACCCTGTGCTGAAAGCGGGTTCCATCCCTTAGTTCAATTAGCTCACCTTTTTGAAATGATTCTTTTTGTTCTTGGTCAAGCATTATCCCATTAACCAGATCGGGCGCCTGAACTTCAGGTACATTGTAGCCAACAAAATCATTGGTAACCCGGTCATATTCGATGTTGTACATAGCTGAAATGCCTTCTTCGAGTTGAATACTCTTAGCTATGAAATCTTTCTTGCCCTGAATGAGTTGATACATTTCTTGATCAGTCAACAACGAATGTTGCCTTGGAGAATGGTATATAGGATGGATCAAAAGTTCGACCTCACTATTTGCATTTCGACGAAGTGAAAGCCGCGCGTCCAGTCTTTCGATATCAAACTTTTCCCCTTTTAGTTCATGAAGGCTAATCAATTCTGTACGCCTTCCGGATAAAAGCGTACTAACTTCATTTGGATTAAGCAAAAGCTGGCCTTGGTGATAAATGCCGAGTTTTTCCAGCTGAGCTAAAGGCAGCTCGCTAGATTGAAATAGAGTTTTCATAAGTTATCTTTTTAAGTTGTAGATTTCAGCGGGTTTCTGCTGAGTGGGATTCTGCTTTATAGTAGAATCGAGCAGTGAGCTTTTAATCTCGGTAAGCGAGTGATAAAGCTGATCGTTTTTTGAAAGGGTGAATACAATTCCCGAAGGCTGCTGCTCTACTTTTAGCCTTCCTTGTTTTAAATGTCCTTGAATCTTATAGATTTGTCCGTTATAACTCAGCTCATCGCCAGTGGATAAGTACTTTACGGCTCTTTGTGGTCTATTGTTTAACACTATCTCCACCCCCACTTGGCTTTCGCGGGAGATTTCCTTTTTATGCTCAAAAGCGCTAAGAAATGAAAATATCTTTTCCGCGTCTGCAGCTGCACTAAAGATTTCAAAGGGTGTATCCTCCAGTATCGATACCCAGCTCTCAATGTAGGCAGTGTGCTGCGATGGGTCATGTCCAATCCGAAACTCATCTCCAATGAGCATGGATGCAATCTCAGCCC
>Ga0308157_10001558_pt1 | contig 45583 bp, 35 predicted proteins | sample PhyBR1_FD_201035 | JGI IMG/M metagenome (GOLD analysis project Ga0308157, IMG submission 201035) | Phyllosphere microbial communities from UC Gill Tract Community Farm, Albany, California, United States - DLSLB.R1 | ecosystem: Host-associated > Plants > Phyllosphere > Unclassified | place: USA... | reverse complement strand
GCCACATAAGGGGTACAGCAATTGCTGCAAAAGTAATTTTTTTCATACTTTTGTAATGTTAGTTAGTAATTAATTGACTTTGATCCCTTCTGCGAAGCGCCAACTTGTGTTAGAGGGGATTTTTTTTAACCTGCGAGGTTTTGAGAACCTTGTAGGTTTATTTTTTAATTTGCATTTTTAATCATCGTTCTGTTATTAAGTTTGTTGGACTATTTGGGATATTAATCTTATGTAGTCGTGCTATGAAAATTTCGTTTTCTCTGTACTTTTTAAAGATAAAAAGTACCAAAAATCTTTTCTTTTTTGTCTTGCCGTATCATTAAAACGGTCGACTACGTTTTGTAAGCTAAATCATAAAAACGTCGCTTTGCTCCCTTATGATTTTGAGCTTACTTCAACTTGTCAACGCTCGTTTTACTGATAATGGCGCTCTACTTCTCCTAAGTAGTATATTCATTTTTGAATCAAAAATCATGATGTTCAATTATTCCAGATTTGAAAATCGACATTATTTTTTCAGCGAGTGTCAAATAGGCGAAATTTCCGTAAAAAGAAATGCTGTTTGAGCGCAGCGAGTTTATTTCTTTTAGGAAATAAGACTTAATTTGACCGTTGAAAAAATAGAGTCTTGATCTTTTGTAACTTTTACATCAAGGTAAAAGTTAAAGAAAAGTCTTGCTCCTCCAGATTACTCTATCTATCACTATTTTAATTAAAGAACTCACCTATTTTTTATGTTTTTAATTTCACTCTCAGCTTTGATTTTATGTTTTTTTTTCAGAGCGGCGGCACACAACTTTTTCCGGGATTAACTACTTGCATTCAACTAACTACTTAATATTAATATTTATCTATTATGGTTGGAAATCGTTATGTGCTTGGCTCTGACCTTAGCAAACTACTTTTTTGTATTATGATTTGTTTTTAGTTGTAAGGTTTTATTTTTATAATGTTATATTTTTTGTCATCTTAACTCTATATAATGGAGTGAAAGATCTCTTTCGGTTTTCAACCTCCATTGTTCGTGATTGATGCTTTTCGGTTTTCTCTTCTTTGATGCACCAAAGAAGCAAAGTGCTTTTATTGCGGTCAAGCTTTTAACGGTCAAAATCTTGTTTGTTGCCTAATCCATCGGAACGATCGCTCCGCGACCCGATGTTCCTTAACGCCAACTTCACCGTTTTGACGCTCGTTTAAAGCTTAATACCGCTGGGTAAATAATCCATCTGTGTTCTCAATCAAAATTCCGATGTTGAACAAATCCGGATTTTAAAAGCGACATTATTTTTTCAGCGAGTGTCAAATAGGCGAAATTTCCGTAAAAAGAAATGCTGTCTGAGCGCAGCGAGTTTACTTCTTTTAGGAAATAAGACTTTATTTGACCGTTGAAAAAATAGAGTCTTGATCTTTTGTAACTTTTATCTCGACTTTATTATTTTCAAATTAATGAATCGATGAATCTTCGATTTGTATCAAGACAAAAGTTAGAGAAAAATCTTACAACCCAAACAGTACTTTAATACCACAATCTTTCTTAAATAAATCCAATTACTTTCTCAAAGAACAAATTGTATTTATGTTATAAAAAGCAATTTTGCAAACGGTGTTTTCGCCGTTTGTTTTTAATTTCTTATCTTTAAATGTTTTTCACTCCTAAAAACGGTGATTTTTCCTTTTTTGAATTTTCGGTATTTTTGAACTAAAATGAAATTTTTAGAATAATTTTCTGTTTTCGCGCGAGATTTCCGAAAATGTGTTTCATGCACTATCTATGCCTTTACTATGCCTTTGCTACGGAGTATCCACCCTCTTGCCAATTCGGAAAATCTTTCGGTTTAGGATTTTGTCAAAATGCTTCAAAATTGATCTCTTTTTCTTGTCTATTTTTACTCAAAAATCCCGGTATTGAATTATTCTGGATTTAGAAACGTCATTATTTTTTCAATTGCAAATTTGGTTTATTAGACCTATTACGTTTTTATTTTTAATCTAAAATCCAATACATCTACAGTCACGGTCATGCTGCACCTCCGCTAAAGCGAGACAAGTGATGCAGCATCGCATCCAGTTTTTAATTTTCAATGTTCATTTTTACATCCAAGAATTATTTTACGGCTTGGAAGCTGTGAATCTTCGATTTGTCTTGACACAAAAACGAACCAAAAAGGTCAAGACTCCATAAAAAAGCCCACTCTTCAAATTTTTATACTAAACAAAATAAATTATTCATTCGTTTTTATTTAATAATAATGTATTCATGAATCTTCGATTTCGAGCGAGCTCTCAAACAGCATTTTGTTCTTAACGTGTAAAAACATTCATCGTTTTACGACTTTTTTATAATGTCGGTTTTTAGATTCTCGTATTTATACTATTCCGTTTTTTAATCGGAAATCTTACACTTTGTCTTTAAGCTGTTACTGGATTGTAACGCTGATTATATTGTTTTAAATAACCTTTTTGAAGCTCCTGCTTTGTACCTAATTATTTTAACATTTGATTTGGAAAATAGAAATAAAGGCAATACTTTTAGAGTTCGAGTAAAAAAGTTAAAATGCCCAATTTATATAGTGCCAAAGCAATATGGTACTGTATATATGGCGGTGGCTTTTGTGTATAGCGGACTATTACAGAACTACCATACGGTAAGCCTATTGCTGTATATACCCTTTGTTGCAGGAGCAACAAAAAGGAAAAAGTTTAGCACCGCATTAAGGCGGATGGGTTATGGCGGTATGTACAAATTTCGTTCTCATAAATAAGATTTTATGTGGTTATGGAACGATGTTTCCGGGGTATGAAGAATTCTTGCAAAAAAAGCAAGGAGCGGTTTCACACTTTAAGCCCTTGGGCGACCAAACCCATCTTTAAAACTCGAAAGTTGAAAAGTTACCACTTAAAGCATATGTGAAAACCGCCCATGCCGTATACGAAAGTACAAAACTTTTTAGACATGGAGCGATTTCACGATACTCTCGAGGTAAATTGGTCATTTAAGGTCGAGATAACATCGTTTTAATTTGTCTTTACAGACTAATTATCAATTCGCTAGAACAAATATAATCATTTATTATTAAAAATCAATATTTTGATGAAAAATAATTTAAATAAATATAAGAACGAAATATTCAAAAATTTATCTTTAAGATATAATGTACTTTATGGCAACAAATTAAAATGTCTTAGACAATCATTACTTCTAAAGCCTGAAGACCTAGCAGCAGTTTTGACAATCTCAACAAACACTATTAAAAAAGCTGAAGAAGGAGGAAATGTTGGTACTGAAGTACTAAATGAAATTATTCTTTTTTACGGATTTACAATTGATCAATTTTACAGTAATGATTCAATACCACATTGGACAGACTTAAATAAACAAATTGAAAATTTCCATAAGAAACATAAGTCTGAAAGTTATAAAATACTAAATCAAAGACCACAACTAATTGATTTAATAGAATACCGCTTGCTTGGAAATAATTTCTTTGAAAATTGGGTTGATGAAAAACAAGTAATTGAATTTTGCAAAGAAGAATTCGCCTATGAATATTCAACTGCAACTAACACATTAAATAATGCAGTCTCAAAAGGATGGCTAATAGCAAACGAAAACTTCAAACCAAAAAAGTATAAAGTTAAATAGTTATGAGATTCATTTACCTTATTCTTTTACATACACTATCCTTCAGTAGCTATTGCCAGAATAAAATATCGCAAAATGATTTTATAGGCTCTTGGAAATTTATTGAGTTGCAAGATGAAAACGGAATAAAACATACAGAGATACCTATGTACTTTCAAGGACAAAAAACTGTGGAGGTAATAAATAGAGATGATTATACCTTTTTTAAAAACGGGGACTATAAAAGCTCAAACAAATATTCTGTAGGATCTGGAAAGTGGACGTATAATGAAAATGACAATACTATTGCGCTGAGTTTGAGAATAACCGAAAATAACAAATACTTTAAATATCTATTAGACGAGAAAATTATTAAAAAGCAGGTTGACGGGAATTATTATCAAAAGCCGATTTTTCTAAGAATCAATAGTCATACAAAAAATGAGATGATCATTGCAAATAATCATCCTTATGTACTTATTTACAAAAGATTGTAACTTCTATGAAAGTTAGTTTTCAAGAAAACGATTTAAGTTCAGAATCGCAATGGTAGTTTCTTATATTATTTGGTAAAAACTGTGGCACATATAAATTTGCTTTTGGAAAAGCATTATTAGAGTTAGTCTCAAAGGAAACAAACTCAATAAACCTGAAAGATTTAGCTCCAATATATGTCAACAGTATTTTAAACTATATAAAAAGTATTGACAACAGTGGAATTAGTTTAAGAGGAGTTTTGATAGGCATATAGAAATTATAAAATTTTCCAGTAGTTATCAAGTCAGTAGCTTTAATTTGTAAGAAAATGCTCTTGATATAACTGTAAGATCTTCAACTATCGATAAAAATAGGAAAGAGATTCATTATTTTAAATATAAACCAAAACTATCATACTTTTTTTCTATTAATCTCAACATAATTTTTAACAACTATAAATCAAAAAAAACTATGAGAAACAAAAAAGAAGCTCTTTATTTATTAGAACAAATTTATTTCATCGCAATGTACATTGCAAAAAGAATGACTTTGTTTACAACAGTTTTTTACTCCTTTCTATTGATTTAAATAGTATGAAAAATAATAAAAAAAACAACCCTCTGTTTCTATTTTCATTTTTATTGTTAACATATTTATTCTTAATTCCTCTGGTTTTAAAATTTATTGTAGAAAATAATTATTTTAGTACTAAGAGTTCAGCGGAATTAGGAGATACTATTGGCGGAATAACCAACCCATTTATAGGTTCAGCAGCAGTTATTGTTACATTCGCAGCATTTTATATTCAGTATGCCTTCAATTTGAAGCAAAATAAAATAATTAAAAAGCAGAGGCAAGAATATGCAAAAGATAAATTTGATAGAAAGTTTAGTGAGCTTTTAAAGATTCAAGTAGAAAATGTTAGAGAATTCAATATTGATAATAGAATTTACGGCAGAAAAACTTTTGTACATATGCTTAATGAATTAAAAATTATACACAAAGTTGTAAATTTTTATTGTGGAATTCCTGACCAAAATTTTATAACAAATATTTTCAACAGGGAAGATTTTGCTTACATGATTTTTTTTAATGGTTTGGATGTTGAAACTAATTATGATTTTTTATATCAAAATTTGAATGATGTTGAAAAACAAATTTTAAAGAACGTTTTTCATAAGCTATTTGAAATACAATTGAATTACATAAAAAATAAAAAAGATATATTAGTTTATAAAGATGATGTGATTGGATTTATTGAATTTTCATATTATCCTTTTGATGGTCATTCCCATAGATTAGGACATTACTACAGAAATCTTCACAATTTTATTGAAATCATAGACAAGGAAAAAATAATTTCTTATCATGAAAAAAAACAATACGTAGATTTAATTAGGGCGCAATTAAGTGATTATGAACAAGCATTACTTTATTGCAATTCAACTTCATGGTTTTTTGACCAATGGGAAAGATTTTTTGAAGAATATACATTAATTAAAAATTTAAGAAGAGATTTTGTGAGTTTTACTATTTCTCCAGAAATTATTTTTAAAGAACATATCGAACGTATGAAATTCAAGAATATCAAAATGTTTGAATGGGTAAATCTTGACAAATTATAAATATAAGTTGAAAATTGTCTTAGCTATAAATAAAGTTAGTAATTCCATGAAATCAATAAATGATAAACGTTACAGTAGGCAAAGTCATAAATTTGAAAAAATTCAATACATTGATTAGCTAGCATGATTCTGATAAAGAATTTTTAGGATAAGATAAAAAAAGACTTATTAAACTATCAGACATTAACTGACAAAATTTTGATAACTGTTGTTTTTAAATAAATTTTATTTTTTACAAAAGCATTTGTTGCTAAAATTTTAACACAATAAATATTAACAGCAACATTTATTTATTATTTTTATAGTAAATACAATCATATACTTAAATTTATATATTATTTTAACTCTAAAATATACAGTAAAGCCAACGGTTAACTTATAAATTGTTTAATGATTAATTTTTATCACATTTATCAAATTACAATAGAATTTTTACACATGTGTATAAGCTATTGATATTAGAAAATTTATTAACTAGATATATTTTTAGAAGTGTAAATCTATTATGGCAAAGGATATAAATAAAAAAGATTTCGATCATGCTACTATATTGAAACTTGATTTATTTAAAGAGTCATTTAAAGAATGGTTACCTGTTTTCCTTCATGCACCATACATTAAAAAAAGATATATTTACGATTTTTTTGCAGGAAGTGGACTCGATATAAAAGGAAATTTAGGAAGCCCTTTAATATTACTAGATGAAGCAAGAGGTGAAAAGGAGATGTACTGCAGTAAATCAGATGGAAAAAAAATAATTTTTGGATTTAATGAAAAGGGCAAAAAGAAAAGTAAAGAGCTTCAGAAAAATCTTGATCAATTCATCACAAAATGTTTAAAAAATTGCAAAAGAGAAAAATGTGTTTATGATTATCATGTTGGAAACTATAACTTTAAAGAAGCTTTCAATAGACCCAATGTCTTAGAAATCATGAATAATAGTAGTTACAGTAAATTTATTTTGTTAGATCAATATGGTTTTAAAGAAGTAGATAATGAAATTTTTAATAAACTGGTAAATTTCCCAAAAACTGACTTCATATTCTTTATATCATCATCTTTTATTAATAGATTTCAAAACGAACCTGCAATAAAGAAATATATAGAAACAGAAAAGATAGAGTTTAAAAAATCTGAACCAAAACACTGTCACAAATTAGTTTCTCAATACTTTAAAGATCAAATCCCTAATAATAAAGAATATTATTTACATCAATTTTCTATAAAAAAAGGTACGAATTATTACGGATTAATTTTCGGAACAAGTCATTCTCTAGGTATGGAAAAGTTTTTAAAAGTTTGTTGGCATAAAGATAAAATGGCAGGTGAAGCCAATTTCGATATTAATAATGATTTCCAGCAAGGAACACTCTTTCATGATGAAATTTTTAGCAATAAAATTGAAAAATATAAAAGTGATTTGTATGGTATGATTTTAAAAAATGAAATCATTACAAATGTACAAGCTTTGAAATTTACTTTAAAATATGGAATTCAAACTAGAATGTATCTTGAAACTATTTCTGAATTGTTAGATCAAAATAAAGTTATTATAACTGGAAAAATGAACAAAAAAATTAGTAACATTCATAGAATAAAAGCCCCAGATATTTATGAAATTTGTAAAAAATAAAAATTATGGCACAATCAAATATTGAATGGACAGAATTAACTTGGAATCCAACTACTGGTTGTGATAAAATATCAGCAGGCTGTAAGTTCTGTTATGCAGAAATTATGTCCAAACGTTTACAAGCTATGGGTCTTGAAAAGTACAAGGATAATTTTGCTGTGAGAACCCATGATGACGCCTTAAAAACACCTTATACATGGAGAGGTTCTAAAGTTGTATTTGTGAATTCAATGAGTGACTTATTTCACAAAGATATCCCTTTAGAGTTTATCCAAAAGGTTTTCAAAGTAATGAATGATAACCCTCAACATGTGTTCCAAGTGCTTACCAAAAGATCTGAAAGACTTTTAGAACTACATAATGATTTAAAATGGACGCACAATATATGGATGGGTGTTTCTGTGGAAAATGATAAGTTTAGAAATCGAATTGATTTTCTTAGAAAAACAAAAGCAAGAGTTAAATTTTTATCTTTAGAACCCTTACTAGGACCGCTAAGCACTTTAGATTTGACAAGTATTGATTGGGTTATTGTCGGCGGTGAGAGCGGACATAAACCACGACCTATGAAATCTGAATGGGTTTTAGATATACAAAACCAGTGTGAAAATAGTGAAGTTCCATTTTTCTTTAAGCAATGGGGAGGAAAAAATAAAAAAGCAGCTGGTAGACTTTTAAATGGAAGAACTTATGATGAGATGCCAGAAATAGAGCTACAAAAAAGTGTATAGCATTACATGTCAAAAAACACAAATTGCTACGACGTAGAGATTAATTTTTATAAAAATTATTTTAAATGTTTACTAATAGCCTGATGAACAATCATTTTACTTTTCCTTATTTGATCTTTAAATGAATCAGTTTCAAAAGTTTCACAACACCTCTTGATGTATGATCTATAGTTTGCCTGATTTTTTGTTTTGGTCATATAGTGCCTAAATTCATAGAAACCTCTGTCGTTTAAAACCAGGTTGTATCGTGTACGATTTATTTTTGTTTCTTCAATATTTTCAGCATCTTTAAATTTTAATGGTAGGTTGTATATTTTCTTGATTTGATTTTTATATACCGCTTTCTTACAAATGCAGTTACTTTCATTTAATTTAATTGCTCTTTTAGCTTTCCGTTTAACAGAGCTAATTAACTTTCTATAGTATTTAGCCAAATTTTGATTCTTGATACCGACTTGGTAACCTGAAAAATCAAAACCTAAATATGTAAGTACAGCTTGTCTATATTGACCATTTGCACCAAGAGAAAAACATGTTAATCTTTTACTATAATTACTTTTTGTATATGGTAAATTTTTGAAAATAAACTTTTCTGTCTTTTCTTCACTAATTTTAATCTTATATGTCTTTATAAGTTGGTAAGCAAATTGTTCAATTTCGTCCATACTATCTTTTGAGCAAACTACTAAAATATCATCTGAATACCTTCTGTAAAAACCGTTATGATTCTTCTTAAGATAATCAATAATTTTTGTATCAAATTCTAACAAATATAAATTTGCTAAAACAGCACTAATTGGAAGCCCCTGAGGAATTCCAACGCTTATTTTACGCTTTGTGTATTTACTTTTATCTATATTTTCAATTTCTCTGTAGAATGGATTGCTATAAACTCGCAATTTGCCTTCCGAAATGTTAGCTCTAAAATCTTCATTAGACTCAAAGAAGCATCTAAACCCTTTAGTCTTTCTAATATTTGCCAGCTTACTTTCGTCAAATGGCTTTTTACGCCCAGATTTATTTTTCTTACCAACACGTAGATCATCCTTTAATACATATTTAAATTTTGTGCAAGATTTAAATACATTATAGTGATCGTTTGGTAAATGAGGCTCTTGCAATAATTTAGCCCAAACTTCTTTTAAATACTGATGATCTAATGTGGAGAAAAAACTTTTTAAATCGATTGCAAGAACAGCAACTTCTTCTCCTAGTGCACGTTGTTTAATTTCGTCAAAGCACTCTTTTGCGAAATGAATATTAGCTTTTCCTTTTCCTGATTCTGGAAATGTTTCAATTTTCCTATAAGCCAAAACAGCCTCATTCAAATCGCTATTAGCCAATAATTCTTCATTATACTTTGTGTTCAATATATCTGCATAGTACCCATAAATTATAGCGTCAAAATGACTTGCATAGTGTAATGGGCGTAACTTTGCATTTGATTTTGTTTTTCCTGTACCGGTTTCTTTGTGAGCGTGTCGTCTATTAGCTATAGTATGTTTTTCAGGATTTCCTTTTTTATACTTTCTTTCTAGAATAAATGTATGCATTAAAGGATAAAACGCATAATTTTCTATAAATTTTGGACTGATGATCTTATTTATAATAGAAGAGCTTTCTTCCTTCATTTTTAATGATGGAGAAATATGTAAATATCCCTTTTCTTTAAACCAAGCTGGTATTTCTTTTTGCATTTTATTTAACTAAAAAGAATCCTAAAGTATCAATAACGCTTAACAATAACATACACTATAAAGTTGGGCCAGTACCCAATAACTGAGTCATTGCAAATTCGAGTAAATATAAATTATTAATATATATAATGAACATGACAACATCACTACTGCCACTAATTAAGTCAATTGTTACAATCGATATAATTGGTATAATATTTGAAATAATAATACTTATGATAAGCCTCGCGTCGTCAAGCTTGAAGACGCGATGGGGCAAATCATCTTCCTTAAAAACCTATCTGTTTTAAAGTATGTTTAACCAATTAAGATAAAAACATATAACCCACTAGATGTTATTTGCTTTCCTTTAGGATTCTTTTTCAAATATAATGTTAATTTTTATATATTTGAAAAATACATAAAAAAAACACTAATGGAAAATTCAATAAGTGATTTGTATGTTCTAAATACACATCCATACTATGAAAATATCGGGAATATCAAAATCTCTGGTAATCCAGAATATACATCTCCAATTCTAAATAGCTTTGAAACAAAAAAGGAAAAATTTGATTCTGAAACTGCAAAAAGTCATGGTTTCCCAATCCATTGTATATATTACGATAGCAAACAAGGTAAGTTTATTAAAAAACTAATAAACAACAACTTAGTTACTAAGTTTAAATTCAACATAGAAGAAGAAGCACCTTTACTGTCAGAAATAATACTTTCTAAAATTTCTAAATCATCATCTGTATTTCAAGAACAGTTATTAGAACTACTTAAGCAAATAGGAACTAAAAAAGCTGACTATTCAAATAAAATTGAGGAATTAGACAAAATTTATGTAAAACAACAAGATTCGGAAATTAACGCATCTGGATCAATTAAAGACATTGAAAGTAAAATTAAAAACGACTATTTAAATAGAAAAGTTTCTTTACGCTCGATTTATATTGAATTAATTAAGCATAAAATTTTTCGATCTAGCTCTAATGGAAATTTTGTCGAAACAAATCATTTAGATTTCCTGCCTCCAGTTATGCAAATAATCGGTTATAAATTCACTGATGATAAAAAGAAAATTTGTGAGGATACTGGAAATTTAAAACTAGAATTTAAATGCAAATGGTTTAATCATATTACAAAAGGTTTTTCTGAAGAATACATACCTTACCAAGCATTAGTATTCATAAATAATATGGAAGACGCGAACTTTAATATAGAAAACTTAAGCAAGCTAATAGCTAATAATCAACTAATAAAATATAAACTTGATAAGTATAACATTAGTAATGAAATACTTGAATTCGATTATATTAACGAAAAAGACGCATTTAAATTAGAGGGAATTAATATTGAGATAAAATCATCGCTTTTACAGCCTAAAGATGTTATTTTTAAGCATTACTTTCATACCCTGCAATCAGTTAATCTTGTTTCGCAAACTAACACTAGTAATTTTGATTTTAACAAAATGGAAATATTGGATGAAAGTTTAAACTTTTTGAAAATTGGTATACCATATCCAAGTTTTAATTTGGCTCATCAAAAAAAAATATATGACTGTACATTTAAAAAAGGGGAATACTATTATATTCAGTATAAAGATGATTTAAATCGAATAACCAAACGTATTATTAGAATATCAGAGATAATTTGTAAAGTTAAAGATATTGATAAATTTAATAGTGAGTATAGCGGTAAGTTAGATGACTTAGAACCTGACTTTAGTTTTATTGTAGATGAAGAAAAATGGAAAAATATTGCAGAAATAAAAATTAAATTACTAGCAGACAACAATGTGGACATTAGCATTAAAACTAATTGCTTATTAAGAAGGGGTAAATTAAGGTATTTTAAATTAAAAAACATAATCCGCATTATTGAAATTAAAAGCGGAAAAGATATTTTTGAGATATAAAGCACCTATAAGTTTTATAAGATGACAAAAAAAAGCTACTCTATTGAAGAAGTTTTCACACCAAGCAAACCTGCGGACATAGCTTTTGTGGAAAGAAATGAAATAAATAAAAGAATTGATCGTGCTATAAAAACTAGTGGTAAGCAAATTATTATTTATGGTTATTCAGGTGTTGGAAAAACATCTCTTCTTTTTAAAAAACTTAAAGAGTTTAAAATAAATTATATCAAGACCAGTTGTATTACAGGAATGACTATACAAGACATTGTTGTAGACGCCTTTAACCAATTGGACATCTACTATCCAAATCAAAAGGAAACTGCTGAAACGAACTCTGTAGGTGGTGGTATAGAAGCTTCCTTTTGGATTATGAAAGCAAATTTAAAAGCTGAAACCAAAGATGACGTCAAGTTTTCTCAAAAAAGAGCAGTAGATCTTCCCATTACTCCGCAAACACTTGCGAAATTTATAGGAAGTGCTAATTTAGTTTGGGTTATTGAAGATTTTCATAAAATTGAAGAGTCTCACAAAAAGCATATGGCTCAGATAATGAAAGTTTTTATGGATTCATCCGTTGAATTTCCTACATTGAAAATAATTGCTTTAGGTGCTGTAAATTCTGCAAGAGAAGTAGTACAATATGATTCTGAAATGAAAGGAAGAATTTCAGAATTAGAAGTTCCACTAATGTCTCATGATAACTTAAAAAGAATTATTGAAATTGGAGAGAAGTATTTAAATGTTGAGTTTTCAAGTAATATAATAAATAGGATAGTAACTTATTCTAGTGGTTTACCTGCTGTGACACATCAGCTATGTTTATTACTTTGTGAACTCAATAGTATTGCAAAAACACAATCAAAAGTCTTTAAAATACAATCTGATAAGTTTAATGAAGCGATGGAAGAATATTTAGAAGAAAATTCTGATTCATTTAAAGCTATTTTTGAACAGGCAACAAAGGTAAGTCACACACGTAAGAATGAAAATCCAATAGATTTATTAGGATATATAGTTACATTAGGAAAAGATAATTTTTCTATACCAGACCTAAAAGAAAGTATTCAAAAAGCAAACATTAATTATAAAGGTACTAATCTTAAAAAATATATTGATGAGTTTACTGAGCCTTCCAGATCTGAAATTTTAAGATATAATGAAAATCATAACACATATTATTTTTCAAATCCTTTTATCAAGGCATATATACAATGTTCGCTAAAAATTGACCATCAAAGAGCTAGGCAATTTAAGGAAGACTTTAAAAATGTACTTAAGGAAGAATTACTCTTAGCTCAGAAAATTTTCCTCAATGATTTTGGCGATTTTGATTTCGGTGACTTCGAGGACTTTTAAAATGACACTATTCCGAATAGCGTGTAAGATATAAACTAATTTACAAGATTTGAATAATGAGATACCGCTATGATTTTAGAGAAATAGACTAAATCATGTAGTATACACTATACTAAAATTAAACCAGAGATTTAATTACAATCTCTGGTTTATCACAAGCTAGATACTATTTTTATTATAAAGCAATACATTAGAAATTAAATACCTTAATTCAAATCGAATATCTGAATTCATATCTAATAGTTCTGCTTTACCACATAGAGAAAGAAGTTTAGCTAAGTTATCTACATTACTAGAATTTTGACGTTTGAAAAGATCTTTAAGTCTTTTTTACTTCTCTAAATGCTCTATTATCCTTGATACTTTTTTCTTCGATTTTCTGAAGCAGTTGATCATAATTTGCCGAATCTTTTAAATAATAATTAATAGCTACTATTTTACATTTTCATGTCCATCATTTTAGCATCCAGTTCTTTCCAGTTAGGAAGATGCTTAGAAAGTTCTGCCCAGAATTCTTTTGAGTGATTTTTTATTTTGGTATGAACCAACTCGTGAATAATTAGATATTCAATAAGTGAGTATGGGAGCTTGACCGCATTAAAGTTTATGATTATTGTATTGTTAGCGGTACAGCTGCCCCAACGTTTTTCAAGCTTCATAAACTTAATATTTTTATAAGTTAATCCTGTTAATTTTGACTTTTTACAAATTAACGGCTGTATTTTTTCGTGAGCTTTAATCCTGAAATATCTTTCAAAAGCATTAACTAAATGTTCCTGTATATTGAGATGGGTTGGCAGGGTGATTATGAATTTAGATTCGGTAAAATTAATATCAATACTAGTAAACTCATTATTTATAACCAACTGAATATAATACTTTCGACCAAGATATTGCATTCTTGCCCCAGTAACAATGTCACCTTCACATATAGAACTTACTAAATCTAATTTATCTAAAATCCATTTTGCTTTCTTGAGGATTAGTTTGTCTGCATCTTGCTTTGGGATAGGCTTACCTTTAAGAGTAACACCTTCTCCTTTCTCAACGCTTATATAATGTGATTTAAGTTCACATTTTTCTAAAAATGAATACTTAATTGTTCGCTCGCCATATTGTACACTAGACATCTTCATTCTTTTTTAAAATACCTACCATTGCTTTTGCCTTATCCCTTGCTTCTGTGCGATCAAGCTTAGTTGTGAGGAACCTGATTATCTTATTTTCAATGTCTTTTTGAACCTGCCCTTTTGTTTCCCAAGCTACAATACTTAATTCCCCCTGTATAAGATCAAACAGTGTTTTGGTTGCATTTTCTGCATTTTCTGAAAAAATTAGCTTCATAGAGTTGTATACTGCTCTTTGCTGCTCTGTGTAAAAACCTTTTTGCTCGCCTTCATTTTGCTCGTTGATGATTTCATCTTGTATTGTAGTATAAGCAATTAGTAATTGGGCTTCATCAATTCGCTGCGCTTCTTTTTGCTTCAACAATTCATCTAATCTCTGTGCAAGCGGTTTATAGAAATCAGGATTTTTGTCCAGACCAACTTTGATTGTATGCTTTAAATTGTTTCGCATCTTCAACTCTTTCGTGGCTGGCGATGCATTCATGATTTCCTGTTTGAACTTGTCTTTATCAATAATAGAAATAGGCTCTGCCAACAAACTTTCAATTCCATTAGATTTTAAATGTTCGTCTATCATCGCTTGAAGCATTTTGCTTTCGTCTTTTGCTATTTTTAGATCTTCATCATCAGGAAAAGCATTTCTTGCCCGTAACTTAATTTCGTTATACAACTTAAAATCACCTTGGTACTTTACCGCCTTAATATTAGGTAAAACGATATTCACAGACTTGTTGAAGTCTTTTAATAACGCTTTAAAATCATCTCTTTTATTAATAGGTTCTATATACCGTACCGCTGCATCTATATATTGTTCTCTTTCATACTTTCTATCAATCTTCATTGGTTTAAAAAAATCTACTATTTTTGTGTGATTCATTTCTAACTTAGGAAATTCCTCGTTTAGATTTTTTAAAATATCGTCGGGTCTAATATCACCTGAAAAGATTTCTAAAGCCTGAATTAAATATGCAGTGATACCATTATAATCTACTATGTAACCTGCTTTTTTTCCTTTCCGGGAACGATTTACCCGTGCAATTGCCTGCAATAGGTTATGCTCTTTTAAAGGCTTGTCTAGATACAGACAAGAGGCGATTGGAGCGTCCCAACCTGTAAGTAGCATATCAGAAACTATTATTATTGCGGTGTTATCAAACTTCTTTTTACCCGATTTTTCCGTTTCAAATTCGTTACCATAGGGAAGTTTAAAGTCATTGGTAACGTCTTTAATTCCTTCCGGAGGTACAACATAAACAGGTCTTTTATTACTAGGGTTGGTTCTGTTCCATTCCAAGGTTTCATAATAATCTTTCGCAATAGGATCAGATTTTGGCGAACCGATACTTATCACTACTTTAGAATTAAAGTTGTGAAAGCCTTGCTCTTTTAGTGTTTGTAAAGATTGCTGGTATTTTATAGCAGCCTCCCGACCGTTACAAACTATCATGCCTTTGTGGCCGTCAGGAAAAATTTTATTCCTGAAATGTGTAATTATATGTTTGGTTATATCGTCAATCCTTTCTTTTGACAATTGGTATTTACGTAAGGCTTCACGCTTAAGCTTGTCCTTTTTTTCTTCGGAGGCATCAACAAATTTTTCCTCAAACTCTTTATCAAGCTCTTCTTTTTTTACATCGAGCTTGCAAATACCTTCATCATACAATAATGCTACGGTTGCTTCATCAGCGACAGATTCTTTAATAGTATAAATATCAATATAATCACCTCCGTAGAATTCACCAAGAGTCGATTTATCTTCTTTAGAGATAGGTGTACCAGTAAAAGCTATAAACTTAGCATTAGGCAGCACGGTGCGCATAAAAGAAGCCAGAAATCCGTAATGGCTTCTGTGCGCTTCATCAACAAGAATATACAGGTTTTCTTTATTGGAAAGCTCTTGTAATTCTATTTCTTCATTATTGATTACAATCCATTTTCCTTTTTGAAGTTCCTTAGTAATCTTCGTTAGCTTATTATCTTTAATATGCTTTTCAATCATTAGATCACCTCGTTCTTCCAACGATGTCTGATCTTCAGAAACGGTTGTTTCTTTATCTGTTTCCTGAAATTTCTGGATTGTTGTTGTAATAATTCCTCCGTAATCGTTTCTGAGTAGCTTATCCAGATGAACAACAGAAGAAGCTTGGTTTACATTTTTGAAACCTACATTTTGTAAAGTGGTTGTTATTTGCCTATCTAAGTCTTTTCTATCGGTCATTATTAATACGGTAGGGTTATTAAAACCGTATTCAGGAGCTTGTAGTTTACGAGCCACATAAGCCATTGTTAACGATTTACCAGAACCCTGCGTATGCCAAATAACTCCACCTTCGCCAGTTTGTAAACGTGCGATGGTTTTATTGGTGGCTCTTAACTGTTGGTACCTCGGCAATTTCTTGATAGTTCTACCCTCCTCCATTTCAAAAAGAACAAAATGGCGAATAATATCTAAAACCCGTTCCTTTTCAAAAATTGAGTATAGTAATTTATCCTGCTCTGTTGGTTTGTTTCCTAATAAGTATAGATTGTCGTCATCATTGGTTCGGAATACAGAATAAAATTGTTGAGGTGACGTGATGGCTCCGTAACGGCCACCAACTTGCCATATACCAACCAGTATTTGGTTAAAGTGAAATAATTTTTCGGTTAAATCTTGATATTCCTTTAAATCATTATAAGCAGAGTCCCATGCGTTTGGTGCTACTGGAGACTTGCATTCAATAACACCTATTGGAAGACCATTAATAAAAACAACTAAATCGGGACGTGATTTTAAACCAAGTCTGTTATGAAAAGACATTTGACTGACAACCAAAAAATCATTATTTTCAGGCTTAACGTAGTCTATAAAATGAACCGGAAGGAATTCTTCAAATCCGTTAATAACCTGTTTCACGGCATAAGTACCGCCTTTAATTATATCCCATATCTTGTTGTTTATTTCCATCAGCGAAGATCCGTTGATAGATGTTATTAACGTATAGGCTTTGTTAAGATTATTATCGTTTATCCATGGATTTATTCGCTTAATTGCGTCCATTAAGCGCTGTTTTAGAATTACCTCCGCTATATCATTTCGTTCATGAAGCATTTCGCCATTGTAATAATGGTAGCCCATTTTTTGAAATAAGGCTATTGCCGGTAATTCGCTATGTATGTATTCTGGAGAATTATTCATTTTTAACTGGCTTTATTATTAAGGTACCGTCACTAAAAAATTCAAAGTTTTCTATAGATTCATTACTAAAAATAATTTCACTAATTTCTTTATAATTTTGACTGATTAACCTTTCTATAATTTCATCGCTTATTCCAATAGTAATACCAGCAGGATGAAAAAATAAAAATTCTTCCAAAATGTAATAGTACAAATATCTTTGTAAGTTGGATTCTAAGTTATACGGAAACCTCTGTAAAATCCAGTATTTTTTTTTATCTATTACAGTATGTTTCTGAAAATACTTTTCGTTTAAATTTATTTTCTCACCTCTCACCAGTTTTTGTGCATTTTCAAAATCACCAATCATGTAAAACCATGCAGCATAATGAAATCTCATCGGTGCTGAATTTGTTTCCTGCTGACGAACCTCTTCATCCGGATCAACAAAATGCAATACTGAGTCTATTGGATCATTTTCGTCAGACCATTCTGAACAAAAACCTAGATATTTAATTACATTATAATTACCACTAGCATTGATAATACTTTCTCCACTTACACATTGATTGATCGCTTTAGCAAGCTTTACCTTAACACCGCCTGAAGAAATAGTTTCTTTACCTTTAGACTCGACTAAGCATATTTGATTAGCTAAGTTTCTGTCCTGACAAACAAAATCAGGAGTGGGTGCAAGGTATGGAATAGTAATTTGATTATTATAGCAAAAAAAATGAAAATCATTTACATAAGGGAAGCCTGTATTTTGCATATATAAATAAACTAAACCTTGAGACATTTCTCCAATTCTACTTGTTCGCGAAAAGTCTCTTAAAGACGAAATTCTACTAGATTTAATTCTTACATTCGGCTGATGTGAATCTATCAAGTTAGATAGACTCAATAAGCTTGATATATGGTAAAACCAATATTCAGGTTGATTAATATGTCTACTACATATTGTCATTGCTACTCCTTGAGCGAGCCTCCATCCATTAAAATGAAAATCACTGTGGATTCCTGTAGGTGTTAATCGAGCATGACTTGTAGTAACTGAACCACGAGTATATTCTACTACCTTAATTGTTCTGCTTTTAGTGAATAACATGATGATTAGGTTTTTTTTGAATAATTTGGTATATCTATTAGTTTTTTAGTTTCTCTAAACACTCATTAATCCACGGCTGGATTAATTTTTGATTTAGTTCCTCAAATTTATCTTTTAAAAATTCGATAAATTCTTTATTTTGATTTAGATACGTTTCTAAATTGAATAAAGTTACGCCACAGATCCCGACAAAATTTTCAGTTGAGCTTTCAAGATGCATATCTACTTTTAAATCTCTAAGCTTAAAACAATCGAAATTTCTCATTTCTGTTACCAATTCGGTTTTCTTTAGTTGTAATTCATCCTTATTATCGTCATTTCTAATATCTCCAAAACACCATTTTAGCCAAACATGGTTATTCTGAACGAATAGTTCTAAGCAAAATAAATATTCACCACCCCACGAACCATATCTTACATCTTTAAAAAATTGTTTTAACTGTGGATTTGTTGGTAGAATTTTTATTATGTGAGGTAAAGATTCACTGTGAATGATTTCAAAATTGCCAAGATCTCCATCGTTTATTAGATTTTCTATTTCGGCTTTTGAACCTGAAAAATTGGGTTTGTGTTTAATTATAAACTCTATCTCATTTCTATATTTTTTAAATATTTTCTGAGCGAGCTTAACTTCATCACTATTTTTTAAGATGCTTTTTTCGGTCATAGCTATGTATTGTTTGATACTTTCTTTTACGGTTGGAATCGCGGCTTCGATAATTTCACTTTTTGATTTGAAATTATCAATAACTTGCTGATAAGTAATATTATAATATTCCTTTCCTTTTTCTAAATTCTGATGGCTATTATTTTCAAAAGGTGTAAGCGTTAAATAAATTCTGTTAGGTAAGCTTTCATAGTTGTTCTCGACATAATCATGATACTTCTTTAATTGATGCGGTGCAAATCCTGAATATATCTTGTTCTCAATACAGATAACAAATCCTAGTTGGTCATTAACAATAAGTATATCTATATCATGAATGCTTTCTCTGTAAACCTGTGTTGCGGATAAATCCTGTAAGAGCAGCGAAACAAAAACTTCCGCTTTTACCGCTTTTGTGCTACGGATGAGTTTAAATAAATCTTTTAAAAACACATCGCCTAACTGGTGCGACTCGTTAGGGTCAAACAGCCATCCTAAAAAGTTACTGTGACGTATCTCCTTATGTTCTACCCTTAAAATATTAAATATATTAAACGTGCTTAGGGAGCGTTTTATGAACTCTAATTCTGGCTGACATTCAACGATAAAGTCTTCTAAATTTTGATTTGTCATAGCACTACACCTTTACCCTTATTTTCCCTGTTAGCAACTGTTGCATTAATCCTTGTTTAAGTTCTTGGTAGTGTGTTTTCTTTTCTAATAATACTTCTAACTTATCATCTACTGAATTTAGGATTTCTGCTATTTTTTGTTGTTCAGTTTTTGATGGAAGTGGAAAATCTAAGTTCCTAATACTTCCTAAAGCTATAAAATTAAGGACACCTCCATTTGATATCTTTTTAAACTGATTTAATACTACTGATGATTTTAAAATATTTTTAGCAAAAACATTATTCAACAATTGATTTCCCGAAAATTTTAAAAGAGCAACATTTTTTATCGAGAATTCAAATTTTTCTTGTACTATGATTGGCTTACCAACTGTGCCAATCATACCAAATAATATATCACCATTTTCAACATGTGAGCGTTTTGAGAAATTTGAATGGTCCTTATTAGATATGTACTTTATGTTATCAAAAGATAATACCGTATCAGTTAAGTTTTTAGAAGTAACAAAAGGAATTCCTTTTTCTAAATATTTTGGACTATCATGTGTACCATCTCTTACATCACATATTTTAGAAAGTTTCATAACCTCCCAACTTTTAGGAATCATCCCTAAAGCAGAATCCTTAAACTCCGTATGTCCAATCCCTTTCGTTAACAAACGTTGCATTAAGGCTTTTTTAAGTTCTTGGTTTTCAATAATTTGCTGGTCTATTATTTCAATTTTATCATCTACGGTGCTTAATATTTCGGCTATTCTTAATTGTTCTACTAGAGGCGGAATAACCAATTTTAGTTCCTGAATAATTGGTTTTCTTAATGATTGAACAGTAGACCCTACAGACGTGTCAATCAGTTTTATTATTCTGCTTTGAATTTGGTTTTGTAAAAATTTAAGAGAACTGTTTAATTTATCTTTTGCAGTTAGTACATATGTCCTTTGATGAACATCAAACTTTCCACTATAATGTTTTACTTTGAAAATTCCTTCTCCTGCAATTAGTAATGCTTCGGTATCATGTGAGAAACTATTAATTCTTTGTGTGTTTACAGACCTAGTAAAAAAAGGAAATTCTCCATTGGAGGTTGCGTCTTGTGCATTCTTTGCTCCTGTATTTACATTTAATAATTCACCTAATTTCCTTATCTCCCAGTCTTTAGGAATGAGACCTAAAGGAGATTCTTTATAATGCTCCATTATACTCCTAATTCTTTTAAAAAACCAAATAATTTCACATCAACCTCTGCTTCACGCTTTTTTAGCTCTTCAAGTTTTGCGTGTACGGCTTTGATATCTACTTCAATTTCTTTTTCTGATGTATCAATGAAACGAGATATATTAAGATTGTAGTCATTCTCTGCCAATTCCGTTATAGATACAATACGCATGTATTTATCTACATCAACCCCACCATCATACGCATTTACAATTTTTATAATATGTTTGGACCTTAATTCATTTTGGTTTTTACCTTCTTTGTAATCCTTGCTGGCATCAATAATAGTTACTTTACCCTTTTGGGCTTTTGTTTTATTTTTATTAATAATCCAGATAGATGCAGGTATTCCCGTATTGTAAAATAAAGCACTCGGTAAGCCTACAATTCCTTCCACTAAATCGGCCTCAAGTAATCCTTTTCTAATAGCGCCCTCGGCTCCGCTTCTGAATAATGTTCCGTGTGGTAAAACTACACCTGCCTTTCCATCAGCTTTCAAAACCGCTACCATGTGTTGCAGAAAAGCTAAATCGGCATAACCTCTTGGTGGTATTCCATACTGGAAACGGCCATAAGGATCACTTACTACTTTAGCATAGTTTGGTGTTACTTTTTTCTCTTTGCCATTCTTGTCTAATTTTACTTCAATTGAGTTTTCGGCAGGTGTCCACCAGCCATCCATCGAGAAAGGAGGATTAGCAATTACACGGTCAAATAAATCTAACTCGTTCTTGTCATTTTTATGTTGCGGCGATATTAATGTATCTCCTTTTCGAATATCGGCATCCATAAAGTTATGCAACAGCATATTAAGTTTACCAATAGCCCATGTACCTAGGTTTTTTTCCTGTCCAAACAGCGAGACATTTACATTATTACCAACTTTTCCGTTAGGCTGTTCTGCAATGTATCGGGCCGACTCAATAAGCATACCACCAGAGCCACAAGTAGGGTCATATATCTTTTGCTTTGGCTGAGGTTTTATTAGCTGTACAATAAGTTGAACAACACCACGAGGTGTATAAAATTCCCCGCCTTTTTTCCCCGCGTCATCAGCGAACATTTTAATTAAATATTCATAAGCATCACCTAGTAAATCATTTGACTCAAGATGTGAATTTCTTAAGGAGTGTTGATTAAAATGTCTTAAAAGCCGCTGTAGTATCTCATCTGACAGTTTTTCCTTATCTCCAAATTTAGTAGCGGTCATAACACCTTCTAACGAGGTATTTTCACGTTCGATCGCAGCAAATGCTTTATCTAAGGCAATACCAATATTCTCTGTTTCTTTTTTGATATTTTCCCATCTAGCCTCGACAGGCATTTGAAAATAGGTTTCTTCTTCGGCTTCTTCACGCGAAATGCCATCACGCGCCATTATGTTTTCAACTTCTTCTTGAAACACATCATTTGAACGCTTTAAAAATAAAAGCCCGAAAATGTAGTTTTTAAAATCTGAAGAGTCTATACTTCCTCTTAATATATTTGCGGAATCCCAAAGCCACGATTCTAACGTTGCCAGTGATAATTTATTTTCTATCATGCTTTTTTTTAACCTGAGTAATTGAACTGTAAATATACTGTAAATACGGAACTATTTAAAATATTACTAATAGCTTACAATACATTGCATACTGCTTTATTCGTGAAATAGTTACTTTATCTGGAATAATATTTGTTTTGTTTTTAAACATATTTTTTTGGGATTTATAAGCAATTGTGTTTCAATTTTTCAGTAATTGAATTTCTTGCATATACATTTTATTATAAGTGGAAGATTCTCTGACAGAAGAATCTAAGACACTGTCGGTATTTAACTCAGCCCAGTTGTCGTTATTTTCTTCTGTTTTTCCATCTATCAATTCACTCGGGTAAATAAAATATGCGGGTATAATACAATCTGTCGTTAATTTCAATTCTTTATAAATACTATTTAGCCTTGTGTAGCCCGCAAGTTGCCTAGCGTCTTTCATTGAGGGGTTTCCCCTACTATACCTTGGTTTGTATTTAGCATCAACAACCGTTTTAATTCCACTTTTGGTATTAAGAATAAAGTCCGGTTCTTGTCGATTGTATTTTTCGTGATACTTTACTTCACCTTCCAAAGGAAATTTCTGTTTTAATTTCTTAAATACGTATAGTTCGAAAAGCTTGCTCATGTCAATCCAAAAGGGAGGATGTTTTATTTTGCAATTTTTAGAATTTTTAGAAACATTGTAATCTGACATGTTTAGTATTTGATTACCAATAAGTACAGCCTGATTATAATTCTTATAAAAAGGATTGCTTTCGTAAAGCACAAACTGATTAAAAGAAACATTACTTACCTGCTGAAATCCGCCCTTTGAATAATTAAGCAACTCGAACAAATTTTTATTCCATTCTGAATCCTTTGCATAGACATCTAAATGATTCTGTATTTTGTTTAAAACAAATTTTAAAAACTGATTTACCTGTGTGTCAAAACCAAATTCCTGATAACGACAAACTGTATTGGTAAATTTATTTTTTAAAATATTCTGCTTGATTTGTTCGCCAATCAAAACTTTACCTTTGACACGACTTTTTAAATTTTCAGTTTTTGTGTAGTAAGACTTCTTTAACCCCTTTTTTACTATTTCTTTAACCAAAGATAGAAATTGTGCAATTAAGAAGGGAGTTAACAATGGTTGTAAAGCACTATCTATTTCTAACCATTCCTCGTTGAATTTTGTGGTAAGAAGTCCCTCCAAGTGTTCAAAATTCTCAGGTTCCTGTAAGGATTCCATAAGAATCCCGATGTAATTTACGGTATGCTTTTCTGTATTAAGCTTTGGTTCTACATAAACATTTAGACCCAACATAGGGAATCTATCTAATCCTATATAGTATGATGAATTACATCTGCATATATAATTGTCTCCTTCACCTCTCTGTAGTGAAATAGAAACATAATTTTGATCCGTATCTACAGGAATATAATCCGCTGATACTGATTTATCAAAGTAAGTACGCCAATTTACTACTTTTTCAAAAAGACTGAAATGATCATTAGAATAGAATTCTACATGTTCTGAAATCCTAAGCATTTATACCTATTTTATTGATAATTTCGCGAGCGGATCCTTTTAATATACCATCTTTAATATACTCTAGTAAAATTGGCTTTATTTCGTATTTGATTCTTAAATTAAAATCAACTTTCTCTTTGTTTTCGTACTGTTGTATAAAATATGAATGACCCAACCAAACATCTTTAGGATCAAAATCATTGGTCAAATGATCTGACTTTTCATACGTTACAAATTCATTATTGTAATCTAACGAAGGATTATAATCTTTAATAAACAATGAAGCTACTGTAGCGAAATGGTCAGCAAAGAAGTCGCTTTTTAATTCTGAAATTAAATTTTTAGGTAACATATCAACGAACGCAAATCTTCTTCGAATTGCGTAATCAATATGACCTACAGATCGATCAGCAGTGTTCATTGTACCGATGATGTATAGATTAGTAGGTAATACTAACTTATTATCTTCGTCTACAGCGTACATACTTTCAACAGCTTTACCACGATATTCTAACGCATAAATTAATTCTCCTAGAACAGATGACAAGTTAGCTCTATTAATTTCGTCTACAATTAGTACAAATTTTTTAAGTTCAACGATTTTGTCGTTATTATTATTAAATGTTATTTTTTTCTCTTCAATAAAGTTTCGGAACATCTCTACAACCCTAACAAAATAACTAGCATGCCACCTTGCCAACCCTGATAGCAATTTATTATTTACAATATCTTGGCGGGTATTGTTCTGACTAATATATGCCTGTACAATATCTGAAAACAACATTCTATTACCTTTTGATGACCACCCCGTTTTTCCTTTATACCGGAATGCGTCTTCCTCAATATCTATTAGACTTACTTTATCAGTTAATGAATATTGTTTATCTAAAATAGTTAATGCGTCTGCTACGTCGTCTTTGAATTTTTCAAAGGCATCGCGAACCTGTAATTCGTAAGAAATAACACTGCTGTCTTTTATACTGTCTTTATAATTATCTAGCGCTTTCTTAGCAAATTTCGCAAGTACTTTATCTGTGTTTTTATACTCTATCTGCGTCCCGTTAGAATTAGTTTCTATTCCTCTGACAAAATCTTCGTAAGTATAACTTGGATGAAACTGAATTATTCTAATTTGATCACTATCTGCATTCGTGTTTACTTTATAACTATCATAGATAGCTTTTGCAAAAGCTTTAGCTCTTCTATTTGGGTTACTGGTAATAACCGAATCCCACAAATTTTCATTGTAAGCTAAGATTATATTTTTAAATAGTGTTTCATCTATATTTCCACTTTTCTTTTTTGAAACAATACGGTCAGAATTTATCTCAATAATTTCGTATTCAGCATCACCAGCTACCGTACTAACAGTCATTCCTATTTTTAAAAAAGAAGCTACATCGTTATCCGTTATTTTTTCAGGTCGAGAATTTAGTTTATTTAAACCCACAAGCTGTTCTGCAATTTTCTTTGCTTCTCTTGTTTTTCCAGTCCCAGGAGGACCTTGCAGAATTATTTGTTTTTTGTGTTGCAGTAATTCTAACTTCTCGTTGCTCATAGCTGTTTGTATTTCTAAAATATTACGGTAAAGATCTTTCACAATTTTATAAGGATAACCTGCATCTAATGATTTTCTTTTGCCCTTATCCCAATTAAAAATCAAATGCTGAAAAAAAACACGATCAATTTCAGAACCTTTATTTTTTATCACTTCTTTTATAAATAATACCAAATCATGCCAATGATTATTGTTTTCTAAATTATGATAATACTGCCCCGATCGTCCATCTTTGGTAATTCTCTGTATAAAACCATTTTGATCATTATTTGCTAAACTTAATAGAAAAGTTTTAAAATCAATATGGTTAGTCATATCATTTACAACTAATTCATCTAAATCACTTTCACCACTTCCTTGTGGCCAAGGGTGTTTATCAATATCAAGCCAATAAACCTCTTCACCAAAATACATATGTAAATGGTGAGGATCTCTTACATTATCTAAATTGGAAATTTCTTTGTAATAAAGTGGATTAGTAGTATAAGTATTGCCTTTGTAAGAATATTCAGCAAGAACTACTTTATTTTCATTTTGTTTATCAGCTTCTGTTGTAATATCGGAAACCTTTATACTTAAATCATTAAAAAAATTGATACAGTCAAATAAGTCGATGCTTTTCATAAGTTATTGTATTATTTAATTTGGAATGAGTTCCGCCAACACGCTTTCCCACGAAGGAAAGGCATCGGAAAAAATATGGATATGCTTGCCTTGGAAATTTTCGGCTCCGTTTTTTAGTCGGTCATCAATCAGGTAATCGCCTATAAGCTGGTCTTTATGGTGTGTAAGAATGAGCTTTTTGTGCATGGTAGGCAAATACTTGTCTACCCATATTCTTTTTTGTGACCATGCATGGATGTTATGCCACGGTGCGGTAGACAATATAAAGACGTTGTAGTGTTCTTCCAGCTTAGCAACTGCTTCCAAAGCGTGTGGAATGGGTTGTGCGTTTAGGAAAACGGTATCGGAATCGTCGATAAGATCTGTTTCTTCTAGATATTGTGTAGCTGTAGTTGCCAGTTCTATCTTCATTTGTCCGATGAGGTCAACGATGACTCCGTCCAAATCTATATAGATTCGTTTTTTAGTGTTCATAAGTTTGTGTTTTTATAGGTAGATAAAGGTTTATAGTTCACCTTTAAATAATTCATGTAATTTTTGTTGCAGGATCTTCTTATCCGGAAGCTGGGTTTTATATTCTGAAACCATGGTAGGTGAAAGGCTTCTGCTTAACGCAAATTCTACCACTTCGGTATCTTTATCTTTGCAGAGCAGAATGCCAATACTGGGATTTTCGTTGTCGTTTTTTACGTTTCTGTCTAAGGCTTCGAGATAAAAATTGAGCTGACCCAAATGTTCGGGTTTAAATTTATCTGCTTTTAATTCAAAAGCAACCAAACATTGCAGCCCACGATGGTAAAACAGAAGATCGATGTAAAAATCTGAACTGCCTACCTGCACTTTATATTCTTCGCCAATGAAAAGGAAATCTCTTCCTAATTCCAGAATAAAATTTTTCATCTGTTTCAGCAAACCTTTCTGTAAATCTGATTCGCTGTGAATTTCCGGTAAATTAAGAAATTCGAAAACGTAACTGTCTTTGAATACTTTAGTGAGATCATTTTTCATTTCAACAGGTAGTGTTGAAACTTTGGCATCGGTCATCATGGTTCGCTCAAAAACAGCGGCGTTGATCTGTCTTTCCAGCTCGCGTACACTGTAATTTTCTTTGATGCTTAACCGGATGTAAAATTCTCTTTCTTCCTCGGTTTTGCAACGTGAAAAAATGGTTCGGTGATGCGTCCAGCTGAGTTGAACCAGAATGGTTTTTCTGATGTCCTGAAGTTCAACGTCTAATTGTCGCCTCGGTGAGGACACAATTTTAGAATCCTGATTTTCTGCATTTTGTAATTGTGTCCTCACTGCGGACACAAATTGCATGGAAGCATAGGTTTCATAAAACTGAATCATACGATACAGTCCTCGTCGGTTAAAACCTTTGAGCTCGGGATTGTTTTTCTGAATGAAATCTGCCAGTTCATCTACGGTTTTGTCGCCCCATTCTGATACGGAAAGTTTTTGCTTAATGTAAGCACCAATATTCCAGTAGAGATTGATCAGCTCGATGTTGACTGCTTTTATAGCAGTAGACCGGGACTGTTGGATGAGTGCGACGATGTCTGAAAACTGTTTATCCATGGGATTTATGCTATGGTTGTTTACAATTCTCCAAGATAGTGATTTATTGGGATATTTTTATTTTTTTCTGTTATTGCGAACGAAGCAATCTGTTATTATGATGTGGATTTATGATTCAACAGATTGCCGCACTCCGCTCGCAATGACGGGATGGTGTACCTCACTCCTCGCAATGACGGGTCCGTATTTTTTGTTTGATTTTACATTCCGGATAGATAATCATTTCCAACAAAAACGGTATAACATTTACCAATGTTGTTTAATGCTTTAAACGATAGTATTTGGACTGTAAGGTTTGAGGCAATAAATCGTCATTTGTCTGATCGGGTAATATTCTTACATTCTGAACAAAAAAAGCGATATAATACTTTTCGTTCTTATTAACCTCATAATACTGATATGACAGTGGTGTATCATAAAACCTACACTTTAGGTTGAATGATTGAGTTAATGTATCTTTACTTTTAACAATCAATTTTTTATAATTTGTAAGGCTGTCCTGTCTTTTTTGTGTTAGAAATTTATACTGATCTGAAATAAGAAATTCACCTTCTAGAATTGAAATATCTATTTTTTCCATTTCGTTAAAATGCCTGTCGAAAATTTTGTAGAATATACTGTAATCATCACTTACGTTTAGCGTGTCGGAATTATTAAGAAAAAAGGCATAATCATTTTTAGAATTATTGATTAATGATAAGTTTATCTTTTTACCTAATACAATATCTTCTTCGTTGGCAATTGAAATTTCTAACTGAGAATTACTACAGGATAATAAAAGTACAGACAGTAACAACAAAATAGTATTTTTCATAAAAAACATACTTTTATCTAAGCACAGATGCTTTAACTTTATGGAAGTTCTTACTTACAAATATATGAATTGTTTAAGAAAAGAGCGGCAATAGAGAATGGAAGGTTTGGGGGAATCACAGAATGAATGGTTGATTCGTTGAGGTGTCGGTGTAAATTGAAGAATTTTTGTTTTGCTTGATTTTCCCACAGATGCACAGATTATGATTAGTGTTTTGAATATGATTTACTTTGATAACGTGGTAAATTTTCACAGATGGCTGAATGTGGTACATTCAGTTGTTTTGATTGATACTTTGGATATCTACTTACTTGAGGGGATTTATGCCGCATGTATTTCTCTTGTGCGACCCCTTGTCAAGCAAGGGGTGACAGCACTGTTGTGTTGAATCTTTTATATGCTGGATGTTGGGTGCGGGATGTTTGGTGCGGGATGTTTGGTGCGGGATGTGCCTTCGAGAATATTTCGACAGTCTCAATAACCATGCTTCGATGAACTCAGCAACCGCCTCAGGCACCGTTACAAGGATTTTGTCCCACAGATGCACAGATTATGATTAGTCTTTTGAATATGATTTACTTTGATAACGTGGTAAATTTTCACAGATGGCTGAATGTGGTACATTCAGTTGTTTTGATTGATTCTTTGGATATCTACTTACTTGAGGGGATTTATGCAGCATGTATTTCTCTTGTGCGACCCCTTGTCAAGCAAGGGGTGACAGCACTGTTGTGTTGAATCTTTTATATGTCGGGTGTGGGATGTTTGGTGCGGGGTGTTTGGTGCTGGATGTTACCGGATGAATTGTTGATTCGTTTAATTGTTGAGTTGTTGAACCGTTGAGTTGTTTATATGTTGGGTGCGGGATGTTGGGTGCGGGATGTTGGGTGCGAGGCGTCGGTTGTCGAGTGTAAATTTGATAACTTTTGTTATGCTTGATTTTCCCAGAGATGCACGGATTATGATTAGTCTTTTGAATATGATTTACTTTGATAACGTGGTAAATTTTCACAGATGGCTGAATGTGGTACATTCAGTTGTTTTGATTGATTCTTTGGATATCTACTTACTTGAAGTAATTTATGCAGCATGTCTTTCGCTTGTGCGACCCCTTGTCAAGCAAGGGGTGACAGCACTGTTGTGTTGAATCTTTTATATGTTGGGTGCTGGATGTGGGGTGCGGGTGTTTGGTGCTGGATGTTGGGTGCTGGATGTTGGGTGCTGGATATTTGGTGCGGGGTGTTTGTATACTGTATATTGAATTGATGTATACTGTAGTTGGAGAAATATTTGGCTTTGAGATCTCCATTATCAACGATATGTGTTTAACGACAACTGCACTGTTTCGACGCTTCCCGATGCTCGGGACAGGCTGCCTAAAGCTTAAATACCGCTCTTGATTCGTTTGGATTGTTGCATTGAATTTTTTTATCACTCTATTAGACATCAACATTATTTATAAAACATTTTGTCCGATAGAATGTCCGATAGAATGTGCAGCATGTGTTTCTCTTGTGCGACCCCTTGTCAAGCAAGGGGTGACTGGGTTCTAGGATAACGCTCGAACTTAAGTTGATTTGGAGTGGTATTAATATCCAGCTTTGAGATCTCCATTGTTTGTAATAGTTCTATTTTGGTTTCTCCATACTTTACGTCCAGATATTACTTTACAGCTTGGAAGCCGTGACTCGAACGGAGCGACTGAACGAAGTTAATCTTCCGATTTATGACTAAAAGAACCAACTACGAGCCTAGCTGAATAGATACTGCTTACTGTAAAAGATTAAGGCGAAGTAATCATGATAACTAAAACAAAATAGTAACGCTTGAATAAAAGTCTTTTTGTTGCGGTCAAGCTTTAAACGGTCAAAATCTTGTTTGTTGTCTAACACATCGCGGTTCGACAGGCTCACCGACCAGCCGATGTGTTTTAGCGTCAACTGCACTGTTTTGACGCTTCCCGATGCTCGGGACAGGCTGCTTAAAGCTTAAATACCGCTTTTGATTCGTGTGGATTGTACTATTGTTTTTTTAATGAAGAATTTTGTGAAATGTTTAGTAGTTCTCGACTGTCGCTTGAACTTACGTTGATTTGGTTTGGGGAACGAAAGTATTTTATTAAATTTTATAACTAAACATATATTTAATTAAATTTGGAGTAAAATTTTAACTTAATTACCCAATAATTAACAAACAACCAAAAAATGATGGAAAAACTACTTTTCTTTTTACTGACTCCTTTAATAGGGATGTCTCAAACACAAATTGGTAATAGTATTTACGGTGAAGCTGCAAGTGAAAATAGTGGAGCAAGTGTGGTTATTTCCGGGAATGGTAAGATTCTCGCTATTGGTGCTCCCGGTAACTTTAATTCAAACGGACTTTCTGGACATGTTCGTATTTATGAGAATAAAAATGGAAGCTGGACACAAATTGGTCAGGATATTGATGGGTTGGCTACAGGAGATGCAGTTGGGCAAAGCAACACCATCGACCTTTCCGCTGATGGTAGTACGATAGCAATTTGTTCAGTTGGGAATTCTGCTAATGGAATTTTTGCCGGTCACGTCAGGATGTTTAAAAATATTTCCGGAAACTGGATACAGATAGGAAACGATATTAAGGGTGTGGCAGCACATGAATACTTTGGAAGCACTGTAAGTATTTCGGCAGATGGTTCAATTGTTGCAATAGCGGGTGGAAGTCATTTGTTTGTACCAGGGTATGTAAGTGTTTATAAATATCTAAACGGTACATGGACACAATTAGGAAAAGACCTTCAAGGCTTTAGTATCGGTGATGAGTTTGGTACCAGTATCTCACTTTCTGCTAATGGAGAGACTTTGGCAATTGGAGCTCCAGGGTATGGATCTTACACAGGTCAAGTTCGTATTTATGAATATACAGCCGGTATTTGGACACAGGTAGGAAACATTATTGACGGAGAAAATACTGACGATATTAGTGGAAACAGTATTTCACTTTCGTCAGACGGAAAGATTGTAGCAATTGGAGCGCATTATAATGATGGAAATGGTAAAGATTCGGGACATGTTAGGGTATATGAAAACATTTCTGGATTATGGGTTCAAATAGGTAACGATATTGATGGCGAGAATATTGATGATTTGAGCGGTTTCGATGTCTCGCTTTCTGCTGACGGCAACGTGCTAGCTATTGGAGCTATGGGAAGTGAACCTAACAGTAATTCTGGGTTGAACCATGGACAAATACGTATATATCAGAATATTTCAGGCACATGGGTTCAACGTGGTATTGATATTGATGGTGACAGATCTGGCGATTACTTTGGATGGGCAGTTTCTCTTTCTAAAGACGGAAAAGCGGTTGCCGGAGGTGCACTGAGGAATAATAAGGATGGTACTGAACATTCAATTGGTCAGGTTAGAGTTTTCAGTCTTACAGGAATACTGTCTTCTGACATTTTCGTATTAGAGAACTTCAGCATCTATCCGAACCCTACAACTGATATATTAAATATTGAATTGGATAATGGTTTGATTTTAGAAAAAGCTTTGATCTATAACACAACCGGGCAATTGATTAAAGAAACAACTGAAAAAACAATTGATGTAAGTGGTTTTGCAAAAGGTATTTACAATGTACAAGTTTTAACCAATAAGGGAAAAGCTACTAAAAAAATAATAGTAAAATAAACATCTAAACGGATTCTAAATTAGAATCCGTTTTTTTAATTAAAAGTTATCGTAAAATTCATTCGCGAGCTTGCTGTCTTCAGTGAGTTGAATATGCCTTCGTTAGTTGGAAATTAGTCAACTGCTTTTAATACAATTTACTTTCACAATATGCTAAATTTTCACAGATGGCTGAATGTGGTATATTCCGTTGTTTTGATTGATTCTTTGGATATCTACTAAATTGAGATAATTTATGTAGCGTGTCTTTCTCTTGTGCGACCCTTTGTGAAGCAAGGGGGTGGCTGGGTTCTAGACTGGGCTCGAACTGACCAAAGTTTGAAATGATAGAATTATTTGGTATTTACATGTTGGAGATTCCGGAACGAGCCCGGAATGACAGTTCTTAGTTAGGAAAGTTGGGATTTAGACAAGGCTTACTGACGGGGTTTTTGAGTGGTAGAATTAATTGGTTTAAATGTTGGGGATTCCGGAACAAGCCCGGAATGACAGTATAGATTTATGAAAACTGGGTAGCTTGATGCTTCGATGCTTCGATAAACTCAGCAACCGCGCGCTCAGTGACCGCGGGCTCAGCAACCGCAGGTTCAATAACCATGCTTCGATGAACTCAGCAACCGCCTCAGGCACCGTTGTAAGGATTTTGTCCCACAGATTCACAGATTATTATAAAACTGCTTTTAATACAATTTACTTTCACAATATGCTAAATTTTCACAGATGGCTGAATGTGGTACATTCCGTTGTTTTGATTAATTCTTTGGATATCTACTTAATTGAGGTAATTTATGCAGCATGTCTTTTCGTGTGCGACCCTTTGTGAAGCAAGGGGGTGACTGGGTTCTCGACACGCTCGAACTGACGTTGATTTGGTGTGGTATTAATATCCAGCTTTGAGATCTCCATTGTTTGTAATAGTTCTATTTTGGTTTCTCCATACTTTACGTCCAGGTATTATTTTACAGCTTGGAAGCCGTGACTCGAACGGAGCGACTGAACGAAGTTAATCTGACGATTTTTAGAGATAAAAAGTATCAAAAATCTTTTCTTTTTGGTCTTGCCTCGGTCTAAAATCGGTTAAATGATGTCTTACAATCTAACTAATCGCGGTTCGATGCTTCGATAAACTCAGCAAGCTCACCGACCGGCCAATGAGTTTACGCTTCCGCTAAAGCGAGACACGTTATTCTTTGTTTAAACAATTTAATCCCGAAAATGATCGGAACAGGCTATCCGATTTGATACCAATGGCGCTATGATCCATGTGGATTGTATTCCTGTGAGGTGTTTGGTGCGGGGTGCTATTTTACCACTACTACAATGGTTCTCTACAGGCTTTATATAAGAGAAAAAGCTATGGCAGTACGATGTTTAGACTACTTCAGCGAACGAAACTAAGTAGCAGTAATGGGATTGACAAACTATAACTTGATCTGTTTAATTTATTTAGTAATTTTAACCTGAAAATTTTATGTATGAAATTAGGTTCTACCTTACTAATGGTATTAATGTTAACCAACTGCTACGCACAAGAGAAGAACTGTTCTTACTTTAGGACAGGTACATTCTCTTACGCAGATAAAGAGATGCCATACGGCATTGTAAGAAACGAAAGTATACAAATTGAAACAAATACAGATACCGGTGATGAATTGCATACATCAATTGAATGGAAATCGGACTGTGAATATATTCTTACCTACATTAAAATTAAGTATCCAAAAAGAGATATGAATTACTTATTAGGCACAAAAATATTTGTAAAAATACTTGAAACAAATGAAAACCGTATGAAGGTACATGTTAAGAGTGATGTTTTAGACAATGAATATGAATTTATAAAGGTAGGTAATACTTTTACTGAATAAATTATAGATTAGACAACAATAATTAATCTAAACAGTATTTACTAAAACATTTATTTTATGAAACACATTATACTTATTTCGCTTCTTTTTGTTTACACTATTTGTAGTGCACAAACTACCTTTAAAAACGAACGGTTAGGGTTTTCTATTGACCAACCCAACAAATGGATTGTTGCAGAGGAAGGTGAAACCGTACAAAACCTGAAAGAGCACATTAAACTTGATAAAGCAACTTTAAAAAAGCTTCTTGATAGCCATAAAGGTACCTATCAGGTGGTAACTTTTTTTAAATACCCCATTAACAGCAGAGACGGTGTAATACCTACCATCAAGATTGTATTGAAAAATAACCGTACAGCATCATTTGAAGATTTTAAGGAAAGTATTGAAAAAAGTTTTTCTGGCATGAAGGATATTTTTCCAGACTTTAGGTTTATAGAACAACCAACCGTTAAATATATTGATGGCAAACAATGCGTTTTTGCAATGTGCGATTACACACTAACAGCCCATAACGGACAAGAAAAGGTTAAACTTAAGGTATATGCGGTACCCGTAGATGATTCTTTTTATCAGATTACGTTTATGGATTCAGAAAAAGAAGACAACAGCAAGCTTTTTGAAAAGATTGTTGAATCGATCAGGATTGAGTGATAAGATGTTTAACTTTTGATTGGTTGTAATAGGAAGATCTGGCTTTTATATCTCCGTTGTTAGTGATTGATATTTCGGTTTCTTTGTACTTTTCATGCCCGAAAAGTACCAAAAGTGCTTTTATTGCGGCGATCTTTTAATCGGTCGAAATTCACTTTTGAATCTACCTGATCGAAACGGCGCTTTGCACCCCGATCAGCTTACGCTTCCACTAAAGCGAGACAAGTCATGCAGTGGTTCGACGCTTCCCGATGCTCGGGACAGGCTGCTTAAAAGTTCATACCGCATTTGATTCGTGTGAATTGTATTTATTTTGTTTTTAAGTTTAAATGGGGAATTTTGTGACATGATAACTGGTTCTCGACTGGGCTTAAACTGACGGCCACAGGCCCACTGACCGGGATTTGGGAAGGTATAACTATTTGAATTTAACAGTCGGAGAATATGGACTATGCCCGATATGACATTTAATTGTTTGGGATGGAAAGCGAGCAATATAAAAGCAATTATCTAAGGTTATAATAAAGGTAGCTATCCAAATTATATAAATAATTAAAGAAATTATAACAAAAACAATATTTTTGCAGTTAGATCTACCTGAATCCACCAATTTAAAATCTTTAGTGATAATAAACTAATAACCAAATGAGCATAGAGTTTCAACAAAAAAAAGGATTGAATTTTAGAAAGTTTATACTTAGTTCTGACAAAATAATTGTAGAAAGAAGAACATTGAGAAAAAATGAAAAGTACGAAGTTAGATTAGACAGGCTTGGTTTAGATATACACTACCAGGCAGACAATAACATTGCCGGTAAAATATTCCTGGGAGTTTGCCTGGCACTGACTGTTGGATCTGTTTTTGGTATTTTTTTAAGCACCGGAAAGGATGTTGCAACATGGATTCTTAACGGCGTATTATGGACGGCAATGTCTTTTATTGCTTACTTTAGGCCGCATGATGATGATGTTTTTTTAGTAGGCGGCCAAACCAACCTTGTTTTTTACAGAGATGTACCAAATGAAAAAGATGTGCTTGCTTTTATTGAAAAGATAAAACAACATGTAAAGAGCTATATGCTGGAAAAATATACGGCATTTGACAGTGTAACAACCGATTTTGATTATTACAACAGATTACACTGGCTTAGAGATTTGGAAATAATAAGCCAGTCGGAATACACTGAATACAAAAAAGCATTTGATTTACAGAAGTTGTTATAGTGTACTGTGAATTTGACGCTTGAATTTACTGTATGATCAAAAGGCATGCGAAATATTAAACAACACTTTAAAAAACCAAATGAACGAAATTGTAAATTCAAAAACTTTACGGTATCTATCAAACATACTGATAGGGATAACTGTTTATTTTTTCCTGGTTACCCTAATAAGGTACCTATCTTTAAAAATGGATCTTAACAATCCCGTTTTACCAGAAACGTTAATCAGTGAAATAACCAACCCTGTATATTATAAAACACTATTCTTATTTATTGCCATACTATTATTAAGCGTATTAAAATATTATAAAAAGAACATTTTGGTAGTTGTACTTTCTTTAATTGTAATTTTAGCTACTGTATTCGTGAAAGAATCTGCAATTGGATGGCATACGGTAATACACTAGCACTAAGTAAATATAACAAAGTATTGTATTTTAAAAATCACCTGTAAAACGATAAAATCTTTATTGCTAAAAAACACTATACTGACTGATTAGATGGACTCTACTACTCCCCTTGCTTTAATACTATATCTATTAATCTTAATTAGACCTTTAACTGTTTTTTTTCATGAAATGGGACACGCAATTACAGGTTGGTTAGTAACGAGAAATAAAGTTGAGGTATTTATAGGATCTTTTGGAAATAAAGAAAAAAGCATAAGGATACCCCTTAAAAATTTTGACTTTTTTATCTATAAAAATCCATTAAAATGGGGAAAAGGACTTTGCGTTACCAAGGAAAAGAAAATCTCTATTAACAATCAAATTTTATTTGTTCTGGGCGGTCCATTCGCCTCTTTACTTGTAGCTGCAGTTTCTTTCCTTTTAATGAAGTTATCCGGTTCGGCAGATTTTTTTCTTAAGCTGCTGATTGCATCATCATTACTAGACTTTTTTTTAAATATTATTCCAACGAATAAAACCCTTCAACTTGAAGGCGGCAACACAACCTCGAACGACGGGAAAACTCTGATTAATTTATTTAAATTAAAAAGGTTACCAAAGGAATATTCAGAAGGAATGCAACTGTATCAGGAGGAAAAATACACTGAGGCAGCAGATATATTTGAAAATCTTTTAACTAAGAATGAAGATGCCAACATTTACAGGATGATTATAGCTGCGAATGTTCAGACTAAAAATTTTTCAAGAGCAAAAGAGATAGCCGATAAATTTAAAACAAGCTATAAAAAGCTAACATCAGACGATTTAGCCAATATAGGTTTAACTTATACAGAGAACAGAAATTTAAAAGAATCTTTAGAACTATATGATCAGTCTTTAAAAATAAACCCGAATAACAAATTTGCACTGAACAACAAAGGCTACAGTTTAATGTTATTAGAAGAATTTGAAACTTCTATATTATTTTTTGACAAAGCAATAACTGTTGATAAAGAATTTTGGTATGCATACAGTAATCGCGGGCTTGCAAAAATAAGAACCAAACAACTGGAAGAAGGTAAAAAGGATATTGAATATGCATTGAAATTGAATGCAAATAATTCTGATACATATAAAAATCTGGGAATTTATTATTTCGAGAAAGGAGAATTTAAAACTGCTTTAGAACTTTATAATAAGGCTAAAGAGATTGATTTTACCACGTATTTAATTGATGATCTGATAATGGAAGTTCAAGATAAGATAACATAAAAGAATTTTATAGCGCAGTGAGATGGTTAAGAACAAAATAGTTGCACATTAAAACCAATTAAATATTGATTCATTTATTAAAATATGGAAGACGTGAGAAAACCTACAAAAGACGAATTGCGCTTATTGAGAAAACTTGTAGACCTTTCTAACTTGTTTACGACCGAAGATTGGGAAAAAGACCTACTGGTTAAGCCAATGGTAGATGACGGAATGGGAGGATTATATCTTTATAACAACAATAACTATATGCATAAGAGATTGTTTGGAAAGGAAGTTTCTTCCATAGAATTTCATGATGTTGACAGTATACTTATTGTAGCTTCACTATATCTTGACAATTCAGGGGATTTATTTGAATTGGACATTTTTAAGACCGATTTTACAATGATGAAAGAAATACCGTTTACTTTATAGCCAAACCACTTGTTCGAACATTTTTTCAGAATAGAGAATTTGTGAATGGTCGGTTTGGTAGGCTTAATAGTGATTCAATCACTCAAGATTTCCATACTTTTTATATAAATACTATATTGCAGTATATTAAGCATTCCGAAAAACCTTATGACAGCTACAAACAAAACAGGGCATCCGCTATTTATAATCTGTGTAATTGTACTTATATTGAACGACTGGTATTTAAAACCGGTGTTTCACAATACACTAACGGGAAAACTTTCGGACTTTGCAGGGCTTTTTGCATTGCCTTATCTATTAAGTTCGCTAGTACCAAAACACGCCCTAAAGATTCATGTGTGGACAGGTTTGCTTTTTATTGTTTGGAAAAGTGAATTTGCCGAACCGCTGATCGCATTTGCAAACAGCTTAAGGATACCGGTAAGCAGAACCATTGACTTTACAGACAACATTGCTTTAATATCATTACCCCTCTCCTACTTTACCCTTAAAAGCAGTTTTACGCTAAACTTAAAACCTATACTGCACAAGGCATTAATAGCAGTTACGTGCCTTGCATTTGTAGCAACCAGCATGCCCCCACGGGAAAACAGAACGTTTACGCAAATTGATAAAGTATATGCGTTTGATATTTCTAAAAGAGAATTGGTTTCCAGACTTAATATGGTGCAGACACAAGAGGTATACAGAATAAACAAAGGGAGCGGAAAGGTAGATTTTAATGAAGATACAAATGTTTTCTATTTTGAAGGATCAACCGATACTCTTGCCGTAATGATAGATTACAGAAGCATACATAACGGTGACACCATAAGACTTAAAACATCGGTTGCTGATATTATGATAACGGGAGACGATCGCAAATCTGAACTGAAGCTTTTAACGGTATATAAAACCGTTCCTTTATACAGTGATAAAGACTATCGTACCAAAACAATACGTGAATTTGAAAAACGAATTGTAAAAAAAATAAAGAATTACCGTTAACTTACCTATTAAATAAAGCTTAAAATGAGGAAAAAAATATTTATATACAGTTCCGCAGCGGTATGTATTATTCTCGTTGTTTTTTTAACTCTTAGAAAGGTCAATTTTCTGGATTATCAGGCTCCGGTTCCTTATGAGCAGATCAACGAAATTACTTTTGAAAATTTTAGAGGATTGGAGTTCTTTCAAAAATCTCTTTACGGTAACAAAGCTTTTGCATATATTTTTACATCCATTGAGTATGAGTATAGTGGTGACTCGTTAAAGATGGAAGCTTTTTTTCATCCATCCAGATCGTACGTTTACAACAAGAAAGCGTACAGCAATGATTTGCTAAAACATGAAATGTATCATTTTAAAATAACGGAACTGCATGTACGCATGGCTAAAAAGCAGATTTTAGAAGCGCAACAACCTACAGAACAGGATATTGAAACTATTGTGGAGAAGATTAAAGAAGAGGAAGAGCTATTTCAGCGAAAGTATGACGATGAAACATTTCACAGCTATGTTTTAGGCAAACAAAAAAAATATGAAATTTTAATAGACAGTTTATTACTTTTACATACTACATATACTAAACCAAACATTTATATTAAATGAGAAAAAACATCGTTATTACATTAACAATTGCAACTGCCTTTTTTTTAGGATGTAAAGAGGAACAAAAATATCCAACAGATAAAAAATACTGGGATACGAAGGATTATGCTGAAGTTATAAGCGAAATTAAATACAATACAAAACAAGACGAGAAGCTACCAACATTTGATAACCCGGAAACCAAACTGCTACTGGAAAAACTTACAGATGAAGAAAACTTTTACGTTGTTTTAAATGACGATCAACTTGGAATAAAGCACCGTAGTGAAGTTGCCCAATCTTTTTTTGATGAATGGAGAAGGATGAATGAAATTTATACAATGACCGATCGAACCGATAAATATGTTTATGAAAAAGAACTTATAGAAATTTGGAATTTTGGTCTTGAGTTACAATTAAAGTATTTTGAGATTGGGAACGAAGCCATAACTGAAAGAGCAGACGACCCTAACGCAGATCAGATAAAATCACTGACGGATTCGAACATTAATACAATGGTTTCGAATATGACGCATTTTCTAGATGAAATAAACCAGGAAAATTCTTTTACTACCGAAGGACATATTTTAATTGCTAAAGCCATTGATAAAAACTTCACCAAGTTGGTATCAACCTATCCCGACTATAACTTTAGTGCTTTGCTATCTAAAATCAAGCTACTTTTAAATAAAACACAGTCTGATGCTATAAGGGAATCACTTCAAAAGTTAGAAGCGCAGATTGAATTAGCAGCGGCTAACAATTAATCATGGCTACTTTCTAAAATAAAAGAAGACACCAATGCCTATAAAAAAACACTCCTGTTTTTTGAAACTTTTATTCGTAACCCTGTTGCTTACGCTTAATTGTTCTGCGCAGGAGGGTTTATTTACTATACGTACAAATTATGTATCAAAAGAACACGTAGCGGAAGCAAAAGAGCTACTATACACCCAAACAAAGGAAACTGCTTTTTATGAAGACGAGCATTATTCCGTTTACAGAAAATGCAGGGGTGAATGGGGCGGTGCCGTTATTTTTGAAAACAAGCAATCGGGTAACAAATACATCTGTGCAACTACCTGCCCTGTTACTATTAACAGGTTTAATGATGTATATTACGTTACCAACACGCTACACCATTTGTCGGCATCTACCGAAATACTGGAAATAAGAAACCCTGAAAAACTAAAACCTGCTACAACTGAGGACTTGCTACGAAAGTTTTTTGAAGATGTTAGCACATTAGGTGCAGAAAGAATTATTAAGCAATACCAGACATCGTGCCTTTACAGCTTTGTTTACAATAACAGGCTTTACCACATTACAGCCGATAAAGAAGGTACTTTTGTTTCGGAAATTGCAGAAGGTACCTTTAAAAAACTACAACAGCTTTCTACTTACCAATTATTAACCTATGATTCTAAAACTGCAAAACAAGGCGACCAAATACTTATTGGTTTTACCAGCAATGAACTTTCGGGCTATGTTGAATTGCATGGGCAACTGATTACCGTATATATTGCTAAGTGATATGTAATGATTCCAAAAAAACACCATTACAACGTTAACCACTGAAAAAATTATGATGCTGAAAAAAATCATTTTACTGTTATTAGTAGCTGATGCTAACTGTGTGTTTGTTTTGGGGTGCTATTTTACCACGGATTCACAGATTATTAGTTGAATCGTTGATTAATTGTTGATCCGTTGAATCGTTTATATGTTGGGTGCGGGATGTTGGGTGCGGGGTGTCGGTTGTCGAGTGTAAATTTGACAACTTTTTTTTTGCTTGATTTTCCCAGAGATGCACGGATGGCTGAATGTGGTACATTCAGTTGTTTTGATTGATTCTTTGGATATCTACTAAATTGAGATAATTTATGTAGCGTGTCTTTCTATTATGCGACCCCTTGTCAAGCAAGGGGTGACAGCACTGTTGTGTTGAATCTTTTATATGCCGGATGTTTGGTGCGGGATGTTTGGTGTTGGGTGTGCCTTCGAGAATATTTCGACAGGCTCAATAACCACCTCAGGCACCGTTGTAAGGATTTTGTCTCACGGATGCACGGATTATAACTTGATTAATTGTTGATTCGTTGTTGATTCGTTGAACTGTTGATCCCGATGGCTCGGGACAAGTCTTGTTGAGGTGTCGGTGTAAATTGAAGAACTTCTGTTTTGCTTGGAATGTACACAGGTTTTCAATGTGGTCCATTTAGTGGGGCTTTTACTGACACTTTACCGCATTCGGTTCTCGACTGACGCTCGAACTGACGTTGATTTGGAATGATAGAGCTATTTAGCTTTGAGATCTCCATTTGAGTAAGAGTCCGATTTCGGTTTTTCTTTTCTTTTCGGATGAAAAGAAACAAAAATCTTTTTTGTTGCGGCGATCTTTTAAACGGTCGAATTAAACTTTTGAACCTATCTGATCGAAACGGCGCTTTGCACCCCGATCAGCTTGCGCTTCCGCTAAAGCGAGACAAGTCATACAGTTATTCGACGCTTCCCGATGCTCGGGACAGGCTGTTTAAAATTTCATACCGCTTTTGATTCGTGTGGATTGAATCATAGTGTTTTTTTTAATGAGGAATTTTGTGACATGGTTACTTATTCTCGACTGGGCTCGAACTGACGTTGATTTGGAGTAGTATTAATATTGGCTTTGAGATCTCCTTTAATAGTAGTAGATACATGTCGGTTTTTCTCTTCTTTTACGCCCAGGCTATATCTTACAGCTTGGAAGTCGTGAACCTTATGGTTTAAAAGATCAAAAGAAACAAAAATCTTTTCTTTTTGGTCTTGCCTCGGTCTAAAACCGGTTAAATAATGTCTTACAAGCTAACTAATCGCAGTTCTACAGGCTCACCGACCAACCGATTAGTTTACGCTTGTTTCAACAATTTAATCCCGAAAATGATCGGGACAGGCTATCCGATTTGATACCAATGGCGCTTTGATTCGTGTGGATTGAATTTATTGTATTTTTAAGTTTAAATGGGGAATTGTTTGACGTGGTAATACATGTTTTGGCTACAACAATCTTTGATTTGGTCACCTATACGATTTTAGTGTTTCTCAACTTTGTATTATAAATAATAATTAATTAAAACGATAAAAAGATGAGTACAAAAAAAGTATGGTTTGTGACAGGAGCGTCAAAAGGTTTAGGTTTCACGTTAGTAAAGAAATTATTGACGGCAGGTTATTCTGTTGTAGCGACATCGAGAAATATTTCAGAATTACAGAAAGTCATCAGCACAGAAAATTCTGATTTTCTGCCATTGGAAGTGGATTTGGTAAATGAAAATTCTGTTGCAGAAGCAGTTTTAAAATCGATAAAGAAATTTGGCAGATTAGATGTTATTGTGAACAATGCAGGTTACGGACAATTAGGAACTTTGGAAGAACTAACCGATGAAGAAAGCCGTAAGAACTTTGACACCAATGTTTTTGGTTCTTTAAATATTATTAGAAAAGCAATGCCACACCTGAGAGCACAGAAAAGCGGTTTCATTATTAACATTGCTTCTATTGGGGGATTGACCGGAGAATTTGCAGGCTGGGGCGTTTATTGTGCCACGAAGTTTGCTGTAGTTGGGTTTACCGAAGCTTTGGCGGCAGAGGTAAAAGAATTTGGTGTGAATGCAACGGTTGTTTATCCGGGTTATTTTAGAACCGATTTCCTGACCGGTGGTTCACTTAGAACTCCAATAACTGAAATTGAAGATTATTCGGCAGCAAGACAACTTCAGGTTGCGCACGAGCAAGACATTAACGGAAACCAGCCCGGCGACCCTGAAAAAGCTGCTTTGGCTTTGATAACACTAGCAGAAATGGAAAATCCGCCTGTACATTTGGTTTTGGGTTCTGATGCTTTTGAAATTGCAGGAAATAAGCTGAATACTCTGCAAAATGAAATTTCGAAATATAAAAACTTAAGTATTTCTACAGATTACTAAATTTGTAAAAGCAACAGTTTACTGCTGTTGCTTTTAATTTTTAAAGTTATGACTAACAGAAAATTATACACCGTTGATACCATTGCAGAATTTCACAAAATCTGCGGACTGCCCAAACCTCAGCATCCTTTGATAAGTCTGGTGGATTACAGTTTGGTGGAATATCAGATAGAAGAATCGGAAATCAGCTGGATGCAGGAATTGTATTTTATGGGTTTTAAACGCGACCTGCAAGGGAAACTGCATTACGGACAAAGTGCGTATGATTTTGATGAAGGACTGATGTGTTTTATAGCACCTAGGCAGTTGGTGAAAATGATTATAGACAAATCGGACATTAAACCTTCGGGATATCTTTTGGCTTTTCATCCCGATTTTATCTGGAATACGCCTTTGGCGAAGACCATTTGCAATTACAAATTTTTTGGTTATGATGTGAATGAAGCGCTGTTTCTTTCCGAAAAAGAAGAAGAAACTTTAATAGGACTTTTTAAAGGAATTGAAAAAGAGTATCAGTCGGGCATTGATGAATTTACTCAGAACATCATTATTTCCCAAATCGAAGTGATTTTGAATTACTGCGAACGATATTATCAGCGACAATTCATTACCAGAAAAAAAACGAATCATCAGCTTTTGGATAAATTAGAGAATATACTAGAAGATTATTTCAACAATAAAGTCATTGACAAAGGTTTACCGACCGCAAATTATATTGCCACATCTTTAAATATTTCAACCAATTATTTAGGAAGTCTTTTAAAATCTTTAACCGGGCAAACTACGCAACAGCACATTCACGAGAAATTAATTGAAAAAGCAAAGGAAAAACTTTCAACTACCGTGCTTTCTGTAAGTGAGATTGCTTATGAGTTGGGATTTGAGCACTCGCAATCTTTCAGCAAATTGTTTAAGGCCAAAACGGACATTTCGCCTTTGGAATTTCGGAAGTCGTTTAATTAAGTATAGATGCGGGATGTTGGGTGCTAGATGTTGGGTGATGGATGTTGGGTGATGGATGTTGGGTGCTGGATGTTGGGTGATGGATGTTGGGTGCTGGATGTTGGGTGATGGATGTTGGGTGATGGTTGTTGGGTGATGGATGTAGGGTGATGGATGTAGGGTGATGGATGTTGGGTGCTAGATGTTGGGTGTTTGGTGCTGGATGTTTGGTGCTGGATGTTGGATGCTGGATGTTGGGTGTGAGATTCTGATATGACAAATTGTTATATTCCGGATGCTATTTCGGTAATATCTACTAAATTGAGATAATTTATGTAGCGTTCTTTTTATTATGCGACCCCTTGTCAAGCAAGGGGTGACAGCACCGTTGTGTTGAATAGTCTTTATGCGCTTAGGTGTAGGATGTTTCGTGCTTTGGTTGCTGCTTGTAATTTAAACGAATAAGCCAACATGAAAAGAGGATTATCCGTTTTAGAATAAACGAAAACAGCTAGTGTTTTTTAAATTAAATAAGGAGGGAAAAATCCCTCCTCATTATCAACTAATTGCAAATTAACATGTAAACTATCTTTTAGTAACCTTAACAGATTGACTGCTGTCTTTGGTTTTTATATTTAAAATATACATTCCCGATTTTAAGAAACTGAAATCTAAACTGACTGTTTGGTTATTGAATTTTTGATCTATCAAGATACGTCCGTTTAAATCAAAAAGCTGAACGTTTACAATTTCTTCCGCATAGGTTATCGTTAGTAAATCCTGAACCGGATTTGGGTAATAATTCAACTTTGTTAAATCAAAATCATTTGTTGCTAAGGTAATATTTACCGATACACTTGTGGGTAAACTTGGGCAACCGTTACTGCCAATGATTACTCCGTAATATGTGGTACCGTTTACCAGCGGCATATTACCTGCCAATTTGTTATTATCAACCATTGCATCATGGTATGTTGCATACCAAACCACATTAGGTTCGTTCATAACCAAGTTGCTTATTTCGGCAGCATCAACGAATGACTGTTGGGTA
>Ga0308157_10001557_pt1 | contig 45589 bp, 38 predicted proteins | sample PhyBR1_FD_201035 | JGI IMG/M metagenome (GOLD analysis project Ga0308157, IMG submission 201035) | Phyllosphere microbial communities from UC Gill Tract Community Farm, Albany, California, United States - DLSLB.R1 | ecosystem: Host-associated > Plants > Phyllosphere > Unclassified | place: USA... | reverse complement strand
CAAAAAAGCCAACCCAGTTAGGGTTGGCTTTTTTGCTAGGGTAGTTGGCCAAGTTGGAAGCCGATAACCTGGGAATAATCCCAGCTTCACTGAGTTATCCACTTATCAACACTAAAAAACGGCCTTTTTGTGGATAACTTTTTCTGGCCAGGGCCAAACCCCGGGTTAATCGGGGAACTTTCAGGTTGTCAACTGCTCAGGCTTACTTGGGCCACTGCACTTCCAGGTCGTCGTTGATAAAGACCCCGAAGTTGACAAACTGTAGCTGGCCTTCCTCGAAATACATGTCAATCATCGACTTTTCGTAGCTCAGGCGTACTTCGCCGCCCTCCATCGTCTCGATTTCGGGTGCGGCCTGGCCGTGGCGCTGCATAAGGGCTTTAATCTGGTCGAGCGGCTGGCCGTGGATAACCTCGCCGAAGAGACGCAGGTTGGGGTTGTCGGTTTCGATGCAGCTGAGGCGAAAGTCATCCTCGCGGTCGAAGTACAGCGAGAGCAGGTGGTCTTCCTCGTAGTAGTTCCAGGCCTGGTGCTCAAACTCGTCCTCGTCTTCCGACTCGTCGATTTCTTCGGGCTCGCCCACTAGGGTGCGCACCTCGTCCATGGTGGTGCCGAAGCGCAGCGGGCCCATGCCGGTGCCCAGGATGATTTCGTTTTCCTCGATGCTGCTAGGGGTGGTGGCGGGGGTGCTCATGGGGAAAGGGGATTATGGGAGTTGATAACAAAGGTAGCCGGGTGAGCAACCAATGAGGCGCCCGGTGCCGCCAGCCACCCGGCTCGCTAGGCCCCAAAGTTTTCCACAGGCTGTGGATTACTACGGTGCATAAGTGCCGGGCTACTTACCATAGCGCGCCTCAAAGGCCGCTTTTTGCGCCTGGTACTCGGGCAGGGCGCGGGCCTCGTCCCACTTCTGCTTGAAAATGGCGGCGGCTTCTACTTTATCCACATCGGGGTGTTCATTACGCGGCAGTTCGGCGCGGCCGTGGGCACCACTTTGGCCTTTTTTGTCGGCCGGCACGGGGCCGGCGTACTTTTTACCGCCCGCGTGGTTGGCGTAGCGCCGGGCGCGGGTGTAGCCCATCTGCAAAAACTTGCGGGCCATGTCGGCCCCCACAAAGTCGCCGGCTGCCAAATAAGCCTCCAGCAGGCCCCAGATGGCCACCGACGACTCGCGGGCCGTAGCCGCATCCTTGAAGCGCCAGTGGGGCAGAATTTCGCCCTTGTAGGGCTGCACCAGCAGCACGCCCTGCTCGCCCTTGCCTACACGGTAGAGCTCGGGGTGCTGGCGAAAATCGACGGTCGCAAAATCCAGGGTGTAGTCGAAAGGCATGGCTAGCGGGCACGGGCATTACTTATCCACAGGCTTTGCCCGCCTTTTGTGCACAACGGCCGGCGCCGGGCCAGGGTTGGCCGGCTAGCCCTGCCCGGCGGGTTTTCCACGCAGCGGAGTTTTCCACAAACTCAAATTGTGAATTAATTTCTTTTTTAAAAAATCTTCTTTCATTCTCATCCATCAGAGCGGTGGATAAGTGGATAAGATTGGAAAGTTGTCCACAGCGTGGATAACGGGTGGGTAACTATGGGCTTATGCACCGGCTATCCACAGGCAATGTGCATATCATGGAGGTATTTATCAAGAACTTACCCTAGTTATCCACTATTCACAGGGGTTATCCACTTATCCACTATTCACAGGGTGGAGGCTGTGTGGATAGTGTTCGTAGCCTGGTGGAGTTATCCACCGTTATCCACACGCCCACCGAACTGCTAGCCGGGCTGCCCCACCAAAAAAACTTGTCCTCAATTTATCCACGGGTTGCCCACACCTTTCCCCACGGTTATCCACAGAAAACACCCGGCTAGCCCCGGCCCGTGGATAGCGCGGTGGATAACTAGTGCATAAACGCCAAAAGCTGCGCCCAGTAACTGGAAACGCAGCTTAGTTATACACAATGCCCACGAAAAAGCGGCCGTCAACTAGAGTTGACGGCCGCTTATGCACAATCGGCGCCTGGGGAAGCGGAAAAGCGGGCTAGCCGCGGTGAACAGCCTAAAAGCTCAGAGGCTCCGCAAATTCGAAGCCGGCGCGCACTTCCAACAGCTTGGGGTAGAGGTACACCGGCTCGGGAGCCCGGCGCAGGTCGGGGTCGGCGCCGCGCCAGCGGCCGTCGCCATTCTCATCGATAAGCACGCGCAAGCGGTACTTGCCGGGCGCCAGATAGTCGAAGCGGTAGCTGCCGCGCGGGTTGCGCAGCTGGGCTAGCACCTGGTACTTCTCGTCGAGCAGTTGCAAGTCGAACGACTTGTACGTCGTTTTGATGGTGCCCGTAATCTGGCCGCTCGGGTCCTGGTCTACCACCGCCAGGCGCAGTGGTCGCCGCAAGTACAGCGACTGCCCCGTAACGGCGAGCAGGGCCGTGCTGTCGAGGCGAATCTCCACGTTTTTCAGCGCCTTGGTGTCCAGGTTCACCGTGAGCTCCGTGCGATTGGCACTGAGGCTAGCCTCGGCCGGCACGCGCAGGGCGCGGGTTTTCAGCGAGTCTTCGGTGAGCGTGCCGGGGCTTTTGCCGGCCACCAGCTGCACCGGCACCGGAAACCGGAATTTTACCTGCCCCTGGCGATACACGCTGCGCGGATTGCCCACCACGGCCGTGCCCACCGGCGCCAGCGCCTTTTTACCGGCCGCGTTGGGCACCGGAAAGCGCACATTAAGCGTGTCGCGGCGCTCGTTGCCCACACTGTCGGTCACGGCCAGCAGGTAGCGGCCGTCGCCCACGGCCGGAGTCTTGTAAATCAGAACGCTACGGCTCTGGTCGGTGAGCTCGGTAGCGCTTTGCACGGCGGCCTGGGCCGCCGCATCGGCGGCCGGCACCGGGGCTAGCGCGGCGGTTGTCAGACCTTCGTTGAAGGTAACGCGCACCTGGCTAGGGGTGGCCTCAATGCCAGTGCGGCGCGGGGGCAGGCGGTCGGGCCGCACCAGCAGCAGCGTGCGCGGCCCCGTGGTGTCGGTCACGGCAATGGGCGCGGGCAAGTAGCCAATTTTCTCGCCGTCGTCGAAGCGGTTGTTGTTGTTCTTATCGGCCCAGGCGTACAGACTGTAGCTGGCCACCCGAATAAAATTGAGCTGAAACTGGCCCTTGGGGTCGGTGCGCGCCAGGTAGTAGGGCTGGCCCCGGCGCACCGTCAGGGTGTCGGCCGTGCGGTAGAGGCCCACCACTACATCGGCGGCGGGGCGGGTGGTGAAGAAATCGAGCACCGTGCCGCGCACCTGGCCCGAGTCGAGCGTGGCGCCGGTGCTGAAGCTCAGGGCCTGGTACTTGGCGGGCAGGCTCTCGTTGGCATCCACTACGGCGTTGCGGAAGTTAAACGAATAAGTGGTGTTCGCCTCCAGCGGCCGCTTGAACGTGAGGGTAATAAAATCGCGGTCGGCCAGCACCGAGTACGAGTTGTCGGCTGGCAGCTGCGGGGTAATAAGCAGGTTTTTCGACAAGTCCTTGAGCTGAATCGGCTCCGAAAACTTGAGCCGAATAAACTGCTGCTTCACGTTGCGGGCCGCGCTGTCGGGCGAGGTGGCCACGAGGCGCGGCGGCGTTTTGTCGCGCGGCCCGCCCTGCGGCGAGCTGATGGCCGCGCAGCTACCCAGCGCCAGCAGCCCCGCCAAAGCCAGGCCCGCTCCGGCCCCCCGGCTAGCCTCGGTTTTACTATTGAACCTCAATACGAAACGAAAAGCAGCGCGAACACCCATCAGTAAAAAACGGCGGAAAAACCAGTGCAAAAGTACCCCGCCGGCCGGGCACAGGGCTAGCGGCCGGGCGCGGCCCGCTCGGCTACGTACAGCACGCTCGAATATTGCCCCCCGTGCTGCGCCGCGTACTGGTTCGATTTGTAGCCCGCCTTCAGCACGGCCAGCGGCCCGCCCGCCCGCTCGGGCGCCAGGTGGCGCTCGCTCAGCATACTGATGTAGTAGGCATCGAGCACCAGCGGCAGCGTTTGCACCACGCGCAGGCCGTGGCGGGCCAGCAGGCGCTGCATGGTGGCCGGCACGAAGTGGTAGAGGTGGCGCGGCACATCGTAGGACGCCCAGTTTTGGCGGTAGTGCTGGGCGTCGAGGCTCTCGGCATTGGGCACGGCCACGAGCAGCCGCCCACCCGGCTTAAGCTTGGTAATGAGCTCACTAAGCGTAGCTTCGAGCGCGTGCACGTGTTCGAGCACGTGCCAGAGGCTGATGAGGTCGAAGCTAGCGGGGGCTAGCCCCGTCAGGTCCGCGGCATCCAGTATGGGCTGGCCCACGCGGGCCGCGGCATCGTGGCGAGCTCGGTCGTTGGGCTCGAGGCCGGTTACCCGCCAGCCAGCCTGCTTGGCCCGGGCCAGAAAGTGGCCGGTGCCGCAGCCGTAGTCGAGCAGTTGGCCCGGGCGCCCCCCGTTTAGCTTGGTTATCAGCGCCACTTTGCGGCGCACCGTGAAGTAGCGCGTCACCTTGTATACGCGGTTTACTAAGCCCTGCGCCGCCGAGTTGTGCGATACGTAAGCGTCTGACTCATAATACCTACCAATGCTGGCCGCGGCGGGCCGCGGGTTGGTAAACTGAAAGCCGCAGGCCGCGCACTGCTGAATGGTAAACGTTTCCTGGCTCACCGACTTATCCTGCACGCGCAGCTTATCGTGAAGGTCAGGGCTGCCGCACACTGGGCAGTTGGCTAGTAATTCGGTAGGCACAGGCGGAAATAACTCAGACTCGGTAAAAGGCTGGCAAAGTTGGGTAAGAAAGTAGATACGTGCGGCGGGCGTGGGGCAGCATAACGCTGGTACGCTAGTCTTCTTTCGGTACTTCGGTGGTAGTGCCTAACCCAAGCGAAACAGCTAGCGGCAGAAGTCCAACCAGACAGTTGGCTGCCGCAAAGCTCACCATTAAAAACCATCCGAACGTCCGCCAGCCCCGCCCTTGCAGTAGGTTCTTAACAGCTAGCCCCAGCGCCACTATTGCCAGCCCTACCAGCAATAGCCACGAAAGGGGCATCCATAAAAGCCAGTAGCCACTATAGTAAAAATGCTCGTGCGTGTGCCACAGCCAGGCCGAGCCCCAAAACCAGACTGCCAGCAGCAACGCAGCAAAAGCTACCCATCCCAGCGGCCTGGACCACGGCCGCCGGGATGGGCTTGCTGGCGCCTTCATCTACCGCCCCAGGTACACCATCAGCACCGACACGTCGGCCGGGCTCACGCCGCTGATGCGGCTAGCCTGCCCCAGTGTTTCGGGCTGAATTTTAAGGAGTTTCTCCCGCGCCTCGTGGCTGAGCGCCGGCATGGCGCCGTAGTTGAGGCGGCCCCGAATGTGGAAGTCTTCCAGCTCGCGCATCCGCTGGGCCTGCTGCTGCTCCTTCTGCAAATACGTCTCGTACTTGGTCTGGATAATCGCCTGTTCCTGCGCTTCTTCGCTGAACGCAGCTAGCTTCTCAGCCAGTTCGGGCAAAAAGGCGGCCAGCTCGGGCAGCTCGATATTGGGCCGGCGCAGCAGGTTGAGCGCGCGGGTTTTCTCGTGAATCTCGGCCGAGTTTTTTTCGACCAGAAAGCCATTTATCGTGGCCGGCTCGATACCGAATTTCTCCAGCACGGCCAGCGCGGCGGCGGTGTCAGCCTCCTTCTGGCGCACGCGCGCTAGGCGCTCGTCGCTGGCCAGGCCCAGGGCGTGGCCCAGGGGCGTGAGGCGCAGGTCGGCATTGTCTTGGCGCAGCAAGATGCGGTGCTCGGCGCGGCTCGTAAACATGCGGTAGGGCTCGTCGGTACCCTTGTTGATGAGGTCGTCGATAAGCACGCCGATGTAGGCCTCGTCGCGCCGCAGCGTGAAGGGCTCTTTGCCAGCGGCGCGCTGGTGGGCGTTAATGCCAGCCATTAGGCCCTGGCAGGCGGCTTCCTCGTAGCCGGTGGTGCCGTTTATCTGGCCGGCCAACCAAAGGTTGCGCACCGGCTTGGTTTCGAGCGTGTTGGTGAGCTGCGTGGGCGGGAAAAAGTCGTACTCAATGGCATAGCCGGGCCGGAACATCTTAGCCTTTTCGAAGCCCGCGATTTCGCGCAGGGCGCGGTACTGCACATCTTCGGGCAGCGAGCTGCTGAAGCCGTTGATGTAGCACTCCACGGTGCTCCAGCCTTCGGGCTCCACAAAAATCTGGTGGCGGTCCTTGTCAGCAAAGCGGTTGATTTTGTCCTCCACGCTAGGGCAGTAGCGCGGCCCCAGGCCTTTAATACGCCCCTGAAACATGGGCGACTTCTCGAAGCCTTCCTTCAAAATTTCGTGCACCCGCTCGTTGGTGTACGTGATGTAGCACGGACGCTGCCCGGTGAGGCGCGGCGTGTCGAGGTACGAGAAGCGGCTAGGGCTAGCGTCGCCGTCCTGCACCTCCATCTTCGAGTAGTCGAGCGAGCGGCCATCCACGCGGGGCGGCGTGCCGGTTTTCATGCGGCCAGCCTCAAAGCCCAGCTCCACCAGCTGCTCGGTGAGGCCGCGGCTGTTCTTCTCGGCGGCCCGGCCACCGCCGAAGTTTTTTTCGCCAATGTGAATCAGGCCGTTGAGAAACGTGCCGTTGGTCAACACCACCGTTTTGCTGCGAAACTCGATGCCCAGCGCGGTCGTGATGCCCACGCAAGTATCGTTTTCCACCAACAAACCGGTCACGGCCTCCTGCCAGAAATCCACGTTCGGAATGCGCTCCAGCGTCAGGCGCCACTCCTCGGCAAAGCGCATGCGGTCGCTCTGCGCGCGCGGGCTCCACATGGCGGGGCCCTTCGAGCGGTTCAGCATCCGAAACTGAATCATGGTGCGGTCGGTAATGAGGCCCGACTGGCCGCCCAGCGCGTCTATCTCGCGCACTATCTGGCCTTTAGCCACGCCGCCCATGGCGGGGTTGCACGACATCTGGGCGATGGTGTTCATGTTCATCGTCACCAGCAGCACCTTCGAGCCGAGGTTGGCGGCGGCGGCAGCAGCCTCGCAGCCGGCGTGGCCCGCGCCCACCACAATGAGGTCGTATTCGGTATCGGAGAACATAGACATAGACGGTAGCACTAAAGATTGACTGGCTGGAACCAGCGTTCAGCAGGACAACAAAACCAGGCTACAAAGTTCGCGCTAAAAATCAGGTTGCCCCTAGCCGGGCCGCCAGCCTACTCCGCCTCCTCGGCCAAGTCGCTCGCCTCGCGGACGGCCAGCAGGCGGGCGGCCTCGCGGTTTACTTCGTCCCAGCTAAAGGGCCGCCACTGGTGGGTACGGGCGTTGAACACCTCGGTGGCCGCCGCGCAGGCCCACAGCTTGTAGTCGAACTTGGGGTAGTTGTGCACCAGGTAACCGGGGTAATAGTAAGCTAGCCCGTGCCGGTGGGCGTGCTCCAATTTCAACAACATCAGGTACTTGCCCAGGCTGTGCTTGCGGTAGGCGGGGTCGTAAAAGTTGACGATGCCCGCGAGGCTGTCGGTGCCGCGGTCGAAAACGCCGGCCGCAATGAGGTGCCCGCCGTCGCGTACTTCCAACACGTGGCTGTCGAAGATGTTGTGCGGGCTGTCTTCCAGCAACAGGTCTCCTAGTGAGGGGTTGGCGTCAAAAGTAATCGACTGATAGTAAAGCGCATACAGCGTCTCGTATTCGGGCGTGAGCCGAAAAGGCCGCACGGCCACTTCAAACTGCCTGTTGAGCCGCAACAGTTGCCGCTGCTTGGGGCCGTAGCCGGCCCTAGCCACCGCCAGGCGCAGCCAGTGGGTGGTGTAGAGGCCGGTTTCGAGGGGCAGAAACTGGCAAGTAAACAGGTTTTGCCCCATGCGGTAGTAGCCCTGGGCAAGGTAGTAATCCAAAAAATCGCCGGGTAGGCGAGATAGCGCAACACTCATACCCCCAGAACGCGGCTAGCCCTAAAAGGTGCGTAGCGAGAGGCAGTAGTCCTCTTTGCGGCGCATGGCCGTCTGGCTTAGCAGGTCCTTGTCGTGGTACCCTAGCAGGTGCAGCACGCCGTGAATCATGACGCGGTGCAGCTCGTCGCGGAAGCTGAGGTTCAGGTCCTTGGCGTTGTCGGCCACGCGCTCCACCGAAATAAAGATATCGCCCTCCAGCACCTCGGCATCGTCGGCATTATCAAAGGTGATGATGTCGGTGAGCGTGTCATGGTCGAGGTACTCCACGTTCAGCTTATGCAGGTAGTTATCGGTGCAGAAGATGAACGTGAGCTGCGCAATGCGGTACTCGTGCACTGCCGCAATGCGCTCAATCCACGCCACCAGGTCTTCGGCATCGCGCAGGCCAAACTCGGGCACGTCTTCGACTACGAATTCGATGCCGGGCGCTTCAAAGTAGCGCACGCCGGCGGCGGGAATCTGGCTCATGCAGCGGCAGGCTCGGCAATTGCGGGGGCACCAGGGTGCAGGGCAAACGTTAACTCTAGGCGGCGGCCGTCTTTGCTAAACTCAACCTCATCGGCTAGGTGGCGAATAAGGAAAATGCCGCGCCCGCCAGGATTTTCGAGGTTTTCGGGGGCCGTTGGGTCGTCGAGATTGTTGAAATCGAAGCCGGTGCCCTCATCCTCAATCTCAAACTTCAGCTGGTTGGGGTTGACGTAGAGCGAAAGATAGACGTTCTTTTCCTTGTCAAACTTATTACCGTGGCGAATAGCGTTGTTTACAGCTTCCGTGACGGCCACCATGATGTTGCCGTAGATGTCGTCCTCAATCTGGAACGTGTCTTTGGAATTATCGATGAAGCTCTCCACCACGCGGATATTCTCCACGAGCGACGGAATCTGAATTTTAACCTGCTTCATAAGGGGTAGCGAAGGATATAGAAAGGGCAGCGCGGCAAACGGAGGGCAAAAGTAGAAAACTATAGGCAAAAAAACAGGCCGCGCCGTAGCATCGTGGTTTTCGGCCACTTGGCCTAGCACAGCCTGAATTTTAGAAGTAGCAACCCGCCTCTACGTAACGCTGTTGAGCAAGTTGCTCACGCACTAGCGATTCTTTTGGAAATACTCGCTCACTTTCTGCTGATAGTAAGGCGTTAAGGCTGGTTGCTGCTGGCGCAAAATTTCAGTTTGCCGGTCCGGCGCCGCCGCTTTGTACTTGTCAAACGCCGGTGGGAACACTGGCGGGTGGTTTTGCGCGGCCTGTGCTTCGCGCTTGGTGTCTTGGTCGCGCTCGCGAGCCGATTTCTCAGCTTCGAGCAAGCGCGTCAGTATCTGGCGCTGGCGCTGAATGGTTTCTTCGGTGAGGCGCTTGTTGACGAGGTCGGTCTCGGTCTGCTCCATCATTTTCTTCATTTCGGCAGCACTGCCGCCCCCGCCCTGGCCGTCTTTTTCCTGGCCGGGCTTGCCATCTTTACCCGGCTTGCCGCCCTCTTTGCCGCCGGGTTGCAGGGTGCCCATTTGCTGCATCGCCTGGCGCAGCATCTGCTGCTGGCCGGCTAGCCTAGCCAGCTCCTGCGAGAGGGCGCGGCCGGTCTTGCCGCTCTGCTGCAGCTGCTGAATCTGGTCGTTGAGCTGCTGCTGCATCTTGCCCAGGCCGCCGGGGCCGGGCGAGTTGCCTTTGCCCTTCTTCTTGCCCTTGCCGCTGCCGGGCTGGGGAGGTCCCTGGCCCTGGCCTTTCATCTGCTGCAAGTCTTGCTGCATCTGCTTGAGGGCGTCGGAGAGCATGAGGGCCAGGTTGTTGATGCTGGTCATGGCCTGCTGCTGGGTAGTGGTGGCGCGGCCCACGTCGCGCTGCCGGATGTGGCCGAGGCTCTCGTCCATGCGGCCATTCATCTCACCCACTTCGCGGGTCACGAAGCTCTGAATTTTGGGCTCGCGCTTGGCTAGGGCATACAGCGAGTCCTGGATAATCTTGGCGTCGTCGCGCAACTTGCGCTGCGTTTGGCCCAGTTGCACAAAGCGCGGGTCGCTCTGGTCCACCGTCCGAAAATCCTTCATCAGCTGCTCTTGGTCGAAGCTAAGCGTGACCAGGTTGTCGAGAATATCGCGCAGGTCATCCACGTTCTGCTGGGCCTTCTGCTGCTCGTCGTCGCTCATCTGGTCCTTCATCTTCTGGGCCATCTTCTTCATGCGCTGGGCAGCAGCTTTTTGGCTCTGGCTAGCCTTCTGGTTCTGATTTTTACTCAGCTCCTGCTCGCTGTCCTGCATGTCCTGGTCGGTTTGCTGCTGGTCGGGCTTTTGCTCGTCCAAGTCGTTCTGGTCGCCCATTTCCTTGTCCTGCTGCTTGAGGTCGGCCAAGTCCTTTTTCAACTGCTCAAACTCCTCCCGCTTCTGGGCCTGCTCCTGTTGAAGCTGCTGGTTTTGGGCCTTTTGCTGCTCGGCGCTCTGCTTGTTGTCGGGGTTGTTCTTGTCATTCTCAGCCGTTTTCTCAGCTAGCTTTTCCTCTTCTTTGGCTAGCTGGTCGAGGCGGTCGGCGGTTTGCTCGGCCTTCTGCTCAAACTGCATTTGCTTGAACATTTCGAGGGCGCGGTCCAGCTCTTTCTGCAAGGTGTTTTCCTTGTTTTCGAGCTGTTGCAGCAGTTTTTGCATCTCAGCGTCGGGCTGCTTTTGCTGGTCGAGCAGCTTCTGTAGCTTGTCGTAGAGCTTCTTGGTTTCGGGGTCGAGCAGGTCGTTCATGAGCTTTTTCAGCTCCTCGGCCTTCTGGGCCAGCTCCTCGCTTTTGGGGCTTTGCTGGTCTTGCTGCTTCTGCAATTGCTCAAATTGCTGCTGCATGGCTTGCACCTGCTGGTCGAGCTGCTGCTTTTGCTCCAGCATGTCTTGCAGTTGCTTACGGTCCTGGCGGCTGAGGTCGCGCTTGGTCTTGAGCTTGTCTTGGCTTTGGGCCAGCTCGCGCTCGAGCTGCTTGCTCTGCTTGGCGGCCGAACTCAACTGGCTAGCCACCGCGTTGGCCTGCGAAGCCAACTGCTTATCGAGCTCACGGCGGCTGGGCAGCCGGAACTCCAGCGGCCGCGAGCGCGTGCTCTTGGGGCCGTGCACGCCGTCGTTGTCCACGGCTTCCACAAAGTATTCGAGGCGGTCGCCGGGCTGCAGGCCTAGCGGCGCCAGGTTCCAGGTGTAGGCGTAAGTGCCGCCCGCGCCGCCCGGCAGGGCTAGCGCCCGGCTGGCAAAGCTGCCACCCGCGTTGGGCCTCGCGCCGGCCCGACGCAACCGGTAGTGCAGGCGCAGCGCCGTGAGGCCATAATCATCGGTTGCCGACCCGCCCAGGGCCAGGTAGCGCAGCGAAGTCGTGTCCGAAAACGCCTCTACCGTGAGGCTAGGCGGCGCATCGGGCACCACCGTGAGTTGGTAGGCAATGGGGTTGGCATTGGCGCTGGCCGCGTTGCGCAGCTGCACCAAATACGGCTGCGAGCGCAGCGCCCGGCGCTCGGCCACGAAGCTTTCGCCCTGCTGGCTAGCCTGCACCATTTCGGCGGGGTTGTCGAAGCGCAGGGCTAGCGCCTCGGTGGCGGCGGTGCTGAATTCCCAGCGCAGCTGGCTGCCCTCGGGCACGGTGAGGTTACCGCCGTTGCGGATGGTTTCGACCGGCCGGCCGGTGTAGGCGGGGTACGTCACGCGCACCGTGAAGTCGCGCAAATCGGGCCGCTCCAGCACCGTGAGGTGGTATTCATCCGACACAAAGCCCGCGCCGCTGAGCTGAAACGTAACGTCGCTGGCCGGCTGCTCGAAAGTGTAGCGAAACTCATCCTGGTGGCCGGGTACCTTGGCTAGGGGCCGCTCGGCGCCCTCGGTAGTGAGCAGGCTGAGGCTAGCGGGCACCGCCTTGCCGGCCACGGCTACATTAAGGATAAAGCTCTCGCCCTTAAATACTTTAAGCTCCTTGTTCTTGATAACAAAATCAAACGGTGCGGGCCGCGAGTAGTGGCGCTGGTAGTGCCAGATGCGGCTAGTGCTCTGCGTAATAAAGCTCGGAAAAAAGGCCAGCGCCAGCAGTACCACGGCCAGTGGCGGCAGCACGTATTTCCATAGTGGCCGGCTTTGCTGCTGAATATCAATGCCCTGCGCAAACGACACGCCTTGCAGCTGCGCGGCGCGCTGCTCGAGGCTAGCTAGTAACAGCTCGTTGCCGCGGGCCTGGCCCTGCAGCTGCAAGGCATTCAGCAGGCGGTCTTGCACCTGCGGAAACAACTCGCCCACCTGGCGGGCGGCCTGCTCATCGCTGAGCAGCCGGCGCAGGTTGGCGAGTGCGGCCAGCGGCTGCCACAGCCAGCGGCCCACCGCGTACACAGCCAGGGCCAGAAAGCTGAATAGCAGCCCCGCCCGCACCACCGTGGGCAGGTACAAGAAGTATTCGAGCGTGTTGAATACCACGAACAAGCTCAGCAGCAGCGCCGCTGCCACCAGGCCGCCACGCACCAGCAGGCTCAGGTAAAACTTGCGCTTGTAGGCATCCAGCTCAGCTCGCACTTGGGCTAGGGCCGGAAAATCAGTCGAAGAAACCCCGGCTGCCGCCGGCCGGTCCGCTACCATCGTCATAGGCTAAAGGAGGGCGAGCGTTGTCGGGGCCCGCGCCGCAACAAGTTACACCCGCATCGGCAACGCCGCCGGGCGGGCGTCTGGTTCGCGCTGGCTCAGTCGTCGAATAACCAAGTGCGGGCCGTGGCCTCATCGCCAAAAAAATTGACAATAAAAGGCTTGCCCGCGTACCAGGCCAGGGGCTGAAAATCGGGCCCCGCCTCAATAAGCCCACGCAGACTAGGCCCCACCAGGTAAGCCACCCGCAGGCTCCCTAGCTGCTGGGCCAGGTCGGGATAAAACTCATCGAACAGCCACTGCATGGTGTAGGGGTCGGGCATGGTGCGCTGCCGGATATCCAGGAGCCAGCGGCGGGCCTGGTACGCCAGCACGGCCTCAGATAGCTGCTCGTAGGCGGAGGCCAGCTCGGCCTGCGCGGGCTGGTAGCCCCAGCGGCCAATAAGCAAGTCCTCATCTACTTTAAAGTGAAGATGCAGGAGTGCGGGCGAGGTACTCACGGGCAGGCAGCTGAGGGTGGGAAAGTGCTGCCAATGTAGGAGTTGCGGCAAGTAATCGCCCGCTGGTGCCACCCATAAAATGCCCGGCGCCACGAAACACTTCCTTCAATAGTCAACCGCTCACCTACTTGCCATATAGTTTTTTTTAGGAGAAAGCCGCCAGCCAGTGGCCCGCACTGGCCAGGATGTTTTTCAGTGGCTGGCCGGCAGAAAATGCGCCGGTGTCGACTCGCGCCAAAACACCACTACATCAAATTCAGTGCGCAGGCTATGCAGCATAAACTCGTTGTGGGCGGCGCGGTAGCCTACCTCGCGCAGCAATTGCTGCTGAAAAAGCCAGGTGTTGTCGTCCGTCAGCTCGGCCCGGCCCGGGGCCAGCCAGCTGGCCGGGCCGGGCGCGGTGCGCAGCCAGGCCTCGTAGGTGCCCGTGGGGGCCGGGGCCAGGGGCGCGCTGGCCCATTGGCCCGCTGGCCCGAGCGCCGCAAAGCTGCCCTGCCCCAGCACCAGGCCCAGCGCTGCGTAGCCGGGGCCCAGGGTGGCGCGCAGCCATTCGCCCATTGGGCGCTCTTCCAGGGTCAAGGCCTTGGCCACCGCGCTGTTGCTGGCCCAGATGATGAGCTTGGCGGCTGCCCCGCCCGGGCCAGTGGTCTGGCTCAGGTACTGCGCGTTTTCGGCCAGGCAGGCCTGGTAGTAGTTGAAGGCAAAGCCGCCCGCTAGCCGCCGCCAGGTGGCGCCCTGCTCTACCAGGCGCAGGTAGTGGCGCTGGCGGGCCAGCTCGGCGAGGCTTACGGGGCGGGCGCGCAGCTTGGCGCGGGCGTCGAGGCCGGCGGCCAACTCGGCCAGCAGGCGGTGCAGCGGGGCCAGCAGCGAGTCCTGGGGCTGGTCGGGGTGGCGCAGGTCGGGGTCGTCGGCGGCCGAGTGGGGGTAAGCGGCCAGCAGCTGCGCCACCTGCCGCAGGCGGCTTTGGGCAAACTCATCGCCGGGCTCCAGCAATTGGCGGAGGCTAGCCACGGCTTCCTCGGGCTGCCGCCCACCGAGGCCCGCCAGGGTGAGGGGCGTGGCCGGGTGCGCCTGTTGGTAGCGGCGGAGCCACGCCAGCAGGTCGCGCATTTCGGCGGTGTGCCAGCCGTCGAGGGCGGCCAGCAGGCGGGCCGGGTCGCCCTGCCCGGTGCGCAGGTAGGCCGTGAGGGCGGCGCAGGCTACTGGGCTAGCCTCCAGCGCCAAGGTCGTAAAGCCTTTCTGGCCAATAAGGTAACGGGTAAGCTTGTCGTGTAGCGCATACACCTCGTGTGCGCCGTGCGTGACCTCGCCCAGCCCCACTACCCTAGCCGCGCCCAGGCTGGCAGCCAGCGCCGCCAGGTCGGGGCCTTCGGTGGCGGGGGTGGCTAGCCGCAGCGGCCGGCTGGCGGTGCGCAGCCAGGCTACTTCGGCCGCGGTGGGCGGCGGGGCTACCGGCGGGCCGGTGGGGGCATAAGGCTTGCCGTCGATGGTAAACAGCAGGTTGTCAAGTTCTACCACACCCGGCGCGGGCAGCGCCAGGCCCAGGGTGAGGGCCGTCCATTCGTCGGGGCTGGCGTTGAAAAGCTTGAGCTGCAAGGGCACTTCAAAGCTGAAGGCCGCCCACTGCGGCCCCGGCGCGGGCAGCGGCGGCGCGGCGCCCAGCGTGTCGGGGTGCCACGCGCCGCCGGCGGGCAGCCGCGTAGCCAGCAGGCGGCTCACGAAGGCGGGCCGGGCGCCGGGGCTGCCGGGCCGGGCGTCGGGCTGGCGCCAGTAGCCTAGCACGCGCAGCATTTTGCCGCCCTCCTGGCGGGCCAGGCGCAGGGTGCCGAGGTAGGCAGTGGGCGTGGGCTGGCCCAGGGCACTGCGGCGCACCACGCGCAGGTAGCGGCGGCCGTGCTGCGGGCTGGCACTATCGAGCGCAGCCGCGGCCCCGCCAGCAGGGTCGGGCTGGGCGGCGCGGGGTAGCGGCCGCTCAAAATCCCAGTTGGCCGCTAGGGCCAGGGCCGGGGGCAGCAGCAGGGCCTCGGTGGCGGGCACCGGGCCTTCGGGCAGCACCCGGCCGCCCACTCGCAGCTCAATATTATCGACCCATAGCCGGCCGCTGCCCAGGGCCTGCACGCTGAGCTCGAACGAAAATGCTGTTGCTTTCACCGGCAGCCGCACCTCAATACGCCGCCAGTCGAGGTTGGCGGGCAGCGAATCGAGCACGCGCGTGCGGTCAGGGCTGAGGCCCGCCACCGTGAGGTTGGTGGCGGTAGCAGCCAGCCCTACCTGGCCCTGCCAGCCCCGGGTGCGCACCCAGGCGCTCACCGTCACGAGGCGGCCCCGCACCGAATCGAGCGGTACCACGCTGGTGCCCAGGTAAGCGCGCCCTGGCTCATCTTCGCGCAGTGGCAGCTCCAGCCGCAGGCTGCTGCGCCCCTGCCGAAAAGTCGCGCTATCGAACGCCAGGCGCCCACCAGGCCCGAGCGAGGGTAGCCACAGCGCCAGCGGCTGGCGGTGGTTGGCATCCAGTTCCAGGCCCAGGTTGAGGCGGCCCTGCGCCTGGGCGCAGGGGCTGGCCCCTAGCCAAAGCCAAAGCAGGGCCAGCAGCCAGCGCAGAAGTCGGGAAGAAAGCATAGGCTACAAAACGAGGCTAGCCGGCTTGTCAGCTGCCGATTACGCAACGCTGACAAGCCGGCTAATTGTCTATAGCTCAAAAAAGGAAAGCTGGTTTATTTACGGCTGCACGGGCTGGCCCTGGCCATCAAAAAACAGTTGCAGGCGCTTGCCATCCTGCACAAAAATGGCGTGGTATCGGTCGGGCTGATTCTTAACTAGACCAACTATTTGCAGCTTAGCCGTAGGGTAAGTTTTTGCTATATAGGCCTGGGCAGCCGCAATGCCAGCCGTTTGCTCGGGCGTGGCTTTTACCATCGGCACCACGGCCTCGATGCGCTTGGCCAGCGCTAGTACGGCGGGTGAGTTGGCGTTAGCCTTAGTGGTGACGACTACTGCCCCATCGGCCGAACTAGTCCCAAAAATTTTCTGCTGCTGTTCACTCTTCAATACGTTGACGTAGCTAATTTGCTCTGGGTCAAGTTTGTTTTTGTCTAATATGCTTTTATCAGCTTTTTGCCCATCGAGGTAGTACACGATGTTTTGGGGAATGGGCACAAGCTTCTCGGCTGGGGCAGGGGTGGGCACTACTTGGGCGTGGGCCGATGAGTAGCCTAGGGCCAAGGCCATCACGAGGGGCGCGACGAGCAGGTAACGGCCGAGCTGGCCCATAGTAGAAGCGGGTTGGTTGAGCATGGTAATGCGGTTTCTGAAGATAAGAAAGGTTGGTGCAGAGGCTGCAATAGCCGCCGCCTGACTATTAGTTTGTCTTGACGGCGATAGCCATTTTTACTTTTTCATCGTGCGCCATTTCAGCGGCTTGCTTCCCTTGTATAACATTAATCCGGATAATGGCAGTAGCAGCTAGCCCGGCAATTTCCTCGCGGGTAGAAGGTTGACCATTAAGAAAATAAGCTGCATCAGCGGGTAACTCAGCTATTTTTTGGGCCAGGGTGGTGTTCTCTGGCTTGGCAAGCTGCTTAGCATTAAGGGCTACTACAGCAGGCTGATTCTTATTTTGCTTGGTCGTAATAAAAAGAATGCCGGGGCCGCTAAAGCTCGGTTCGTACGCCAGGGCATCAGTACCTTTTACCACGTTCCAGCTAGCAAAATCATCTGAATTAAGCTTTTTAAATGCATCTAGGCTCCGGCGCTGCCCATCGATGTAAACGAAATCGGCTGTTGCGGTAGTGCCCGTTCCCTTGATTGTGCGGCTAGTAAGGCTGCGCGCCGGCAGGGATGGAATCTGGGCGCGCGCGCCCGAGTAGCCGAGGGTCAGCACCATCAGGAGCGGGGCGGCAAGCAGATAGCGCCCTAGCTGGCGGGTGGTCGAAGCAGGTTGGTTGAGCATGGTAATGCGGTTTTTAAGGGTGGAAAATGAAAAATGAAAGGCGAGCGCCGGCGCTGGCACGCCCCCCGGCTGCTGGCGCAACAGACTGTATTGGTAAGCCCGGCGCTCAAGACCGGTGCGCAGGGCGGCGCGGTCGGCCAGGTATTCGAGGTTGGCGAGCACGGCGCGGCGCAGCAGCCAGGCCGCGGGGTTGGGCCAGGCCAGAATAGTGGCCAGCTGGGCCAGCAGCACATCTAGGGTATGGTGCTGGCGCACATGGGCTTGCTCGTGGTGCAGGGCGGCGCGCAGGCCTGCCTCATCAGCTAGGATGCCCTGGCTGAGGTAGATGGTGCGGCCGAATGAAAACGGCCCGCCCATGCCCGGCAGCACCCGCACCAGCTGCCCCAGCACCATGGCTGGGCGCGCCCGCGCCCGCACCAGCGCCAAGCTCAGCAGCTGGCCCAGCAGGCGCAGCAGCAGCAGCGCGGCCCCCAGTGCGTACACGCCGGCGGCAAGCAGCTCCGGCCCGCCTACGCCCGCGCCCACCGGGCCGGGGCTAGCCAGGCGCGGCCCTAGCACTAGGCTGCTGGCCGCCGGCAAAGGCAGGGCGGCCCCGGCCGGCAGCAGCGCCGGTACCGGCAATGCCGGGTACACCGCCGCAAACACCACCGCCAGCACCAAATAAACCCGGTTAAGTTCGAAGAAGGTGAGCCGCCGCAGCAGCCCGTAGTAGGCCAGCGCAAAGAGAGCCAGCACCACGTTGGCCTTCAGCAAATACACGAGGAGCGCGCTCATGGCTACTCGGGCTTTTGCTGTTCGATGAGGCGGATAATCTCCTGCAAATCAGCGGCGCTCACTTTTTCCTCCTTGGCAAAAAAGGAAACGAGCTCCTTGTACGAGTCGCGGAAATGCTCGCTCACCAGTGCGCCTAGCGAGCGGCGCTGGTAGTCCTGCGCGCTCACCAGCGGCGCGTAGCGAAAAGAATTGCCGAGCTTTTCGGCTTGCACGTACTGCTTGCGTTCGAGGTTGCGCAGGGTGCTGGCCAGGGTGGTGTAGGGCGGCGCGGGCGCGGGCAGCCGGGCCAGCACGTCTTTCACAAAAGCCGGGCCGGTGTGCCAGAGGGCGCGCAGGGCGTCTTCTTCGGGTTGGGTAAGGCGTTCCATACTGGGGTGTTTACGATTTTTTCGTAATGATACGATATTTTCGTAATACCTGCCCAATTATTTTTGGTTAACGACGCGGGTGGCATAAAAAAGACCCTTAGCGAGGGCGCTAAGGGTCTTTTTTATGCCAAGAAAATTAATGTGCGCCCGGCGTTGGCACCACTGGCGCAGCGGCCGGCAGCCGCCGTAGCGGCCCCAGGGCTACCAGCAGGGCTAGCCCCGTGAGCCCCGCTCCTACCAAAAACGGCATCCCCGGAAAGTAGAGCGGTGCCCGGGGCCGCGTGAAATAGGCAAATAAGCTCGTCATGAAGAGCGGGCCCACCACGCCAGTGGCGCTGATGAGCGAGGTAAGCGCGCCCTGCAATTCGCCCTGCTCATTGGGCGGCACCTGGCCCGAGATGCTGCCCTGCAACGCCGGCCCCGCCAGCCCGCCCAGCGCGTACACGGCCGTCACGGCAAACATCATCCAGCCCTGCGAAGCAAAGGCAAACAGCACGAAACCAACCATGTAAAACGCCAGGCCCAGCAGGGTGGCCCGCGCCGTACCCAGCTTGGGCAGCAGCACCCGCACCAGCCCGCCCTGCACAATGAGCGCCCCTAGCCCCACCGCGCCCAGCGACCAGCCTATCATGCCCTCATCCCACTTAAACTTGAGGATGGTGTAGAACGTCCAGACCGACTGCGTGGCCGAGCCCGCCAAGTACAGCAGCACTAGGGCCACCACCAGGCCCAGAATTTTGGGATACTGCCCTAGCCGCACCAGCGAGGCCACGGCATTGGCCCGCGCCCACTCGAAGGGGCGCCGCTGCTCGACGGCCAGCGACTCGGGCACCACAAAAAAGCCGTAGAGGAAGTTGCACAAGCTCAGCGCGGCTGCTACCACAAAAGGCACCCGCGGCCCAAAATGCGCAAACAGCCCCCCTAGCACCGGCCCGATAATGAAGCCCAGCCCGAAGGCCGCGCCCACCAGCCCGAAGTTCTGGGCGCGCTTTTCGGGTGGGCTCACGTCGGCAATGTAGGCCGTGGCCGTGGTGAAGCTCGCTCCCGTAATGCCCGCAATAATGCGCCCCACAAACAACCAGGCAATGCTCGGGGCCAGGGCCAGAAAAATATAATCGACCCCTAGCCCCAGTAGCGAGGCCAGCAGCACCGGCCGCCGCCCGTAGCGGTCCGATAAGCCGCCGATTACCGGCGCAAAAGCAAACTGAGCCGCCGCGTAGGCAAACGATAGCCAGCCCGCGTACTGCGAGGCGCGGCTCACGCCTTCGCCCGTGAGCTGCTCAATAAGGGTGGGCAGCACCGGGATAATGACCCCTAGCCCAATAACGTCGATGAGGATGGTAACGAAGATGAAAGCCAGCGCGGCGGGGCGTTTGGGCGACATAGCAACTAAAGCAAGTAAACAGCAAAGCTGGCGACAAAACGGCCTTGCGCCCGCTCGCCGCCCGCGGGGCTAGCCAGCAGTGCGCAATTTTTAGGACTGACAATCAGGCTATAATACCGGGCCGACGACCTTTTGTGGAGCCAACACTTGCATTTTCAGGGTTTTTTCGTACTTTTGTATTACCAAACAGTGCGGGGTGGAGCAGTTGGTAGCTCGTTGGGCTCATAACCCAAAGGTCACTGGTTCGAGTCCAGTCCCCGCTACCTCAAAAAAGGCCGTTTTCCTCCAGGAAAACGGCCTTTTTTCTTGCTCTCCTTCATCCCAAACCTGGCCTCTTGCCACCTTGGGTAACGAGGCGCAGCGCCCGGGAGCCAGCCGGCTAGACCGGCAGCGTCCAGTATATCGTGAAAGTGGTGCCCGTGCCGGGTGTGCTGGCTACCTCCACATGGCCGCCGTGGCTGTGCACGATGCGCTGCACCAGATACAACCCCACGCCAGTGCCCTCAATGTGAGTGTGCTGGCGCACAAAAAGCTGAAATACGGGCGCCTTGGGGTCGGTCAGGGCCATGCCCAGGCCATTGTCGCGTACTTCCAGCACCGGCTCGCCGGCTGGGGTATAATAGCTGCGCAGCACAATGTGGGGGGGGCGGTCGGGGTGGGCAAACTTGAGGGCGTTGCTCACCAGGTTGTGCACCACCGAGCGCAGGTTGGCGCGGCCGTATACGAGGCCGGGCGCCTCGGCTACATCTACATCGAGCTGGGCCTCACGCTGCTGGGCTTGGGGGCGCAGGCCTAGCAGCACTTCTTCCAGAATAAGGCCCAGGTCGAGCACTTCCACGGGGTCTTGCTGGGCGCGCTGGGTTTGCACGGTCACGGCCAGGTCGTGCAGGGTGGTATCGAACTGCGTGAGGGCGCCATCAACCATGCCCAGCAGCAGGGCCTGCTCGGGGTCGGCAAAGGTGGCGGTGCGGCGCAGCTCGTCGAAGAGTCCGCGCAGGTTGAGGGCCGGCTGGCGCAGGTCGTGGCTGGCGGCGTACACAAAGGTGTCGAGGTCGTGGTGGGCGCGGGCCAGCTCGTCGTATTGGGTTTGCAGCACTTGGCGCAACAAGTTTTGGTCGTGCACATCGGTGCAGGCGCCAAACCAGCGCAGGGCTAGCCCGTCGGCCAGCTGCCGGGCCCGGATGATGTGCCAGCGGTAGGCGCCATCGTGGCGGCGCATGCGGTACTCGCCTTCGTAGGGCTCGCCGTTGGCCACGCACTGCACCCAGCGGCGGGCGGCCTCGGCCTGCTCGCTAGGGTGCAGCAGGCTAACCCAGCCAGTGGGGCCCAGCTCCTCCTTGGTCAGGCCCGAATACTCGGTGGTGTAGCGGTTGTAATAGTCAATAAATCCCTCGGCAGTGGCCGTCCAAATGAGTTCCGGAATGCTGTCGGCCAAAAAGCGCACCTCAGACTCGCCGCGGCGTAGGGCGTCGGCCAGTTCGCGCTGGTCGTGCACCTCCGTAAGGGCGCCGTGCCAGTGCACGGGCGGGTCGGGGGGGTGCACCTCGGGCAGGGCGCGGCTCAGAACCCAGCGGTACTGCCCGTCGAAGCGGCGCAGGCGGTACTCGTAGTTCCAGCCGGTGCCGGCGCGGCGGGCAGTTTCGGCCTGGTAAAGCACCCGCAGGCGGTCATCGGGATGAATGAGCAGCGGCCAGATGGCCGTGAGGTCGGCCGTGGGGGGCTGGCCCGTAAAGCGGTACCACTGCGGGCTGGCGTAGGTGTAGCGCCCCTGCGCATCGAGCGAATAGGTAATAAGCGGGGCCGTTTCGGTGAGCACCCGCAGGCGGGCGTCGAGGTGCCGCGTCACCAGCGAAAGCTCGTGGGCCTGCTGGCGAGTGGCTTCCTGCTCGCTCACGTCAATGGCCAGCAGCAGCAGGCCGGCCAGCGTGCCCTGCTCGTCGCGGTAGGGCTCCAGGGCCAGGTCAAAGTAGCGGCAGTCGGCCGGGCCGGCGGGCTGCGGCGTGCACAGGCAGGCCTTGGCCACGTAGGGCTCGCCGGTGGCGTACACCCGCGGCAATACGTCGAGCAAGGCTGTGGGCAAGAGGCCAGGGTGCTCGATAATAGCCTTGCCCTCAGTGTCGTTGCCTACCAGCGCACGCATAGCCTCATTCACGAAGCCGTAGCAAAGCTCGGGGCCTTCCAGCGTGGCTACCCCGGCCGGCAGCTGGCGCAAAAGCTGTGAAAAAGGAATATTGGGCATGCATGGGCTGCGCAGCACCAAAGCACGCTAGCACGTAAAGAGTAGTAATTGAGAGAAAGGTACGAACTGTTGTGCTTCCGCGCTGATGGCGCTGGTGGCCGGGCTATACTGGCGTGGCGGCGGGCTCTGGCGCGGTGGGGGCGGCCCCAAACACGGCCAGGCGTACCAAATCAACCAGCAGGGCATCGGCAATACTGAGCGATTCGGGCAGGGCGGGCATGTTATGGGGCAGCAAAAAGCCTTCGAGGGCCGCGAAGCCCGCCGGCTCGAGTGGATGAAAGGCCATGGACCAGCCGGTAAAGCTACGGGTGGCGATGGGCCGGTCGATGAGCTTTTGCACGTGCGAATGGCGGCCGTCGCGGGCGATGCGCGCAAACAGGTCGTCGGCAATAGCGGGCTCGCCCTCAAACAATTGGGCAATATTGCCGTGGCTATAAAACAAAATGCCCGTGATACCGTGCCGCTTGTTATCGTGGCGCGACTGCCTGAGCAGGTGCTCCAAATCCTGGTCGGAAAGTGGGTGTACTGCCCGGCTCATGTATACAATATGCTTCATTCCAAAACAGCTAGAAGGCCCTGGTACGTAGCGGCCGGCCGTTGCGTTCGCCCGCACTTTTGGCCAGCCGGTAGCTGGGGTGTAAAGTTCAGGTAAAAAGCAGGAAGTAACAATCTTTGCCACCCTGGCCGCGCCTGGCTAGAGTAGCGGTGCTTCGCCGTTGGGCGCACTGGGTTGGCTGCCCTCGCTGCCGTTCAGCAAAAACTCGCGCAGGCGGTTGATGTGGCCCTTTATTTCCTCTACGCGCCCGGCCTGGCGTGCGCTCCAGTGGCCTTCGCCGTGGCGGGCAATGCTACCGAGCAGGTTTTTGCGCTCTTCCATCATGCGCAGGGCTACCCACAGGGTTTCTTCCAGGGCCTGCTGGCTGCTCTCGGCCAGGGCATCGGCCGTGAAGGCGTGGCCCGTGTGGCAGCGATAGCGCAGCACGCTGCCAGTGTTTAGTTCCCAGAGCGAGCCGCCGCAGTCGGGGCAGGTGAGGGGCACCTGGTGCCCTAGCTGCGCTACTTGCTCGATGGTGCCCACCACGCGCTCGGCGATGGCGGCTTCTAACCTTAAATCAGCAGGAATAGGGGGAGCCATACCGGCGGGGCTAGGAAGAGGGTCGGCGGCCACCAGCCTGTTCAGCAAGCCGCCCATATCGTCCAGTGAAACTACGTAATCGATTGCTACGCTGCGCAGCGCGCTCTCGGGCATGCTCGGAAACTCGGCGTCGGCGGGGTCTTGCACGATGGCCACCCCGCCGCAACGCTTGATAAAATCGAGGCCCGCCGTGCCATCGTGTAGCATGCCCGTGAGCACCACCCCAATAGTATAGGAGTCGAACTCGACGGCCGCCGAGCGGAACAGGGCGTCGGCCGCCGGGCGGTAGTTGTTCTCGCGCGGGCCCTTGGTCACGAGCAACTGGTGGTTTTTCACGAGCAAGTGGCGGTCGGGCGGGGCCAGGTAGAGGCAGCCGGCTTCCAGGGGGGCGCCGTGGGTGGCTAGCTGGCAGCGCAGGCCAGAGTTGGCAGCCAGGCGGGCTACGAAGGGCTCGCCCGTCGAGTCGGGTGCCAGGTGCTGTACCACCAGCACGGCGGCCGGCAGCGCAGCCGGCAACTGCGCCACGAGGCGAGTAAGCGCCGGCATGCCGCCGGCAGAGGTACCAATAACGATGAGGTAGCGGGGAGTAGGCACGGAGAAAAAGGCAGGAAAGCACGAAGACGGCGCCGCAACGGCGCCAAACAAAAGGTACGGCCCTTTGGTAAGAACAGATTAGGCGGCCCGGGCGGTACCTTGGAAATATATTTTAACGGGAATTTGCTGATTAGCTACGCAATTTTAAGGCGCAGCCAGCCTTTTTTTATTGCTGTTTAGCTTGTTTCGTATGAAGTCTCCTGCTGCGCCCGCTGGTGAAGCTAGCCTAAATAAAGTAGCCGTACCCATTGATTCCGAATCGGTAACGCCCAAGCCAACGCGCAGCTCAAAGGGTTCCCGCACCCGCGACGGCCGGGGGCTCAGCGGCGATAAGTTTTCGGTGGTGGCACTCTGCGGCTCGGCGGGCGCGCTCGAAGCGTTTGAGAAATTTTTTGCCCGCCTGCCCGCCTGCCCGCCAGCCCCGGCATGGCCTTCGTGGTGGTGCTGCACCGCCCCGCCCAGCCCGAGCAAAGCCAGCAGCTTACGCAGGTGCTCCAAGGCTTTACGCCCCTGCCCGTGCTGGAGGCCCGCGATGGCCTGCGCGTGCGCCCCAACCAGGTATATGTCATTCCGGCCGACTACGACCTGAGCTTGCTGCACGGCAGCATGTTTCTGCTCAAGCCCACGCAGCCGCCGGGCCGCCGCCTGCCCATCGATTTCTTTTTGCAAACCCTGGCTAAGGATGTGGGCGACCGGGCGGTGTGCATCATTTGCTCGGGGCTGGGCACCGACGGCATTATCGGCCTCAAGATGGTAATGGAAAACTTCGGCATGGTGATGGCCCAAGACCCCGAAACCGCCCTCTTCGATGCCATGCCCCGCGCCGCGATGGCCACCGAGTTCGTCGATTTTGTGTTGCCGCCCGAGCTTATGCCGGCCCAGCTGCTCGACTATGTGGAGCGCCCGCTGGAGGAGCGCCCCGCCCGCGATTTGGAGGCCGAAACGCCCAGCCGGCCGGCCCACGCGCTCCAGAAAATATTTCTGCTCATCCGCTCCCAAACCGGGCACGACTTCAGCTTTTACAAACGCAACACGGTGTTTCGGCGCATCGAGCGGCGCATGAACTCGCACCAAATCAAGGAGTTTACGCACTACGTGCGCTACTTGCAGGAAAACCCCCGCGAGGTCGAGCAGCTTTTCCAGGAGCTGCTGATTGGCGTCACCAAGTTCTTCCGCGACGCGGAGGCCTTCGCTAGCCTCAAAGAGTACCTGGGGCCGCTGCTGGCGGCCAAGGCCGTCGATGAAACCGTGCGGGTGTGGGCGCCCGGCTGCTCGACCGGCGAAGAAGCCTACTCGCTGGCCATGCTACTCTTCGAGTGCCTCGACGAAGTGGCGCCCACCCGCCACCTCAAAATTCAGATTTTTGCCACCGACATCTCGGCCGAGGGCATTGCCTTTGCCCGCATTGGGCAGTACAGCGAAAACATCGTGGCCGACGTGAATCCGCAGCGGCTGGAACGGTTTTTTCAGAAAACCGAGGGCCACTACCAGATTCGCAAGGAAGTGCGCGATGTGGTGGTGTTTGCCCTGCACAACATCAACAAGGACGCGCCCTTCATCAAACTCGACCTGCTGGTGTGCCGCAACCTGCTCATCTACCTCAGCGGCGAGCTGCAAAAAAGCCTGCTGCCCGTTTTTCACTACGCTCTCAATGTTAAGGGTTTGCTGTTTTTGGGGCCTAGTGAGAACATGGCTGGTGCCCAGGATTTATTTCAGCCCCTAGATGTTAAGTGGAAGATATCGCGCTGCACCAGCTGGCCGGCATCCATGCCCCACCTCATTAAGTTTCCCTTTTCTCTGGCGCGGCATCCGGCGGCGCCTCCGACTACGGCCCACATGTCTGCTTCTGCCTCCAACCACCGCCAAAGCACCACTTTCGCGGCAATTATTCAAAAAAAACTGCTCCAAACCTACGCTCCACCCGCCGTAGTTATCGATGCCAAAGGGGAGATTTTGTACGTGAACGGCCGCACTGGCCGCTACCTCGAGCCCGCTCCGGGCCTCAGTGGCATGAACATCTTTGAGATGGCCCGCGAGGAGCTCAACTTTGAGATTAGCCGGGCCGTGCACCGCGCCAACCAAACCCGCGAAGACGTGGTGGTGGACAGCGTGCGCGTGCGCACCGAGGCCAGCCAGCAGATGCTGCGCCTCTCGGTGCAGCACCTGGGCGGCAGCGAGGCCCTAGCCGGCCTGCTGCTAGTTGTGTTTGAAGACCAGCCTACCCCGCGCAAGGTGCGCCTGGCCAAACGCAGCCCCCAGGACGAAACCCAGCACCGCGACGCCGTGGTGGCCGCCCTCGACAAGGAGCTGCAATACACCAAGCACCGCCTCCAAACCACCGTGGAAGAAATGGAAAGCAGCCTCGAAGAGCTCAAAAGCACCAACGAGGAGCTGCAAAGCGCCAACGAGGAGCTGCAAAGCACCAACGAGGAGGCCATGACCAACAAGGAGGAGATGCAGAGCCTCAACGAGGAGCTGATGACCCTCAACATGCAGTACCTGGCCAAAACCGAGGAGCTGAGCCAGGCCGCCAACGACATGAAGAACCTGCTCGACGCCACCGAAATCGCCATTATCTTCCTCGATAATGACCTGGTGATAAAGCGGTTTACGCCGCCCGTGGGCCGCATCATCAGCCTAGTGCCCGGCGACGTGGGCCGCCCGCTGGGGCACTTTACCTCCAGCCTGCGCTACGAGCACCTGCTGCGCGATGTGCAGCTGGTGCTGGACCGCCTCACCAGCATCGAGGTCAACATTCAGACCACGCGCGGCGAGTGGTACACCATGCGCATTCTGCCCTACCGCTCGCTCGATAACTACATCAACGGGGCCGTCATCACCTTCACCGACATCACGGCCCTCAAGCTGCTCGAAACCCGCCTGCAAGACCACGCCCGCTTTACCGACAGCATGCAGGCCACCGTGCGCGAGCCCCAGGTGGCCCTCACGGGCGACCTGCTGGTGCTCAGCGTCAACCAGGCTTTTGCCGAGCTGCTGCACCAGCCGGTGGCCGACCTGGTGGGCCACTCGCTCCTGAGCCTGGGCGGTGGGGCCTGGCAGCACCCCCCGCTGCTGCAGCAGCTGCGCGTGCTGCTCGACCCCGCCACGTCCGCCACCGAGTTCGACGGCCTGGCCCTGCGCCTGGTATTGCCCGGCCAGCCGGCCCAGCCGGTGCTGCTCTACGGCCGCCGCCTGCTGCACGAGGGCCAGCCCACCGGCCAGGTGATGCTGGGCGTGCGGGCCCAGCCAGCAGCCGGCTAGCCCGCCGCTCGCCGCCACCACACGGCTTTGGAGACCACCGCCAGATTTGGCGGCGAGTGTTTTTATTTTGGCGGCCCCTAGCCGCTACGGACTTAACGCGGATGCCGGGCCCAGATATCCCGGGGCCCGACATTCGCGTTAGGTCCGTAGCGGCTGACTGCGGCCGGGCGGTTGAACGCCAAGACCTTGCCTTTTTCAGTGATGAATACTGCCCTGCCGTCGTCCTCTTCGCCTCCAGACCCCCACGCCGCGCTGCAAAACCTGCGCCAGCGGGCCGAGTACCGCCGGATGGTATCGGAAAGCCTGCCCCCCGATGCCTCGCCCCAGGTGCAGCGCCTGGTGCAGGAGCTACAGGTGCACCAGATAGAGCTCGAAATGCAGTACGAGGAACTGCTGCTGGCCCAGGCCGAGGCCGAAGCCAGCCGCCTACGCTACCTCAACCTCTACGACTTTGCGCCCGTGGGCTATTGCACGGTGGCGGCCAACGGTACCCTGCTGGAACTAAACCTGCGCACCAGCCAGCTGCTGGCCCAGCCGCGCAAACAACTGCTGGGCCGGCGGCTAGCCCTGTTTGTGGTGCCGGCCGACCGCCCCCGGTTCAACGAGTTTCTGGCCCGCGTGTGGGCCGTGCCCGACCAGCGCCACAGCTGCGAGCTAGCCATGCGTGGCCCCCACGACGAGGTGTTCTATGCCCAACTCGAAGGCCTGGCTACCCCCGAAGGTGACGACGACAGCCAGCCGCCCACCAGCTGCCGGCTGGTGCTGCTCGATGTGACGGCCCGCCGCCAGGCCCTCGACACGCTGGCCACCAGCGAAGCGCGCTTCCGGGCCACCTTCGAGCAGGCCCGCGATGGCATGCTGCTGCTGCAAGACCACCATGTGACAGACCTCAACCACGCTGCCCTTAGAATGCTGGGCATTAGCACCAAGAAAGATGTAGTGGGCCGCCACCTGGCCAGCTTCTGGCCCGAGTTTCAGCCCGATGGCCGCCGCTCAATGGCGGTGCTTACCGACTGCTTGCAGCAGGCCCAGGCGCACGGCTGGTGCCGCCTCGAGTGGCGGCACTACAACGGGGCCGGCGAGGAAACCTGGGACGAGATGTCGTTCAACCCCGTTTTCATCAACGGCCAGGCGCTGCTGCATGTGGCCTGGCGCGACATGACCGCCCGCCGCCGCAGCGAGCAGCAGCTTAGCGAAAGCGAAAGCAGCCTGCAAATGGCGCTGGCCGCCGCCGGCACCGGCGTGTGGGGCTGGGAGCCCGCCACCGGCCTGCTCTACCAGGATGCCCGCGCTCAGGAAATAATGGGCCTCACGCCGGGCGCCGAGGAGGTGCCCATTGTGCCGTTTCAACTGCTGCATACTGCCCTGCACCCGTCCGACGTGGCGCGCATGGAGCAGGCCCTAGCAGTGGCCCAGCAAGAGCACACGCTCTTTGACCTGGAGCACCGCCTGCTACGCCCCACCGGCGAGGTTCGCCACGTGGCCGCCATGGGCCGCTTCAGCTACGACGAGCACACCGGGCAGGTCGAGCGCTTCACCGGCCTGATGCGCGATGTGACGGCCCGCCGCACCACCGAAGAAGAGCTAGGCTACAAAAACCGCCTGCTCGGCAATATGCTCCAGAACCTGCCCGTGCTGCTTACCCGCCTGGGCCCCGATGGCCGCTACCGCGAGCACATCGGCCGCACCGTGCGCCGCCTGGGCCTGCGCGAAAATGAGCTGGTGGGCCGGCTAGCCGCCGAGGTGTGGCCCGAAAGCACGGCCCACTTCGAGCGCTTGCTGCGAGGCGAGCGCGATAACTACGTAGCCACGGTGGAGCGCGACGGCCAGCAGGTATCGCTGCATTGCTTCGGGTTTTTTGACGACGAGCAGCAGGAGGTTGTCATCTTCGCCATCGACATTACCGAGTCGGAGCGTCTCAAGGAGGAAACCACCCGCCTCAAGCTGCGCCAGCAGCAGGCGCTGCTCTCGGCCATTCTCAGCACCCAGGAAGAAGAGCGCCGCCGCATTGCTGAGGCCCTGCACAATGGGGTAGGCCAGTTGCTCTACGCCACCCGCCTGCACCTCGAAACCTTGCCCCCTTCCGAGCCGGTGCGCGCCGGCCTGCACCTGCTCAAAGAAGCTATTGAGGCCACGCGCACCATCTCGTTCGAGCTCACGCCCAGCATTCTCGAAGACTTTGGCCTGCCCATCGCCCTGCAAGAGTTGGTGAGCCGCATTCCAGTTAGCCTGCCCGTCGACCTCAACCTGCACGGCCTGGCCGAGCCGCTGCCCCCACTGCTGGCCACGGCCGTGTACCGTATTGTGCAAGAGCTGCTTAACAACGTTATGAAGCACGCTCAGGCCCAGGAAGTATTCGTGCAGGTATCGCGCGAAGACGACCAGCTGCACATCAGCGTGGAAGACGATGGCGTGGGCTTCGATGCCGACAGCCCCGCCCGCACCGGCATCGGGCTAGCCGGCATTCGCACCCGGGTGGGGCTGCTGGGGGGCACTTTTACCATCAACTCGCGGGCCGGCCGGGGCACGGGCTTTTTTCTGCAGCTGCCTGTTGGGCAAGGCTAGCCGGGCCGCCGGGTAAAGTACGTAGCAGATAATCAGCGTTATTACGTAGGAAAAATAAGGTCTTTCGGTGTCGTTTTGTGGAAGCTTTCCCGTAGCTTTGTCTAACAAAATCGTGCTTTAAACCAATTTTTCCTGAGCTATGGGAACCACCACGCCCTTCACGGTGCGCTTGAGCAGCCAGCACAACAAGGCTGGCCTCAGCCTGCGCGGCTACTGCAGCAGCGCCGCCACTGCCCGGCAACTCGAGCAGGCCATTACCGAGCTGGTTACTACGGGGCTGCCCTTTATCTGGGTCGATTGCCGGTACCTGGCCTTCCTGAGCTGGCATGCCCAGCGCGTTATCTTCAACGCCCACCAGCAGGCCAAGCTGGCGGGGTGCACGCTGTATTGGTGCGGCTTCTCGCCGGCCGTGCTCGCCCAGCTTGCCGAAACCGGCCTGCACTTGCTGCTGCACGTGCTGCCCGCCAGCAGCTACCAGGGCCCCGCCGCCCTGCTGCAGGAAGTGGCGCCAAGCCCGGCCCGGCCCCCGCACTCGCTGCACGGCAACAGCTAGCCCTCGCCCTATTTTAAAAGCCCTGGCCGCGCAACGCGGCCAGGGCTTTTAAAATAGGGCGAGGGCTAACCTACCTGGCCGGCGCTGAAGCTGCCTTATAGTGCACGGCGGGCAGGGCGCGCAGGCGCTCGGCAGCCTGCTCGGGCGTGATGTCGCGCTGGGCATTGGCCAGCAGCTCGTAGCCTACCATGAATTTCTTGACGGTGGCCGAGCGCAGCAGTGGCGGCAAAAAGTGCATGTGCAGATGCCACTCGGGGTAGTCATGGCCATCGGTGGGCCGCTGGTGGAAGCCAGCCGAATACGGAAAGCTGATTTCGAACAGGTTGTCGTATTTGATGGTGAGTTGGCTCAGGATGTCGGCCAGCCCGTCGCGCTCCTGTTCGCTGAGCTGCGTGAGGTCTTGCACGGCGCGGCGCGGCAGCACCAGCGTTTCGAAGGGCCACACTGCCCAGAAAGGCACCAGCACCACCCAGGTGTCGTTTTCGACCACAAAGCGGGTCTTGGTTTTCTCTTCCAGCGCCAGGTAGTCGGCGAGCAGCGTGCGGCCGTTTTTGGCAAAGTAGGCCTTTTGGGCGCGGGCCTCCCGGGCGGGCAGGTCGGGCACGGTGCGCTCGCTCCAGATTTGGCCGTGCGGGTGCGGGTTCGAGCAGCCCATCACAAAGCCTTTGTTCTCAAAAATCTGCACGTAGTTGATGTTCGGGTCGGCCCCTAGCGTGCGAAACTCGTCGGTCCACACATCCACCACGCGCCGGATTTCGGCCACCGGCATTTCGGGCAAGGTCAGGTCGTGGCGCGGCGAGAAGCAGATAACGCGGCAGTGGCCCGTTTCAGCCTCGGCGCGCAGCAGGCCGCCTTCCTCAAAAGTGCCGGTTTCGCCCTCGGGCAGCAAGGCCGCAAAGTCGTTGTCGAACACAAACTGGTGGTCGTACTTAGGGTTTACATCGCCGTTGGTGCGGGTGTTGCCGGGGCACAGGTAGCAGGTGGGGTCATAGGCGGGGCGCGCCTCGGCCTCGTCTTTTTCCTGCTGGCCCTGCCAGGGGCGCTTGGCGCGGTGCGGCGACACGAGCACCCACTCGTCGAGCAGGGGATTGAAGCGGCGGTGGGGTTGCTGGGTGAAATCGAACATAGTGGTAGAAGGTTAAGAAGGTAGCGCTTCCCGCAGGGGCTAGCGGTGGCTCGGTAGCACTGCTGCGCTAGCCTCGGCAGGGAGCCAGGGCCAAAAGTGGCTACTCAAAAAGCTCGCCCACGCCGTCAGCCAGGTTGGTTACGTAGGTATCGAGCTTGCGGCCCAGCTGCTCGTGGTAGCCTTGGGTCATGAAGTTGATAAACTGCTCGACCTCCTCGCTCGCCACCAGGTTGAGGGTGCAGCCGCCAAAGCCGCCGCCCATCATGCGGGCGCCGTAGCAGCCGGGCGCCGCGTGGGCCAGGGTTTCGAGTACGTCGAGCTCGGCGCAGCTCACCTGGTAGAGGTCGCGCAGGCCAGCGTGGCTGGCGTAGAGCAGCTCGCCCACCTCGGCCAGGGGCTTGCCCTCCACGAGGCGGGCGGTGAGGTCCTTGACGCGCTGGTTTTCCTCCACCACGTAGCGGCAGCGCTTCTCTACTACCTCGCCCAGCTCGGCCCGGGCGGCGGCTATGTCGGCCAGGGTCGCATCGCGCAGACTCTTGATGGCCGGGTTGTGCTTTTGCAGAATCTCTACGCCCCGGGCGCACTCCGCGCGGCGAGTGTTGTACTCGCTGTCGCCCAGCGCGTGCTTCACGCCTGAGTTGCACAGTACGAGGCGCGCATGGGTCGTATCGAGCGGAAAATAAGCGTATTCGAGCGAGCGGCAGTCGAGCTCTACTACGTGGCCCGCGCGCCCAAACATGCTGGCAAACTGGTCCATAAGCCCGCACATAACCTTGGCGTACTCGTGCTCGGCCTGCTGCGAAATCTGGGCCATCGTCATCGTGTCGAGGCCTAGCCCGAGCAGGTGGTTGAGGCCCCAGGCCACGCCGCACTCCACGGCCGCCGACGACGAGAGGCCCGCTCCGTTCGGAATGTCGCCCCCAAACGCGCAGTCGAAGCCCGGCACCGTGGCCCCGTGCTGCCGCAGGCCGGCCACCACCCCTAGCTGGTAGTTGGCCCAGTGCCCGCCGGGCAGGGGCGCAATGTCGGCCACGGCCACCTCGAAGCTGTCATGAAGGTCAAGCGCCGCCAGCCGCACGCGGTCGGTGCCGTTGAGGCGCAGCGCAAAGCGGATTTCCTTGTCGATGGCCGCCGGCAGCACCAGGCCGTCGTTGTAGTCGGTGTGCTCGCCAATGAGGTTGATGCGGCCGGGCGCGCGCAGTAGCAGGGTGGGGGCGGCGCCAAAGCGCTGCTCGAAGGCGGAAGTAAGGGCGGGAGCAGTCATAAGTAAGCGCAAAAGTGGCTGATATTCTTGGGATGAGTGGATGGCCGAAGCGGGTGAAAGCGCGCAGCGGGCCACTTGCCAACCTTTTACGGCCCGATGTAGTAAAACTCAGCCACAAGCCGGCCAAGTGGCCTGGGCTGCATATACGACTCATTATCTGTTGGTTCACATGCCTACCTCACGTCTTTCCCTGTTGTTTATCTTCTCCGTGCTGGCTTCGGCGCTCACGGGCTGCGCCGCTATCGGCGATATTTTTAAGGGTGGTATCTGGGTTGGTGCCATTGCCGTGTTCCTGGTGGTGGCCGTTATCTGGTGGCTGGTTACCAAAATGGGCGGCGGTGGCGGCGGCACCACCGGCGGCACGTCGGTGTAGGGCTACCTAGCAACGTAAAACGCAAAAAAAAGGCGCGGCTCCCAAACGGGGGCCGCGCCTTTTGCTTAGCTAAGTAGCACTAGGCCTGCTCGCTACGCTTAGTGGGCATGGTGCCGATAATGTGGTCCCAGAGGGTGCTGCTTACGCCAAACGCTACCTCATCCTGGCGGTAGTGGTGCTGGGCGTGGTGCGTCCACCACACTTTAAGAAAGTTTTTGGGTGGCGCGTACATGTGGATGGCGTAGTGCACAAACAGGTACATGGCGTAGCCAAACGTGAAGCCCGATAGAATACCAAAAGCCCAGTTGCCGAACACAAACCGGAAAATGAAGAACAGCAGCGACGCCACAAAAACCGTCAGGATGGGCGGCATAGCCAGCCGGGTTTCGTCCTTCGGATACTCGTGGTGCACGCCGTGCATAGTGTACTGAAACTTGGCCCGCCCGGCTGTAGTGGCCGGAATGTGGTACACGTAGCGGTGCACCAGGTATTCAACAAACGTGAACAGCAGCAATCCGCCCAAGAACAGCCCTAGCCCCGCAAAGCCGGTTACGAAGCCCCGCGTGATGCCATAGTATAAACTAACCAGGGCGGTAGCGATGAAAATGCTGACCGGCAGCGCAATATGCGTGTGCGAAAGCCGCTCCAGCACCGGGTTTTTGAATAACTGGGCCGAGCCTTTGTGCTTGGGGCGCACCGGCGCGGGTGCCACGGGGGTATCAGGGATATTAGCCATAGTGAAAGCCTTAAACGTAACGTAACTACCTGGAAAAAACAGCTTATCTACAAAGTTACGCCTTCGTAGGTTTTGCCGTGGGCACCGGCTAGGGCTGAAAGCCGGCCGCCTCCAGCGCCGCCGCTACCTCGGCTGCGGGGCCGCCGGGGTGGCGCAGCTGCGCTTGGCTATAGAACCCCGCCCGCGCCTCCAGGGTTCGGGTTAGCCACTCATTCACCGCCTCCTGGGGCGTGGCGGCGGTGGCCGTGGCGGCCAGCAGCGGCCGGGTAGCGGCCTGGTTGCGGCGTAGCAAGCGCCGCCGCAGCTCGCGCAGCGGCACCTCCAGCCACAGCACAAAGCCCGAGGCGTGCAGCACCGCTAAGTTGTCGAAAAAGCAGGGCGTGCCGCCGCCGGTGGCCACCACCAGCGGCCGGCCGGGGTGCGCGGCCACGGCCGCCAGCGCTGCTGCCTCGCGCTGCCGAAAACCGTCCTCGCCCTCGGCGGCAAAAATCTCGGGTATTGGCTGGCCCGCGTCGGCCACAATGCGGTGGTCGAGGTCCAGGAAGCCCCGGCCGTAGTAGGCGGCCAGCTGGCGGCCCAGCGTGGTTTTGCCCGAGGCCGGCAGGCCAATGAGGTAGAGGTGGTTCATTCTTTGAATTAAAAATTAAAAACTATGAATTAAAAATTGCCGGAAGACGAGAGATAATACCGCCGACTTTCAATTCATAGTTTTTAATTGATTTTAACGCGTGGGTCGAGCAGGGCATACAGCATATCGACGGCGATGTTGACCAGCACGAAAATGGCCGCCACGAAAAGTGTGGCACCCATCACCACCGGAAAATCGAGGTTCTCCACTGCCCGCAGCGTGGTGGTGCCCAGGCCTTTCCAGTTGAAAATGTATTCGATGAAGAACGCGCCCGCCATGAGCGAGGCTAGCCAGCCCGACACGGCCGTAACCACCGGGTTGAGGGCGTTGCGCAGGGCGTGGCGCCACACCGTGCGGCCGGGGCTGAGGCCCTTGGCCCGCGCCGTGCGGATATAGTCCTGGCTCAGCACGTCGAGCATGCTGGAGCGCGTGAGCTGCATGATGACGGCCAGCGGGCGCACGCCCAGCGCCACGGCGGGCAGCAGTAGGTTGCGTAATACTAGGTGGCGCTCGGCCGTGAAAGGGTCGGTTTCGTAGAGTTGGCCGGTCAGGCTCAGGCCCGTCCAGTGGCTCCAGTAAAAGCCGAAGCTGACCGCAATGAGAATAGCCGCCACGAACGAGGGCACCGAAATACCTAGCACCGAAGTAGTTACCAGTACTCTGTCGAGCCACGACTGCGGCTTCAAGGCCGCCGCCACCCCTAGCGCAATGCCGCCCACCGCCGCCAGCAGCATGGCCGCCAGCGCCAGCCACAAAGTGCCCGGGAAGCGGTCGAGCAAAATGCTGAGCACATCCTGGTTGCTTTGAAACGAGCGGCGCAGGTAGGGCCACTTCAGCACCAGGGCGCGCGCGGGGCTCAGCGGTAGCAGCGCCACGCCGCCGTAGCGCGCCACCCCAGCCGAGTCGCGCGGGTGCACCCCCAGCGGCGAGGCATCGTTGAGGTACCCTAGCAAGCGGGTGGGCAGCGGCTGGTCGAGGCCGAGGTCGGCGTTGATGGCGGCCTTGGTGGCCACGTCGGTGCGCTGGCCGGCCAGCAGGGCCGCCGGGTCGCCGGGCAGCACGTTGAAGAGAAAGAAAACCGTGCAGGCCACGCCCACCAGCACGAGCAGGCCCTGGCCCAGGCGGCGCAGAAGAAAGGAGAGCATAGCGGGTAATGGGGTACTAGGTAATGAGGTAATAAGCAGTAAGATAGGTTGCAGATTAGCAGGCTGGCAGTACCTCATTGGCTTGCTGCCTACCTCATTACCTAGTACCCCATTACCTCCTAACTCATTTATTGCAACGCTTTCTCGACCTGGTACAGCGCCGGAATGTCGTGGTAATGGTACTTGGCCACCACCGTGCCCTTGTGCAGCACCAGCAGGCCGGGGTTCGAGCGAATGATGGACTTGAGCACCGTGGCATCGGCAAAGGCGTAGGGCGTGGCCAGGTTCACATCGTGGCGGAAGGAATCGAACTTGCCCGCCGCCGTGCTCGTGATGGTGAGCACGTCGATGTGCTTGCGCGACTTGCTGGCCTCGGCAAACAGCTTATTCAAATCGGCAAAGCGCTCGCGGTCGGCCTTATTGGTGTTCTGCACAATCAGAATCAGCTTGTTGCCACTGAGCACCTGCTTGGTAATATCATCGCCCTGCGGGTCGGTGATAACGAAATCGGTAATCGCGGGCGTCGATTGCAGCGGGTTGAGCACCGTCATGGCCTTGTATTTCCAGGTCGAATCGGTCGGAAACTGCTCGGCCTGCATCGTTTGGCCGTTGCGCTCGAAGGTGTACTGGTAGCGCGGCGCCTCGGCCGGTTTCATCAGCTGCGCAATGTTGTTGCCCACTTTGTAAGGCAAAAAGTCGAAGTACGGCAGGTGCCCCAGCGCCCGCACCCCAATGCCGATGGCTAGGGCACTGGCAAAGGTCATGGCCATGAGGCCGGTCATGCCCCGCACAAAGGCGCGCCGCAGGTGCTTCTGGTTGAAGAATACCACCGCCCACAGCCCCAGCAAGAACAAGTCCTTGGCAAACGACGTCCAGGGCGTGAGCTTGATAAAGTCGCCGAAGCAGCCGCAGTCCGTCACCTTGTTGAAGGCAGCCGAGTAGAAGGTGAGAAACGTGAAAAACACGAGCAGCCCCAACAGCGCCAGCAGCGTTTGGCGCAGCAAAAAGCGCAGCAGCAGCGACACGCCCAGAATAACTTCGAGCGAGCTCAGCGCCACGCTCAGGAAGCGGCTGCTGTTGTGCAGCGGGTCGAAAAGCCAGCTCAGCGCCGGCACATCGCCGCTGAACACCTCAAAGTATTCTTCGAGCTTGTAGGCTGTGCCCACCGGGTCGTTGAGCTTGATGAGGCCCGAAAAAATGAACAGCACGCCCAGCAGCGCCCAGCAAAAGCGGGTGACTTGGCGCATGGGTTGGGGAAGGTAAATCTTCATAAAACAGATAAGCAAAGGGCGTTGCACCCGGCTAGCCCCCTTACGGGCGCGGGGCGGCGGCGGGCGCTTCCTCCCGCAAAATGAGGGCAAACACGGCGTAGTTCAACATATCGCGGTAGCCGCCCTCCACGCTTTCGCTCACCAGGGCCGCGCCCCCAATGTTTTCGAGCTGCTTGATGCGGTGCAACTTCATGAGAATGAGGTCGGTGATGCTGCTCACGCGCATCTGGCGCCAGGCCTCGCCGTAGTCATGGTTTTTGGCCAATAAGAGCTCGCGGTTAAGGCCATTTTCGCGGTCGTAGGCGGCGGCTACCTCGGCGGGGGGCAGGTCGAGCGGCGCCTCGGGGGCTAGCCGCAGCTGCATGAGGGCGATGATACAGTAGTTGATGATGGCTACGAACTCCTCGTCCACCCCGTCGGCGATTTTCTGCACGCCCGTTTCCTGAATGGTGCGAATGCGGTTGGCCTTGATAAAAATCTGGTCCGTGACGGAGGGCAGGCGTAGGATGCGCCAGGCCGTGCCGTAGTCGTGGGTTTTGGCCAAAAACAGCGCGCGGCAGCGGCTCAGAAGCTGGTCGTAGTGGTCAAGAGTAGTCAAGCGAATGCGAAAACGAAGGAGTAAGAGCGAGCTGGCTAGGTGGCTTCCGCGAAAACCCTCCGCGCCTTCCGCGGTGAAACCAGCTGCCGGGAAAACCCCGGCAAGTTCGCCCGCAATGCCGGATATTTAACCCTTCGCGCTCCTCTCCCCACCCACCTGCCCTATGCTCGCTAGCCCCCCCGTACTCCTCGAACCCCCACAAAACCAGTCGTTCACCAACTCGCTGCGCAGCCCCCACGGCCGCCTGCTCGACCTGCGCCGGCCCCAGGTGCTGGGTATTCTCAACGTTACGCCCGATTCTTTTTACCCCGGCTCGCGGCTAGGCCCTGCTGATGAGGCTGCCCTGCTGCACCGCGCCGAAGCCATGCTAACCGCCGGCGCGGCGGCCCTCGACTTGGGCGGCTATAGCTCGCGCCCCGGCGCCGACGACATCAGCCCCGCCGAAGAAAAGAGTCGCCTGCTGCCCGCCCTGGCCGCGTTGCGCCGCGAGTTTCCGGCGGCCTTTATCTCAGTCGATACCTTTCGGGCCGGCGTGGCGGCCGAGGCCGTGGCCGCCGGCGCCGACCTCATCAACGACATTGGCGGCGGCACCCTCGATGCCGAGATGTTTGCCACCGTGGCTGGCCTGCGCGTGCCCTACTGCCTCATGCACATGAAAGGCACGCCCCAAACCATGCGCTCGCTGGCCCACTACGACGAGGATATTGTGCTGACCCTCCTGCGCTTCTTTCGCGGCCAGCTCGAAGCGCTGCGCCAGGCCAACGGCGGGCTAGCCCCCGCCGATGTGCTGCTCGACCCCGGCTTCGGCTTTGCCAAAACGCCCACCCACAACCACGCCTTGCTGCGCCGCCTGCCCGAGCTGGCGCCGCTGGGCCACGGCCTGCTGGTAGGCCTCTCGCGCAAGGCTATGGTGTACAAGCCCCTGGGGCTAGGCCCCGAAACGGCGCTCAATGGCACCACGGCGCTGCACGTGCTGGCTTTGCAAGGTGGGGCGCGCCTGCTGCGCGTGCACGACGTGGCCGAGGCCCGGCAAACCATCGAGCTGGTGAGCCGGAGGCCATAGCGGCGCCTGGGTGCCCGGCGGTATAGGCACCGCTAGGCACGCTGCCCCGGCTGTAGCCATCGGTGGGTCAGAGGCTTGCGGTGGGCAAGGGGCAGCGTTGCGCCGTGCTTGCCCCAAAAGGTGGTTTCTTTGCCCTTCCAACCGCCCGCACCTTGTCCCTCCCCTTCCCCTTTTATTTTTTGCACGTAGGGCTGGTCGATGTGGCCGACGTGCTGCTCGTGACCTGGCTGCTGTATCAGCTTTATAAGCTGCTGCGCGGCTCGGTGGCGCTCAACGTGGCGCTCGGGCTGCTGAGCCTCTACCTGGTGTATCTGGTGGTGAATGCGCTGGGGTTGGGGCTGCTCTCGGCCATTCTGGGGCAGTTTATGAGCGTGGGCGTGCTGGCCAGCATCATCTTGTTTCAGCAGGAAATCCGGCGGTTTTTGCTCAATGTGGGCAAGGCGGCCATGGAGAGCGGTGGCCCGTTGGGCTGGTGGCGGCGGCCCAGCGGCACCCCTAGTGGGGCCGCCAGCGTGGCGCCCTTCGTGGAGGCGGCCAACAGCCTGGCCAGCAAGGAAACCGGCGCCCTCATCTGCTTCACGCTCACCTCCGACCTCAGCTCCTACGCCGAGTCGGGCGACCGCCTCGATGCCGAGCCCAGCAAGCGCCTGCTGCTGGCTATTTTCAACAAGACTTCACCCCTGCACGACGGCGCCATCATTGTGGCCCAAGGCCGGCTGGTGGCCGCCCGCTGTATCTTGCCCGTGAGCCAAAACCCCGAGGTGCCCGCTTCGCTGGGCCTGCGCCACCGCGCCGCGCTGGGCCTCACCGAGGCCACCGATGCCGTGGTGCTGGTAGTGAGCGAAGAAACCGGCCAAATGAGCCTGGTGCGCCACGGCGAAATCCACCGGGGCCTCACGGCCGCCGAGCTCAAGGCCCGCTTGCAGCAGTGGCTGCTGGCCGAGGCCCGGCCGGCCTAGTTGGGAAGCAGCGCGGTTCCCGGCCGCGCGGGCAGCAAAAAGCTAGGCCCTTCGAAGTGAGTAGCGGGCTGCAAGTCAAGCTGCTGGTCGAGGCCGCTGACGTGCAGCTGGTGCAGCACCCCGGGCGGCAGGCCGCACCAGTGCAGCTGGGTGCCCGCCTGCTGGCTTTGGGCGTGGGCGCGCAGCAGGGCCTGCTGGCCCTGCTGGCTTAGCGAATACAGGTGCTGGCTGTCTATCCAGGCGTGGGCGGGGTGGCGCTCTAGTAGCTGCTGTATGCTGTGTACTAGGTGGTTGGCGTCGGCATCGCTGCAGCAGCAGCCGCGCAGGCTCAGGCCCACGCACTGGCGGTAGCTGCCCAGGTGAATGGTGAGCGTGCGGGTAGGCAGAATGAGGAGGAAAAACGTGTCATTCATAGCAGCAAGGAAGAATAGCAGGCAATGCTGCAAATATACAGGCGTAAAGAACTTGATTACCAGGGCATAAAACACGAATTTTCCTGCGTATTTATACGCATTTTTGCGTCAGGTACCAAGCTATTATGGGAAAACACTCGCCATACAGTTCAGCTACGTGTTTTTCCCGCCGGGCGGGTTTTTCCTGCGGTTTATCCCCGCGAAAACCCGCACAGGTGCTCCGTATTAGTTGGTAATTGCATTGAAAGATAAGCTTTTACTGATAAAATGTACGTCGTGAGTGGCTACTTCGCCGTTGCAAGGACTCAGGCACCAAGAGCACCGCAGCCATACTTTTCTCCCATTATATTCCCTTTTCTATGAAGCCGACTCTGAATTCGCAACCCGCTGGCCAAACGCCCCCGCCTTCACTCAAAACCCGCCCCGCCGCTCGTATCGGCGATGGCAGCCGCACCAGCCGCCGGGGCTTTGCCAGCATGGACCCCGCTGAGCAGCGCCGCATTGCCAGCGAAGGCGGCAAGGCCTCACACGCCAGCGGCCAAGGCCACAAGTGGACGGCCGAGGAAGCCCGCGAAGCGGGCCGCAAAGGGGGCCTCACCAGCCGCCGCGGCCCTAGCCGCACCACCGAAGCCAAGGCTCGGGCGGCCAAATAAGCCTCCCGCCCCAAAAAGGCCCGGCTCCTTTCCGCTTGCTGCGGAAGGGGCCGGGCCTTTTTGGGGCGGGGCTAGGCTAGTCGAGCAAGCCCTGCGTCACGGCCATCTTGATAAGGGCGGCCGTGTTTTTGGTCTGCGTTTTTTCCAGAATGTTCTGGCGGTGGGTTTCGATGGTGCGCTTGCTGGTAAAAAGCTTCTCGGCTATCTCATTGGTAGTGAGACCTTCGGAGAGCAGTTGCAGCACCTCGCTCTCGCGGCGCGAGAGGCGGCTAGCCTTGGCTACTTCTTCGGGCTCGTCGTCTTTGGCCAGCACTTTGCGCAGCATACTCAGGCCCAGGTCGCTGCACAAAAACTGCCGCCCGGCAATGATGGTCTGGATGGCCACCAGAATCTCGCCCTTTTCGGCGCTCTTGAGCACATAGCCCGCCGCCCCGGCATCAAACAGTTGGCCGATGTAGCGCTCATGCGCCAGCATACTCAGAATAAGAATACGCACTTGCGGAAACTCGGCGCGTAGGCGCAGGGTAGTGGCCAGGCCATCGAGCACGGGCATATTGGCATCGAGCATCACCACGTCGGCCGGGGTGGTGGGCAGGCGGTCGAGCAGCTCCTGGCCATTGCCGGCCTCGCCGACAATCTCAATATCAGGCTCGTTGGTGAGGAGCGCCCGCAGGCCATCGCGCACAATGGTGTGGTCGTCGACCAAAAAAATACGGCTCATGGCACGGGTTGCTAAGCAGCAAATATAAGTCCTACGAAAGTGACAGTATAATGGCTAATTAATTGGCAGCCAGTCACTATAAGGTCGAGCTTACTTCAGTACACCCAGCTCGTGGCCTACTTTCGTGAAGGCGGCAATGGCCTTATCGAGCTGCGCACGGGTATGCGCAGCACTGAGTTGCACCCGAATGCGCGCCTTGCCCTGCGGCACCACGGGGTAGTAGAAGCCCACCACGTAGATGCCCTCGTCGAGCATTTTGGCGGCAAATTCCTGGGCTAGCTTGGCCTCGTAGAGCATAACGGGCACAATGGGGTGCTCGCCGGGCGTGATGTCGAAGCCGGCGGCCGTCATCTTTTCGCGGAAGTATTGGGTGTTTTCCTCCAGCTGGTCGCGCAGGGCGGTGCTTTCGGTGAGCAGCTCCAGCACGCGCAGGCTGGCGCCCACGATGGCGGGCGCTAGGGTGTTCGAGAACAGGTAGGGCCGCGAGCGCTGGCGCAGGATTTCGATAATCTCCTTGCGGCCGCTCGTGAAGCCGCCCATCGCGCCGCCCAGGGCCTTGCCCAGCGTGCCGGTGATGATGTCAACGCGGCCCATCACGTCGCGGTACTCGTGGGTGCCGCGGCCGGTTTTGCCCAAAAAGCCCATCGAGTGGCACTCGTCTATCATCACCAGGGCGTCGTACTGGTCGGCCAGGTCGCAGATTTTGTCGAGCTGGGCGATGGTGCCGTCCATCGAAAACGAGCCGTCTGTGACGATGATGCGGTGGCGCATGCCGGCGGCCACGGCGTCCTGGAGCTGCTTTTCCAGGTCGGCCATGTCGTTGTGGGTGTAGCGGAAGCGCTTGGCCTTGCACAGGCGCACGCCGTCGATGATGCTGGCGTGGTTCAGCGCGTCGGAAATAATGGCGTCGCGCTCGTCAAACAGCGGCTCGAATACGCCGCCGTTGGCGTCGAAGGCCGCCGCGTAGAGAATGGTATCCTCGGTGCCCAGAAACTCGGCCAGCTTGGCTTCGAGCGCCTTGTGAATATCCTGGGTGCCGCAGATAAAGCGCACCGAACTCATGCCGTAGCCGTGGCTGTCGATGGTAGCCTTAGCGGCTTCCACCACAGCCGGGTGCGAGCTGAGGCCCAGGTAGTTGTTGGCGCAGAAGTTGAGCACGTCGCCCGCCTCCTGGGTGTCGATTTCGGCGCCCTGGGGCGAGGTAATCACGCGCTCTTTCTTGTAGAGGCCCGCGTCTTTTATTTCCTGAAGTTGCTGCTGAAGGTCAGCCTGAAGAGTGCCGTACATGGGTGGTGGGGGAGAAAGCTAAATAATCAAAAAAAAGGGCTAAACAGCCGGCGCGAAAGCAAGTCGCCGGGGAGCCAGGCGTAGCGTTGCGACACCGTAGTGGCTAGGGTGCCGGGTAGCAGGGTGTGCAAAACGAAGTGGTCGCAAAGCAAATTAGTAACGACTAGCTCGGTGCCGTTGGCAAAGGTCAGAACTGAATAGCTATAATCGGCGCTGGCCGCGCCCGCGCGGGCCGGATGATGATGAGTAAGTTGTACCACATCAGTCGATTCAAAATTGAGGCAGAAATCGCGGTTGCGATAAGTTGCCGTTTTTTGCGTCCGATTGAAAACAAGAACGGCGCGGCCATCGTGCCGCCAATACGTCCATAACAAGCGAAAACCAGGAAATTGCCACCAGGCCGCCGGCAATAAAATTCCTAGCACCAGCAGCGAGGCCGCCCCCAGTGCCCGCACGGCGTAGCCCGCCGCCAGGCCGAGACTCAGCCCGAAAGCCGTCTGAAAAGCGTCCATAGTAGGCGGGGCAATAGCCAGGCATCGCAGGCCGCACGACGGGCCGGGCCAGCTTTTTGGCCTGAAAATACTCCTGCGCGCCCAAAGCCAGCGGCAGGCCGATGACCAGCAGGAGCATCCCTATTATGCCGACAGTTTCTTCGCTCATAGCCCCGGGCTTTCGTAGTAGATAGCTGCGCAGCTATCGCCCGGCTAGCCCCGGCGTTACGGGCTAGCTGGGTTTTTACCGGCCCGCCGGCGGGCGGTTTGTGAAAAACGCCTGCACGCCGGCCCGGCCGCTGGCCATGAGCTGCTGCTTTTGGGCGCTCGAAATCCGCTTAATTTTCGGGCTGAAGCCCAAGAAGTTGATGCTGATGGTGCGCTGCCAGTCGGCGGGCGCCACGGGGTTAAGGTTTTCGAGGGCCACGGTGTAAAGGGCGCCCACGTAGGTGTTGAAGTCGGTGATGGCGTAGGGGGCGAGCTGCTGGCGGCCGGTGGCGGTGGTGTCGCAGGCAATCTGGTCGGCGCGGTCGAGGCGCAGGCCCAGCGTTTCGGGGTTGGGCACGTTGCCGCGCGCATCGGGGCTAGCGGTGGCGGCGAGGCTAGCGGGCAGGTAGCGCGGCTTGTCGAAGAGGTCGATGGGGTAGTTGGCCAGCAGGCCGCCATCCACGAGCACCTGCACGGGCTGGCCGGGCATGGGCGGGCCGGTGATGACGTGGTTCTGGCCATCGAGCAGTACCGCCCGGAAGTAGAGCGGAATGCTCATGCTGATGCGCACGGCGTCGGCCACGCGCATGGTGGGGGTGGTGTCGTGGCTGAACACCTGGGTGCGCTGGGTGGTGAGGTTGGTGCCGGTGGTGTAGAGGTCGCGGTAGCGGCCGGGCTGGGCCAGGGCTAGGGCATGTAATTCGCTCAGAGTAAGGTCAGGCCGCTGGGTTTTGCGGGCCACCAGCTCGCTGAGGTACGTGCTAAACTCGTCGCCGCGGTACCAGCCGTACTGCTTCACCAGCCGGTGCGTGCCGCCAAAGAAGATGAAGCGGCCGTCGTTGAGGCGCTGCACGGGCGTGGCATTCACCACGTCGATAATCTCCTGGGCCGAGTAGCCCACGGCCAGCAGCGCCGCCTGAATGGCGCCCGCCGAGGTGCCGCCCACCCGCTCGATGCTGGCTAGCACGCCCCGGCTTTCCAGCTCCTGCAAGGCCCCACCATAGGCAATGCCCCGGATGCCGCCGCCCTCCAGCACGAGGTTGCGGTAGGGTGAGGGGCTAGCCGGCGCCTGGGCACGGGCGGGAAAAGCGTGGCCCAGGAGGACCGCTAGGGCACTAAGCACCAAGGAGAATCGGGTAAGCATCGGCTAAAGATACCAGTTGGTCCGGTGGGCGTGGCCCCGCACTTCAAACTCCGGCCCTAGCCCCGGCCGTATCTTTGCGGCCTGCCCTTCCCACCCCTCCCTCACCCCGATTTGTATTTCATGCAAACCTCGCCCGGCGACACTGCCACCCCCCGCCTCCCCGGTACCGTTCTCGTTATTGGCGCCTGCGGCCAGCTCGGCCTCGAGCTCACCGCCGCCTTGCGCCAGCGCTACGCGCCCGAGGCCGTGGTAGCCGCCGACGTGCGCCCGCCCCAGGCCCCCGAGGCGCTGGCCGGCGGCCCTTTCGAGCTGCTCGATGTGCTCGACCGCCCGCGCCTGGAGGCGCTGGTGCAGCAGTACCAGCCGGTGCAGATATACCACCTGGCTGCCCTGCTTTCAGCCACGGCCGAGAAAAACCCCGCCTTTGCCTGGAAGCTTAACATGGACGGCCTGCTGAACGTGCTGAGCCTGGCCGTGGAGTACAAGGTGCCGCAGGTGTACTGGCCCAGCTCCATCGCCGTGTTCGGGCCCGACACGCCCCGCGAGCACACGCCGCAGCTCACCCTCATGAACCCCAACACGGTGTACGGCATCAGCAAGCTGGCCGGCGAGCAGTGGTGCGAGTGGTACTACCGCCACCACGGCCTCGACGTGCGCAGCCTGCGCTACCCCGGCCTCATCGGCTACAAGAGCTTGCCCGGCGGCGGCACCACCGACTACGCCGTGGACATCTACCACAAAGCCGTGGCCGGCCAGGACTTCGAGTGCTTCCTCAAGGAAGATACCTACCTGCCGATGATGTACATGCCCGACGCCCTCAAGGCCACGCTCGACCTCATGCACGCCCCGGCCGAGAATATTAAAGTGCGCACCAGCTATAACCTGGGGGCCATGAGCTTCTCGCCGGCCGAGATTACGGCTGCCATTCAGCAGGAAATGCCCAATTTCCACGTCACGTACCAGCCCGATGGCCGCCAGGCCATTGCCGACTCGTGGCCGGCTAGCATCGACGACACCGCTGCCCGCCAGGACTGGGGCTGGGCGCCGGAGTACGACCTGGCGAAGATGACGCACGATATGCTGGCCCACCTGCGCGAGCCGGTGGTGGCCTAGCCCGCCTCAGCCAAGTAGTTTTTGCTGATGCCGGCTAGCCCCATCGCCCCCGCCGAGCCGCTCGCCCCGCCAGTTGCCGCCCCTGGGCGCAACAACAATTTCAACTTCCTGCGGCTGCTGTTTGCCCTGCTGGTGCTGGTGGCCCACGCCCCCGAGCTGGCCGATGGCAACCGCAGCCGCGAGCTGCTCACGCGCGTGTTCCATACCCTGAGCTTCGGCGAGGTGGCAGTTGATGGCTTCTTTTTGCTCAGCGGCTACCTCATTGTGCAGAGCTGGGAGCGGGGCGCGGGGCTCTGGGATTTTACCCGGAAGCGGGTGCGTCGCATCTACCCGGCGTTTGTGGTAACTTGCCTGGTGAGCGCCCTTGGGCTAGCGCCGCTGGCGGTGCCTAGCGTGCGGGCCTACTTTGCGCAGCTCGACTACGGGCAATTGGCCAGCACCACCCTGCGGCTCGAGCAGCCTCAAGTGCCGTTGGTGTTTGCGGGCACACCGTTTCCGCTTATCAATGGGGCCATGTGGTCGATTGCCTACGAGGTGCGCTGCTACGCGCTGGTGGCGCTGGTGGGCTTGCTGCTGCGGCGCTGGCACCGCTGGCTGTGGCTGGCCCT